>Ga0126312_10001550_pt1 | contig 15101 bp, 13 predicted proteins | sample Plot104A_FD_92537 | JGI IMG/M metagenome (GOLD analysis project Ga0126312, IMG submission 92537) | Serpentine soil microbial communities from UC McLaughlin Reserve, CA, USA - Plot104A | ecosystem: Environmental > Terrestrial > Soil > Grasslands | place: USA: UC McLaughlin Reserve, Lake County...
AGCGGACGCGCGTTGGCCGGCGGTCTCACCCGCTGGCCGCCGTTGACGTTCGTCTGGTCGCTCTGGACGCTCAGCTCGCCGCCCTCCAGGCCCTTGGCGCGCGAACGCAGCTCCTCGGGTAGCTCGAAGCTCGCGTCGAAGCGGTTGCGGCGCAGGATGTGGTCGCGGCCCACTTGCACCTCGAAGCTGGCCTCCTCCACGGCCTCGTCGATCTGGTCGATCGTCCGCTGCGAGATCTCGGGCGCCGGCGACCCGGGCGGCAGCTGCCCGCTCGAGGCCAGCTTGCGGAAGATCCGGTTCAGGTCGCCGAGCATGCGCGGCACGTCCACCTCGCCGCTGACCTTCCGCGTGGGCTCGCCGTTTGCCTCACCGTCCTCGACGCCGGCGTCCTTCAGCCAGCGCGAGGCGTCGATTCCCAGCCGGCGCAGGTCCCGCTGCTGGCGCTGGCCGCGGCCGGTGTAGCGCCGAACGAGCTCCCTGCCCACCTCGTAGGTGCTGCCGCCGTACTCCACGAAGGCGTTGTCGCGCACGGTTATCAGGCGGAAGTCGACGTTCTTGCGCGCGCCTTCCAGGTGCATGCGCATGTCGAGGTCGGGCAGCGCGTCGGGGCCGTTCGAGCGATAGGGGCCGCGCAGCGTCAGCTTCAGCGGGCCCTGGAGTTTCTCGACGCCGCGCAGGCTGGCCACCAGCCCGAGCTTCAGGTCGGCGCTGTTGGCCGGCGTACGGGCGGCCTCCTCGAGCACGCCTTTCGCCGAGCCGGCGTCGCCGGAGTCCGCGCCGCAGCCGCCCAGCAGCAGCAGCGCCAGCAGGGCGATCGGCGCCCGCGCCCTCACAGCCCCGACCCCGGCAGCAGCTCGTTGGTGTGGGCGGCGGCCGCGTCCGGTGGCTGCTTCAAGAGCCTGTTCCGGCGCATCCAGTCGGCGAACTCGCCCCAGCGCCGGGAATCCTGCCAGCCGAACGGCCTGCCGCGCGGCGGCAGGAACAGCGGCAGCGTGACCTTCACCGACGCCCGCTGCAGGCGCGGGTCGAGATCGGGGTTGGCCCGCAGCAGGCCCCTTATCCCACGCGCCGGATCCTTCTTCAGCTGCTGGGTCCCGCGCGAGAGGGCCCCGATGAAGGCGCGCAGCTTGCCGCCGTCGCGCTCGAGCGCGTCCTCGTTGGCCACGAGCACGAGCTCGTCGTAGCTGGGCACGCCGGCGTCTTCCACATGGATGATTCTCGGCTTGCGCCGGCGCAGGCTCAAGTCGACGCCCTCGTAATTCCAGAATCCGCCGAGAATCGCGTCCACCTTGCGGGTGAGCAGCGCGGGCACGAGGTTGAAGCCGACGTTGCGCAGCTTCACTCGTGACGGGTCGCCACCGGCATCCTCGACTACCGTGCGCAGGTAGGCCGCCTGGTAGTCGATGCCGGCTGTGCCCACGCGCCGGCCCTGCAGGTCGCCGGGCTTGCGTATGCCCGCTCGCGGCAGCGAGATGATCGACGTGAGCGGCTTGCGGACGAGCGCGCCGACGGCCACCACGTGCAACCCCCGGTCGCGGGCCCGCAGCACCTCGGGCTCGTACGACACCGCCAGGTCGACGCGTCCCCCGGCCACCTGCTTGATCGGCGCCGCGGGGTCCGAGGGCTGGCGGATCTTGACGTCGAGGCCGACCCGCTCGAAATCACCCTCGGCCTGGGCGGCGTAGATGCCCGCGTGGTCGGCGTTCGGGAAGTAGTCGAGCAGCAGTTCGAGCTGCTTCGAGCCCCTCGGCTCGAGCACGTCCTGCTTCTCGCCGCAGCCGGCGACGAGCACGAGCAGCGTGAGCGCCAGCGGAGCCAGGCGACGGGTCATGCGGGCAGTTCCTCCTTGTTCCAGGGACAGGTGACGCGCTCTGCGAGCGCCACGAGCGCGAACAGGGCCACGGCCATCAGGGTGAGGATCACGATCCCGGCGTACACGCGGGGCGTCTGCAGCTGGTTGTTGCCGAGCAGAACCAGCCGGCCGAGGCCCTCGTCGGCGCCGGCCCACTCGCCGAACACCGCCCCGATCACCGACACGGTGGCCGCCACGCGAAGCCCGCTGAAGAAGAACGGCAACGCTGACGGCAGCTCTACCTTGCGCAGGGTCTGCAGGCGCGAAGCGCCCAGGCTGCGCATGAGCTTCAGGAGGTCCGGCTCCACCGAGCGCAGGCCGTCGAGCACGTTGACCGTGATCGGGAAGAAGCAGATAAGCGCCACGATGGCGAGCTTGGGGCCGATGCCGTAGTCGAAGGCCAGCACGAAGATCGGCGCGAGCACCACGATCGGAATCGCCTGCGAGGCGATCAGCAGGGGGTACGCGGCCTCGCGCAGCACACGCGACAGGTGCATGGCCACGGCGAACGCGAGGCCGGCCGCCACCGAGATCGCCAGGCCCAGCAGCACCTCCACGAGCGTAACGCGGGCGTTGTCGGCGAGCAGCGACCAGTCGTCGGCCAGCGCCCTCAGGGTCTCGGCGGGGGAGGCCAGCGTCAGGTCGTCGACGGAGGGCAGGGACGCGACGCCCTGCCAGAGCGCCACCAGCCCGGCCAGCAGCAGGATGCTCAGCGCCGCGCGCCTCACGTCCCGAGCACCTCCAGCGCCCGCTCCTCGAGCTCGGCGAAGGCGGGCTCCGCCACCACCCCGCGGCGCGAGCGCGGGCGCGGCAGCGTGACCTCGAGCTCCTCGAGCACCCGCCCCGGTCGTGGCGACAGCAGCGCCACCCGGTCGGCGAGGAAGAGGGCCTCCTGTACGTCGTGGGTCACCAGCAGCGCCGTTCGGGGCTCCTCGGCGAGGGCGCCGGCCAGCCAGCGCTGCATCGAGGCACGGGTGATCGAGTCCAGCGCGCCGAACGGCTCGTCGAGCAGCAGCACGGGGCGGGCGGCCAGGAGCGTGCGCAGGAAGGCCACCCGCTGGCGCATGCCGCCCGACAGGCCCGCCGGCCGGGCGTCCTCGAAGTCCGCCAGTCCGAAGCGCTCGAACAGCGGCGCGGCCCGCCGCCGGGCCTCGGATTTCGCCACTCCCTTGCACTCCAACGCCAGCGCAGCGTTCGCCAGCGCGTCGCGCCAGGGCAGCAGCAGGTCGCGCTGGGGCATATAGGCACACGCGGAGCGGCGTGCTGCCGGACTCTCGTCGGCGCCGACCGCCACGCGCCCGGAGTCCGGCACCTGAAGGCCGGCGACCAGCTCCAGCAGGGTCGACTTGCCGCAGCCCGAGGGGCCCACCACGGCCACCACCTCGCCGGTCCGCACCTCCAGGCTCACGCCCGCCAGGGCCGCAACGTCGCCGTAGTGGCGCCTGACACCTTCGAGCGCCACATCCATGCCTCCGCATCGCTCCCTCCGCGGGCATTACCCCACAGGTTCGAAGGGTCAGCACCGGGGGACATTCGTCCAGTGCGCTATCTCAGCCCGCTACCCCGCGAGCCCCCCTGGTTTTCAGCGGCGAGTCTAGCCGTGAACGCACTCAACCGTGAGCGAACTCAAGTCACACGCGCGTAAGGCCGATAATCGTAGGTGGCGGATGTCCGTCCCTGCGCTGAAACGAGCAATACCGGCAGTCCTGAGCGCGGCCCTTATGTGGCCGGCCGGGGCGAGTGCGGCTCCGGCGGGCGTGGACGCCGACCACGACAAGGTTGTCGACGGGCTCGAGCAAAAGCTTGAGAATCTTCCGCCGAGCGGCAGGGTGCGGCTGATCGTGAGCCTCTCCCGTGAGGCGACGGCCGGTGAGGTGGACCGGCTGGAGAAGGCGGTCGGCGACATGTCCGTGAAGAAGCGCTTCGGGGTGATCGACGCCGTGGCGCTGACAGCCACCCGCCGGCAGGTGGGAGCGCTCGCGGCGGAGGGCGTCGTCACGCGGGTGGAGGAGGACGCTCCCGTGCACGCCCAGGAGAGTCCGGGCGGCCGGATCGCCCTCAACGACTCGGCGCAGTTGTCCTTCGGGGTGACCGAGGCCCGGCTCGACGAGCCGCTGCTCGACGGCAGCGCCGACGGCAACCCCGACGTGTACTCGAAGGACGACCTGGTGGCCGCCGTGCTCGACACGGGCATCGACGCAGGGCACGTGGACCTCGACGAGGGCAAGGTGATCGGGTTCGTCCAATGCCTGGAATCGCCCTGCGCGGCCCACAGCCCCTATGACGACGAGGGCCACGGCACCCATGTGTCCGGCACGATCGCCGGCGACGGCGACGGGCCAAGCCCGGCCGGCCGCGGCGTTGCGCCCGGGGCGGGCCTGGTCGGGGTGAAGGTTCTGGACAGCCACGGTGACGGCTTCACCTCCGACGTCGTGGCCGGCATCGAATGGACGATCGCCAACAGGGACACCTACGGCATCGAGGCGCTCAACATCTCGCTGGGCTCCCAAGGCTGCGGCGAAGGCCTGGACGCCGACTCACAGGCGGTGAACGAGGCCTATGCCGCCGGGCTGGTGGTGGCGGTGGCCGCCGGAAACGACGGGCCCGGGACCTGCACGATCGGCTCGCCGGGCGACGCCAAGGATGCGCTCACGGTGGGCGCGATGGCCGACCTCGGCGCCCTCGGCTTCAAGCAGGCGGACTTCTCCAGCCGCGGCCCGACCGCCGACGGCCGCATCAAGCCCGACGTATCTGCGCCGGGCGTGGGCATCAGCTCCGCCAAGGCCGGGAGCGGGAACGGCTACGAGAGCTTGAACGGCACGAGCATGGCCACGCCGTTCGTGACCGGCGTCGCGCTGCTGATGGAGGATGCCGATCCGAGCTTCGTCAACGACGACGTGCGCGAGGCCATGCGCTCGACGGCCGAGGACTGGGCCCGCGGCGGCACCAACACCGTGCCGGGCACGAGCGGCCCGGACATCGACTACGGCGCCGGCCGCCTGGACAGCTATGCGGCGCTGCGCGTGGCCTGGGAGCGGGCGCACCCGGCCGACCCGGCGCTCAGCAGCCCACCCTCCGAGCCCGAGCATGCGCTGCGCGAGGGCAGCCTGAGCGGCACCGGCGCGTCGCTGGAGTACACCGTCGACGTGTCGAGCACCGCCTTCCCGGTGGCCGCCACGCTGGTCGACCTTCCGAGCGGCTGCGTGGCGGGCGGCTCCGACCCGGACTTCGACCTCGAGCTGATCGCCCCCGATGGCGCCACCGTGGCCGCGGCGGCCAGCGCCGAGCGCCAGGACGAGCTCGGCTACCGCCCGACGGTGACCGGCGTCTACCGGTTGCGCGTGCTGTCCTTCCGGGACTGCGGCAACTTCTTCGTCGACGTGTCGGGCGGCGATGTCTCGTCGCAGGCGATGATCGGCCCGCCGCAGCCCGCGTCCGGCTCCACGACGCCGGTGACGCCGCCTGCTAGCCCCGCGACCACGGCCGCCGGGCCGGTCGCCAGCGCGGCGCTGGTCGACGCCGCCAGGCTGAACGCCAAGCGCGCGGCGAGCGCGCTGAAGAAGAGCGGCCTGCGCCGGCTGCTGCGCAGGCGGAGCTTCGCGCTGCGCGGCGTGGCGCCGTCCGCCGGCCGCCTCGACCTGCTCGTGCGCGTGTCATACAGGGGCCACCTGGTCACGGTCGCCAAGCTCAGCCGGGCGGTGAGCTCCGCCGGCTCGCCGCGGCTGACCGTCCGGCTGACCCGGACGGGACGCAAGCTGTTTGCGCGGCCCGTTGCCCGGCGCCTCTCGGTGCGGGCGACGGTCACCGACAGCGCGACCGGCCGCCGGCGCGTGGCGTACAGCCGCGTGCTCGTGCGCCGCTAGGCCACCGCCGCGCTGACGTCGGCCAGGGCGGCGGTGAAGGCCTCGAGCTGCTTGGTGGTCCAGCACTCGAAGACGCCGTCGCAGTGCGGCTCGTACGCCGCCATCACCGAGTCGCCGTAGTTCCAGTACAGGCGCGGCTCCGGATTGAGCCAGAACGTGCGCCCGGCGTGCCCGGCCAAGCGGGCGAAGACCTCCGCGTGAGGCTCGCGGCCGTTGGTGCGGGCATCGCCGAGGACGATCACCGTGGAGCGCGGGTCCAGGTCATCCACGACGTTCGCGAGAAACTCCAGCCAGACGCGGCCATAGTCGGTGTAGCCGGACACATCGGCCACGCCCGCGTCGGTGGCGATCGCGCGCGAGACGGCGTCGAACGAGCGCCCGCGCTCGAAGACGTCGGTGACTTCGGAGATCCGCTCCACGAACACGAACGAGCGCAGCTTGCGGAGCTGGTCGTGCAGCGCGTGAAGCACCGAGAGGAAGAACACGCTGGCGCTGGTGACGCTTGTGGACACGTCGCAGAGCACGTACAGCTCGGGCCTTCGCGGCCGCCGTGGCCGGTACTTCAGGTTGAGCGGCACGCCGCCCGTCTCCAGCGAGGCGCGCATGGTGCGGCGCACGTCGATCACCGACGAGCGCCGGCGCCCCCGCTGCTCCTTGCCCTGCGTGGCCAGCCGCCGCTTCATCTGCGCCACCACGCGGTGCACCGCTCCGAGGTCCTGCGCGGGGCTCGACGGCAGAGCTCGGTCGAGCTCGCGCAGGGGCTTTGCGGGCGCCAGCGCCCCGGTGCGCTCGATCAGGGCGCGCTCGAGCTCGCGCCGCACGTGGCGGTCGAAGGCCTGCAGCCGGTCGCGCGGCACCGACTCCGGATCCGGCAGCTGAGCGCCGGACTTCTCGCCCTTCAGGCCGAGCGTGCGGCGAATGCGCTGCACGTCGACGCCGATCACGCCCGAGCCCTCGCCCTGGCGCCCGAAGGCGGCGATGGCGAGCCGGGCGAGGTCGCGCATCTCGCCGTCCGAGCCGGCCCGGATCGCCTGCCGTATGCGCTCGCGCAGCGCCTCGAGGTCGAGGTCTTCGGCGCCCTGGAAGCGCTGCTCCTTCACGCCGCGCTCGACGGCCTCGCGCTCCACGGCCCGGAAGAAGAAGCGCTCGAACAGCACGTCGAGCACGTGGCGGTCCTGCTGCGACTTCGCGAGCGTGGCCGCGAGCGCTTCGCGGAAGTCCTCGCGCGAGGTCCAGCTCACGGCGTCGAGCGCCTGGAAGGCGTCCAGCAACTCCGAGGTGCCTACCGCGACACCCTCGTTGCGCAGCTCATCGGCGAACTCGAGCAGCCGCGGTGCCATCCCGGGCGGCCCCGCGGCGGGCATGCTCCCGTAGAGGCCGCGCCTAGCCGGCCCGCCGCGCCCCGAGGACTCCATCGCCCAGCTTGACGCCCACGCGCTCGGCCACGAGGTCGAGGTCGGTCCGGTGCTTGACGATGATCGACATCGTCTTCTCCAGAACGCCGCCGTCCACGTCGTCGGCGCCCAGCAGCAGCAGCGCTCGCGCCCAGTCGATCGACTCGGCGATCGAGGGCGGCTTCTTGAGATCGAGCGCACGCACCATGTGCACCACCTCCACGAGCTTGCGGGCGATCTCCTCGCCGAGCTCGGGAGCGTGCAGGCGCACGATCTCCAGCTCGCGCTCGACGTCCGGGTAGTCGAGCCAGAGGTAGAGGCAGCGGCGCTTGAGCGCCTCGGTGAGCTCGCGCGAGTTGTTCGAGGTCAGCAGCACCAGCGGGCGGGTGCTGGCCTCGACCACCCCGAGCTCTGGGATCGAGATCTGGAAATCCGACAGCACCTCGAGCAGCATCGCCTCGAACTCCTGGTCGGTCTTGTCGATCTCGTCGATCAACAGCACGACCGGCTCGCGCTCGGTGATGGCGGTCAGGAGCGGGCGGGGAAGCAGGAACTCCTCGCCGAAGATGTCGTCCCTGACCTCCTGCCAGCCCGCGTCGGCCGCCTCGATCTGGATGCGCAGGAGCTGCTTGCGGTAGTTCCACTCATACAGCGCCTTCGCCTCGTCGAGGCCCTCGTAGCACTGCAGGCGGATCAGGTTGCGGCCGGTGGCGCGGGAGAGCGCCTTCGCCAGCTCGGTCTTGCCCACTCCCGCCGGCCCCTCGACCAGCACCGGCTTGCCGAGCCGGCCGGCGAGGAACGAGACGAGCGCGGTCGACTCGTCGGCCAGGTAGCCCACGCCGCCGAGGGCGCCGTGCACCTCCTCGATCGATTGGAACTCGTCGCTCACCGGCTGAAGGATACTTTCGCCTCCGTGGCGGCCCTCCCCGAGCAGACCGGCGACTTCCAGGTCTCACCGACGTTCTTCATCGTGCTGTTCGGCGTGGGGTTCGCGATCGGAACGATCGGCCACATCTTCCGCTCCCGCACGCTCGTGGGCACCGGGGTCGCGCTCGTGATGCTCGCGACCGTGCTGCTGCCGCTGGCGCTGGCGATCACGCGCTAGCGCGGCGCCTCCCGAAACCCCTGCCGCCAGCTCGTCCAGCGCGGCCGCCAGTCCAGCGCCGCCTTCGCCCTCGCGTTCGAGGCGCCGCGCATCTGGGTGGCGAACGCTACGGCCTCCTTGCCGGCCGCCAGCCGGGCGACCCAGGCCGGGATCCGCAGGGGCTTCCTCGCGCCCACGGCCTCCGCGAAGGCCGGCAGCCAGTCGCGCATCGGCGCCGGCTCGTCGTCGGTCACGTTGTATACGCCCGGGCCGCCGCGCTGGACGGCCGCGACGGTGGCGGCGGCGGCGTCATCGACGTGCACGTACGAGAACACGCCGTCGCCGCGGCCGATCACCGGGAAGCGGCGCTTTCGAACCTCCGCCGTGGTGGCGCCCTCCTCGCCGTACGCGGTGCCCGGCCCGTAGAAGAAGCCGTAACGCAGCACGAGGCCGTCCAGTTGCGGTGAGCCGGTGATGGCGGTCTCCATCTCGACCACCGTCCGGACAGCCTCCCCGAAGCCTTCCGGCCCGCCCTCGAGAGGCGCGTCCTCCTCGGTCTTCACCCAGCCGCCCTCCGGCCGGTAGATGAAGGCGATGCTCTGGGCCACCATCCGCCGTGCTCCCGCGGCGGTGGCGGCGTCGAGCAGGATCCGCGTGCCCTCGCCGCGCAGCCGGTTGGTGGCGGCATAGAGGCTCTTGTCGCGAAAGTCGAAGCGGTGCGGCAGCGCAGTCAGCTGGTGCACGATCAGCTCGGGCGAGGCCTCCGCCATCGCCGCGCGCACGGCCGGCTCGTCGAACACGTCGCACACCACGGGGCGCGCTCCCGCCTTCCGCAGCGCATCGGTCTTCTCCTCCGAGCGGGTCATGCCGGTGATCTCGTGGCCCGCGGCCACCAGCTTCGGTACCAGCGGCCGCCCGATCGCGCCGGACGCCCCGGCCACGAAGACCCTCATCGCGGCGCCTCCCTGCGGGCCACGGACAGCATCCACCCGAGCAGCGCGGCGGTGGCCGCGAGCGATGCGAGGTTGGCCGGTCCGAGCCATGACGGATCGGCATCGCCGACGTCGATCAGGTGATTCACCGAGTGCAGCGCGTACTGCAGCAGGGCGAAGGCCAACAGCGGCACACGCCAGGCCGGACGCCAGGCGGCCACGAGGGCGACGCCGCCGAGCGCGAGGTAGAAGCTGGCGACGTCCGCCATATAGTGGTCGTTGCGCGCGCCGTACGGACCGATGTGCTCGAAGAAGCTGCCCGGAGCCGCCCAGAGCATCACGCCCAGGACGAGCTGGCCGAGCGCGAACGCGACCAGGAGCGGCTTGAGTGCGCTTTCCACGCGCACGAACCGTACCCCTCGTGAAGCTTCGGGCGACTGGCTGCCGCCGCCGCGGGCGACCACCAGACAGCCTGGAGGCCCTCCTCGGGACCTAGCGGGCCCGTCGGGCCGCGAAGCCCACGCCGTCGCCGACAGGCAGGACCGAGCCGAGCCAGCTCTCGCTCGCGAGCAGCTCCCGGTTCAGCTCACGAGCCGCCGCCAGCGACTCCGGCCGCCAGTAGCTGTCGGCGCCCTCGTCCAGCGCCACCTCGCCCGACATCAGCAGGTTGTCGATCACGAGCAGGGCGCGCTCGGACAGCTTCGGCTCGGCGAGCTCTATGTAGCGCCGGTACTCGTCCTTGGCGGCGTCCACGAACAGCAAATCGAAGGGTCCGTCGAGCGAAGCGATGGTCTCGCGCGCATCTCCCTCCACGATCTCGACGCGCTCGCCAGCCCCCGCTCGGCCGAGGAAGTCGCGCGCCTGGGATGCGCGCTCGGGGTCGAGCTCCAGCGTGACGACCCGGCCCTGCTCCAGCTGCTCCGCCATGTGCAGCGTCGAGTAGCCGATCGCCGTGCCCACCTCGAGCACCACCGGGTCGAGCGCCCGGCATAGCGACGCGAGGAAGCGCCCGGCCTCCCAGTGCACGATCGGCACGCCGTCACGCTCCGCCACCGCCTCCATCTCGACCATGACCTGCGACCGCTCCGGCCTGAGCCCGTGCAGGTAGCGCTGAACCCCCTCGTCGAGTATCGGCATCGGGCGGCAGGCTACAGCCGCCTGCGCAGCAGCAGGTTGCGGCCGAGCGGCGGCGCCGCCCAGGCCGAGAAGCCAAGCGACTCGTACAGCGCCAGCGCCGGCCGATTGGCCTCGTTCACGTCCAGCTCGATGCGGGCACAGCCGCGCCTGCGAGCGCGATCGAGCGCAGCCTCCACGAGCGCCCGGCCGAGTCCGGCTCCGCGGGCATCCTCGCGCACGAAGACGTCCTCGAGCGCGCAGTCCTCGGCTTCGAGCCAGACGCCGAAGCGGTAGCGCAACTGGCAGACACCGTCGCTGCCCGCCAGCAGGAACTCCGTGTGCTCGTCCGCGACCAGCCTGGGCACGCTGCGCGCCAGGCTCTCGTCGGAGGGAAGGTCATAGCCCCACCAGTCGCGGAACTCCCCGAGCAGCCGGGCCACGACCGCTGCATCGACGTTCGTGGCAAGCCGGACCGGAGACACCCGGGCAAGTATTCTGACCGTTCATGGCCGAGGTCATCGAGGCTCCGTCAGGGCTCGAAGGCGTAATCGCCTTCAGGACCGAGATCGCCGAGCCCGACAAGGAGGGCGGCTCGCTCCGCTACCGCGGCGTCGACATCGAGGAGCTCGTCGGCAAGGTGCCCTTCGAGAGAGTCTGGGGCCTGCTGGTGGACGGCAGCTACCACCCGGGTCTGCCTCCCGCCGAGCCCCACCCACTGGCGGTCCGCACCGGCGACCCGCGCGTGGACCTCCAGGCCGCGCTCGCGATGCTCGCGCCGGAGTGGGGCCTCGAGCAGCTCATCGACGTATCCGACGAGCGCGCCCGCGAGGACCTGGCCCGCGTCTCGGTGATGGCACTCTCGTTCGTGGCCCAGTCGGCGCGCGGGGTGGGCAGGCCGCCGATCCCGCAGCGGGAGATCGACCAGGGCAGCTCGATCCCGGAGCGATTCCTGCTGCGCTGGCGCGGAGAGGCCGACCCGCGCCACGTGAAGGCGATCGACGCCTACTGGATCTCCGCCGCCGAGCACGGCATGAACGCCTCGACCTTCACCGCGCGAATCGTCGCGTCGACCGGGGCGGACGTGGCCGCCGCCCTGTCGGCGGCCGTCGGCGCGCTGTCGGGCCCGTTGCACGGCGGCGCTCCCTCGCGCGTGCTGCAGATGCTCGACGAGCTCGAGCAGGCCGGCGACGCCGAGGCATACGTCAAGCAGAAGCTCGACAGCGGCGATCGCCTCATGGGCTTCGGCCACCGCGTGTACCGCGCCGAGGACCCGCGTGCGAGTGTCCTGCGCCGCACCGCGCGCGAAATCGGCGCGCCCAGGCTGGAGGTGGCCGAGCGTCTCGAGCAGGCCGCGCTGGCCGAGCTGCAGGCGCGCAAGCCCGACCGCGTGCTCGCCACCAACGTCGAGTTCTGGTCCGCCGTGGTGCTCGACTTCGCCGACGTTCCCCCCGAGCTGTTCACCCCCTTGTTCGCATGTGCGCGCGTGGCCGGCTGGGCCGCGCACATCATGGAGCAGAAGCGCGAAGGCCGGCTGATCCGGCCGAGCGCCAAGTACGTGGGTCCGGAGGCGCGCCGGGCGGCTTCGGTGGACGGGGGCGGACCGGCGGCCTGATGGAGGCCACGACCACAACGCAGCGGCCGGAGGAAGAGCGGGCGGTCTCGTCGTTCTCGAAATCGCTGTTCCTCGGGGAGATCCACGAGGAGCTCGTGTTCCCCTTCCCCAAGCCGGACCCCGGCGAGCAGGACCGCATCCGCTCGCTGATCGCCGCGCTGGGGGAGGTGCCCTACGACGCGTACAGGATCGAAGAGGACGGCTGGCTCGGCGACAAGACGGTGCGGGAGCTCGGCGAGCGCGGGCTGATGGGCCTCTACGTGCCGGAGGAGTACGGCGGGCAGGGGCTGTCGCAGACCGGCTATTGCCGCGTGTCCGAGTCCTTTGCGCAGCTCGACGCGACGCTGTCGGTGGTCATGGGCGTGCACCAGTCGATCGGCATGAAGGGCATCGTGCTGTTCGGCAGCGACGAGCAGAAGGAGCGCCTCCTCCCGGACCTCGCGAGCGGGCGCAAGCTCGCCGCCTTCGCGCTCACCGAACCGGCGGCGGGCTCCGACGTGAAGGGCATGGAGACCCGCGCCGAGCGCCAGTCGGACGGCTCCTGGCGGCTCGACGGCGTCAAGCACTACATCGGCAACGGCAGCAAGGCCGGGGTGCTCGTGACCTTCGCCAAGTCGGGGGAGGACGAGTACACCGCGTTCATCGTCGAGAAGGGCATGAAGGGCTTCGAGGTCGGCAAGCGCTTCGACACCATGGGCCTGCGCGGCAACGATCTGCGCGAGCTGCGCTACAACGACCTCCGGGTGCCCGCCGAGAACGTCCTCGGCGAGCCCGGCGACGGCTTCAAGATCGCCATGCAAGTGCTGAACAACGGGCGCCTGAGCCTTGGCACCGGCTCGGTGGGCGGCGCCAAGCGCCTGCTCGACCTGTCGATCGGCCACGTCAAGCAGCGGCGCCAGTTCGGGATGGCGCTCGCCGACTTCGAGCTCGTCCAGGACAAGATCGGCTGGATGGTCTCCTACCTGTTCGGGCTCGAGTCGATGGCCTACCTGACCACCGGGCTGGTCGATCGGGGCGTGCCGGACTACTCGCTCGAGTCTGCCATCTGCAAGGTCGCCGGCACGGAGTTCCTCTGGTACGCCGGCAACCGCGCCCTGCAGCTCGCCGGCGGGGCCGGTTACATGCGCGACCAGCCCTACGAGAAGTTCCTGCGCGACATCCGCATCTTCCCGATCTTCGAGGGCTCCAACGACGTCATGCGCGCCTTCATCGCGCTCGCGGGCATGAAGCCGCTCGGCGATCAGCTGAAGGAGCTCGGCAACGTGAACCTCGGCGACCCCGTGGGCTCGCTGGGGGTACTGGCCGACTACGTGACGGGGCGGATCACCCGGGAGGTGCGGCCCGACCGCATCACCAAGGCGCACGATCAGCTCCACTCGCACGCTGAGGCCGCCTCGGAGCAGGTCAAGCGCCTGCGCTCGGTCACCGAGTCGCTGCTGCGCGAGCACAAGGGCGACATCATGATGCGCCAGTTCCACCAGAAGCGGCTGGCCGACGCCGTCTCGGATGTCTACGCCCAGGTGGCCGTTCTCTCGCGGATCAGCGACCACTTCGAGGAGCACGGGCTCGAGCCGTCGGGTCAGGAGCGCTACATCGCCGACACCTTCTGCACCCGTGCGGCGGGCCGGGTAGACCACGCGCTCGACAAGGTCGAGGCGAACGACGACGAGCGTATGGTGGCCATCGCCAAGCTGGCCTACAAGCGAGGGGAATACGGCTACGCCTTCTTCGAGGACTAAGCGGCTAGTACTGGTCGCCTGCATCCTCGGATCGACCGTCGTAACGGTCGACGGAACGGTTGTGAACGTCGCCCTGCCCGCCATCGCCGACGACCTCGGGGGTGGGCTGGCCGGCCAGCAGTGGACCTCGAACGCCTATCTGGTCACGCTTGCCTCGCTGCTCCTGATCGGGGGTTCGCTGGGCGACATCTTCGGCGAGCGGCGCGTGTTCGTGGTCGGGGTGGCGGCCTTCGGCGCCACCTCGCTGCTGTGCGCCGTTGCGCCCACGATCGAGGTGCTCGTGGCCGCGCGGGCGCTCCAGGGCGTGGCCGGTGCGCTGCTGACGCCGGCCGCCCTGGCGGTGATCGTGGCCACCTTCGGCCCCGAGGAGCGCGGCCGCGCGGTCGGGGCCTGGACCGCCTGGGGCGGTATCGGGGTAATGCTGGGCCCGCTGGTGGGCGGCCAGCTGGTGGACGCGGCCTCGTGGCGCTGGATCTTCGCGATCAACCTGCCGCTGGTGCTTGGCACGGTCGTGCTGATCCTGCGGGTGGTGCCGCCCGGCGAGCGCGAGGGCCGGGCCGCCGTGGACGTGGTGGGCGCGACGCTGTGCGCGCTGGGGCTGGCCGGCATGACCTTCGGCCTGATCGAGCAGCCGCTGCGCGGCTGGGACGACCCGGCGGTGTTCCTCGCGCTCGGCATCGGCGCCCTGCTGTTCGTGTGCTTCTTGCTCTGGGAGCGGCGCGCGCCGGCGCCGATGCTGCCGTTGGGCCTGTTCAGGCGGCGCAACTTCGCGGTCGGCAACGTGCAGACCTTCGCCATGTATGCCGGGCTCGGCCTGCTGTTCTTCTTCCTCGTCCTGTTCCTGCAGCAGGTGGCGGGCTACGAGGCGATCGAGGCCGGGGCGGTGGGCCTGCCGGTGACCGCCGTCATGTTCCTGTTCTCCGCGCGCTTCGGCGGGCTTGCCGACCGGCTGGGCCCGCGGCTGTTCATGGGTGGCGGCCCGCTGGTCGCAGCGGCCGGGCTGGCCCTGGTGACGCGCCTCGACGCCCGGGTCGACTTCCTCACCGATCTGCTGCCGGCGCTGCTGGTGTTCGGCCTTGGCCTGGCAATGACGGTGGCGCCACTGACCTCGACGGTGCTGGCCGACGCCGACGAGCACAACGCCGGCATCGCCTCCGGGGTGAACAACGCGATCGCCAGGGTCGCGGGGCTGGTGGCGATCGCGGCCGTGGGAGCGCTCGTGGCCGCTCAGTTCGGCTCGTCGCTCGACGGGCGGCTGGGCGCCAGCGCCCGCCGGCCGGAGGTGGCGCCGGCCGTGGAGGAGGCAAAGCGCCAGCCCCTCGCCACGGTCGAGGTGAGCGGTTCGCCGCCGGCGCTGGCGCGCAGGGTGGAGGGCGCCGCCCGCGACGCCTCGGTGAGCGCATTCCGGCTCGGGATGGCCATCGCCGCCGGGCTGGTGGCGCTCGGGGGTTTGCTGGGACTGGTTGGGATCGTCAATCCGCGGCGCCGCGTGTCGGCCCGTGACTGCGC
>Ga0126312_10001551_pt1 | contig 15097 bp, 11 predicted proteins | sample Plot104A_FD_92537 | JGI IMG/M metagenome (GOLD analysis project Ga0126312, IMG submission 92537) | Serpentine soil microbial communities from UC McLaughlin Reserve, CA, USA - Plot104A | ecosystem: Environmental > Terrestrial > Soil > Grasslands | place: USA: UC McLaughlin Reserve, Lake County...
GAGGATCCGCGAACGTTCCTCCCGCAGGCGGGTCGGATCGAGCGGCTCGTCCTGCCGGAGTCGGTGCGCGTCGACGCGGGCGTCGCCGAGGGCGACGAGGTGGCGCTTCGGTACGACCCGCTGCTGGCGAAGCTGATCGCGCACGGGCCGACGCGGGAGGACGCGCTCGACCGTCTCGCGAACGCGCTCGAGGAGACACGGGTCGAGGGCGTGGTGACGAATCTCCCGTTCCTGCGCTGGCTCGTCGCCCACCCCGAGCTCGGCGAGGGCAGAACGACGACCGCGTTCCTCGTCGACCATCCGCCGCTGTCGGCCTCGCCGGCGCGTCGCGCGGACCCTGTATGGCGCCGCCCGTGGCGGCTGAATCTCCCCCCTCCCACGCCGCACGCACCGCCCGACGTCGATGCGGCCGCCCACCAGTCGGCGGCTCAGCACGGGGAGAGCGACCTGGCGGCGCCGATGCCGGGAACCGTGATCAAGGTGCTCGTCGCCCCCGGCGACCGCGTGCAGGCGCGCCAGCCGCTGCTCGTGCTGGAAGCGATGAAGATGGAGACGCCGGTGGTCGCCCCCTATGACGCTGTGATCCGTGCCGTGAACGTCGGCGAAGGCGACGGCGTGACAGGCGGCACCGTCCTGATCGAGCTGGAGGAATAGCGAGGGCGGCGCGCCGAGGCGCTAGAACAGCTTCTGGAGCTTCATCGCGGCGCCCATGTCGCCCTTGATCTTGAGCTTGCCCGTCATGTAGGCGCTGGTCGCGTTCTGCTCACCGTTCCGGATCTTCTCGAACGTCTCCTCCGAGGTCGAGATCGTCGCGTCCGCCTCGCCCTCCCCCTCCCGAACGCTGACGGCGCCGTCCTCGACGGCCACCAGCCACTTTCCCGCGCCCTCGATGTCGAACAGGTACGAGTTGCTCATCCCCGCGGTCTTGTCGGACGTGACGCGGGTCGGCAACGCTTCGAAGAACTCGCGTGTTCCCTCGGCCATGGCGCGATTTTACTACGGGAGCGCGACGCCGGGCTCGAGACTCGAGCGAACGTCGGTGCTGGGCAGCCGAAACGCCAGCAGGAGGCCGGCGAGCGGCGCGGCGGCGCAGAGGTAGAGCGCGGCCCGGAGGTCGACCGCGTCGGCGACCGCGCCGAGGAACACCGCCGCGACTCCGCCGAGGCCGATCGAGAGGCCGATCGAGAGGCCCGAGGCCATCCCGATGTGCCGCGGCAGGTACTCCTGGCTCATCACCATCGTGACGCCGAACGTGCCGATCACGCAGACGCCGACACCGGCCAGCGCTACCGCGCCGAGCCAGCCGCCGACGGCGACGAAAACGAGGATCAACGGCGCAGTCGCAGCGAGCGAGACGATCAGCACCGGCCGGCGACCGAGCCTGTCGGCGATCGGCCCTGCGGCGATCGTGCCGAGGCCGCCCGCGAGCAGCATCAATGCCAGCAGCCGGTTGCCGTGCGACTCCGAGCGCCCGAGCGAGACCTCCCAGAGCGGCACGAACGTGATCAGACCGAACCAGGCGAACGACCGGAATGCGATCACGCCGAGCAGCAGCGCGAGCGCGCCCCGCTGGTCGACGCCCGCGGCGCCACGTGCGGTCGCCTTCTCGGGCACGAATGACTGCAGGTACGGCGTCAGCGCAAGCAGCGCCGCGGCGATCGCGAGGCACGGCACGGCCAGCAACCAGCCGCCGCGCAGCCCGAACCACACGACGAGCGGCGTCGCGACGATCGGACCGAGCGCAAACCCGATGTTGCCGCCGATCGAGAACGCGCTCATCCCGCTCGCGCGCCGGCGTCCGCTGACGTACGAGGCGAACTTCGAGCCCTCAGGATGAAAGGCGGCGATCCCCAGCCCCGAGATCGTGACGAGCACCAGCACGAGCCAGAACGAGGGCGCGTCGGCCGCGAGCGCGATTCCCACTCCTGCGACCGCGACCCCCGCAGGGAGCATCCAGATCGCGCCGCGGCGGTCCGACCAGAGGCCGAAGAACGGCTGGACGACCGACGAAGAAACGGCAGACGCCAGCACCATGGTCGCCGCGAGCGTGTACGAGAGGTCGAAGCGCGCGACGAGGAAGGGGAGCAGCGCAGGCAGCGCGCCGTTCGCGAAATCGGTGCCGAGGTGACCCGCGGCGAGCGCGGTCATCGCGCGCTTGTCGATCTCGGCCCGCACCCGCGGCAGGCTAGCGATGGCCCCGACGCGCTTGGGTAGCATCGCGCGTCGATGGGAGTAACGGTCGAGGCGCGCGATGCGTCCGAGCTGCGCGCAGATCTCCTCGTCGTACCGTTCGCCGAAGGTGCCACCGCGGTCGCGGCCGGCGTCGACGAGCGGATCCGCGCGCGCTGCGCAGACCTGATCCATAGCGGCGAGGCGAGCGGCGCGTTCGGCGCCACCACGGTCGTCCACCTCGGCGGAGATTCGGCCGTGAGCCGCGTTGCCGTCTCCGGCCTGGGCCGTCGCGTCGACGCAGACGCCGTCAGGACGGCCGTCGCGACGGCAGTGCGCGCGAGCGCGCGCGTCGGAGGAACCTTCGCCTATGCGGTCGACGAGTCGCTTCCGGTTACGGCCGACGAGCAGTCGGCGGCCGCAGCCGAGGGCCTCGTCCTGGCGTCGTACGACCCTGGCCAGTGGCGAAGCGAGCGCCGTCCTGCGAAGGAGTTCGAGCGGCTCGTGCTCGTCGGCGGCGACGCGGCACGCGCCGAGCGCGCGGCCCGGATCGCAGCCTGGGTGAACCGCGCGCGCGACCTCGCGAACGCGCCGCCGAACGAGCTGACACCCGAGCGGCTTGCCGAGCGCGCGCAGGAGTACGCAATGAGCGCCGGCGCGCTGACGGTCGAAGCGCTCGGGCGCGACGAGATCGTCGGCCTCGGAATGGGCTCGTTCGCCGCGGTCGCGCAGGGAGCGCACAACGAGCCGCGCCTGATCGTCATGCGCTACGAGCCGGCCGGCGCCACCGACGGCGTCACTCTCGGACTGGTCGGCAAGGCGATCACCTTCGACACCGGCGGCATCTCGCTCAAGCCGTCGATCCAGATGGAGTCCATGAAGGGCGACATGTCGGGAGGCGCAGCGGTCATTGCGGGGATGTCCGCCCTCGCCGACCTCGGCCTCCCGCTGCGCACGATCGCCGTCGTTGCCTCGACCGAGAACATGCCGGGCGGCAACGCCTACCGGCCCGGCGACATCCTGCGCGCGATGAACGGCAAGACGATCGAGGTGATCAACACCGACGCCGAAGGCCGGCTCGTGCTCGCCGACGCGCTCTGGTACGCGCGCGAGCAGGGAGCGACGCACGTCGCCGACTTCGCCACGCTCACCGGCGCGATGGAGCTCGCGCTCGGCGACCTCTACGCCGGCATGTACGCGAACGACGACGAGTGGGCGGAGCAGATCCTCGCCGCGGGCGAGGCGAGCGGCGACCACGTGACGCGGCTGCCGCTGCACCCGCGCTACCGCCGCTACATCGACTCCCACTTCGCGGACATGAAGAACGCGTCGATCCTGAAGCAGGGATCGCCCGCGCTCGCCGCGGAGTTCCTCGCCGAGTTCGCAGGCGACGGGCCGTGGGCGCACCTCGACATCGCCGGCCCCGCGTTCATCGAGCGCTCGCGCGGGGACTACCTGTGGCAGCCGGGCGGGACGGGGTACGGCGTCCGGCTGATCGTTGAGCTGGGCACGCGCCTGGCCGCATGAACCTGGATCTCACCGAAGAGCAGCAGCTCGTCCGCACGACCGTGCGCGACTTCGCGCGCAAGCGCGTGGCGCCGCTCGCCGAGGAGCTCGACCGCGAGGCGCGGTTCCCGTACGAGCTCGTCGAGGAGCTCGCGGAGCTCGGTTTGATGGGGATGACGATCCCCGCCGAGTACGGCGGCGGCGGCTCCGACACGCTGTCGTACGCAATCGTGGTCGAGGAGCTGACGCGGGTCGACTCTTCCGTTGCGATCACCGTCGCAGCGCACCACTCGCTCGGGACGTTGCCGATCTTCTACTTCGGGACGGAAGAGCAGAAGCAGCAGTGGCTCCCCGGGCTCGCGTCCGGGAAGAAGCTCGCGGCTTTCGGCCTCACCGAGGCCGGCGCGGGGTCCGACGCGGGCGCCACGCGCACGACCGCGGAGCTGCGCGACGGCGAGTGGGTGATCAACGGCTCGAAGCTCTTCATCACGAACGCGGGCACGGACATCACCGCCTGCGTGACGATCACGGCCCGCACAGGCGAGAACGAGGTGTCGAACATCATCGTCCCGAACGGCGCCCGCGGGTACACGATCTCGGAGCCGATGCACAAGCTCGGCTGGCGCGCGTCGGACACGCGCGAACTCTCCTTCAAGGATTGCGCCGTACCGGAGGCGAACCTCCTCGGGCCGCGCGGGTCCGGGTTCAAGCAGTTCATGGAGATTCTGGACGGCGGTCGCATCTCGGTCGCCTCGATGGGCGTCGGCCTCGCCCAGGGAGCGTACGACCTCGCGCACGCGTACGCGCTGGAGCGCGAGCAGTTCGGGAAGCCGATCGCTCACTTCCAGGCCGTGCAGTTCCGGCTGGCCGACATGGCGACGGAGACGGAAGCCGGTCGCGCCCTCGTCTACAAGGCGGCGTGGCTCAAGGATGCGGGCCGCCCGTTCGGGCGCGAGGCGGCGATGGCGAAGCTCTACACGGGCGAGCTCTCGAACCGCGCCGTGAACTCGTCGCTCCAGATCCACGGCGGCTACGGCTACATGGACGAGTACGCGATCTCGCGCCTGTACCGCGACCAGAAGATCCTCGAGATCGGCGAGGGGACGAATGAGGTGCAGCGGATGGTGATCGCGAAGCACCTAGGGCTCTAGATCGACATGAAGCGACTGATGTTGTCGATCGCCCCGGCGCTCGTCCTCGCGCCGACGGCGCAGGCCCACGTCTCGCTTCACCCGAACGTGATTCCGGCCGCGCAGTTCGCGGCGCTCGTGGTGCGCGTGCCGAACGAGCGGCCGGACGCGACGACGGAGGTTCGCGTCCGCTTCCCGCCCGGCTTCATATTCGTGTCATACGCGCCGGTGCCGGGCTGGACCGCGAAGATCGTGCACCGGAAGCTCGCGAAGCCCGTGACCGCGTTCGGCGAGTCGCACGACCAGGAGGTCGGCGACGTGATCTGGAGCGGCGGCGAGATCGCGTCCGGGCAGTTCGTCGACTTTCCGCTGTCGGTCTCGGTTCCGAACGGGCGGGTGGGCGCGAAGCTGACGTTCAAGACGCTGCAGACGTACTCGAGCGGCGAGGTCGTCCGCTGGATCGGTGCGCCGTCATCGGAGGCGCCGGCGCCGCAGATCGCTCTCGCCGGCCGGAACGCGCCGGCGCAGGACGTCCCCGCGGGGCCTCGTGTGACCGCGCCGACCTCCACGGTCGCGGCGTCGAGCGGCGATGATGACGACGACGACAGCTCGACGGAGACCCTCGCCGTTGCGCTCGGCGCTGTCGGCTGCGTCGCAGGGCTCGCCGCGCTCGGCGTCGTGCTGATCCGCGGGAGGAGGACTTGATGCGCAGGCAGGCACGGTGGCTGATCCTCGTCGGCGCCACGGCTGCGGTCGTCGTCCTCTTCTTCGTCCTGCGAGGCGGCGGGGACGACGCTGCGGCCACGACCGCGGCGACGACGACACCGCGTGCGACGACCTTCACCCCAACGGAGACCTCGGCCGGGCCGACCACCGCTCCCAGTGGGCCGACGTTCGTCAACGTGACCGTTCGCGGCGGCGAGGTCCTCGGCGGCCCGAAGGTGTACGACGTGCCGTTCGAGCAGCGCGTGATCCTGACCGTCACCTCCGACCTGGCCGACGAGGTGCACCTCCACGGCTACGACCTGATGAAGGAGGTCGCCGCCGGCGGCACCGTGAAGTTCAGCTTCGTCACGACGCTCTCGGGCAGCTTCGAGTTCGAGCTCGAGGACGCGCACCTTCGCGTGGGCGAGCTCTCGGTGGCGCCCTCATGAGGTCGCGTGTCGCCGCGACGACCGCCACGGCCGTCGGCGCCCTGGCCGCGGCGCAGCCGGCCGCCGCGCATGGCATCGGCACCGGAGTCGGCGAATCGCCGCTGCCTGCGTGGCTCATGTACTTCGGCTCGGCCACGATCCTGGTGGTGTCGTTCGCGGCGCTCGGGGTGCTCTGGGCGCGGCCGATCCTCGCCCGCCTCGCCCAGGGGCGGCCGCTCGGCGAGGTCGTCTCGCGATTCCTCTGCTCACCCCTCCTCGCGGGCCTCCTCGGCGCACTCTCCGTGGCGCTGCTCGTCTTCGTCTGGATCGCCGCCGCGTTCGGCAGCGACTTCCCGACGCAGAACTTCGCGCCGACGTTCGTGTACGTCGTGTTCTGGCTCGGGATGCCGCTCCTGAGCGTGCTGTTCGGCAACATCTGGAGCGTCCTCAACCCGTGGCGCGCGATCTTCCCGAACAACGTGCCGCTGCGGGCGTACCCTGCGTGGCTCGGCTACTTCCCCGCGGCGGCCGGCCTGTTCGCGTTCGCGGCGCTCGAGCTCGCGTACTACAACCCTGCCGACCCCCGCACGCTCGCGCTCGCGATTGCGATCTACAGCGCCTGGACGTGGACGGGCGCCGCGATCTTCGGCCGGGAGACGTGGTTCCGCTTCGGCGACGCGTTCTCCGTCTACTTCGGCCTGCTCGCCGCGATGGCGCCGCTCGCTCGCCGCGGCGACCGGATCGTCGCGAGGGCGCCGATTTCGGGCCTCGCGACCGTCGACCGAGGGCCGGGGCTGCTCGGCTTCATCGCGGCGGCGCTGGGATCTGTCGCGTTCGACGGGTTCAGCCGCACCGAGACCTGGCAGACCCGCCTCTACGACGTGCAATCCAGCTTCCTGCCGGATCGAGTCGGGCTCGCCGAGCTGATGACGACGCTGCTCAACCTCGGCTGCCTGCTGCTCTTCGTCTGGATCGTCGCGCTCGTGTTCCTCGGAGCGCTCGAGGTCTCGCGCCGGATGGGACACGGCGACCATCGGCTCTCGGAGGCGGTGCTGCCGAGCCTCGTCCCGATCGCGTTCGCGTACCTGATCGCCCACTACTTCGCGCTCTTCATCTACCAGGGGCAGTCGGCGGTGCCGCTCGCCTCGGATCCGCTCGGCAGAGGCTGGAACCTCTTCGGCACGGCCACGGTGACGCCGGATCTGACGCTGCTCGCGACGAACACGATCTGGTACGTACAGGCGGCCGCGCTGATCGTCGGCCACGTCTGCGGGCTGACCGTGGCGCACGACCGCGCGCTGGCGGTGTTGCCCCGCGTCCGGGACGCGCTCCGGAGCCAGTACGCGATCCTCGTGCTGATGGTCTTCTACACGGTCGGCGGGTTCTGGCTGCTCTCGCGGCCGTGAGATCCGCCCGCGACCTTTGACTTCGTCGCTTGCCGCACTCCTCGCACATTCGGGCCACTGGATCGGCGGACTGGCTGCATCGCTCGTGATCGTGGCGGTGGGCGTCACCGTGTGGGTTCGCGAGCGCCGCGGCCCCGGCGATGCCGACTGACGCCAGGCAACAGACTGTTACTCGGCTTCGCCGCGGCGGACGCGCCCGATCGAGAGCAGGCCCGACTGCGCCTCGTGGTCGACCTGCAACGTGGTGTGGTCGATTCCGAAGTCGTCGTCGAGCAGGCGCTCGAGGTCGCGGCGCGTCGCGTGGCAGTCGTCGCCGCGGCGGACGATCACGTGCGCGGACAACGACGGGAAGCCGGTGCCGATCTCCCACACGTGCAGGTCGTGGACTCCCGAGACCCGTGTATCGGCCGCGAGCGCACGACCGATCGCGCCGACGTCGACCCCTTCCGGCGCGGCTTCGAGCAGGACGCGCGCCGAGTCGCGAAGCAGTCCCCACGCCGAGCGAAACATCAGCGCCACGACCGCAAGCGACGCGATCGCGTCCGCGCGCGTGAACCCGGTCGTGACGATCAGCGTGCCGGCCACGAAGGTCCCGGCGAACGCGTACAGGTCCGTCAGGACGTGCTGGAAGCTGCCCTCGACGGCCATGTTCTTCCGGTTCGCGCGCGAGAGCTGCCACACCGCGACGAGGTTGACGGCCGCACCGACGAGCGCGAGGGCCATGACGACACCGCCGTCGACGGGCACCGGCTCGATCAGGCGTCGCACGGCCTCGTACCCGATGAGCGCGCCGAGCACGAGCAGCGTGACGCCGTTTGCCTGAGCCGAGAGCACCTCGGCGCGGCGGAGGCCGTACGTGAGGTTGCCTTCGGCCGGGCGCCGCGCGAGCCGAAGCGCGACGAGCGAGAGAGCGATCGCGCCCGCGTCCGTGAGCATGTGTGCTGCGTCGGAGAGCAGCACGAGCGAGTCGGCGAGAATCCCCGCCAGCGTCTCGGCGACCATCAACCCGAGGATCAGGACGAGCGCGACGACGAGCCGTGGGGCGTCTGCGTCGGCGGCGACGTGCGCGTGAACGTGCGTGCCGTGGTCGCGCCGGCTCATCGGCGGCCACGATAGCTCCGGCAGGCCCAGTCTCCAGCGGACGCATCCGGAGCGAACTTCAAGAGAAATAGCGGACGGCGGTGTTAGCCTCGATCGACGTGGTCTTCCGCCAGTTCTTGGACGACGGCCTCGGCTGCGCGTCCTATCTGATCGGCGACGAGCGCGCACAGGTCGCCGCGATAGTCGACCCGGCATACGCGATCGAGGAGTACTTCGGCGAGGCGAAGCACCGCGGTGTCGAGATCGTCCGCGTGCTCGAGACGCACACGCACGCAGATCATCTCTCCGGGCACGGCCGGCTCGCGCTCGATCACGACTGCACGGTCGGGATCCATCCCGCTGCCGAGGCCGAGTACGCGCATGAGCCCCTCGTCGACGGCGCCGCGGTGGACGTCGGCGACATCGTGTTCCGCGTCCTCCACACGCCGGGCCACCGGCCCGAGCACTGCTGCTTCGCCGTAACCGACCGTGCGCGCGGCGACGAGCCTTGGCTCGTGCTCACGGGCGACTCGCTGTTCGTGGGCGACGCCGCGCGGCCCGATCTCGCGGTGGAGGCGCGCGAGGGGGCCGAGGGCCTCTTCCACTCGCTTCGCCGCCTCGCCGAGCTGCCGGACGGCGTCGAGGTCTACCCCGGCCACGTCGCCGGCTCGCTCTGCGGCGCCGGGATGAGCTCGAAGGCCTCGACGACGATCGGCTTCGAGCGGCGCTTCAACCGCGCGTTGCAGTTCGCGAGCGCGAGCGACTTCGTCGAGGACTCGATCAGCGCGAACGCGCTGCGGCCGCCCAACATGGAGCGGATCGTCGAGCTGAACCGGGGCGCCTTCGTCGGCGCGCCCGGCGCGCTCGGCGAGCTGACGGACGCGGTCGACGTAACCGTGCTCGACGTCCGTGACGCCGACGCGTTCGGGGCCGGGCACGCGCAGGGCGCGCTCAACGTTCCCGTCGACGGCTCGTCGTTCGCGACGAAGGCGGCCTTCCTGCTCTCACCGGACGAGCCCATCGCGATCCACGCCGGCTCGCGGGAGCAGGCAGAGCGCGCGGCGGAGGGGCTCCGTTCGGTCGCGCTGCTCGACCTCGCCGGCTTGGTACTCGACCCGCCGCTCGACGAACGGCTACGGCCCGTGACCGTCGAGGAGCTTCAGGGCCTGCTCGACGGCGGCGGCGTCGAGGTGCTCGACGTGCGGGAGAAGGACGAACGCGACGCCGGCTACATCCCCGGCACCCGCCACCTCCCGTATCGCGTGCTGCGCGCTATGGGCAGCGAGGTCGACGGCAACAAGCCGGTCGTGACGATCTGCAGCACCGGGCCGCGCGCGGCAATCGCGGCGAGCGTGCTCGCCGCTGCGGGCGTCGACGCGCGACCGGTCGTCCATGGAGGCGTCGCGACGTGGCCCGGTCAGACGGTCGAGTTTCGCCGCTGCGGCGCCTGAGCAACTGGAAGAAACTCGGCGCGGGCGCCGTCTAGACGGCAACGCCTCGACCGGCAGCGCGGGACAGCATCCTCAAATCTGGACCAGCGCGACCGTCCTGAGCCGTGCGCCGACCTTCCACGAGCGCGCGGCTCAGGCGGAAGCCGGCAGCAACGCCTCGGCGCGACGCAGGTAGGTCTTCGCCCCGACCGATGCATAGAACGCCTGCGCACGCCGAAGCTGCGCCTGCGCGTCGTTTGCACGACCGTCGCGCGCGAGCGCCTCCGCGGCGCGGAGACGTGCGTACGCCTCCTCCGTCCGCAACCCGATCTTGCCGAATGTCTCAGCGGCGGCCTCGAGCTCGCCGCGCGCGATCGCCGCGCCCATATCGTGCCACGCCTTGCCGCGGCCCGGCGGCGGGAACTCATCCGCGCGTCCGAGGTCGCGCAGCACCCACGCCATGTGAACGAGGAACCGGAAATACACCGCGCGCCCCTCCTCGTCACCGAGCCGCAGTACGTCGTCGACGAGCCCCGCGGCCTCCTCCGGGCGACCGAGCTCGACAAGCGCGACCGCCCTGGCGCAAAGCACGGGACCGGCCGCCTGGGGATCGCCGATGGCGGCCGCCATTGCGAGCGCCTGCGCCCACAGCTCCTCCGCCTGCCGCTCGCCACGGGCGTGCGCGAGGCGCGCCTCGACGAGCTTCGCCTCGAACTCCATGTAGTGGCCCTGGAGCTGGTCGAGGACGCGGCCGAACGACTCGACAAAGGCGTCCGCTCGATCCCAGGCGCCGACCTCCAACGCAAGGTGCGCGTCCTCCGCGTACATCCACGCGAGCCCCTGCAGATAGCCGGCGCGCTCGAGGCGCTGCCTCAGCCGGCTGTAGATCGCTCCTGTCTCTGCGACCCTGCCCCGCGCGAGGAGGTCTTCTGCGAGGTTGTTGTACGCCCGCTGGTACTCGAGGACGTCTCCGATGCGGTCCGCGATCTCGGTAGCGCGCTCGAGCTCGGAGCTGCCGTCGTCGTCGAGGAAGTTGCGCGACGTGCCGATCGTGACGAGTACTCGCGCCTGGAGCTGCTCGTCCTCGCACCACTCCGCGACGTCGAGCCCGGCACGGCCGATCTCGATCGCTTCTGCAGGCCGGCCTGCGAGCATCAGCTGGCGAGCGCGCTCCACCAGCACCCTGGCCTTCGCGCGCGAGGGAGCTGCGACGGAGAGGACGTCGAGCGCGCGTTCGGTGGCCGCCTGGGCCTCGGCGACCCGGCCCGCCTGCCACAGCCACGTCCCCAGCAGGCCGACGGCCTCTGCCGCAGATTCGGTATCGCCGAGATCGCGGAACCGCGCAGCGGCCTCGTCGGCGCGGCGGAGGGCGTCGGCGCTCCCGAGCTCGGACTCCGCCGCGCCGAGCGCGAGCTGCGCGCGCGGCCAACGCGGGTCGTCGGGCTCCAGCAGCTCGATCGCCTTCCTCGCGTGCCGCTCGGCCTGGACGAACGCAAAGAGCCGGAGTGCGCGCTCGGTGGCGTCTCGAAGCGCCGCAAGGGCCGGCTCGACGAGCCCCGACGCGTCGTTGCCCGACGCGTGCGAAAGGTCGAGCGCGGCGACGTAGTGGTGGACCAGCAGCTCGGCGACGTCCCCCGATCTGTCCGCGGCGATCGAATCGAGCCAACGAGCGGCAAGCGCGTGGCGCTCCGCGCGGTCCGCGCGCGGGATCTGGGCGTAGGCGACATCGCGAACGAGCAGGTGGGCGAACGCGTACTCGGTCTCGCCGGCGACCGTGCTGCGGCGCTCGCGCCGGACGAACTCCTTCCGCTGGAGCGCGCGCAGGGCCGCCTCGACGTCGTCACGCGCGACTCCGCCGATCGCCTCGAGCGCGCCTGTCCAGAACGTCTTCCCGAGCACCGCCGCGTCCACGAGCAGCTGCTTGTCGCGCGCGGGAAGGGAGTCGATGCGCGCCGCAATGATGCCCTGAACCGTCTCGGGAACGACACCCGTCTCGCCGCGCTCGTCGAGCATTCGCGCGAACTGCTCGGCGTACAGCGGGTTGCCGCCCGCGCGCGCAATCAGCGCCTGCTGGATCTCGGCCGGAATCACGTGGCGCTCGAGGACGGCTGCGATCAGGCGAGCGGTCTCGCTGTCGCCGAGCGGCGGGAGTGAGAGCGTCAGCGCATTCCGCTTGCCTCCTCCCCACCCGGGCCGCCGGTCGAGGAGCTCCGGCCGCGCCGTCGCGACGACGAGCAGCGGCACGTCCGTCAGCCGGTCGACGAGCTCGTCCACGAAGTCGAGGAGGTCGTCGTCCGCCCAGTGCAGGTCCTCCACGACGAGCACCGTGGGCCGGTGCTCCGCCAGCGCCTCGACGAAGCGCTGCCATGCGGCGAAGTTCTCGTCGCGCCCTGCCGCCGCCGTCTCGAGCCCCACGAGCGGGCGCAGACGCGATTCGACCCACGGTGCCTCGTCGGGGGGAATCAACGCGGCCACGGCCTCGTGCAGCTTCTGCGCCGCCGCGCCGACGGCGTCCGATTCGAGGATTCCGGCCTGCGCCTTGACGATCTCGGCGAACGCCCAGTACGGGAGCCCCTCGCCGTACGGGAGCGACCGGCCGTGACGCCAGTTCGTCAGGTCGGCTTCGCGTTCGAGCTCGGTGTAGAGCTCGGCGACGAGGCGGCTCTTGCCGATTCCGGGTACGCCGACGATCGTGACGAGCTGCGTCTCGCCGTCGCTCCGGACGCGCTCGAATGCGTGGAGCAGAAGCTCGCGCTCGCGTTCCCGTCCGACGAGCGGCGTCGAGGGCGCACGCAGCTCGACGCCCACCCGCGAGCGCGCTTCGACGGCCTCCCACACGGCGAGCGGCTCGGCCTTCCCCTTCGCGACGACGGGATCGTGGTCCCGGTACTCGAACAGCCGCTCGGTCGAACGGTACGTCGCGTCGCCCACGAGCACGCCATTCGTCGGCGCCGCCGCCTGCAACCGTGCTGCCGTGTTGACGACGTCGCCCGCGACCATCCCCTCGCCGCTCTCGGGGCGCACATCGACGTTGACGAGCGCCTCGCCCGTGTTCACTGCCACGCGCACCTCGAGCTGGCCGTCGTCGACGATCCCGTTGCGGATCGCGAGGGCCGCGCGCACCGCCCGCTCCGGATCGTCCTCGTGCGTCACCGGCGCGCCGAAGACGGCCATGACCGCGTCGCCGATGAACTTCTCCACCGTGCCGCCGCGCAACTCCAGCTCCCCCCGCAACCGCTCGTGGTACGGCCGCAGGATCGCCTCCACGTCCTCGGGATCGAGTGAGTCGGCGCGCGCGGTGAAGCCGACGAGGTCGGCAAACAGCACGGTCACGATCTTCCGCTCACGGCGCGGCGGCCCGGTCACGGGCCTACTCTAGGAGACGCGCTGCACCGGATACGCCTGCGCCTCGAGCGCCGAGATCACCTCCGTGCAGTGCTCCCCGTCTCGCGTCGCCAGCGTCAGCTCGACCTCCGTCTCGGACACCGACAGGTGGACGCCCTCTCGATGATGCTCGACGGACACGACGTTGACGCGCTGCTCCGCGATCAGCTCGAGCAGCTTGATCAGCTCCCCCGGCCGGTCCGGCAGCCGCGTCCGCAGCACGAGGTACCGCCCGGCGGAGGAGAGGCCGTGGCGCATGACCGAGATCAGCAGCGTCGGGTCGATGTTGCCGCCGGAGAGCAGCGCAGCAACAGGCCCGTCGCCGCCGCCCGCCTTGCCGGCCAGTAGCGCCGCGACGCCGACCGCGCCCGCCCCCTCGACAACGAGCTTCGAGCGCTCGAGCAGCAGGACTATCGCCTCGGAGATCTGCTCGTCGCTGACGTCGACGACGTCGTCGAGCAGGTCCTCGAGAATCGCGGCCGTCAGCTCGCCGGGGTGCTTGACGAAGATGCCGTCCGCGATCGTGTAGCCCGACCTCCCCGCCTGAACGCCGACGAGCCTCACCTCGGGCCGCAGCGCCCTCAGCGCGAGCGCAATCCCGGCGGCGAGGCCGCCGCCGCCGACGGGAATCAGCACCGTGTCGAGGTCGCGAACCTGCTCGGCGAGCTCGAGGCCGATCGTCCCCTGGCCCGCGATCACGAGTGGGTCCTCGAACGGATGGACGAAGATCGCTCCCGAGTACTCGACGTACCCCTGCGCGGCCACGAGCGCGTCCTCGAACGTCGCGCCCTCGAACACGGTCTCGGCGCCGTAGTTGCGGCAGGCCTCGACCTTCGCCATCGGCGCGTCGAGCGGGACGTAGATCCGCGCGCCGACGCCGGCCTCGCGGGCCGCCCACGCGACCGCCTGGCCGTGGTTGCCGGCGCTCGCCGCGACGACGCCCGCGGCACGCTCGTCCGCCGACAGCGTCGCGATCCTGTTGACGGCGCCGCGCACCTTGAACGCGCCCGTCCGCTGGAGGTTCTCGGCCTTCAGCCAGACGTCGCGGCCGGCGAGGCGGCTGAACGTCTCCGACCCGTACACCGGCGTGTACCGAGCGATGCCATCGAGCCGCCGCCGCGCCTCGTGGACGTCAGCGAGTGTCGGCGCCGTTGTCGTCGCCAATCCGGAACACCTTCTCGAGGATCTCGCTGACGGCAGTCACCGGGTCGAGCTCGCGGCGCTGCACCTCGTCCAGCAGCCGTCGCAGCTCCGGATCGTCCGCGACGGCGGACTCGAGGTGCTGCTTCGCGCGCGCCGACGCCACCGCGAAGACCTCGCCGGCGAGATTCCGGCGCCTGCGCCGTTCGAGCTCACCCTCGCGCTCGAGGTGCGCCCGGTGCTCCTCGATCTTCTCCCAGAGCCTCTCGACGTTCTCGCCGCGGGACGCCTCCGTCAGGACGATCGGCACCTTCCATTCGCGCTCGCGGTCGAGCGCGAGAATCGAGCGGACTTCGCTGAGCATCGTCTTCGCCGCGGGATGGTCGCATTTATTGATCGCGATCACGTCGGGGATCTCCATGATCCCGGCCTTCAGCGCCTGCACCGAGTCTCCGGAGCCCGGCATCAGCACCAGCAGCACGGTGTCCGCGATCCCGATCACCTCGATCTCGCTCTGCCCCGCGCCGACGGTCTCGAGGAAGAGGAGGTCCTTGCCGGACGCGTCGAGCACCAGCATCGCCTGCAGCGCAGCCTCTGCGAGGCCGCCGAGATGCCCGCGCGTGCCCATCGAGCGGATGAAGACCTCCGGATCGAGAAAGTGGTCGGCGAGCCTGATCCGGTCGCCGAGCAGCGCACCCTGCGTGAACGGGCTCGATGGA
>Ga0126312_10001553_pt1 | contig 15088 bp, 12 predicted proteins | sample Plot104A_FD_92537 | JGI IMG/M metagenome (GOLD analysis project Ga0126312, IMG submission 92537) | Serpentine soil microbial communities from UC McLaughlin Reserve, CA, USA - Plot104A | ecosystem: Environmental > Terrestrial > Soil > Grasslands | place: USA: UC McLaughlin Reserve, Lake County...
TAGTGCACATGTTATGTGATGCCGGGGTCGCCTAGCCCGGAAGGGCGCAAGCCTGGAATTTGTCAAACCGGCCAGCTTGTGACCCGTAAGGGTCCCGAGGGTTCAAATCCCTCTCCCGGCGCTTTTTTCGAGGAGCCTAGCACAAGCCTTAAAGCTCCAGCTGGAGAGTCAAGGATAGAAATAACAACTATGAACGGGTCGACAGCAAACAAGACGGACCAGACGAAACAGACGATGATGACGACGACGGCAATGATTCCCACCGAAACAAGTCCTAGCAGCGATAGGTTGCAGACATCCTCTTCTTCTTATTCTCAGTCATTTCTACAGGCGCGAGAAGAAGATATGGTTGTTGTTGCCGCCGTTGCTGATGATACAACAGGAATATCATCATCGTCTGCTGTAAAATCTGATATATCAGCTACAACAACACTATCACAGCTAGATGCAGTCATAGATTCCATCACCCAGGGCATGTCAAGGAAGGCGCTAAATACAAGGTTGAAAATGCTTCATCGTATCAGTCCTTCAAACGTCTCTACAATATGCGAACACATATTGTCAGAGCAGACCGAGCTCAACATCAAGACTTCAACAGCCGAGAATAAAGTAAAGGCACTTTTATGGCTGACCCGATTTTTGAAACTGAAGCCTTTTGAGCAGGTGACCAAACAAGACATCCTCAGCTACCTCAACAGCCTAAGAAAGTCCCAACTAGAAGACCCTCAACAAAAGTGGATAGGCTCATACAACAACCGTTTGCGAGTCTACATCAAGTTCTTCAAGTGGCTCTACAACAAAGACGAACCAGACTACAGCAAAAGGATAAGGGCACCCTGTATTCAGGGTTTGCGTCAGCTGCCCCGTCAAGACAAGTCACCTTACAAACCAACAGACCTCTGGGACAATCGGGAGCATGCTATATTTTTGAAGTATTGCCCTGACCCCAGAGACCGCTGCTATCATGCGATGGCTATTGACATGTCTGCAAGGCCTTCTGAAATACTGAACTTAAAGATTAAAGACATCACTTTCAAAACAACAGATGACGGAATTCAATATGCAGAAGTGCTGATACGGGGCGGGAAAACAAAACCAAGGACGCTGCCACTGATTGACTCTATTCCTTATCTGAAAGAATGGATACAAAAGCATCCAACAGGTGACAACAAAGAATCATGGTTGTTTATTTCACTTGCTCATGCAAACTTTGGACAAAAGCTCAATCGAGACAGCATGCTTGCGAAATATCAATATAGATACAAGGCAAGTTACTTTCCCAAGTTACTACAAAAAGACAATGGTGATGATTCTTCTTCTACGGTGCCAGAAGCTGACAAGGCTATAATCCGCAATACGCTCACAAAGCCGTGGAATCTGTATGTTTATAGGCATTCTGCACTTACAGAGAAAAGCCAGATTCTTACTGAAAGCACCCTTAGGGACCACGCAGGATGGACCATGACTTCAAAAATGCCTATAGTCTATCTACACTACTTTGGAACAGAATCTGCAAAGAAGCTGCTTGAAGCTAAAGGGATAATAAAATATGGTAGCAATGGCAACTACAAGAATGTCAACGTTCTTGTTTCCAAATCATGTCCGCAATGCAGCGAGCCTAACAAGCCAGAAGCACAGTTCTGCACAAGATGCAAGATGGTTCTAAATTATGAATCCTACATGAAAACAGTTATTGAAGAAAAGCAGAACAAAGAAAAAGAAATCCAATTGATGCTTCAAAAGCATGAGCAGGAAATGAAGCAGGTAAGGGAAGATGTTGAGCGCAAGCTGCAAATAATACTTGAGAGGATTGATACGCAGAGATTGGTCAGTTGCAAATAGAGAGCGTACATCTTTACGCCTTCGCCATCATATGCACATTGCTAGCCCTAATCTCTGCCTAATAACCATAAAAGTCAAATATGAATATCCTTATTTGCTTAATGTCCAGAACTCACGCAATTTCTCCTAGTTTCTGCTTCAAATATAAGGCTGCAATTAATGGGTTGGTATGCAAAGCATAGAGGATTTAAGCGACGGTGTGTTTATAAGAACAAATCTATTAAAATCTAATCGTATTTTAGTATTAAATGTCACAGTATGAAAATACCCACAGTTTAAGAGGTGTTATACATAAGTGAAATGAAATTGGCGACGGAGTTAGCAGAATTGACAACAAAGGCTAAGTTGACTGAATTTGGAGTCTCTATGCCAGTTCAACTTGTTAGAAGATTGGATTATGTGAGAGGTGATGTTCCAAGGTCGAGGTTTTTGCTTCGGTTAGTGGAGAGGGAATTAAAAGAACAAGAAGAAAAACTGCAGCAAGGCACTCAGGTTGGTAGCCACAGGCGCCCTGCTGTAGTTGTAGTAGCAACTGACAACCCCTGTGAAGGAGGTAGTAGGTGCTCTAATGGCTAGCTATAACAACGACTACTTAAAGAATGGGAGAGAACGTTCTATTTTAGAATTATCAAAAGCTGCCACAGAAGAAATCGGCAAGCGCGGGTCCTGCAAGAAAAAGCTTTCAAGCTTAAGCAGTTTGAAAGGTTGTCGACAGAAGAAAGGAGATAGCAGCACGAAAATGGCCATGGTTGAATTCTTCTCAATGGATGACAATAAAGTATTGCAGAATGCGGGAGTCAAATTCGTTGCAATAATTGAGCCCACATCGATTGTTGGCCATAATGGCAAAGATAATCGACCACTAGAAACTGACATAACCTCGGAGCATAATGATAATGGAAGCAAACAACTTGCGGAACAGTCCAGACCTCACTTCTCCTACAAGATAGTATCGAGGCTTAAAGAATACATTATTACAAGAATCTATGTCGAGCGGGCCGGCATAATTGCAGAGACTACAAAAAGAAAGAAGAAAACGGTAACCATGGGGTGCGCGGAAATCCTGACTGACCGTAACGGGTCTGTGAAGGCATGGATGACAGATAGGTGCAAATATTGCGTATGGCAAAAAGTAAGACAATAAATGAAACCCATCGCAGAGCAATAATTAGATGTTCTGCCAAACACTGTAACAATAGGGGATTTTTTTTCGAGAAAATTGCAAACGCTCAGCTTGGAGGCTGGTTCTGCAAGAGTTGTAGAGACCAGCTAAAGGCTTTAGGTATTTTTTCCCAGGAGTGATGGAAAACTGAGCGAGAATAGGCTGGCTAAACTCGTAGCAGGAAGAGATGATGTCCAGATGATACACATTACCCCATACACTAAGCTAGAGTGCATTCGACAAGATAGGCTCTATTCCGAACTAGTGTCGTTTCTAGAATGCTGCCTAATCCTGCTCATTCTACGGCTAGCAAAACCCCTCCAGAAAGACAATGAGGTGAACAATTAGAAAATGGCGACGGTGATACCGACAACTCTAAACAGTGTAAAAGATTATGCGCTGTTTTACCTTAAGGAGATAGGTTTCTCCGTATTTCCACTGAAGAATCCAGATTTTGGAGATGAAAAGAAATTGAAGGAAAGAAAGGAACCAGATGTAGCATCACTCGAGCCATTTAAGAAAGGATTAGCTACAGAACAAGAAGTTATAGGATGGTGTGATAAAAATCCAAACCTAAACATCGGATTCTTTTGCGGTAATGTATCGATGTGTTTGGTATTTGATGCTGATAGTAAAGCAGCTGTCGAAAGAATAGAATCAAGGATACCAGATATGTCAACCAATCTAAGGGTTGCAGTTCAAAACACCATGATAGTTGAAACAGGTGATGTAGGCAAACACTATATTTTCAAAATTTCAGAACAGACAGACATAGGTAGGAAAGTGATATGGAAAAACAAAAATGCAAAACACTCACAGATAGAAGTTAGAGGCAATGACCATTATGTGGTAACTGCGCCTAGTAGACATCCAAATGGTAATCTCTACAAATGGAATCAAAGGACCCCTGAATTGCTGACGGATAAGGAAGTTGAGGAACTTATCCTGCTAGTTTCAAGTTCAGATAAATCTGGTATACGGCTTAAAAACAAAATACATGCGACTACCATTACTCCTACAACATCAACTACAATAGTGTCAAAAGAAACACTTCAAATGTTGCTGGAATTGATAAAACCATATTACACTGCTGGAAGCAGAAATGACATCATATATTATCTGAGTGGTTTTATGCGAAAAGATGGAGGGTTCTCACTTGCTGACACTAAAGAGTTTGTCACACTGTTATGTAATTGGAGTAAAACATCAAAATATTCAGACGAAGACTTGGAAAAGTCATTACAGGTGGTAGAGAACACATACAGCAAACCTATAGATGACCTTAATGGTAAGAGTGGGCTGCATGAGCTGCTTGTTACAACCTACGAAAGTGCCAGTAGCGAAGAATATCAAAATGGAGCCAACACCTACAAACAGATACTTGACATAATAGTTGCAGTAAAAAATAAAGCAAAAGAGGGGAAGAAGAATAAACCAATAAGATACTCGTATTCAAGCAGACCTAAAGCGTGGGTAGAACTTCGGATTGGTGAAATAATAGATGAAGAAACAGGCGAAATGCGACAAGTTAGAAGTCTACAAGAGTTTAAACATATTCCAGAATTCGATAGGGCAACTAAACAATTGATGACAAAGGAAGTTTACGGCAACGTTATCCTGGCTGCTGTTCCTGTTTTGTCTGGACAGCATGAAGACGGCGATGACAATGGTGTTGGAATTCATATCGTTTATGACCCTCTGTTTAAGACAGAGAAATATAAGATGGCGTTTGAGTATGTCGATAAACAACAGGACAGCGGTATCAGAAGGACGGAGGTTGTAGGTCCCGTTACAATTACAGGACTTAGACGCTATCTTGAAGAAAAAACTCACTTTGTATTGGACCACAGAGTTCTTACTGATAGACTAAATGCTATGATATGGGCGTGTAAGGAAAATGGCCTTGCAGTTTATTCGGAAGAGATAGAGCCCGAAGGCTTCTTTTATCTTAATGGCAGAATAGTTAGCTCAAAACTAAACACAAAGAAAGATATGATGGTAACCAGAGAATCAACTAGGGCGGCACTCGATGCAATACTGAAGATGCAAAAAGAATTCTTTGCCTCATATAGAGACAGAAGAAGACTTGGTCATTATCTAAAGTTGTTTACAATAGGTCCATTTGAATATGTAAGAAAGCAAATGAATGGAGTAATTGACCTGTATAAATGGACTCCACGAGGAGATTTGACAGGCGATACTAGAGGTGGCAAGACAGAATATGGTAAAATTGGTTGCTATATTTGGAGGTTGGATATTAACAAACATGTTTTACCCAAAAGGAGTATAGACTCGGAAGCCAGAGTCATCCATACATTAGGAAAAACTACAATGCCCCTTACATTTGAAGAACCTGATTTTCTGTCAGGTGAGCGAAGAAAAAAAGATAACAGTGAAAAAATTATATCTATTTTAAAAAACAGTGTTGAAATACTCCATGGCGAGAGACTTACAACAACACATGACGAAATACTTGAACCGTATTTGGCATATTATATTATCACACACAATTCAAAACCAATATCTGAGGATGGAGCAACTCGCAGGTTTGCAATTGACCAATTTAGAAAAATTGATAAAAAAACAGATAAAATACAAATTGACAGATACACACATTTTATTTATGACAACTTAGACACCATAGGAGGAATAGGCGACTTTATTACTTGGTATGTTTGTGAAGTTAATCCTGAAGTATTAAGGAATGACTGGGTCACTGCGAGTAGACATATTTGGTGTGAGATGTGGAAGTATGCTGGCTTCCCAGAGAAAGAATTCCCAGAGTGGCTACACCAAACAATTGAAGATAGTAGCGTAGGAGGAACAGGCCTATCAGATACTGACTTAGATGACCAAAGAAGGGAAATGTTAAGGTCAGCCTTTAAGAAGTTCTTTACAAAACTATGGGAGGCTGCTAGGTATGAATACACACAGGACACACAAATGCCCATTGGCAATGTAACCTTAATCAACCAAATAACGTGGCTAGTAGACAAAGGTAAGGTGCCAGCATGTATACCACACCCAACAAAGGGCATTTACTTTACTTCAGACATAATTAATGTATTGAGACCTTATGGGTTAAGTGAGGATGATAGGATAAAGTTTACGGACTTAGAAGAGCTATGTGGTTTTACTCCTGCGTATTTTAAGCCCAGAGGTGGAAAGTCCATGAGGGCACATAGTGTATTACCAAAAGATTTGGTAGAATTCATACAACCTTTGATATCGGTCTCAGACATAAGGGAAGAAGAACGTGAAGAAACCAAGGATGTCCCATATAAGACTATGGCAGAAGAAAAATATGACACATGACATGAAGACACAGGCCGCTAAGAAAGATACCCTTTGATTTTGCCTTCTAAATGAGACTATAGGGTGTTCCTCTTGCGTGTGTCAATGTGGCAATATCTGTATTATTAATTTAATTTTATATTCATATGCTAAAAAATATTAGATTTAACATTCCTCTTTCATATAAGAAATTGAATGACACATGACACAAAGCAAACACAAAACCCAGCGACAAAAAATTGTGTGCAGCGAGCAGCTATGACAGTGTGCGCCACTGAGGTCTAGAGCATCTGCTCCAGTATGCATACTCCATCGAATAGTCTAAGGAATGTGTTCTTTTCTATTATTAAGCTGCATAAGTAATTAGCAATAGGTTTGTTGACATTGCATTTTGCAACATGCTTAATTGATTCTTAATTGCCTTGCAATTTGAGTTGTTAGTGGCTGCTGCTCTTCTCAACGATTTTCCCTAATGCACCGTGCGGGTCAGAAGAAGAGATTGAGGCTTCTATTGTATCTCGCAGTATAGCTAGAGCTTCAACCTTGATGCTCTCAGACTTTAACCTATCAGCAAGTGACAGGCTCTTGTCTTTGGCAATTGAATCGTTACTATCTATGATAATCTTTAATCGTTCTTTGAACTTCGCAAGCTCAACTGCATGTAGTCCTTTATTGTTAAACTCCTCAGTGGCCCGTCTTTCTATTTCCTTCTTGGCCTTTTGGATAACTGGCATGGGTATTCGATATTCTTTCCAGATTCGCTCGTCGCTCCAACCAAATACCTTTAGTCGCCGTATCAACATCACGTCACGAGGATGTAACTTCCTAATGCTCATACAATCTCCTTGACGTGTCATGCACAATTCTCGGACCTTCAGTCTCAATCTTGGCCAAATGAATCACAACTTCAATTCTATTTCTCTCTGCTTCCATCCTCTCAGCTGCACTAAGGCTTTCGTCAGCAGCCATTGAATCAAATCTCCTTAAAGATTTGAGCATCCTATCTTTAGCCAATCTTATCTCTGTAGCTATTGATTCATTGTCCTGTTGCTCAAAATAGGCTTTGTCTTGTTCATAAATCCTGGCCATATAGCGGTAAAAGGTTCTCTCCTCTAGTTGCAGCATTTCTATTATCTCTTTATTTGTGCAGCCTTCTGCAAGGAGATGGCGTATCTTTCTGAGCGTAGATGATAGCTCTATTTTAGATGGCCTTTTGCTTCTGTTAATGATGGTATTAGTTGAGTCAGATATCGTCGCAGATTGAGTCGCCGCTAATAGTGTTGTTGATGGTTTTGGAGAATATGTAGATAACACCTGCTCAGCGGTAACAATAGAAGATTGAGAGATGGATGGCGATAATTCTTCTGATGATATGTCTTTTTATTCTTTTGAATCTATATAGCTATTTCTGTTGCTGCCTGTTAATTTAACCATCATAATTCACTCTCCGCATTTTATCGTTAGGACTGACACAAACTGACAATCATTTTTGTTATATAGTCTGGCAAACGAGAGATTGACAGTATGTGTTCAATTATGGATGATGATTGTTCACAATTATGTAGTTCCTCCCTTAGCTCTTTCTTACTTTTTACTACAGGCGGTGCATTCTTAGCTTTTCCAGCCCTTAATTGGACTGATAATCTTTCATCATCAGCAATGGCATCTTTGAAATCAGCATGTACACATTTCAGATTATTGACCCGATATATCACTCCTACTAATATTGAAGCAGCCTCGTCAGCACCTGAAAGATTAGGCAAAGGTTACTTAACCCATATATCAATGAATCCCTCAATTCAGCTTGGCCTAAAAAATTCAAACCAAGTATTATTCATTACTTCTTGCTGTTTAGCCATCCTAAGCCTTTCTTCCTCTTTGAATTTTGTGGCATCTAATGCTCTTCTATAATCTTCCATTTTTGCTATACCTAGTAGTATTACATCTGCGCCTGCATCAAGGAAGCTCTTCAAACTGTCATTTTTCTGGTTTATAACAAGCTCTTGAAAAATGGCTATTATCTCCTTAGGCACGGGTCTATTGGCCCCAGATTGTTCTTTAACAAAGCTGTTAAGCTCATTTTCATTCTTTATACTCTTGCCTTTCCCGTTAAGATAATCGTAATAGTCTAGAAAAAAAGTCGTCCTAGTATTATCATTTTCTGATATTAAGTCCAAAAACTTATTCCACTCACGGCGGAAGTTCAAAGCTTGAACCGTTATCAGCTTGTCAATATCATAATGTTTACCAAAGACTGCTCGAGCTAAGATGATATTATTGATAAATCGCTTTACTTGTCTTGGATTTGGTTCAACAGCCTTAACAATTAATAATTTACTATTTTCCTTTTGAAACTCCTCATAAAGCTCGGAGCCTTCAAGTCCTTTAGATATGATTTTTGATATAGATTCATGTATGTCTTGGGGTTTCCAAACTGGAATTTGAAACGGAAGTTGAACAATCTTTTGTAAGTAGCTTAGCCCATCAATGTTTGAATCCTTCTCGTACTTTTGTTTTATGATGTAGTCAATGCTATCAGAATCCATGCCTATGACATATACAATTCCTTCTATGTCGAAGAATGTTTTTATTGACTCTATCACCTCAAGAGCGTTTTGCGGAGTACATCTGTCCAAGTCATCGACAAAAACTACAATTCTAGCATCTCCAAGCTCATTTAATGCAGTTCGAAGGTAATCCGTTGAATGTTCCTGTAATTGTATATGTTCTCCATCAACAAATACTGAACCTTTAGATTTTAATGAATCATAAAATTTTTGAAGGTTTGTACTGGTTGATACCGGAGACCCTGCAGGAGAAACCGAAAATTCGGTGGATAGCACAAATGCAGTAAAAGTTTTCTCGAGGCCAGCTCTGAGTATAGTCCATCGTGATGACTTTCCATCTTCGGTTTTCGCCAAGTCTTTTTCTAATGCTATTCTAATCTGCCGTAGAAATGGAATAACAGCCAAATACTTCTCCTTTTCATAACGCCAGGCATCAAACCATACAGTCAATACTTTCTCGTTATCTTTGTCTAGCTCTCGCTTTATCATCTTCATTAAGGTAGTCTTGCCAGTTCCCCATCTTCCAAATATTCCTACGGCAAACTTTGGTTTCGCTTCTCTTATTATATTCGCTAGATTTTCGCTATAACTCTTAAAATATAATGCATCTTCTTCAGCGGGGTCGTCGGTAATAATCTGTATCTTTTTATTTTTAGAAGTAGCATGCTCAGAGCCAGAATCTGTAATAGGAGTTGTCACAGTAGTTGTTGCAATTTGGGTTATGGCATTCTCGTTATTATTGGGATAGTTTTGGCTATCACCGTCATTATTCTTTGCTCTACGCTTTTGCCATGGCAACCGTAGCTGCCTCCATAATGACATGGTCCAATTTAAGATATAATCAACTTTGGTTTATGCTTTTAGAACAATAATCGATGACGAAGGGTGGGATAACTAGATTAAGAAGGCTCCCCCCCAAGGTGAGATTGTGGTATAGTGGAGTGCCTATGATACCCGTAACACATGTATTTTACTTCATTATTATCGAGAATTGAGATAGGAATTGCAGGGGTGATGGTATAAAGTAAGGGGGTAGAACAATACTACATTTAGAATGGTCCTTGCAATGGGAAAGAAGGAGTGGAAACCATTTCGCAATGCGCTAGATAAGAAAGAAAGGAGTTTGATGAGATGTGGGACATACCTAGATTGTACATCTCAGCATGCTCTAATTCTGTTCAACTGGTACCACTTCATCCTATCATTATATCTATACTAGTCCATCATTACAGAGTTACTGCAGTGTATTAGGAAGGTTGAGGAAGGAGATAGAGGCAAAATTCAACTTTTCATTTTCGACATCTTTTTTACGTGACAGAGTACGACTATATCGAAAACCAAGGCGGTAGTAGCGAGCAACCTGTATTGGACTATGGGAGTCGGGGAATACGGTTGTTGCAGAACAGAGATAGTAGCTTCTCCTATGCTACTACTACCGCCAATAGTATAATGTGGTTCCCTGCTTTTAATTTTTGATGTTTATTATTATTATTAGATTGTTACAGCAACGCACAAAATTCAGCATCCCTTTTTGACATCGCTAATTAGACAGAACTGTTAAGCCTGCAGAAAAGCTTAAAGCTATCATAAGCATTTTTTGCATAAATGAAAAGGATGAATCCTCATCTAACGAACAAGGGTTCAATGTTCTATCCCCTTGCAAAAGGTATTTGACACTAACAACCAAATGCGGTACCACTTCTGAACAACTTATCAACAGTTTTGCGATAACTTAAGCGAGACACTTTTTGAATAGAACATAGATACTACCTTTAGTGGACTGAGTTAACCCGATTACTCTTCCTCCACATTAAGACGAGAAGCTATTTAGTTGTATTTCTCCCAATTAATCTTTTGCAATGCATCGTTTGCTAGCTCTAACAAATATTTGTTAGACTTCTCCAACTTCTCTTGTGTAAGATTTTTCGATAATGCTTGGTTTCGTTCATCTAATTCTGTGTAAAAATCATCCAGAATGATATAGTCTTGTATATGCTTTTTCTGTATATAATCCTGCACCTCTTTCTTCTCTGAGGGTAATAGAGGCTTCTTTATTCCTAGAAGGTTACCCCGGAATGTCTTATACTCCCTCCACTTTTTATCAAGGTAACCGTTAAGACCTTTTTTTGCTGGGATAGTCTCTATTTTCCAGTTGTTGCTGAAAACTCTTGTGCTATTGTTGTTATCTTTGAGCATTCGACGTATTTCTATTATATCTTCGATTACCTTCGAAATAAGCATTTTTCTGCGGTCTTTTGTTGCTCGTCGGCGAATGAATATAGAAATTAAAGGAAGATAAAATGCTAAAAAAATCATATAAAACACAAAGAATGGGTTTAGGAAAACATTAAGATCTTCCGTAAAAGGGGCAGGGGTGGCAGGATACTTCTCCATAGTACTGCCCTGGTCATAAGTCACATACGCCTCATAATAGGGGTCGTTAGAGTTTTCAGCCAGAAAAATATTTAGTTTGACAATCGAACCGCTTCCTTGCTATAACTTTGGAATGTGTGCTTCTAATCTTCCATCATCAATTTTTATAGGGGATACTTGCACAGTGTTTAGCACATAACCACTACTGTTTGCAATCTCTCCTGAAGCGTCCACTATCAATGTAAGGTTAGTAGCAGGTGCAAATCCGTCGTTTGTAAGAGTTAGTTCAATCAATCTATCCAGTGGAGCTGGATATCCAGTGATACCAATATCAACACTAGGCTCATCTGAGGATTGACTAGAAAAGGTGCTTACTAAGATAGGAGTAACAGTACCTATAACTCCTATGAGAGCTACCACAATAGGGATAGTCCTAGGGCTATCAGTGGTCTTAGACACATTTGTATGTCTTTGTACGCCAATAATTAATTTTATGATATACTTTCAATAACGAATTCATTAAGAAGAGAGCCTCCTCAATCAACATACTCTCTGTCGACGTCGCAACTTTTCCTTTCTTCATTGATACTTTGGATGCCATCGCAGAGGAGAAATTACGATACAAGATATGAAGAATATTGAAAAATTGTTATTATCAGAGCATACATAAAGAGTTAAAACTCGCCTTGACACTCACTTATATGAAAAGAATGAATCCTCACCTAACGAACAAGGGTTCAATGTTCTCTACGCTTGCAAAAGGAATTTTTCTAATGAAGAAGAGAAGTTAAAGCTGCCTGCAAGTCGCCTTCAGTTATCTTTTGATAGTTTGTAATTTCGTCTAGAGAATGTTCGGGTTTAACACCTCTTGCTGTTGAGTCTGGATTAAGGGCATTGATTGCATGCTTGCTCAAATCAGAAGAGTACTCCATCCACTCAACAAGCTTCTTTCGAGTTTCTGGGCTAGGGTCTGACTTTACCGCTTCAATTAGTTTTGAAAACTCATGAAATGACAGTATGATTTGGAGGCGGATTCTCCAACAAATAGTCTTTAGTTTCTCATCCTTTGTATTACGAATGGCCATACACAGCTGATACTGGGTTGCATCAAGAGATACAGCTGTGTCTGTAGCCTTAACAAGCTCAACTACCTTTCTTGAAAAAAGACCAACATTGATTTTTGCTACTCCTATTCCAGCGGCATCGCCTATCTCTGGGCCTAAAATTGAAAACTCAGATGCAATCTGTTTTACAGAGCGTTTACAATCATTGTCATCATGACTCTTTATCCTTGCTGCAAGCCCTCTTAAGAAGGACATTTTACCTGTCACTATTGCGCCCCTTGATATTGATATTACTTTTCTTGTCTAATTCAGATAAATCACTCCCCTATACCGGCTTGGCAAGCCATCTTAAATAGGCAAATCTTTAACAATATTTCTGCTTGAGAATGTAAAGCATGACGTCAATCCTAATTTAGTAAAAGATGAGGATGCCAATAAAGGGGTTAAAAAGGCCCTTATAATTGGGGTCAGTGAATATGAAGATAGCAACTTAGAGTCTTTGCCATTTTGCAAGAATGATGCAGAAGGAATGTACAAGCTTTTGACTTCCTCAGGATTTCAGATTCCGGACCATAATATGATGGCAGGTGAAGTAAAGGATAGGAAGATGAAAGAAGCAATAGCAAACTTCTTCCAAGATTCAAGTATCAAGTCTCAGGATACTATCCTCTTTTATTTTGCAGGTCATAGCGTTCCAGATAATTCAGGAGAAGTTTTCATGGCATCTTCTGAAACTAATTCTAAGAATCCTTTCATTGGAGGCTTGCCATTTCAGCAACTGACTAAATTGATGAACGAATCTTATTCCACTAGAATTATCACGGTACTAGATTGCTGCCATAGTGGAGCACTTGAGCTTAATACAGGCTTCAGAGGTGACTCAAGTGAAGCGGCCAAAAAAGCGCATAATGACATGGAGAATAAATCAAATTTGCTTAAACAAGGAAGCGGAAAATGCCTTCTTGCTGCAAGTGAATCCACTCAGCGTGCATATGAAATCAAAGAGGAAAACCACGGCGTCTTCACCTACTATTTGCTTGAAGGTCTAAAGGGAAAACCACAATCTGTAGATGACTATGGTAATGTTACTGTTGACAGACTAGCTGATTATGTTTATGATACTATTTCCGGTTTGCCACCTGAGAAAAGACCTAATCAAATGCCTATTAAAAAGGTGGAAGGAGGAGGTAAAATCTTTCTCGCATATCATCCAGATTTAGCAAAGACGCAGCCCGAGATGCTGAAGCAACAACAGCAGCAACAGCCCCAGGAAGGGCAAACTTCTCAAAAAGATTATTCCATTCTTGAATTTATAGACAAAGCTCGAATGCTTCTTGAGGAAGAACAATATGTTAATGCAACCAAGATTTTTGATACCATATTAATTCTAAGGCCAGAACATATTGAAGCATTGAATGGAAAGGGTATGGCGCTTTACAAGCAAAAGAAATACAATGAGGCTTTAGAATGTTTCAACGAAACACTGAGAATAAAACCAAGAAATGTTGTAGCAAGCGACTATCTAGAGATGATTACAGAGAGAATAAGTAAAGAACATAGCAAGGAAGCAAAGGCTTCGAGCAAAGATATTTCACAAGATGAAGCAGTATTAGAAAAGAGTTCTGAGAGAGAGGTAATTAAAGCCCTCAATGAATCAAAACAAAGTCCATCGTACGATACTATAGTTGTTCCTGGTGCTGACCCACGAAATCCTTACAATGACCCAACACGGCCCTTTTACAATCCCCGTTTAGATAATAAATATAATGATTCTGGTCAGTATGTAGGGAAACCAGCGGAAGATTACAGAAGAGCAATGGAAGCTGCGAAATTGGAAGAAGAAAAGATACTGACTGCTAAACAATTGCCATCAACGGAGCAATTGATAGCATTGCTGAAGAGGGGTAAAGTTCAAGAATTGAACGAGATGCGTAGACGGCATCCTGTTCTTCCTAACCTTTCCCATGCAAACCTTTTCCGTGCCAAACTTACATTTGCTGACCTTTCCCGTGCAGACCTTTCAGATGCTGACCTTTCATTTGCTGACCTTTCCCGTGCAGACCTTTCAGATGCTAACCTTTCACATGCTAATCTTAATTTTTCACTAATAATCGGAGTGAAAGGTTATGGCAGTAGGCCAAAATGCAAAGGTGCTGATTTCAGCAATGCCATTATTGATGAGGAGAGATTATCAATCCAATTGAGGAAGAGAGGAGCCAAAAATGTGCCCTCCGCAGCAAGAAATAAGAAAGAACTAAGAGAGAAGTTGGAGATACGTGGATTGCCCTCATCCTTTGTTAAGCATGCACTGACACTTTCTCGTCTACAAGAGTAAAAACGAAGAAGAATATGTCTTCACGCTGCTATGATAGTATTTGATACAAGGTTTTTCTCACGGATATGATGTATTGATTTCTGCAGGGTTATTTTGATATGATGCTGACTTGTTACTAATTCCAAATCCTTGTCTTTTTTCTTGACTAGCAGACATTCTTAACAGCCATTTTTGAAGCCTACCAAGTCGACAACAATTATTATCATTAAGCCTGTAGAAAGGCTTAAAGCTTATCATACTAGTTACACTTCTACTCTTATGAAAGAAATGAATCCTCATCTAACGGACAGGGGTTCAAATCCCTCTCCCGGCGCTCATCTAGGGGAGGTTAGTGCATGCTTTAAAGCTCATGGCTACTGGAGTAAAGCAGCAGTAGCATGCTTGGGAGAAGGACGACGACAAACGGATGCAACACCCCTTCTGAATAACCGTCTAAGCAACACTGCCAACA
>Ga0126312_10001554_pt1 | contig 15082 bp, 17 predicted proteins | sample Plot104A_FD_92537 | JGI IMG/M metagenome (GOLD analysis project Ga0126312, IMG submission 92537) | Serpentine soil microbial communities from UC McLaughlin Reserve, CA, USA - Plot104A | ecosystem: Environmental > Terrestrial > Soil > Grasslands | place: USA: UC McLaughlin Reserve, Lake County...
CAGCGCGCGAACCGAGCGGCACCGGCGATGAGGTTATGGAACTGGGTGGCCCGGACCACGGTGACCGGCAGCCCGCTCTTCTGAAGCACCATCTCGCAGGCCCACTTGGCGCGGTAATACAGATACGGATTGCGATCGCAACCAACGATCGACACGTAGATGATGTGCGGGCTGAGCCCGGCTTCTCTTAGCAGCCGAATGATCAACCGGGTGCCCTCCAGGTCGACCCGGCGAAACCTCAGGTAGTTGGTGGCAGCGTGCACGATGACGTCGGCCTTGGCCAGTACCTCGGGGACGCCGTTACCGGTCGCCAGATCAAATCCGGTTCGCCGACTGGCCGGGATCACCTCACCAGCACCTTGAGCGGTCAACTCAGTGATCAGCTCAGAACCAAGACGGCCCTTACCACCCGTCACGACAACAGGCATCGGCCCAGCCTAAAGCGCTGCATAGGGTGAGCTTTGTGCGCATTGCGACCTGGAATGTGAACTCCATCGGGGTCCGCACCCCTCGGCTACTGGAGTGGCTGGAACGGGTGGCACCTGATGTGGTTGCCCTCCAGGAGACCAAATGCGCCGACTCGGCTTTCCCCTACTTACTGCTCGAGGGTCTTGGCTATTCCGCCATGCATGTCGGCGAGGGGCGGTGGAACGGCGTCGCGGTCTTGTCCAAGGGCGGTCTGACTGCGCTCAGCAGCGCGCTGGCGGGGCAATCCGAGGCTCGCTATGCCAGCGCGCTCTGCCACCCGGAGGGAGGTGGCCGTCCGCTTCAGGTGATCAGCGTCTATGTGCCCAACGGACGGGCCGTCGACGACCCGCAGTACCCCTACAAGCTCGACTGGCTCGCCGCATTGCGGAAGTCCTTGGACGAATTGGATCCGGGAACCCCGCTGGTGATCATGGGCGACTTCAACGTTGCGTTGACCGATAACGATGTCTGGGACATCCGGGCCTTTGCCGGGTCCACGCACGTCACCGAGCCAGAGCGCGCGGGCGTACGAGCGCTGCTCGACTGGGGGCTGACCGATGTGCCGGCACGCCCCGGCAAGAACGACCGGCCCTTCACCTACTGGGATTATCGAGCCGGCATGTTCCACAAGGACATGGGCATGCGAATCGACTACGTCCTTGCCAGCAGAGCGGTGATGATCAAGGACGCGTATGTCGATCGGGAGGCCCGTAAGGGCAAGCTCCCGTCGGACCACGCGCCGATTGTGGCTGACATCGAGATCGGCCCGCTCCCGCCATCCGCACCGGACACGAACGACCTAGGGTGAAGAGATGTCCGACATGACCTTCGACGCGGCAATTCCCGATTCCATGCAGGCCGTGATATGCCACGGGCCGGAGAACTATTCGCTGGAAGAGGTGGCCGTGCCGAGGCCTGGGCCGGGTGAGGCCCTCGTCAAAGTTGAAGCCGTCGGCATCTGTGCCAGTGACCTGAAGTGCTACCACGGTGCGGCCAAATTCTGGGGTGATGAAACTCGTCCGGCGTATGCGGAAACCGAGGTGATTCCCGGTCACGAGTTCGTCGGAAGGGTTGTCCAGCTGGACGAGACTGCCGGCAATCGGTGGGGAGTCGGTGTCGGCGACCGGGTGGTAAGCGAGCAGATCGTGCCGTGCTGGACCTGCCGCTACTGCAAAGCGGGCCAGTACTGGATGTGCGGGCCGCACGACATCTACGGCTTCAAGCGCCGTACCCCGGGCGGCATGGCGGAGTACATGATCTATTCGCCGGACGCCCTGGTCCATAAGGTCTCGGCGGACCTGCCGCCCGCACATGCGGCCTTCACCGAGCCGTTGTCCTGCGCATTGCACGCTGTCGAGCGGGGTGACATCAGCTTCGACGATGTCGTCGTTGTCGCCGGCTGCGGTCCGATCGGGCTCGGCATGATCGCCGGCTCGAAAGCCAAGGGCGCTCGGCTGGTCGTTGCCCTCGACCTTGATCAGGACAAGCTGCAGGTCGCCCGGGCCTGTGGCGCCGACGTGATCATCAACGTCGGCACCGAGGACGCGGTCGCCACCGTCAAGGCGCTCACCGACGGCTACGGCGCGGATGTGTACTTAGAAGGCACCGGACATCCATCCGGGGTCAAGCAGGGGCTGAACCTGCTGCGCAAGCTCGGGACGTACGTCGAGTACAGCGTTTTCGGCAGTGACGTCACCGTCGATTGGTCGATCATCAGCGATGACAAGGAGCTTGACGTCCGGGGCGCCCACCTTGGCCCGCACTGTTGGCCGGCCGCCATCCGGATGATCGAGTCCGATTCGCTGCCAATGGAGCAGATCTGCACTCACCAGCTGCCGCTGGCCGATTTTCAGAAAGGGCTGGATCTCGTCGGCAGCGGAACGGAGTCGATCAAGGTCACCCTGTTCCCAGGGGAGGACTCATGACCGAACCCGAATCGGGAACCGTTCGCTATCAGCTTCCGGACCGCAACCTCGGCCTCGACCTCATGCGGGTGACCGAGGCGGCCGCCATGGCGGCCGGGCGTTGGATCGGCCGCGGCGACAAAGAGAGCGGCGATAAAGCCGCTGTCGACGCGATGCGCTATGTGTTCGGCAGCGTTCCGATGCGGGGCGTGATCGTGATCGGAGAGGGCGAGAAGGATGAGGCCCCGATGCTCTACAACGGCGAGCGGGTGGGCGACGGCACCGGGCCCGAGTACGACATCGCCGTTGACCCGGTCGACGGCACGACGCTGCTGGCTGGCGGCATGCCCAACTCGATTGCTGTCATTGCCGCATCCGATCGGGGCACGATGTACGACCCCAGCGCCGTGTTCTACATGGAGAAGCTGGTGACCGGACCTGCCGCGGCCGGGACGGTCGACATCGCCGCGCCGGTGAAGCACAACGTCTCTGCGGTGGCGAAGGCCCTGGGAGGCCGCCCGACCGATGTGACGGTCTGCATCCTGAACCGTCCACGACACGCAGAGCTGATTTCCGAGGTCCGTGCCGCGGGCGCGCGGATCCGGCTGGTTCCAGACGGCGACGTCGCGGCAGCGATCGCTGCCACGAGAGACGGATCGGGCATCGATCTGTTGCTCGGTGTCGGGGGCACCCCCGAGGGCATCATCGCTGCCTGTGCGATCAAGGCCATGGGCGGCACGATCCAGGGGCGGTTGACTCCTCGGGACGACGCGGAGCGCCAGAAAGCTCTGGATGCCGGTCATGATCTCGGCAAGGTCTTGCAAACCGACGATCTGGTGGCCGGCGACAACACTTTCTTCGTGGCCACCGGAATCAGCGACGGAGACCTACTGCGCGGTGTCCGCTATTTCAGCGATGGCGCGAGGACGCAGTCACTGGTGATGCGCTCCAGGAGCGGCACCATTCGATCTGTAGAAAGCACGCACGTGCTGAGCAAGGTCGAGCTGCACACGAAGGATATGGATCGCTGAGTCCTGAACGTTGTCCATGACCCGGCTGCGTCGCCATCTGGCTATGGACGGTAGTTCTCCCGGGTACGGCACAATCGGGGAGTGATCGAGTACCGAACGCCAGCCGAGATCGAGCAAATGCGACCAGCAGGCCGGTTTGTTGCCGAGGTGCTCGCCGAACTCAAATCTCAGGTGCGGGTCGGCATCAACCTGTTAGAGCTGAACGACATGGCTCACCGGATGATCAAAGATCGCGGCGCGGAGTCGTGCTATATCGACTACCATCCCTCCTTCGGCGCCAGCCCGTTCGGCAAGGTGCTCTGCACCTCGGTCAACGACGCCGTTTTGCACGGCTTGCCGCACGACTACGCCCTTGTCGACGGTGACCTGCTCAGTCTCGACTTCGCTGCCAGCGTGGACGGCTGGGTTGCGGACTCGGCCATCAGTGTCATCGCCGGCACACCGCGCGAGGAAGATCAGCATTTGATCGCCACCACGGAGGACGCTCTGGCGGCGGGCATTGAGGCAGCGCAGCCTGGCAACAAGATCGGCGACATCTCGTTCGCCATCGCCCGGGTCGCCGGCCACGCAGGTTACAAGATCAACACCGAGTTCGGCGGTCACGGTGTGGGCCGTACCATGCACGGTGATCCGCATATCCCGAACAACGGCCGCAGGGGACGCGGCCTACCGCTCCGGCCCGGCCTGGTGATCGCAATCGAGCCGTGGTTCCTGGAGGGCACCGACAAGATCTACACCGATGCCGACGGCTGGACACTGCGCAGCCGGGACGGCTCCCGGGGCGCCCACTCCGAGCACACCATCGCCATCACCCACGACGGCCCGCTTGTTCTCACGGCCCGGGACTAGCTAGCTGTAGACCACCACCTTGTCGCCGACCTGGACCTGGCTGAACAGCCAACGGATCCCGTTCAGGTTCCGGACGTTGACGCAGCCGTGCGAGGCACCCGCATAGCCCCGCTCGGCAAAGTCCGCCGAGTAGTGAACGGCCTGGCCGCCGCTGAAGAACATCGCGTACGGCATCGGCGTGTGGTAAATCGTTGACACGTGCTCTTCGGACTTCCAGCCGATCGCGAACGCACCCTCCCTAGTCGGTGTCTCGTACGACCCGAACCGCACGTCGAGCCGAAGTTTGGGCTTGCCGTCGACTACCCAGACAAGGGTGTTCGTTCGCTTGCTGATGCAGAGCGAACGACCGGTCATGCACCGAGCGTCCAGACCGGAGGAGCTCGCGGGCTTCGGCACGACGTTGTGCATTTCGTCCGAAGTCGGCGCCCGGCTCATCGAGACCAGCCGATCCCAGGTTCGTTGATCAACTTCTCCGGTGACCGGGATTGCCCGGCGGCCCTGGAACCCCGATACGGCCGTGAGAGTCGCCGAGCCATAGAAATCGGTGATCTTGCCCGAGTACCAGCCGATCTGGCGGAGGCGTGCTTGAAGGTTGCGCACCCGGTCGCCTGACGATCCGAGCTTGAGGATGGCCGGTCCGGCGACTAGGCGGTTGGTCATCTCATCTGATGTCGGCTTCCTGGTCATGGCGACCAGCGTTGACCAGGTTCGGGCGTCCACTGCGCCGGTCGGTTGCAGCATTCGCTTGGCCTGGAAACCGCGCACCGCGGTCACTGTGGTGCCGCCGTAGTTGCCGGTGATCGTGCCCTCGAACCAGTTGAGCTGACGCAGCCGATGCTGCAGCTCTCGCACCTTTGTTCCGCTGTCGCCCTTCGACATCAAGGCCGGCGCTCCGGTCTTCTCGGCTCCGGTCTTCTCGGTTGTCGTGACCGGCCGGACGGGTGACCGCACGATTGGCTTGGACTTGGCTATTGGAGCAGGTGAGGTCGCGGCCGGCGACGGAGCCGAGATGCCTAGAGGCTTTGCCTGGCTGCTCGTCATGGGGGCCGGCTCGCATCCGCTAACTGCCAGGGCGACCCCGGCGAGTAGAGCAACGAAGGCCACCGGCCTGATCATCGTCACGGTGGTTCTCCTTCGCAGCGTCAGGTACGAAGAACGCACCAGCCGGAAAGTGTCGTTGCAAGGGGGCCCGGGGTCGCTGAAACGAGGCTAACCGCGGTTGGCCGCGATATCCGGTACCGAAACCTGCTGCGAATGAGAGTTATGGGTTTGCTCAAGCCGGGATCACAGATGGGTAAAAGCCCAGACTGCCCCGACGGTCCAGGCCTGAATCCGATTACTAATGGGGATCGACGCCAGCGCGCCCGACCGGGTGACGGCGTACAGCTCGGGATATTGCCCCAGCTGTCGGAGTGCCTCCAACACGCCTCTACGAATGTGCTCGGCCGCCTCGCGATCGCCGTACGACCGCAGCCCCAACCAGCCGAGCCAGTTGTCGAACGGCCAGACGCTGCCGCGGTGATAACTCTCAGCAAGAAACCCCGGATGGTCTGAGGAAAGCGTGCGCAGCCCGTACGGGGTCAGCACGTCCGGCTTGATCAACCTGGTCACCGCTGCGGTTGCGGCCTCCTCGTCGAAGGCGCCGGACCAAAGGAGCCAGCCCAGCTGAGAGCCGGCACCAGTCACGATCTGGTCCTCGCCGTCGATCGCCATCACCTCGGGGGTGAACCGCCGGTTTATTCGCTCGTGGAGCTCAGTCAGCCATCGTTGCCAGTGCTGTTCGCGATCCGGGTCGAGCTTCATCAAGGCCCGCAAAGCCGCAACAGCGACGGCTTGGGAATCCGCATCTGCCACCGGCGGTGGCGGCGGACTGATCTCCTCGGTGACAATCCCACTGCCCAAGTCGTCCCGACCGGGATTGACCGAATCACGCCAGCCCTGCTGGATCAGACCCCCTCCATGCTTTCGGGGACCGAATCGAACAAAACCGCCGCCGGCGTCGAGGGCGTGCTCCAGCCAGCTCGCGGCGGCCCGCCAGTATGCCGACAACTCGGTCTGCAGTTCGGCATTGCCGGTGGCCTCGAGCACGACAAGAAACCAGCTGGTCGCATCCGATGATCCGTAGTAGCGGATGCCGCCGTCGCGGACTACCCAGCCGGCATGGATCAGCCAGTCGGGCGCCACCTCGTGGTACTCGTGGATGATCTTGCCTGGTTCCTCGTCGATCTCTGGATCCTGAGTTGTGCCCTGAAGGCTAGCGAGGGTGCGGAGAGTGGCCACCGCGATATCCGGTCGATGCGGCAGTAACTGAAACGCGAAGATCAAGGAATCCCGGCCGAAAAGCGCGTGAAACCGGCCAGGGTCGCCATCTTCGACCGGTACGGATGAGGCATGAGCCCACCCGTCACGGGAGAGCAGGCCATCGATGACCTCGACCGGAGGTGCGCAACTGATCGAGGTCACGCTTTCTTGTCTTCGGGATGGTCCAGCAGGCCCTCGCCTTTGGCGCGCGCCACCAGATTCCGCACATTCTCGATCCGTCCGCAGTCCGCGTCGATCTGAGCATTGCGCTCGGTGGCGAAGGCTTGCCCGAGCTCGGCGCGGAAGCTCTCCGAAACGTCCCGACGGGCCGGATTGAGGATGGTCAGCTCCTCCTCGGCGAGGTGGTGGTTCACCAGTCGGGAGAGTGCCTCGACGGCATCGTCGAAGGCTGGAGTGTCGGTGTCGGTCAACTCAAGTACGGCGAGCAAGGCTTCATTTCCTTCGGCGTGCTCCTCCTCACCGTGATGTTCCGCTCGCTCTCCGATGGCCCGCTGGCTTAACAGCTTGGGGTAGACGTACTTTTCCTCGGCCTCGGCATGTGCCACGTGCACGGTGGCAAAGGCCCAGCGCACCGCGTCTCGGTCAGAACTACTGTCCCGGAGCCGGCGAAGCAGGGCCTCGAACCGGCGATGATCATCCAAGATCAATTCGATCACATCGCCGGCGATGGGCCGACCAAGATCAAGAGCAGTGGTGGTCACAGATCAACGCTAACGGCGAGGCTTGGGTGCGAGAAACTGACAGTGGTTCCTCGCTCACCCGTGCGGTCCTCCAGCTCTCGGCACCGCGACTTCTGTGGCGAGCACTTGGCCGGTACGAGACTCACCCTCCATGGCCTCCGGCCACTTGGCGGCGACGATGAACAGCGTCCGACCGTCCGGTCCGCCGAGCGCGCAGGCAAAGCAGCCGCGGTCGACCTCGACCGTCTGCAGCAGCTCACCGCCCTCGCGGACCCGAACGCAATGCTGGCCCGGCACGCTGGCGTACCACACCGCATCCTCGGCGTCGATGCAAATCCCGTCCGGTGCTGCGTTCTCGGCCAGGCCAGCCCACACCCGGGGGCTCGACAAACTGCCATCGGGCTGGATGCCGTAACCGGTGAGCTTGTCGCCGTACGACTCCGCCACCACCAGCGTCGAATCGTCCTGTGATACAGCCATCCCGTTGGGAAACGCCAAACCATCGGCGACCTGCCGAACCAAACCATCCGGGGTAACCACTGCGACCAAACCGGGTGCAAACTCCCCCTCCGGGAAGTCGAAGCCGATGTTGTTGACGTAGACGTTGCCCCGACCGTCGACGGCGATGTCATTCCAAGGCTTCGTCGAAACGCCACTGAGGTCGGCGTGCAAAACGAAGGTGCCGTCGTTCTCCCGCCGCATCAAGGAACTGCCGGACACCACCAGCAGCCGGCCATCGGGCAGTCGATCTATGCAGAACGGTATGGTTTCGACTTTGGTCACGACCTCGGCGCGCCCCTCGAGATCGACCGCGATGATCTCGCCGGCACCCCAGTCGGAGAAGAGCAGCCGGTCGTTCTGCCAGCGTGGGGACTCGACCAGCACCCGATCGTCTAACAGCACCCGCAGGTTTGCCATGGCCCCAACCCTAGGGCGCTCAGCCTGGTGCATCTGGAACCACGATCAACGACGCAGGGGCTTGTGTGGAGCGGCTGACGGCGGGGATTGCCCGCTTCGTTTCCGGACGGCGCACCGCTTGGGTGACTGTTGTGCTGGCCGTTGTCATCGGCGGTGCGGTGATCGCCTTCAGCGGAACGGGGCGGACGACTGACGACCGTACGGCCGGTCTGCCCGACTCTGCACAATCCACCCAGGTCGCCGAGTTGCAGCGTCAGCTTCCGTCCGGCCAGCTCAACCCGGCGCTGGTCGTTTACAGCCGGCCCGGCGGCACTCTGTCACCGACCGACCTGGCGGTGATTGCCCGACAGGTCCCCGCCCTCCGAAACGTTGCCCTCGATGGCCGAGTGTCGCCACTGCGGCCGTCACCGAACGGCCAGGCGGCATTGGTTGTGGTGCCGCTGTCGGCAACGGTCAGCTCTGCCGAGACCGTCGAGTCCGTGGACCAGATCCGCTCGATCGTCAAAATGGACCTCCCGCCGGGTGTGGTCGCGCAGGTTACCCGCGGGGCCGGTTTCACTGCAGACCTCAACTCGGCATTCGAAGGCGCAGACAGTCGACTGCTGATCACGACCTGGGTGGCGCCATCGGGATAACAGTTGCGGTGAGCTACGGGCTGCTCGTGCTCCCGACGGCACTGGTTGTTTGTCCTCGGGGAATCTTCTGGCCGCTGGTGCCCAAGGTGATGAGGTTGCCGCGCGGCAGAAGGGTGATCGCCGTTGGCGACGGATCGGGGAAGCCACCGAACGGCGTCCCTGGCCGATCATCGTCGGGTCGGTCCTGCTGCTGGTCGGGCTGAGCGCCGGCATCGCGACCACCGGGTTCGGTCTAAGCCAGGCCGAGACGTTTCGTACCAAGGCGGAGTCGGTCGACGGCCTGCAGACGATTTCAGCGTCATTTCCGGCAGGGGTTGTCTCACCGGTCGTGATCATAACTAACCGGGCCGACTCGGACGCGGTCGCAGCGAAGGCCGAGACCGTGCCCGGCGTGTCGGAGGTTGTGCCAGGTGAGAGAACCGCGAGCCTCACCGAGCTGAATGTGGTGATCAACGCCGAACCCGACACAGCCGAAAGCTATGCGACTATCCGGGACCTCCGAGCTGCCATCGTCGAGGCTGATACCAACGCTGTGGTGGGCGGCGCAGTCGCAACGAACCCTTGATGCGCGCGAAGCATCGATCCGTGATCTCAAGATCATCTCGCCACTGATCCTTGCGGTGGTGATGGGAGTGCTCATCGTGCTGTTGCGCGCGCTGGTGGCGCCATTCGTGCTCATCCTGACGGTGATCTTGAGCTTCTTCGCGGCGCTCGGCGCGGGAAGTCTTGTGTTTCGCTATGTCTTGGACTATCCAACGCTGGAGTATCAGGTACCGCTGTTCTGCTTCTTATTCCTCGTGGCGCTCGGCGTTGACTACAACATCTTCCTCGTGTCACGGGCCAAGGAGGAGGCCGCGCAGCACGGCACCCACGAGGGCATCAACCGCGCCCTGGCGCTGACCGGCGGCGTGATCACCACCGCCGGCATCCTGCTCGCGGCAGTATTCACCTCCTCGGCGTACTGCCGGTGGTCGTGCTGACCCAGATTGGCATCATCGTCGGGCTAGGCGTCCTGCTGGACACCCTGCTGGTCCGGACCGTACTCGTGCCGGCTCTCGTCCACGTCCTTGGCGACCGGTTCTGGGCACCCGGCACTCTGTCACGCCCACGTGCTCGCCACGCGATGGGTGAGCCAGCTGCCCAGGAACTGGTCAGCTCTTAGGTTGGCTGACCTTCGTGCGCAGCTTGTTGAGGCCTTCCTTGATCTTGCGTTGATTCTCCGGCTTGGAGAGTTCCCGCTGCGCGACCTGAATGCCTTTCATCAGCACGACGGTGGTAACCATTCCCCTGATCCTGGACATGTTTTCCTTCGAAGTAGGCGGGCCAATGTCGACCGCAAGGCTACCCAGCATCCGAAGGCAGGAGAGACTTGGCTTGTGTCGACCAATGAACGTTCGGTGCAGATCGCCGCTTCGGGCGTCGCGCTCGACGGGGATTTGACTGTCCCGGAGGAAGCGCACGGTGTGGTGCTGTTCGCCCACGGCAGCGGGAGCAGCCGGCACAGTCCGCGCAACCGCCGGGTCGCCGCCGCCTTGCAGCAGGCGGGTTACGCCACCCTTCTGATGGACCTGCTGACCGGTCCAGAGGAGGAGGTCGATGCCCGTACCCGCGAGCTGCGGTTCGACATTCCTCGACTCGCCGAGCGCCTGACCAGCGCGACCGATTGGCTGGCAGAGCAGGGCGACACCGCTCAGCTGCCACTCGCCACCTTCGGCGCCAGCACCGGCGCCGCAGCGGCACTGATTACGGCAGCAGATCGTCCGGAGCGGGTGAAGCTGGTCATCTCCCGGGGCGGCCGTCCCGATCTCGCCGGTGATGCACTACCACGGGTGCAGGCGCCTACCCTGTTGATCATCGGCGGTGGCGACCCCGAGGTTCACCGGCTGAACCTGGAGGCCTCCCGCCAGATGACCGCGCCGGCCGAGATCGTCGTCGTACCGGGTGCCACTCACCTCTTCGAGGAGCCCGGCAAGCTCGATGCCGTGATCGAGCTGGCGGTCGAGGCGCTGGATCGCCAACTGGGTTGACTACGCCTGCATGTCGATGAATCGGGAGTAGTGGCCCTGGAAGGCCACGGTGATCATCTTGGTTGGCCCGTTGCGGTGCTTGGCCACATCGAAATCGGCCTCGCCGGCACGCTCTGACTCCTTGTCGTAAAGATCGGGCCGGTTCAGCAAGATCACCAGGTCGGCATCCTGTTCCAAAGAACCGGACTCGCGGAGATCGGCCAACATCGGGCGCTTGTCATTGCGCTGCTCGGGTCCGCGGTTGAGCTGGGACAGGGCGACAACCGGAACGTCCAGTTCCTTTGCGAGCAGCTTGAGCTGCCGGGAGAACTCGGAGACCTCAAGCTGGCGGGACTCAACCTTCTTGCCCGAGGTCATCAGCTGGATGTAGTCGATCACCACCAGCTTCAGGTCGTGCCGCTGCTTGAGCCGCCGAGCCTTAGCCCGGATCTCCATCATGGTCAGGTTCGGCGAGTCGTCAATGAACATCGGGGCCTCGGAGATCTGGCCCATCTTGGCCGCCACTCGCGCCCAGTCGTCGTCGCTCATCCGGCCGCCGCGGATGTGGGACAGCGGAATCGACGCCTCCGCGGACAGCAGTCGCATGGTGATCTCGATCTGGCTCATTTCCAAGCTGAAGATCACCGAGGTAAGGCCATGCTTGATGCTCGCACTGCGAGCTAGATCCAGAGCCAGCGTCGACTTGCCCACCCCAGGTCGGGCGGCAATGATCACCATCTGCCCCGGATGCAGGCCGTTGGTGAGGTCGTCCAGGTCGGCGAAGCCGGTCGGCACACCGGCCAGGTTGCCGCTTCGAGACGAGATCGCCTCCATCTCGTCGAGCGTCGGCTGCATCAACTCGGAGAGCGACTTGTAGTCCTCGCTGATCTTGCCCTCGGTCACCGAGTACACCTCGGCCTGGGCTCGGTCGACGATGTCGTCGACGTCGCCTTCGGCTGCGTACGACATTTGGCCGATCCGGATCGAAGCGTCGACGAGCCGACGCAGCACCGCCTTCTCCCGCACGATTGCGGCGTAATAGCCGGCATTGGCGGCAACCGTCACGCTGGCGATCAAGGTGTGCAGGTAATCGGCCCCGCCGATCTTGAGCAGCTCGGCTCGCTTGGCGAGCAAATCAGAGACCATCACAGGATCGACTGGCTGGCCGCGGCCGTACAGGTCGGTGATCGCGTGGTAAATCTGCTCGTGCGCGGGCCGGTAGAAGTCGGCACCGCGCAATGTCTCGACAACGTCGGCGATGGCGTCCTTCGACATCATCATCGCGCCGAGAACGCTCTGCTCCGCCTCGACATCCTGCGGCGGCGTCCGATCACCTTGCCGGGCAGTTGAGGTGGGATAGGGCTGCAGGACTTCGGCGAGACTCACCCTTGCACCACCCCTCGCTCGATCCCGGTACTTGATCAACGACGCTAAATCACACCGGTGACATTTACCGGATCGCTTGCGACTCTGCCCCCAAGCAAGGTCAAGGTACGCCTTTGCCCGGTTGGCTGGACAGCCCGCAATCGTGGACTTATCCACAGGCCTTGTGGAAAAGAATCTCGGCGCTGTGGGGGATCTGCAGAAGGTTGTGGGAATGCTGGGTGCACCGCTGGGGACTGGTCCTGAAGGTTGTCTGAAAAACGGTTCTGACTAGGACTTATGAACCCAACAGGCGGTGGACGAAAACTTCTCGGCGAGTCCCTTCGCGACACGCCGAACGGCGCCGCACTTTGAACGCCAGGGATTCCACATAGCGGTTACCCACACCGATTGGGGAAAACTTCTTCAGGCCGCGTATACCCTAGGGGGGTAGAGTAATCCGGTCGAGAGGAGATCGCCGTGGCAGACCTGGCTAGCCACTCCGGCTACTTGGCAAGCAAGGATGCGTACCTGCACCGGCTACGTCGGATCGAGGGCCAGGCCCGCGGGCTGCAGAAGATGGTAGAGGACGAGAAGTACTGCATCGACATCCTCACTCAGATCTCGGCCATGACCAGTGCGCTGCAGTCGGTCGCGCTTGGCCTTCTCGATGAGCATCTGAACCACTGTGTCATTGGCGCCGCGGCGAAGGGCGGCCTGGAGGCCGACGCCAAGATCAAGGAAGCGTCCGAGGCTATAGCTCGGCTGGTCCGGTCCTGAAAGGAAATTCCATGTCAATCCAGTCCCAATATGTCGTGAGCGGTATGCACTGCGGCCATTGCGTCACATCGGTCACCGAAGAGGTCAGCGCAATCCCTGGCGTCACCGATGTTCGGGTCGATCTGGCGAGCGGCGAACTCGACGTCACCAGCGAGACCGACATCGACTTTTCCGCCATTGAGGCTGCGGTGGACGAGGCCGGCTACTCGGTAGCTCCCCGCTGACTTCGCCGAAACCCAACCGATCCACATGGCAGCGCCCGTCAAGCTGGCCGCCTTTGTCACCGCCCTTCTAGGGGTTTTCGGCATCGCTTACTTGGCCGGCACGCAGTCCGCCGCCCTGCTGGCGCCCGTCAGCTCTCATACGGACGCCCAGGCGTTTGGCGGACTCGCTTCGACGTCCGACGGCTACACCCTCCAGCTGCCGGGCGCTGCCGGCGAGCCAGGCAACGACCAGTTCGTCGAGCTCAGCATCACCGGGCCGGACGGAAAGCCAGTGCCCGAGTACGTCGAAACCGACGGCGCCTTGCTGCATGTGGTCGCCATCCGCCGGGATCTGATCGGCTATCAGCACGTCTACCCCGAAGAAGGTGAAGGTGGGTCCTGGTGGGCCGCGCTCAACCTCACCTCCGGTCCGTGGCGAGTGATCGCGGAGTTCCAGCCGGCCGGACTGAATCGACCGGTCGTGCTGGGCGCAGACCTGATGATCAGCGGCAACTATCGGCCGCAGCCAACACCGGCCCCGAACGACGAAGCCGAGGTGGACGGCTTCACCGCGATCCTCTCTCAGCCGCTGACTGCAACGGTCAACTCTCGACCGGTGATCGCGGTTACCCGCGATGGGCGGCCGGTCACCGACCTGGTCCAGCTGCACGGCAGCCTCGGGCATGGGGTGATCATCCGACCGGGTGACCTCGGCTACCTGCATCTGCATGCCGAACCGGTCGCCGAGAACTACCACGGTCCGGACATCGCCTTCTCCGGCGGCGTACCCCAGCCAGGCAGCTATCTGTTGTTCGTGGAGTTCGCCCGAGGCGAGCAATCCCATACTGCCGAATTCACGACGGCGGTAGCCGAATGACCTCAGTCCAGACGGCTCCCAAGGTCATCGAGCTGGATGTCCAGGGCATGACCTGTGCTTCCTGCGCGGCCCGCATCGAGAAGAAGCTCAATCGAATGGATGGCGTTTCGGCGACGGTCAACTACGGCACCGAGAAGGCGACGGTCAAGGTCGCCGACGGTATCCAGCCGGACGCTTTGATCAGCACCATCGCGCAGGCCGGTTATCACGCTTCGTTGCCGATGGAGGCGGCTGACCAGCATCAGAAGGAGCTCACCGACCTGCGCCGCCGGCTGCTCGTCGCCGCCGTATTCAGTGCGCCGGTGATCGTCCTGTCCATGATCCCGGAGCTGCAGTTTCCTGGCTGGCAATGGCTAGCGCTGCTGCTCAGCCTCCCGGTCGTCGGCTGGGCGGGCTGGCCGTTCCACCGGGCGGCGTTGATCAACCTGCGCCACGCGCAAGCCACCATGGACACCCTGATCTCGGTCGGCACGATTGCGGCGCTCGGCTGGTCGGTCTATGCCATGGTTGCCGGTACGGCGGGTGAGATCGGGTTCCGGCACGACTTCGAGTTCCAGCTGGTCCGCCATGAGGGAACGGCGAACATCTACCTGGAAGCGGCCGTTGGGATCACCACATTCTTGCTGGCCGGCCGGTTCTTCGAGCTCCGCGCCAAGCGCCGCGCCGGTAGCGCACTTCGCGCACTGCTCGAACTTGGTGCCCGAGACGTTGCGGTCCTTAGAGACCAGACGGAGGTTCGGGTCGGCATCAACCAACTTCGGGTCGGCGATCGGTTCGTGGTCCGTCCCGGGGAGAAGATCGCGACCGACGGCGTGGTGGTCTCCGGAGTAAGCGCACTCGACGCGTCGATGATCACCGGTGAGCCGGTGCCGGTGGAAGTTGGGCCCGGGGATCCGGTGGTGGGCGCGACGATCAATACTTCAGGCCGGCTGGTGGTGGAGGCAACCCGGGTGGGCGCGGACACCCAGCTCGCTCAAATCGCCCGGCTAGTCGAGACCGCACAGACCGGCAAAGCAAGCGTGCAACGGCTGGCGGACCAGATCTCCG
>Ga0126312_10001556_pt1 | contig 15081 bp, 11 predicted proteins | sample Plot104A_FD_92537 | JGI IMG/M metagenome (GOLD analysis project Ga0126312, IMG submission 92537) | Serpentine soil microbial communities from UC McLaughlin Reserve, CA, USA - Plot104A | ecosystem: Environmental > Terrestrial > Soil > Grasslands | place: USA: UC McLaughlin Reserve, Lake County...
CCGTTTTCCCCGGGACGCCCGAGGAGCGCTCACAGGATCCATGCGAGGAGAAGCCGCAGGGCGACGAGCCGCGCCTGCCCGCGCGCGACTCGATCATCAACTTTCTGCAGCTGAGCGACTTCCAGATGGTCGACGAGGAGTCGCCGGGGCGCGTCGAGTTCCTCGACGGCACGCAGCGGGTTCCCGGGGCGCAGCCTTTCTCGGCGGCCTACCGGCCCCAGGAGTCCCTGACCAGTCAGGTCACCGAGGCGATGGTGCGACAGGCCCGCAACACCGTTTCACCTGTAACCGGCAGGCCGCTCGACCTGACGATCCTGACCGGGGACAACGCCGACTCGCAGCAGTACAACGAGACGCGCTGGTTCATGGACATCCTGGACGGCACGACCGGCGCCGGCGATCCGGACCCCGAAATGGAGCCGCCGGGAACCGGTACCGCGGGCCGCAAGGTGAACCCGGACTCGGGGATCCCCGTCCCGGGCTGCGAGGCCACGCCGGGCACGCGCTACGACGGCGTCCGCGACAGCGGCAAGCGCCCCGAGGGCGGTGCGCCCAACTTCGACGACGGCTACTACGACCCGGATACGTCGAACGACCCGCGGGCTGACGGCGACGGCTACCTGCCCGACCCGGACGAGAACGAGACGGAGACGGGGCGGCACGTGACCGTCCGCGACTTCCCCGGGCTGTTCGAGCGCGCGAACGAGCCCTTCGAGGCGGTCGGCCTGGGCATGCCGTGGTACTCCGCCTTCGGCAACCACGACGCGCTCGTCCAGGGCAACAGCCCAGAGGCCTACGCCGGGCCGCAGGGGCCAAGCGGCGAGCAGTTCGACCCGCTTTACCACGCGATCGCGACCGGCTGCGTCAAGGTGAAGCAGCCGTCTGCCCCGGTGGCCGCGGAGATCCAGGCCGCCGTGGACGAGGTGGTGCAGGCGACCGGCCAGGAGCAGATCGACCAACTGACCGGCACGGCCCTCGGCAAGGCCTACGACGTGATCAAGCAGGCTTGCGCGACTGCCGGCGCCCGCTGCACCGAGCCGTCTCCCGGCTTCGGCGGCAGCACCGACATCGTGCCTCCGGATCCCCGCCGTTGCTATCTCGCGAAGGACGACAACGCGCTGACTCCTGTGGGTCTGGCGCCTGGTCCATGCAGCACGGGGAGCTGGATCAGACAGCACTTCCGCACGACCGGTACGCCGCTCGGCCATGGCTTCGCGCCGAGCGACCCGGCGGACTGCGCCAAGTACGGCCCCGACGCGGACAGTTGCCAGCAGGCCTCCTCGGAGGTCGGGGCAGGGCTCGGCAGGCCGCCGAGCGCGGTGGCGAACCACGACGGCTACTACTCGTTCGTGCCCAAGCCGGGCCTGCGCTTCGTCGTGCTCGACACGATCACCGACGAGTGCGGCAGCGAGTTCTGCTCCGAGGGCTCGGTCGACGACACTCAGTTCGGCTGGCTGCGCGACCAGATCGTGGCCGCCGCCGGCACGGGCCAGTACGTGGTGGTCTTCTCCCACCACACGCTGCGGACCATCCGCTTGCCGACCACCGACCCGACCGAGCAACCGGTCCACTACGGCGAGCGGGTCGACCGGCGCAATCCGGCCAACCCGCAGTTCCAGAGCCCCGGCGAGACGCTCGAGGAGCTCTACTGCGAGCACGCGAACGTGATCGGGCACGTCTCGGGCCACGAGCACGCCAACTACGTCGAGCGCCACGACTGCTCCGCGAACCAGCCGTTCCCGGTCAGCTGCACGGCGCCGAACGGGGAGCACGTCCCGTGCGACAACACCCGCTTCTGGCACATCTCGACCGCCGCCCACATCGACTGGCCGCAGCAGTCGCGCATGATCGAGCTCGTCAACCAGGACGGCCAGATGTCGTTCGTCCTGACGGTGCTCGACCACGACGGGCCGGCAAACCCGGGCGGGCCACCGCCACCGCGCGACGAGCAGGGGCAGGCGCCTGACGACGTGCTGCGCCTGGCTTCGATCGGCCGCGAGATCGCCTACAACGACTACCAGGGCGACCGTGGCGCGCGTGGCGATCGCCAGGACCGCAACGTGATCCTGCCGACGGACCGGCCCCCGCCGCCGTACACGCCGCCTCCGGGGAACTAGAGCCCGAGCTCCTCAAGGAAGTTCAGCCAGACCTCGCTTCGGGTGGGGAAGCACGGCACGGCGTGGGCCAGCCGCTCGAGCGGCACCGCCCCGACCATGGCGATCGTCGCGGCGTGCAGGAACTCGGCGATGTCCGGGCCCACGAAGGTGGCGCCGGCCAGCACGCCGCGGCCCTGGTCCACCACGAAGCGGGTTCGGGCGGGCGCCTCGCGCCCGAAGAAGCTGCCTCCGGCCGTGGCCTGGGTGGAGAGGTCCACCGCGCGGGCGTCGATGCCTTCCTCCTTCGCCGCCGCGAGCGAGTGGCCCACCGAGGCCACCTGCGGGTCGGTGAAGATGACCTGCGGCGAGCGAGCGCCGTCCTCGGTGATGCGCGCGTCCTTTCCGAGGATCACGTCGGCCGCGACCCGCGCCTGGTACTTGCCCATGTGGGTGAGCAGCACCCGTTCGTTCACGTCCCCGACCGCGTAGAGCCAGTCATTCACTCGCAGCCGGTCGTCGACCTCGATCGGCCTGCCCGGCTCGAGGCCCACGCTGTCGAGCGCGAGCCGCTCGGTGTTCGGCCTGCGGCCGACCGCGACCAGCAGCTGGTCCCCGCTCAGGCGCTCGCCCGTCTCGAGCTCCAAGTCGATCTCCCCGTCACGCGCCGAGGCGGCCGTGGCGCCGGCGCCGAGCCTGATGTCCACGCCGCGCTCGCGCAGCCCGTCGGCCACCAGCTCGGCGGCGAACTCCTCCTCACGTAGGATCAGCCGCTGCTCCCGCTCCACCAGCGTCACCCGGGAGCCGAAGCTGCTCCAGGCCTGAGCCATCTCCACGGCCACCACACCGCCGCCGAGCACGAGCAGGCGCTCGGGCACGGCCTTGGCGGTGGTGGCCTCGTGGTTGGTCCACGGGTCTGCCTCGCGCAGCCCGTCGATCGGCGGGACGGCCGCGGAGCTGCCGGTGGAGATCACCACCGCCTTTCGCGCCTCGAGCAGGTCCTGCCCCACCGTGAGGCGGCGCTCGCCCGTGAAGCTCGCCTCGCCGCGGAAGAGGCGGATGCCCTTGTCCTCGAGCCACGGCAGCTGCCCGGAGTCATCGAGGTCGTGGATGATCTCGTCGCGGCGGGCGAGGGCGGCGCGGGCATCCAGCTCGCCCGTCACGGCTTCGCGCACGCCGGGAATGCGCCGCACCTCGCCCAGAAGCTCCCCCGGGCGCAGCAGACCCTTCGACGGCATGCAGGCGTAGAAGGAGCACTCGCCGCCGATCAGGTGCGACTCCACGACCGCGACCTCCAGGCCGCCGTCGGCCAGCCGCCCGGCGCAGACCTCGCCCGCCGGTCCCGCGCCGATCACCACCGCGTCGAAGCTGTGCTCGCTCACGAGCACGGCACGCTACCTGGTGCGCGCCGGCGCACCGAGAAGTAGGAAGTGCCACTGTTTACTTTTGGGGCGCCCTCCGCTAGCGTGCCCCCATGGCCGCCACCGACTCCCTGCTGAAGCCAGACCACGGGCTGCAGCGCAAGCACTTCATCTTCAGCGAGGACCACGACCGGCTGCGCGAGTCGATCGGCTCGTTCGTCGAGCGTGAGCTCGCGCCCCACGCCGCCGAGTGGGAGGAGACCACCTTCCCCGACTGGGTGTTCAAGCGCATGGGCGAGCTCGGCTTCCTGGGCCTCTCCTACCCCGAGGAGTACGGCGGCCAGGGCGGCGACTACTACGCCAACCTCGTCCTCGCCGAGGAGATCACGAAGTCAAACTCCGGCGGGCTGGCGATGGGCATCGCCGTGCACACCGACATGGCCACGCCGCCAGTGCACCTGTTCGGGAGCGAGGACCAGAAGCAGCGCTACCTCGTGCCGTCGATCGCGGGCGAGAAGATCTCCTGCCTCGGCATCACCGAGCCCGACGCCGGCTCCGACGTCGCCGGCATCAAGACGCGCGCGCTGCGCGACGGCGACGAGTACGTGATCAACGGCTCGAAGACCTACATCACCAACGGCCACCGCGCCGACTTCATCGTGCTGGTCGTAAAGACCGACCCCGACGCCGGCTACGACGGCTTCACGCTGTTCCTGGTGGACATGGACCTGCCGGGCGTGATCCGCGAGAAGAGGCTCGAGAAGCTCGGCATGCACGCCTCCGACACCGCGCTGCTGGCCTTCCAGGACGTGCGCGTGCCGGCGGACGCGATCCTCGGGCAGGAAGGGAAGGGCTTCTACCACATCATGTGGGAGCTCCAGGGCGAGCGGCTGATCGGCGCGGCCGGCTGCGTGGCGGGCGCGCAGCGCTGCTTCAACCGCACGCTGGAGTTCGCCAAGGAGCGCACCGCCTTCGGCCGGCCGATAGGCCGCTTTCAGGCGATCCGGCACAAGTTCGCCGAGATGGCCGTGAAGATCGAGGCCGCGCGGCAGATGGTCTACACGACCGCCTGGCGCTTCCAGAACGGCGAATACCCGGTGCGGGAGATCTCGATGGCGAAGCTCTACGCCTCCCGGATCGCCGTGGAGGTGGCCGACGAGTGCATTCAGGTCCACGGCGGCGCCGGCTACATGAAGGAGTACGGGGTCGAGCGAGTCTGGCGCGACATGCGGCTCAATCGGATCGGCGCGGGCACGGACGAGGTCATGCTCGACGTGATCGGCCGCTCCTACGGGATTTGATCGCGGGTCAGGAAGGCGACCGTCGTCATCCGGCCTGCGGGCCGGATACCCGCGGGGGCTGACGCATCCGCCTGGAGATCGACCGCTCGTTCGACTGATGGGCCGGCTGCTCGACCACGTGCGCTCGTATTACGAGGCGCTGAACAGCGGCGACCCGGACCGCGTCGCCGCGCACTTCACCGCCGACGCGGTGCACTACTACACGCGCCTGGGACCGCACGAGGGGGCGCGCAGCATCGGCGACCACACCAAGCTGGCGGTGGAGCAGCTCGGCGGCCGCTGGAACATCGAGGACGCCGTCGACGACGGCGAGCGCGTGGTGATCGAGTGGACGATGACCTGGCGCAGCCCGCGCTCGGGCGAGCCGCGCATCGACCGCGGCACCGAATGGTTCGAGTTCCGCGACGGCAAGATCAGCGAGGTGCGCGCGTACTTCCACTCCGACGCGCGCAACCGCTCCGGCGATCTGCTCGGCTTCGACCACGCCGGCCGCGGCCACACGACGCTGTGACGCTGGCCCAGAAAGGGCTGCCGGACGCCGCCGCGCGGCGGCCGATCCCGCCGTTCGGCGACGAGCACGAGGACCTGCGTCGCTCGATCCGCCGCTTCGTGGAGTCGGAGCTGCGGCCGCACGCGACCGAGTGGGAGGACGCGCGCTGGTTCCCCAACGAGGTCTTCACGCGCATGGCCGAGCTCGGCCTCCTCGGCCTCAAGTACCCCGAGCAGTACGGCGGCCAGGGCGGCGACTACGTGCATGACGCGGTGCTCAGCGAGGAGCTTTCACGCGGGGGCTCCGGCGGGCTCGCGGCCGGGATCGGCGCGCACACCGGCATCGCCACGCCGCCGATCTGGAGGTTCGGCAGCGAGGACCAGAAGCAGCGCTTCCTCGCACCCGGCATACGGGGCGAGAGGATCGCCGCGCTCGGCATCACCGAGCCGGGCGCCGGGTCGGACGTGGCCGGGCTGCGCACGTCCGCCCGCAAGGTCGACGGCGGCTACATCGTGAACGGCGCCAAGACCTTCATCACCAACGGCGTGCGCGCCGACTTCGTCGTCACCGCGGTCAAGACCACCGAGGCGGGGGGTCACCAGGGGCTCTCCTTCCTCGTGATCGAGAAGGGCATGGAGGGCTACTCGGTGGCGAAGAAGCTCGAAAAGCTCGGCTGGCACGCCTCCGACACCGGCGAACTGTCATTCGACGACGTTTTCGTGCCCGACGAGAACCTGCTCGGCGAGGAGAACAAGGGCTTCTACCTGATCATGGCCAACTTCCAGTGGGAGCGCCTGCTGATGGCGCTCGGCGCCGTGGGCTCGATGGACGCGGTGATCCAGCGCACGGTCGGCTACATGGGCGAGCGCTGCGCCTTCGGGCGCCCGCTCGGCGAGTTCCAGGCGCTGCGCCACAAGCTCGCCGAGATGGCGCTCAGGCTGGAGGCCTCGCGCTCACTCACCTACCACGCGCTCCGCCTGTTCGCATCCGGCCAGGACGCCACCCGCGAAGTGACCGAGGCGAAGCTGCTCACCCAGCGCGCCGCCTTCGAGGTGGCCGACGACGCGCTCCAGATCCACGGCGGCGCCGGCTACATGAAGGAGTACGAGCTCGAGCGCGTGGCCCGCGACACCCGCCTTGGCCCGATCGGCGGCGGCACGGACGAGATCATGAAGGAGATCCTGGGCAGGCAGCTGGGGCTTTAGCTACCCGCCTACGGAGATCGAGGCGTCGTCCGCGTAGAAGCAGTTGCCGGGCTGCGCGTTCAACACGTAGGCGTTGTAGTCGAGTGTGGACGACGACGGCCCCACGGGCGTGTAGGGAACGCTGACCTTCTGCCAGGACCTGGTCAGGGTGACGCTCTCCTTGGCGCTGCCGAGCAGAATGCCCCCGCTGTACTCCTGCAGCCGGAGCTTGAGGGTCGCGCCCGGCGTTTCGGCGCGAGCCCAGAGCGAAGCGGTGTGCGTGCTGGCCGACGTCGTCGTCGTCCAGTTCGGCGAGTCGTTCAGCGTGCAGGTGCCGGCGGCGGTCCCGGCGTTGATGAGCTCGGCGGCCCAACCCCCGGTGTGCCCCCCGCTGACCCGAGCGAGCCTCACGCCGGCCGCCGAGCCTCCGCTGTTCCAGCCCGAGGTGTCGGTCTCGAACCTGGAGTTACGCACCAGGTTGGGCGGCGGCGACTGGTACTCGTACGCGCCGAGGTCGTCGAAGGAGCGGGGCCCGGTCCCGGTGTTGGCCGTGGTGGGATCGTCGACGCGGGCGTTGCCCTCGGCGTCCCTCGCCGTCGCTCCGCTTGTGCCGGAGTCACCTGCGTCGATGGCCGGCGATCCGGCCGCCAGGTGGAAGTCCCCGGTGGACGGCGACGCCCAGAGAGGGTTCGCCTCGATCCCGTTCGCCTCCTGCCCGCTGACCGCGCGGAACTGGGCGAGCGTGGCGTAGCCGAGACCCTTCCATTCGAAGTTGCGGTCGGGGCCGTGCTGGTAGACCAGGTCACGGTCCAGCGTGGTGCCGGTCACCGATGTGGGGTCCACGCGGATGTTGCCCTTGCTGCGCAAGCTGTCGATGCCGTTGTCCACGCTGACGTTGTTCGCGAGCGAGGCGCCGGTGGAGGCCTCCTCCAAGCTGATCCCGGCGGTCCCGTTGCGATAGACGCTGTTGGAGACGATCCGCCCGCCCACTGACTGGTAGACGTCGATCCCGTGATCTCCGTTGTCGTAGGTGGTGTTGTTCACGAGGAGGTTGTTGTTCCCGCCCTCGGAGAGCTCGAGCCCGGAGTCCTCGTTGTGGTGGCTTACGTTTGAGGAGACGGTGTTCCCGGACGAGCCGTAGACACGGATACCCGAGGCCGCGCGCTCGAACTGCCTGGCGTTGGACCGGACCTCGTTGCCCGCGACCCGGTTCCTGGTGGAGCCGCCCGTCACGAGAATGCCGAAGTCTGTGTTGTCGGCGACCGTGTTGTGCGCCACCAGCGAGTCCTTCACATTGCTCAGCCTGATGCCCTTGCCTGTCTGCCCGGAGACGGGCTGGCCCGCCCGGCTCACACGGTTGCCGATCAGCTTGATCTGGTCCGAATTGGTGACCGAGATGCCGTTGCTGAGCGTACCGGTGATGTTGAAGCCCTCGACCGTGACCCAGCTGTCGTCGTAGAAGGAGAAGCCGTAGTTGCCGCCCGTCACGGTGACGCTCGCGCCGGGCGCGGCGCTGAAGATCACCGGGTCATTCGGCGCGCCCGAGCGAGGGCTGACCTGCTCGTTATAGGTGCCCGATGCCACGATCACCTTGGTGCCGCCACCCGCCCTGTAGGTCGCGGCGCTGATGGTGCACAAGGGCTGAGCCGCCGTCCCGGCTCCCGCGTTGGAGCAGCTGGGGTCGTTGCGGTCCACGTACAGCCGCGACGGCGGAGGCGGCGGCGAGGGGGGGTTGTCGATCTCGTAGGAGTCGATCACCGACCCCTCGGCGCAGGCGATGTCGTCCTGGACGGTCTGCGGCCCGCAGACGGCCTCGACCCGCATGCCGCCGCTTCCCACGTCGACCCGCAGGTGCTCGAGGTGCAGCGCCCGGAAGGCCGTTCGCGAATCGGTGCTCTTCCACGGCGGCTCGAGCGGCGCACCGCCGCCGCCGGTCGTGATGTGGGTGACGCCGTGAATCGGCTCGAAGCGCTCGTAGTCGTGCGAGTGGCCGTTCAGGTTGAGGACGTACTTGCCGTACTTGTCGCCGAAGCCGTTGAGGATCCCGGCCAGGTTCTCGCTGCCGGGGTGATAGCCGGTGGAGTAGGCCGGCTGGTGGCCGAAGGTCACGATGTAGCGCACGCGGGGGTCGGCCTGCGCGGCGGCCATCACGGAGTCGGCCTGCGTCTGCCAGTCGGCCCAGGTGCCGGACGGGCCCCATGTGTAGGGCTCGGGGTAGGAGACGAACCGCACTCCCCCCGCGTCGAACCAGCCCCAGTCCTCGCCACAGCACCCGCCGCTGGGGGCGCCCGGCGACGTTTGGGGGTGAGGGATCGCGAAGCGGCCCTTGTAGTTGCGCAGGTCGTCCCCACCCTCCCGGTCGTGGTTGCCCCAGACCGGCATGTAGGCGGCCTTCGAGCTCCACGGCATCACGTCGTTGAAGTGCTGGTCGACCGCGCTCTGGCCGTCGTCGTTGCCGTAGGTGAGGTCGCCGACGCCCAGCACGAAGGCGGGATCGTCGGCGGCGATCTGGGCCTGCGTGGGCGCCACCTTCGTGTACTTGAGCGAGCTGCCGATGTCGCCCTCGACGTCGAACCGGAAGTCACCGGCGGGCGCCGTGCTGAAGGTGTGGTCGGCGCCACCCCCGATCGAGTAGTGGTAGGTGGTGTCGGGGCTCAACCCGGTCAGCTCCACCTCACGGAAGGGCCCGGCCGAGGAGAAGGGCAGCGGGTCGGGCACGTGGGCCGCCGCGCTGCTGCCATAGCCGGAGGTGGCCCCATAGCGGATCTCCGTGGCCTCCCCGCGCCAGTCGAAAGCGACCGAGTCGGTGCCGGTGTAGGTGTAGTGGACCTCGTCCACCCCGTCCGAGTCGGCCGGCGCTGCCTGGGGGCCCAGGAGCACGGCCATCAGCACGGTGGCCACCAGGACGAGGATCGCCACCAGCGCGCGCCAGCGTCGCGAAGCGGACGTCTGCCCGTCGCCGAGCGCTCTGACGTCAGCTTTCGTCGCAGCTCCTGGGGACGCAGGAGGGTCCACTTGAAGAGCAACGCCGCGACCACGGCCACGCTTCCGCTCCCCGACCGAAATCTCACGATACGTCTGGGCCGGCCCCAGATCCAGGTCAACCGAAGTTGATTCGGAAGGCGAGCTCGTCCTCGAAGCACCAGCACCACTCCTCGCCGGGCTGGGCCGAACGGATGATCGGATGGCCGCTCGACGCGTGGTGCTTCGACGCGTGCCGGTTAGGCGAGGAGTCGCAGCAGCCCACATGGCCGCAGGTGAGGCAAAGCCGCAGGTGAACCCAGCGATCGCCGCTCGCGAGGCACTCCTCGCAGCCTTCCACCTGCGCCGGTGGCTCGATCTCGATCTGGTCGAGGTGGGAGCAGGCCTCAGCCACCCTTCGACTGTAGCGTTGGGTCGTGCGCATCTCGGCGAAGGCGGACTACGCGGTGCGCGCCGCCCTCGAGCTGGCGGCGGCGGACAGGGGCCCGCTCAAGGGCGAGCGAATCGCCGAGGCGCAGGAGATCCCGCTCCGGTTCCTCGAGAACATCATGCTGGAATTGCGCCACGAAGGGCTCGTGCGCAGCCAGCGCGGGCCCGAGGGCGGCTACTGGCTGGAGCGGCCGGCGGCGGAAGTCTCCGTGGCCGAGGTGATCCGCGCGGTCGAGGGGCCATTGGCGAGCGTGCGGGGCGAGCCCCCCGAGGCCACCTCCTACAACGGCCCTGCCGAGTCGCTGCAGACGGTCTGGGTGGCGCTGCGCGCGAATCTGCGCGCCGTGCTCGATCAGGTCACGCTGGCCGACGTGGTCTCGGGCAGGCTCCCCCCGGCCGTCGCGGCCCTGACCGCCGACCCCGAGGCCTGGGTCCGGCGCTAGGCCGCTGAGAGCGGGCGCAGTCCTCACCGAAGCCGCCGCGCGACAGCCGCTCCACGGGCTTCAGACGGTCACCCCTTCGCGCTTCGACCCGTTGAAGCTGGTGGTGCGCTGGGGCCTGACCCAGACGATCTGGCCCGGCGCCAGCTCCAGCTCAGCCGCCACTTCCCGCGTGGTCTGCACCCAGAGTGAGCGACCATGCTCGAGAGTGAGCTCCACGCGAACCTCGAAACCGAGGTGCACCACCCGGTCGATCATCCCCTCCCTGCCTCCACCGACCGGATCGATCCCGATATCGACGTCGTGAGGTCGCACCCAGGCTTCGCCGAGGCGGTCGACCGGGCCGATGAAGCTCATCACGAACTCGTTGGCAGGCCGCTCGTAGAGGTCCCGCGGCGTACCCACCTGCTCAACCCGGCCAGAGTTGAGCACCACGATCTGCTCGGCGACCTCCATCGCCTCCTCCTGGTCGTGGGTCACGAACACGGTGGTGACCTCGACCTCGTCGTGGAGGCGGCGCAGCCATGCGCGCAGCTGCTTTCGGACCGTCGCGTCGAGCGCGCCGAACGGCTCGTCGAGCAACAGCACCTCCGGCTCCACGGCGAGCGCCCGGGCGAGCGCCATGCGCTGGCGCTGACCCCCCGAGAGCTGCGAGGGGTAGCGCTCCGCGAAGCCGTCGAGCTGGACGAGAGCAAGCAGCTCGCCGACCCTCTCGCGCACCTCGGCCTTCGGGCGCTTGCGGATCTTCAGCCCGAAGGCCACGTTGTCGCGCACGGTCATGTGCTTGAACGCGGCGTAGTGCTGGAACACGAAGCCCACGCCGCGCTGGCGGGCCGGCGTGGCGGTGGCGTCCGCGCCCCCGATCAGCACCCGCCCAGCCCCGGGCTGCTCCAGGCCGGCGACAACGCGCAACAGCGTGGACTTGCCTCCGCCGCTGGGTCCCAGCAGGGCCGTCAGCGATCCCGCCGGTACTTCCAAGGAGACGTCGTCCAGGGCCACGAAAGCCCCATAGCGCTTGGATACGCCCTCGACCCGAATGCTCATCAGCTCGCCTCCTTCGGCTTGATCGCGTTCATGGCCAGCAACGTGACCAGCGCCATCAGCGCCAGCACCACCGCGGCGGCATAGGCGCCCGTCACGTCGAACGCCTGGAAGCGCTCCTCCACCTGGAGCGTGAGCGTCTCGGTGCGGCCGGCCAGCTTCCCCGACACCACGCTCACGGCGCCGAACTCGCCGAGCGCGCGCGCGGTGGTGAGCACCACGCCGTAGGCGACCCCCCAGCGGATCGCCGGCAGGGTGATGCGCAGGAAGCTCTGCAACGGCGTAGCGCCCAACGTGGTCGCCGCCTGTTCCTGGTCGGTCCCAAGCTCGCGCAGCACCGGCACCACCTCACGCACGACGAAGGGCAGCGACACGAAGATCGTGGCCAGGACCATCCCGAGCGGCGCGAAGATCACCTGGATGCCGTGGTCGGTCAGCCAACCGCCCAACCAGCCCCTGTTCCCGTAGACGAGGATCAGCGCCAAGCCGATGACCACCGGCGAGACGGCGAACGGCAGGTCGATGGCCGCGCTGAGCAGGGCGCGCCCGCGGAACCGCTGGCGCACCAGCACGAGACCGCAGAGCACCCCGAAGACGGTGTTCAGCGGAACGGCGATCGCCACCATCACGCACGTCAGCCAGAAGGCGTGCTGAGCCTCGGGCGTGCTGATCGACTCCCAGAGGTGGCCGGCGCCCTTCTCGAACGCGCGGTAGAAGACGAGGCCCACCGGGACGCCGACCAGCAGCGCCAAGTACGAGAGCGCGACGCCGCGCGCGGCCAGCCTACCCATCGTGCCTCAGCGTCCTCTGCGCCAGCCGGCCGATGCCGAGCAGGGTGACGAACGAAAGCAGGAGAAGCACCACCGACACCGCGGCGGCCCCCGTGACGTCGCCGCTCTCGACCTGGGAGAAGATCAGCACGGAGGCCGCCTGGGTCTTGAACGGGATGTTCCCCGTGAGCAGCACGAGCGACCCGAACTCGCCGACCGCGCGGGCGAAGCCCAATCCGGACCCGGCCAGGATCGCGGGCATGAGGGTGGGCAGGACGATGCGGCGGAACACCACCGGTTGAGTCGCGCCGAGCGACTCGGCGGCCTCCTCCGTCTCGCGGTCGAGGTCGAGCAGCAGCGGCTGCACGGCCCGCACCACGAAGGGGAGCGTCACGAACAGCAGCGCCAGCACCACAGCCGCTCGGCTGAAGGCCAGGTCCACGCCGAGCGGGCCCTTCGGTCCGTAGAGCGCCAGCAGGGTGAGGCCGGCAACGATGGTCGGCAGCGCGAAGGGCAGATCGATAAGGGAGTTGACCACTCCCTTGCCGCGGAACTCGTCGCGCACCAGCACCCAGGCGATCAAGGTGCCGGCCACGGCATTGATGGCAACCACCACCAGCGACGCGATCAGCGTGAGTTTCAGGGCAGCCACCGCTTGAGGATTCGAGACCGCCTTCCAGAAGCCGGCGAAGCCGCCCTCCGTCGAGCGCGCGACGACGGCCGCCAGCGGCAGCAGTGCGATCAGGCTCAGGTAGGCCACGGCCAGGCCCCGGCCCGCGCCCGGAAGCGCGAATCTCGGCGCCCGGGGCGCGCTGAGGGCTAGCTCCTCAGCCGCCAGTGCTCTTCCCCTGCGACTGGAAGATCTTCGCGATCTTGCCGGCGCCCGGATCGAAGAACTCGTCGTTCACCTTCGACCAGCCGCCGAGCTTGTCGATCTCGAAGAGCCTCGGTGGCTTCGGGAAGCGCGCGGAGTCCACCAGCTCCGGCTTCACCGAGCGGTACCCCTTCGAGGCGTAGATCTTCTGGGCCCGATCGGTGTGCAGGAACTTCACGAACGCGTTGGCTGCCCGTCTGTTCTTCGACCTGTTCACGACTGCGGCCGGGTTCTCGATCAGGATCGTCGCGTCGGGGGTCGCGTAGTCGAGCTTCTCGCCCTTCTGACGAGCGGTGATCGCCTCGTTCTCGTAGGCGATCAGCACGTCGCCCTTGCCCGACGCGAACGTCTGAAGCGACTCCCGCGCGCTCTTGTCGAGCACGGGCACGTGATCCAGCAGCCTCTTGACGAAGTCGAGCGCCTGCGCGGGCGACCTGCCGGCCTCCAGCTGAGCGCCGTAGGCGGCCATGATGTTCCACTTTGCGCCGCCGGAAGTGAACGGGTTCGGAGTGATGACCTCCACACCGGGCTTGAGCAGGTCGTCCCAGCTGCGGATGCTCTTGGGATTGCCCTGGCGCACCGCCAGGGTGACCACGGAGTTCGTCACGAAGCCGTCGTATTCGTCCTCGTTCCAGTCGGAGTCGACGAGGCCCGCCTTCACGAGCTTGTTCACGTCGGGCTCCAGCGAGAGCGCCACCACGTCGGCGGCCAGGCCGCCCTCCACAGCGCGCTCCTGCTCGCCCGACGCGCCGTAGGACTGATCGAAGGAGGCGCCCTTGCCGGCGGCCGTGGTCTGGAACGCCGGGATGATCCCGGCGTAGGCCTCCTTCGGGGTGGAGTAGGCGGCGAGCGTGAGCTTGCCGGCGCCGCTTCCGTTCGAGCCGCTGGAGCTGCCGCCGCAGCCGCTCACGACGGCCAGTGCCGCCAGCAGCCATGCAACTGTCAGGGGAATACGAGACCTCATGCCGATTGTCCACCTTGCCGATCGACTTTGGAGCGTCCGGACCGTAGCAAAGTCTCCAAACCTGGTCGGATTTACGAGGTTTCCGCTGCCGGTAGCCTGCTGCGCCGCGAACGACCAAGGAGAAGCGACTGTGGGAGCACTGGACGGCAAGGCGGCGATCGTGACTGGATCGGCGCGCGGGATCGGGCGGGCCACCGCCGAGCTGCTGGCGAGCGAGGGCGCTCAGGTCTTGATCAACGACCTCGACGGCGATGTGGCCGAGCAGTCCGCGAACGAGATCCACGGTGAGACCACCGCCTTCGCAGGCGACCTGACCAAGGAGGGCGTGCCCGACACGCTGGTCGAGACCGCGGTCGAGGCCTTCGGGAAGATCGACATCATCGTGAACAACGCCGGCTACACCTGGGACGGCCCCATCCACAAGATGGGCGACGACCAGTTCCAGGCGATGCTCGACATCCATACAGTGGTGCCCTTCCGCGTGATGCGGGCCGCCGCGCCGCACCTGCGCGAGCCCGCCAAGAAGGAGCGCGACGAGGGCCGGGAGGTCTTTCGCAAGGTGGTGAACGTGTCGTCGGTCTCCGGGACCTTCGGCAACGCCGGCCAGGCCAACTACTCGGCAGCCAAGGCGGGTGTGGTCGGCCTCACCAAGACGCTGGCCAAGGAGTGGGGGCAGTTCAAGATCAACGTGAACGCGGTGGCGTTCGGCTTCGTCGAGACGCGCCTGACCGCCGCCAAGGAGGAGGGCGGCAAGATCGAGCGGGAGGGACGCGAGATCCAGCTGGGCATTCCCGAGCAGATGCGCTCGCTGGCGGCCGCGATCATCCCGCTGGGCCGCCCGGCCTCACCGGCGGAGGCCGCCGGCCCGGTGCTCTTCCTCTGCTCGCCGTGGTCGAACTACGTGCACGGTCAGGTGCTGAACGTGACCGGCGGTCAGTTCGGCGGCATGACCACCTAGCGGCTGTGGCGACGCCTCTTGCGCTTCCGCCTCTTGCTCCCCGGGCGGTGCCGGGGGGGCGACTGATACCTCGGGCGCGCCCGCGGCGGCCGCCGCGGCGCCGGCGGCGTGTCGGGACCGCCACAGCACGAGCTGTTGAGCGAGGCTCCAGAGGCTCGAGGTGATCCAGTACACGAGCAGCCCGGCGGGGAAGC
>Ga0126312_10001557_pt1 | contig 15079 bp, 11 predicted proteins | sample Plot104A_FD_92537 | JGI IMG/M metagenome (GOLD analysis project Ga0126312, IMG submission 92537) | Serpentine soil microbial communities from UC McLaughlin Reserve, CA, USA - Plot104A | ecosystem: Environmental > Terrestrial > Soil > Grasslands | place: USA: UC McLaughlin Reserve, Lake County...
CCACAACGCCTGACAATGAGGGCATCCGCTCCGGGTTCGGAGAAGCGGTCAGAGATCGAACAGTCGCGGGAGGCGTGCCCAAAACGATGGAAATGGCCTCATTTCTATGAGAAAGCTTGCAGCGAGCAACCGCCAGCTGGGGCAGGGATTGGGAAGGCGACGGTTCGATCTGGAACTGATTCTCGCTTACGGCACCAATTCGACAGGCTGGCTATTGTGAACCGGTTCCGTACACCTCGCTGAGGCGCTCGACAAGGAGAAGTCATGACGACAACCTTCACCCGGTCCGACGACCGGCACGGAGCGGAGTTCGTCGACGCGGACCTGCGTGATGCCCGGTTCGTTGGAGCTGACCTATCCGGCGTCGTGATGGGCGGGGTCGAAGTGCGCGGGGCGGCCATCGACGCACCGTGGCTCTTCGACGGCGAGACCTACTTGCGCGTCAACGGTGTCGACGTGATCCCACTTGTGGAGGCCGAACTCAACCGCCGTTTCCCTGGCCGCGCCTTGCGGCGCGCCGGAGATCCAGATGGCCTGCGCGCAGCCTGGGCCACGCTCGAGCGCACGTGGGAGGCCACGGTCGAGCGCGTCGCGGCGATGCCGGCCAGCACGGTCGACGTTTCGGTGTGCGGCGAGTGGTCGTTCGCGCAGACCTTGCGGCATCTGGTCCTTGCCACGGACACGTGGCTGGGCCGGGCAATCCTGGGGATCGAACAGCCATTCCACCCGATCGGTCAAACGGACGCCAGCGCCGAAGCCGACGGCTTGGACATGTCGATCTTCACGACGGTCACACCCTCGTACGACGAAGTGCTCGAGGTCCGGGCCGGCCGCGTCGCCATGGTGCGTGACTTCCTCGCAACAGTCACGCCAGAGGAGCTGGCCGCGACGCCCAAGAACCCGTGGGAACCCGAATACCAGGAGACCACCCCTCTCTTGCCTGCACGTGATCTTCCAGGAGGAGTGGGAGCACCACCGCTACGCCGTACGCGACCTCGACGCGATCGAGGCGTGACCAGCCAGGCTGACACCGCGCTCAGGTCGAGGCCGTATGAGGGCCGCGATAACGCAACCTGTGACTCCAGGCACTCATCGCAGGCTGCGGTCGAACCGCGCACTACACTGACTTCCCGCATGTTCAGGCCGCTTTCACCCGTTCCCGACCATCCCACCCTCGAGGCCGAGATCCTCGCGTGGTGGGAGGACCACGCCATCTTCGAGCAGCTGCGTCAGCGCAACCGCGGCGGCCCGGTCTGGAGCTTTGTAGACGGTCCCGTCACGGCCAACAAGACGCTCGGCGTGCACACCGCCTGGGGCCGCACACTCAAGGACGTCTTCCAGCGCTACAAGGCGCTCCGCGGCTTCGACCAGCGCTACCAGAACGGCTTCGACTGCCAGGGCCTGTGGATCGAGGTGGGCGTCGAGCGGGAGTTGGGCCTCAACTCGAAGCGCGAGATCGAGCAGTACGGGCTCGCGGAGTTCGCGCGCAAATGCCGGGAGAAGGTCGCCTGGTCGGCGGAGGAACTCATCCGCGGATCGAAGCGCCTGGGCCAGTGGATGGATTGGGGCAACGACTACTACACCTTCTCGGATACAAACATCGAGTACATCTGGCGCTTCCTCAAGCTCGTGCACGAGCGCGGATGGCTCTACCGTGGGCACCGCTCCACCGAGTGGTGCCCACGCTGCGGGACCTCCATTTCGGCGCACGAGCTGGTTGGCAGCTATGAGGAACGCATCGATCCCTCACTCTTCGTCCGCTTTCCCCTCCTTGACCGCACCGGCCAGTCGCTGACGATCTGGACGACCACGCCCTGGACGCTGCCCGCGAACGTCGCAGCCGCAGTTCATCCGGACGAGGAGTACGGCCGCAAGGAGGACGGGGAGTGGGTAGCGGTGAAGCGCTACCCCGATGAAACCTTCGTCGAACGCCGGCGCGGATCGGAACTCATTGGCTGGCGCTACGAAGGGCCGTTCGACCACCTGCCTGCAGCAAAGGACATCGAGCACCGGGTCATCGGTTGGGACGAGGTCTCGATGGATGAGGGAACCGGCCTGGTCCACATAGCGCCGGGGTGTGGTTCGGAGGATTTCGAGCTTTCCCGCGTGCACGACCTCCCCGTGGTCACACCTGTGGACGAGGCGGGCCGCTTTTACGACCGGTTCGGCTGGCTGCACGGTCTTTCGACGTCTGAGTCAGCAGAGCAAATCGCGGCCGATCTCGCCGAGCGGGGCCGGCTTGTCGCCGCGGGCGATTACGCCCACCGCTATCCGTTCTGCTGGCGTTGCAACACTCCGCTGATCTTCCGCATTGCCGACGATTGGTTCATCAGGGTGGACGAAGTGAGGCCGAGATTGCTCCACGCCAATGCGACAATCGAGTGGACGCCGGCCTACTTCGGCAAACGGATGGATGACTGGCTCCGCAACATGGGCGACTGGAACATTTCCCGCCGACGGTACTTCGGGCTTCCACTTCCTATCTATCCCTGCACCTGCGGACAGGTCACCTTGGTTGGCTCCCGCGCCGAACTCGAGGAGCTGGCGACTGCCGGGATGGATCAGCTCGAGGAGCTGCATCGCCCGTGGATCGACGCCGTCGAGATCCGGTGCCCGGCCTGCGGCACCGAAGGTGTGCGACGGATCCCCGAGATCGGCGACGTCTGGCTGGACGCAGGCATCGTGCCCTTCTCCACCCTCGGCTGGCAGAACCCGAAATGGATCGAAGGCGGTTACGGGAACGGCGCTGCCGAGGGGCTAACCGGTGCCGATCTCCCCGATCACGGCTATTGGGAGACCTGGTTTCCGGCTCACTGGGTCTCCGAAATGCGCGAGCAGATACGTCTGTGGTTCTATTCGCAGCTGTTCATGTCGGTCTGCCTGGTCGACAGGTCGCCGTTCCGGTCCGTCCTTGGCTACGAGAAAATGCTCGACGAGCACGGCCGCCCGATGCACGGCTCCTGGGGGAATCTCATCCCGGCCGAGGAGGCGTTCGAGCGGATGGGTGCCGACGTCATGCGCTGGCAGTACTGTGCCCAGCCGCCTGACCGCGACCTGCTCTTCGGCTACGGGCCAGCGCACGAAATCAAGCGCAAGCTCCTCACGTTCTGGAACTCGATCGGGTTTCTGGTGACGTACGGCAACATCGAGGGATTCCGGCCGACGTTCACCGATCTGGCGGCCGGGCCACTTGGGATCGAACTGCGCCCGCTTGACCGCTGGCTTGTCGCGCGGACCGAGCAGCTCGTGACCGATACGACCACTGCCCTGGAGGATCAGTTCACCCACCGGGTGATTGCCGCCTTCGAGGCATTCGTCGACGACCTTTCCAACTGGTACATCCGCCGCTCCCGGCGGCGCTTCTACGCCTTCGACGAGGCAGCATTCCGGACGCTCTGGTACGCGCTTGTGACCGGCCTGCGGGTCATCTCACCCGTCATGCCGTTCGTCTCCGACCACCTATGGCGGAACCTCGTTGCCGACGCATGCGAGGGCGCCCCGGAGAGTGTCTTCCTCGCAGATTGGCCGGAAGTCGGTCAGCCGGACGAACGTCTTCTCGCCGAGATCGCTGAAGTGCGCCGGATTGTGGAGCTAGGGAGGGAGGCGCGTGGCACGGCTGGGGTGAAGCTGCGCCAGCCGCTCCGGCGGGTGTACGTACGCGGCGCACGGCTTGCCCGTGAACACGCGGACGAGATCGCCGAGGAGCTGCGGGTAGACGAAGTCGGGTTCGACCAAGGGCCCGTTGCCCGGGTCCAGCTCCTGCCCAACCTGCGGGTACTCGGCCCGCGGCTCGGGAAGAAGATGCCAGAAGTCAAGGCAGCGCTCCAACGTGGCGAGGCGGAGGAGATCGGTGACGGGCACCTTCGCGTCGCCGGCGAAGAGCTTGGTCCCGACGATGTGCTCCGCGGCGAGCGAGTGGAGATTGCCGGCTGGGCGATTGCGGATGACATAGCGCTGTCAGTGGCCATCGATACCGAGATCGACCCGGAGCTCGAGCTGAGAGGCCGGGTCTACGACCTCATCCACACAGTCAACACAATGCGCAAGGACGCCGGCCTGCAGCTCACCGACCGGATCGTACTCATCCTGCCCGACGGCGACGACCTGCTGCATCACCAGGACTGGATCAAGGCCGAGACGCTCGCCACCCGTATCGAGCCGGGAGAGGCTCTGGCGATCGCCAAGGCGTAGGACGCGTACCTGCGGTAGAAGTTCAAGCCGAATTCGATGGTCGTTTCTTGTCAGCAGTGATCCGCCAGCGGACGCGTGGTCAAGCGGTGCTGGGTCCGTGGTTGGACGGAGCGAGCTGAGCCGATGATCAGCCAACTTCCGTCACTCGCCAACCACCCCGTCCTGGCGGAGCTGTTCCCGCCATCCACCATCGGACTGTTGCTGCAAGTCTGGGAGCATCGGCACGAGGTGTACCAGCTGCTCGACGACTTCCGCAGTCGATCTGTGATCAAGACCTGTTTCCCCGCAACGCGTTCGTACGCGTCGCCGACGGCGCGGAGCAAACGGTTGCGATTGAGGCGGGCACGTGCTCGCGCGCGTCTCGGATCGAATTCGAAGCCGCAAACAGGTCTGCCTGGAGGTCGGCGCCCGGATCTAGGGTTGCGCCATGATGAGCGACGACCGGGTCGGGTGGCTCCTTGACTCCGACCCGGCGCTTCGGTGGCAGGTCGAACGAGACCTCGCTCATGCACCCGAGGACGTCTGGCGGGCGACGCGCGCCCGCATCGCGACCGAGGGTTTTGGTGCGCGGCTGCTGGCCTTGCAGGATCCCGACGGCCAGTGGGCAGGCGGGGCGTTCTTCCCCGCGGACTTCGACTTCGCGGGCCCCGAGGCGGCGGAGGACGCCGGCCAGCCGTGGACGGCGACGACCTGGGTGCTGAATACCCTGCCGGACTGGGGTCTGGATGCTGCAGTCCTGGACGACACCGCCGAGCGCCTGGCTCTGAACTCGCGGTGGGAGTACGACAACTTGCCGTACTGGGGCGGCGAAGTCGACTGTTGTATCAACGCCTGGACGGTCGCCAACGGCGCATGGCTCGGCGTCGACGTCTCCGGGCTCGTGGCGTGGTTCCTGGAGCACCAGCTGACGGACGGCGGCTGGAACTGCGACTGGGTCGAGGGTTCGACGGTGTCTTCGTTCCACTCGACCCTGAACGCCCTGAAGGGGCTGCTCTTCTACGAATCGGTTACCGGCGGTACAGACGCTATCCGCGCTGCCCGGCACAGCGGCGAGGAATATCTGCTGCGGCGGAACCTGTACAAGCGATTGTCGACCGGGGAGCCGGTTGGGCCCTGGGTGTCGCGGTTTGCCTATCCGTTCCGCTGGTTTTACAGCGTCCTGAACGCCGCCGAGTACTTCCGCGAGGCCTCGCTTCTCGATGATCAGCCGCCGGACCGGCGCATAGCTGAAGCGATCGAGCAAATCCGCGCCGCCCGGCAGCCGGACGGCACCTGGCTCCAGGAAAGACGGCACCCCGGCCGCGTGTGGTTCCAGATCGATGTGGATGCCGGTGAGCCCTCGAAGTGGCTCACGCACTCCGCGACCCGGGTACTCGAGTGCTGGGATGCCTCGTAACACCGGGTCGCTGACTGATCTCGCATCACGGCGTCGACCCGCCGGTTCAGTGCCCAAATCGACACCCGGAAACCGACGAGGATAACGGTCCCGCGGCTGCGACGCTGTCGATGACCCAGTCGCAGCCAGGCCCCCTCGTTGGGGGGTACTGGCGCGATTTCCCACGGAGGTCGTACGCGGTTCTAAGCTCGACCAAGATCCTCCGGACGGGCCGTGAGTTGCCCTCCCCCTCGACGACGATAGGAGCTCGGACCATGGAGAAGCGCAGACTGGGCAACAACGGCCTTGAGGTGTCCGCGATCGGACTGGGTTGCATGAGCATGACCGGGGGCTACAGTGACAGGCCTGACCGGCAGCAGATGATCTCGCTGATCCGTACCGCGGTGGACCGCGGGATCACCTTCTTCGACACCGCCGAGATCTACGGTCCCTACGCCAACGAGGAACTTGTCGGCGAGGCGCTCGCCCCCTACCAGGGCCAGGTGGTGATCGGTACGAAATTCGGCTGGGACATCGACCCGCAAGAGCGCAAGCCCAGGGCGCGGGTCACCAGCGACCCACAGGTGATCAAGCAGGTTGTCGACGGCTCGCTGCGCCGGCTTGGCGTGGAGACCATCGACCTGTACTACCAGCACCGGGTCGACCCGCAGGTGTCTATCGAGGACGTCGCGGGGGCGGTCAAGGAACTCATCGAGGCAGGCAAGGTCAAGCACTTCGGCATGTCTGAGGCGGCCGCCGGCACGATCCGGCGGGCGCATGCGGTCCAACCCGTGACCGCCGTACAGAACGAGTACTCGCTGTGGTGGCGGCGCCCGGAGGAGGAGGTGCTGGCCGCCTGCGAGGAACTCGGAATCGGCCTCGTCGCCTACAGCCCGCTCGGTAAGGGCTTCCTGACCGGCACCATCACGGCATCCACCAGCTTCGATGCCACCAATGACATCCGCAGCACCATCCCCCGGTTTGAGCCCGAGGCGCTCCAGCACAACCAGGCAGTGGTCGACCTGCTTGCCAGCATCGCCCAACGCAAAGGTGCCACTCCGGGCCAGATCGCCCTTGCCTGGCTGCTGGCTCAAAAGCCGTGGATTGTCCCCATCCCCGGCACCCGCAAACTGCACCGGCTGGAGGAGAACATCGGCGCCGCGGACATCGAACTCTCGGCCGACGAACTCGCCGAGATCGAAGACGCCGCCTCCAAGATCCAAGTCCAAGGCGGTCGCTACAACGAGGCCGCGGAACGGATGACCAACCTGTAGCCGTCAGGTCTATCGCTGCAACTCGGCAGCGATCTGGCTGTGGCCCCGGCGCTTGGCGTGCTCCAACGGAGTCACCCCTTCGCGGTCTGCCAGGTCAGGATCCGCCCCCGCGTCGAGCAGGATCCGTACGATCTGGGCGTACCGCTGCGACCCATCGCCCAAGATCACCGCCTCGAGCAGTGCAGTCCAACCCAGGTTGTTGACGTGATTGACGTCTGTCGCTGTTGTCGTCATGAGCCGTACATAGTCGACATGCCCACGCTCAGCGGCCGGGATGATCGAGATGCCACCGAACCGGTTGGGCAGGGTCAGATCGGGATCGGCCTTCAGCAAGACCTTCGCCATGGCGACGCTACCAGTCACACCTGTCACCAGCCATGGTGAGTCGTGTAGTTCGTCCTGTGCGTCAGGGTCCGCGCCCAGCGGCACCAACAGCCTGGCTACCGCTAGCCGATCGTTGCTGACGGCGAGGAGCAACGGAGTGCGGCCCCGGTTGTCGCGAGGCTCCAGATCCGTCCCGTTGCGAATGGCCAACGCGACCTGGTCAGCATTCCCGGCGCTGGCCTCGGCCAGGAGTGCCGAGCTCCCACCGACGGTGGGTGAATCCAGCGCCGAACGAATCGTGGTTTCGATGGTCCCGAAACCGCGTTGTTGAGCCATCACCAGCGGCGTCCGGCCATCTGTTCGGGCGGCGATCTTCAAATCGGCTCCGCCGGCGACCAGCAATCGCACCGTGTCCAGGTAGCTGGTTGTGTCCTTGCCCAGCCAGATCGCCTCGTGCAAGGCGGTCCAGCGCAGGCCATTGACGTGGTCGACGTTGATCTTGGTCTGCAGGAGACGCCCGACGATGTCGGCGTGACCGCGTTCGGCCGCACGGATGAGCTTCGGCCGCACGGATGAGCGCGGTGCCGCCATAACTGTCCAGCGATGCCACGTCAGCCCCGGAGTCCAAGCTCAGCTCCAGCAGATCCAGAAAGCCCTCACTGGCCGCGATCAGGAACGCGCTCTGTTCACCGGGATCCTTGGCGTTGACGTCAGCCCCGTCCCTGATCAGGGCCTGTGCCCGCTTCACATCGTTACGCCACGCGGCGTCAATAAGTTCGCGGTCGAGTTGCGAACGGGCGGACGTCAGCCGGGCATCCGTGGTCGATGGCACCACCGGCGAAGGCTCGCTGGCTGCAGGCGGATCGGAGCTGCAACCCGTCTGCAGACCGGCGATCAGCGCACCAAGAACCAACAGTGTGCTGAGCTGTGGTCGTGGCATGGCTCAAGCATCACCAGCGGCCAAAACACACAGCTGCCTACGCGGCAGTTGCCGCGACTTCCAGGTCGGCGATGACGATCTTCTTCATGGTGAAGAGAGACCGGGTCACACGCTCCGCAACCTGGGGATCCGGGCTGCTCAGCAGCTCGGTGACCCGTTCGGGTACGACCTGCCAGGACAGCCCGTACCGGTCCTTGAGCCAGCCACACGGCTGCTCTTCGCCTCCGTCAGTCAGCGTTTCCCAGTACCGGTCCACTTCCTCCTGATCCGCACAGGGGATCTGGAATGAGACCGCCTCATTGAACTTGAAGACTGGTCCGCCGTTGAGCGCGACGAACTTCTGACCGTTCAGCATGAATTCCACTGTCATCGTCTGTCCCTTGCTCTCACCCTCGGAATACGGAGTCACCGCACCCAGGCTCGAGTTGGGAAAGATCGAGGTGTAGAACTTGGCCGCATCCTCACCCTGGTTGTCGAACCACAGGCAGGTCGTGAATTCCCTCATTTGAGGCTCCTCTCTTAGTCAGCCGCCATCTAGGCCGCTGCCTCATAGACCATCAGCAGCCGCTGGACTCATCGCGGTCTGCCTTCAATCTGAGCGTAGATACCCGGGGATGGATAGATTGGCCGAGTGGCGCAGATCGTCCTGGTCCAAGGTGACATCACCGATCAGGAAGTCGACGCCATCGTCAATGCGGCCAACTCGTCACTCCTCGGCGGAGGCGGGGTGGACGGCGCGATCCACCGCCGCGGTGGACCAGAAATCCTGCAGCAGTGCCGGGCCTTGCGGGACGGCAAGTACGCCAACGGGCTGCCTGCGGGCCAGGCGGTGGCGACGACTGCCGGCCGCCTGAAGGCGCGCTGGGTGATCCACACCGTGGGGCCGGTCTACGCCGAATCCGAGGATCGCTCGAAGACGCTGGCCTCCTGCTATCGGTCAGCACTAGAGGTCGCCGATCACCTAGGAGCACGCTCGGTCGCGTTTCCGGCGATCTCATCTGGCATCTACCGATGGCCGATCGAGGACGCGGCGCGGATCGCAGTGGAAACCGTCAAGGCCACAGACACGAAGGTCAAGGAGATCCGGTTCGTGCTGTTCAGCCCAGAGGCGTACGAGGCTTTCTCGGCTCAGCTTTGATCCAGATCCGGGGCGCTTCAGGGGAGGGCCTCATGGTCCAAGCCGCCAACGACCGGCACCCTGGAGTCGTGCGAACGCTGCTCAACGTCATCTGGTTCATTTTCAGCGGCTTCTGGCTGTGGCTTGCCTACATGCTGGCCGGCGTCATCTGCTTCCTGCTGATCGTCACCATCCCGTGGGGCATCGCCTCGTTCCGAATGGCCAATTACGCCGCCTGGCCGTTCGGGCGTGAGGTGATCGACAAGCCGACCGCCGGAATCTGGGCGCTGCTCGGCAACATCATCTGGCTCATCGTGGCCGGCTGGTGGCTCGCACTGACGCACATCGTCACCGGCATCGTGCTGTGCTTCACGATCATCGGCATTCCGATGGCGATCGCCAACTTCAAGCTCATCAGCATCTCGCTGCTGCCGCTTGGCAAGCAGATTGTGTCCAGGCCTTACCAGACGCTGCCCGGGGCTGCTGCTCCGCCAAGCCAAGGACGCATAGCTCCCCGACAGGCCTGGGGCGAGTAGTTCGTTTCGTTACGCCAGCTCACGCCGCGGCGTCGTCGCGAGCGCGGACGAATGCCCCGATTGCTCGATCAAGATCATCGCGAGTGTGTGCGGCCGACATTTGGGTCCGGATCCGCGCTTTGCCGCGCGGAACCACCGGGAAGGAGAACGCTCGTACATAGATTCCGTCGGCCAGCAGCCGGTCTGCCATCGCTCCAGCCTGGACAGCATCGCCGATCATGATCGGCACAATCGGGTGATCAGACGGCGGAATCTCGAAGCCGCGCGCGACCATCTCGCTGCGAAAGTAGGAGGTGTTTTTCCGCAGCTGCCTCAACAGATCCGCTGAGTTCTCCAGCAGATCTAATGTCGCAATCGCAGCTGCGGCGATGGAGGGGGCCAGCGAGTTCGAGAAAAGGTAAGGCCGGGATCGCTGACGAAGCATCTCCACGATCTCGGCCCGGGCAGCCGTATATCCACCGCTCGCGCCTCCCAGAGCCTTACCCATCGTGCCGGTGACGATGTCGATCCGATCTTGAACTCCGAAGAGCTCTGGTGTACCCGCTCCGGTTGGACCGATGAAGCCGACAGCGTGGGAGTCGTCCACCATGACCAGCGCGTCATAGCGTTCCGCCAGCTCGACGATCCGGTCCAGCGGCGCGACGTAGCCGTCCATCGAGAACACCCCGTCGGTGGCGATCAGGCGATAGCGAGCGTCCACCGAATCGGCCAGCTGGGTCTCCAGGTCGGCCATGTCACGGTTGTGATAACGCCGCCGCCCGGCTTTGCACAATCGCACGCCATCGATGATGCTGGCGTGGTTGAGCTCGTCGGAGATGATCACGTCCTCGCCTCCGAGCAAGGTCTCGAACAGGCCACCGTTGGCGTCGAAGCATGAGCTGTACAAGATGGCGTCATCGGTCTTCAGGAACGCGCTGAGCCGGCCCTCGAGCTCCTTGTGGATCTCCGCAGTACCGCAGATGAAACGTACGGATGCCATGCCGAACCCCCAGCGGCCCAACGCACTTCGGGCCGCCTCGATCATGGCCGGGTGATCAGCCAGTCCCAGATAGTTGTTCGCGCAAAGATTCAGCACGCTGCGGCCGGCGACGCCAATAGTGGCCGCCTGTGGTGTGTCGAGCACCGCTTCGGCCTTGTAGAGACCGTCGGCCCTGAGCTGCTCGAGATCAGTGGCGAGCTGCTGCTGGATCGATCCATACACTTCTCAGTCCTCCCAGGTCATGATCACCTTGCCGCAATGGCCATTCCGGGCGGTCGCGAACGCCTGCTCGAACTCGCTGGCGTGATAGCGATGCGTGATGACGCCGGAAATGTCGAGCCCGCTCTGAACCAGCACCGACATGGCGTACCAGGTCTCGAACATCTCTCGACCGTAAATCCCTTTGATCGTCAACATGTTCAAGACAACGGTCGAGAAGTCGATGCTGACTTCAGCTGAGGGCAGGCCGAGCATCGCAATCCGCCCGCCATGGGTCATCTGGGAGATCATGTCGCGCAGCGCGTCGGGACTGCCGGACATCTCCAGGCCGACGTCGAAGCCCTCCTGCATGCCGAGCGCCCGCTGTGCTTCAGCGACCGAGGAACGTTCGATGTTGATTGGCAGAGTCGCCCCGAGTGAGCCGGCCAGTGCCAGCCGCTCATCGTTTCGATCGGTGATCACCACATGCCGAGCGCCGGCGTACTTGCTGACCATCGCAGCCAGAATCCCGATCGGCCCGGCGCCGGTCACCAGCACGTCCTCACCCAGCATGGGAAAGGTAAGTGCGGTGTGCACGGCGTTGCCGAAGGGGTCGAAGATCGCGGCAACCTCCGGAGAGATCAGCTCCCTGTGTACCCAGGCGTTCATTGCCGGAAATGCGATGTAGTCGGCGAACGCTCCATCCAGATGAACGCCGATCCCCCGAGTGTGGATGCAAAGATGCCGGCGACCGGCCCGGCAATTGCGGCATCGACCACATACCAGGTGGCCCTCGCCGCTGACAAGGTCGCCCACCGCGACGTCGGCGACAGCCGACCCGATCTCCACGACCTCACCGGCGAATTCATGACCTACCGTCAGCGGCGGACGCACCGTCTTACGAGCCCAGGGATCCCACGCCTCGATGTGCAGATCCGTCCCGCAGATACCTGTGGCCCTCACCCGGACAAGCACGTCAAGCGGCCCGACCTCAGGAACGGGCAGCTCAATCAGATCAAGCCCAGGTCCCGGCTTCGTTTTGACCAGCGCCCGCACGCGACCATCCTGCCCCCTTTCGGGCCGCCCGAGAGTCGGAGGGCGGGCCGACTCCTGCCGCGCGAGCGTCGGAGGGCGCGTCGACGACTGCAGGAGTGATGCGCGAAACACCCACAGCGCAGACTTCAGGCGACCTGCAAACGTGGTGTTTTGCGCGGAGCGACGAAGGAGTCGACTTGGGAGCGCCCGCGCGCGAGCGCAGCACAAGTAAGAATGAGTGAAGCTCAGGCCAAGTATGAGTTGGCCTGAGCTTCGGGGTCATCACTTTGGGCCGAAACCCTCCGCGATGACGTGAGTCATTTATATGCCTGTTGCGTCGGCCTCCGCAAGGACTTGTTTTGGCCACTTTCCCTTAACCGGCGTGTCGTGTGCCTTTAGCGGCGTGTCGCAATGACGTGATTGGCGTGTCGCTGCCCGCCGCGCCCCAACACTCCGGTCAGACTGGACGTGTAGCCCTGCCGGGTATGAGCTGGCAGGGCTCTTATCGTGCTGCATCTCCTGCGGCCGCCATTAGGCTGAACGCGGCAAACTTGCCTTGTGACGGTCAGCGTGTTCGACCTTTTCAGTGTCGGTATCGGACCCTCCAGCTCACACACGGTCGGCCCTATGAGGGCAGCCAAACGATTCGTTGCCAGCTTGGAAGCCGACGGCCTGCTCGATGAGGTGACTCGGGTACAGGCCCAACTATTCGGCTCGTTGGGTGCAACCGGCCATGGACACGGCAGCTTCAACGCGGTCCTTTGGGGACTGGAAGGTGCCGAGCCGGAGACCGTCGACACCGGGTCAGCCCCGTTCCGCGCCGAAGAAATCAAGCAGAGCCGCCGGATCCGTCTCAGTGGCCGCCGGGAGGTGCCATTCGACCCTGACGAGGACGTGATCTTGCATCGGCGCCGGTCGTTGACCTCCCATCCGAACGGCATGACCTTCACCGCCTATACCGAACATCGGGTGCTGAGTGAACGCACCTACCACTCCATCGGCGGTGGGTTTGTTCTCGATGACGACGGCTCAGAGCGTCCTCGGCTGATTCCCGACCCCACCCCCCTGCCTTACTCATTCCGTACGGGTGCCGAGCTGCTGCAAGCCTGTGCGATGAGTGGCCTTCCAGTGAGCGGGGTGATGTTTGCCAACGAGTGCGCCCGACGGCCCGAGCAGGATGTCCGTGCGGGCTTGCTGCGGATCTGGCAGGTCATGCTCGAATGCATACACGCTGGGTGCACAACCACCGGTGTCCTGCCCGGCCGGCTACAGGTGCGGCGACGAGCGGCCGATCTGTACGCACGACTCACGGCGGATGCCGGTCCCTCGACAAGCTCAGGGCACGTCGCGAACGGCAAGGGGCGGGTCGCGCCCCACTTCGGGCAGAAGGTGACAGGTTCAGCGGTTGTGCCGGAAGCTGATCCGCTTCAGGCGCTGGACTGGGTCACCCTGTGGGCGCTGGCCGTCAATGAGGAGAACGCGTCGGGCGGCCGAGTCGTCACCGCGCCTACCAACGGTGCAGCCGGGATCATTCCCGCTGTCCTGCACTATGCGGTGGCATTTGTACCGGGTGTGGACGACGACGCGATTGTACGGTTCCTGCTGGTTGCCGGCGCCTTGGGATCGATCTATCAGCAGACTGCCTCGATTTCCGGGGCGGAGGTTGGCTGCCAAGGCGAGGTGGGAACCGCTTGTTCGATGGCTGCCGGGGCATTGGCGGAGATTTTCGGCGGTACGCCAGATCAGGTGGAGAACGCCGCGGAAGTCGGCATGGAACACAACCTGGGACTGACCTGCGATCCGGTCGGTGGATTGGTGCAGATTCCTTGCATCGAACGCAATGCAGTCGGTTCGGTCAAAGCGATCACGGCAGCAAGGTTGGCCCTGCATGGCGATGGCAGGCACATGGTGAGTCTGGACAAGGTGATCAAGACCATGGTGGAGACCGGGGCCGACATGAAGATCAAGTACAAGGAGACAGCCCGCGGCGGCCTCGCCGTGAACATCGCCGAGTGCTGAAACGAGCGCATGGGAATCTGGTGCGGTGAAACGCACCGTCTCAATGCACATCAACCTGGGTCTCTCCGGACCCAGCCGGCTGATCTTCAGTGTGGCTGCGGCCCAAGGCATCCCGCTGGGGAGTGAGTCGTTCTCCGTGGTGGTCGATGACGCACAGGTAACGCCGGCAGAGATCGTAGACGCCCACGGCGGCCGCCTGCATGCTGTGTGGGCCGAGGGCAGTCAGCTCACCCTCGACTACTCAGCCGTCGCGAACGGCGTTGGTGACGTGCCTCCGGTTGCGGAGATCGACCAGATCATCTATCTGCGGCCAAGCCGCTACTGCGAGTCGGACAGCCTCGGCCCCACTGCCGCCAGCGAATTTGCCGGTCTGAAGGGGCAGGAGCTGCTGCACACCGTCGTCGGATGGGTGAACGGGAAGCTCACCTACATGACCGGCTCAAGCCTGCCGACCGACGGCGCCGTACGAACCTTGCTCGGCCGGCAGGGCGTGTGCCGGGACTTCGCACACCTGTCCATCGCCCTGCTGCGCGCGCTGAACGTCCCAGCCAGACTGGCATCGGTCTACGCGCCTGGATTGAGCCCGATGGAGCTCCACGCCGTCGCCGAAGCGTTCGTCGATGACGCGTGGTGGGTGGTCGATGCCACCAAGAAGGCTCCGCGACAGTCCCTGTTGCGAGTGGCCACGGGCCGCGATGCCGCCGACACCGCATTCCTGACCAACTTCGGTCCGGCCACCACCCTGAACCACCTGGAAGTCACGGCCGTATCTGACGAATTTAAGCTCGACGATTCCGAGCTGCTCACCCAGCTGCGTTAGCCGTGAGCAACCGGCTCACCCTTGTCGGAAACGAACGTGTACGTCGGTTGCGCTCGCTGTGCGCCGGTTGCAACCGGCGTAGAGCGATAGAACGCGGCGCAGAGCAGGGCAGAGTACGGGACGGTCAGTCCTTGCCTTAGCAGTAGTGGCCATGAAACGCTGACCATGTAATTTCCACTACGGATCGTCGGGCACGTACCTGCCCGTGGAAAGGAAGTGTGGCGTGGCCACTGTCTCGTTCAGGGACGCAACTCGCGTCTATCCGGGTGCA
>Ga0126312_10001558_pt1 | contig 15070 bp, 11 predicted proteins | sample Plot104A_FD_92537 | JGI IMG/M metagenome (GOLD analysis project Ga0126312, IMG submission 92537) | Serpentine soil microbial communities from UC McLaughlin Reserve, CA, USA - Plot104A | ecosystem: Environmental > Terrestrial > Soil > Grasslands | place: USA: UC McLaughlin Reserve, Lake County...
CGGCGGTGAAGACGGTGGGGGCCTCGATGCTGACTTCTGGGTGCTCGTGGTGATCGCGGTGGTCACTGGGGCGTGCGCTGCTTACTCTCTACTTACGGCAACCGGCGTACTCGGGGGTTCTTAGCGGCCCGGACGTTCCGAGAGAACGCGGGGCTCCCGGGTGCCTCGGTGGAACAACCTCAGACGGCTGCCCAGAGCCTCACTGGATGGCAACATGCCTTCTGGTAGATCGAGGACCAAGCAGGTGAGGAGAAGCGAGGTGTGGGCAAAGAGGACCAAGAACGCCCTCGCCATGCTCGCCATCGGAGACGGGCTGATGCAGATCGTCGCCCCCGCGCGCTCGGAGACCTCTTGAACCTCACCCACCTAGGCGAGCCCTTCGCCGAATCCATCGGTTCAAGCCTCTTCTTCGTCCAACAGACAGTGTTCTTGCTCAGCGCGGCCCTTTTGCTGGTAGGTTTAGTCGAGTTGTACGCCTTCCAGTCGGAGACCGCAGGCCGCCTTGGTATGGTGGGCTTCTCGTTAGCCTTCCTCGGCACAGTGCTGTTCGCAGGAGCAATCTGGGCGCTGCTTTTCATCGGGCCCTTGGTAGCAGCAGAAGCTTCCCAACTCCTCCAAGGGCAACCACCCGCTTCCGCCGCCTACCGGCTCGCTGTCATAGGGTTCGTTGTGTCATATGGCGTATTCGCGCTTGGCTGGGTGGTGTTTGGCGTGGCCACGCTGCGCACCCATCTCTTACCCCGCCTGCCTTCCCTCTTGCTCATCATCGGGGCGGTCCTTACCTTCCCTGTAGTACCTTCCCCGCCTCGCACTGACGTCGTCCTCGGCGTAGCCGTAGCTTGGCTGGGTTTGGTTCTCTTCACGGGAAGGGGCGCAACAGCCGAGCAATCTTCGCGCGTTAGGTGAACTTCGTAGTACGTAAGGCTCACTCCCTGTGTGCAATGAAAGGCGGAACTCATGCTGAATGACACTGACATCCTGATCACTGGCGGCTACGGGACCGTTGGACGCCGCCTCGCAGCAGATCTCGCGCCTGACTACCCGGGCCATGTCGTCGTGGCGGGCCGAAGCGCCGATAAGACCTCGCAGCTCGCGGTCGAACTGGGCCACGGGGTGCGGGGCCGGCAGGTCGACATCGGTGATCCCCTCTCGGTCAAGGCCGCCCTCGAAGGTGTGAGCGTGGTGATGAGCTGCATCGACCAGCCCGAGCCTCACCTGCTGCAGGCGGCGATCAGGCGCGGCTTGGCCTACACGGACATAGCTCCTCACCTGATGACCCGCCGTCCCACCGAGGCCATGAAGGGCGAGGCGGCCCGAACGGGTGGGCGGACTGTGCTCGGGACCGGGTTGGCCCCTGGCATATCGAGCATGCTAGCCCGCTTGGGAGCGGATCGTCTCGGCTCCCAGGTAGTCGAGAGTGTAGAGAGCAACGTGCTGCTCTCCGTCGGCGACACCTACGCGCCTGCCTCGCGTGCATACCTCATGGAGGAGATCGCTCTGCCCTACGCAGTGCGCATCGAGGGCTGCGAGGTGCCGACGCGTCCCTTCAGCGGATCCTCTCGCGTCAGCTTCCCGCCTCCTCTCGGAGAGAGGAGGGCCTACCTGTTTCCGTTCTCCGACCAGGTCTTCTTCTCCAAGACGCCCGGTACCCGGACGGCCCTCTCGCGCCTGGCGCTAGACTCACCATGGGTCGGAACGCTTCTGTCCACGTTCGGCTCGGCGTTACTTCTGCCATGCGACGGCGCACGGGGTCTCAGGAGCGAGTCCAGCAGCTCAACACATGGCTGCATCGCCGATACAAGGGACGCGACTGGTACACAGTTGTCGTGGAGGTTCAGGCAGCGCGCGGTCGGGCCCGGGCTTCACTGGTCGGCCGCGGCCAGGCTAGTGGGACGGCGATCGGCGCAGCCGCGTTCGTGCGCGCGCTCGCCGGGGGTGAGGTGGGGCAGCCCGGGATCTGGCTTGCGGAGGAGGTCGTCCCGCCGGGGCCATTCTTCGAGCGTCTGGCGGCGCGTGGGCTCGTGCCGACGGTCGAGGTCCGACTCAAAGACTCGCACATCGTTCCTGAGACCTAGCATGACGAGGCCAAATGGAAGAAGCTTGAGCGAACTGCCGGTGGCGTGACCCCTCTTGAAGCGTAGCCTTGTAACCGATTGCGCGGGGCAGCGTGTACGTGCCCCGTTTCCGTAGGAGGATAAGCTCCGCGCGCTCATGATGAGCATAGGTCTGTGAAAGTTGAGGGTCGGCCCGATAACCTCGATCCACTCTTCGCCATAGCACGACCCCAACCTTCCGACAACACTGCCGTCCATGAGCTTCGGTGCAGGACGCTGCTTCAGGCTCGAACGACTTCAGCGCCCCTGATCTCGACCGGTACCTTCAGCAGCGGTCGTTGGGCGGGACCCATGAATTAAAGAGTGGAAGATCACAGAGAGAGGAGCCCGTATGTTCTCCCATCGTGTGTCCGTCCTGGAGTGCCACCGCGTAGGCAACACGCTTGCCTACGACCCGTAGCTGTTAACGGCTACTCCAACCTCGCCCTCTTCCACGTTTGTCACCTTTCCGGGCTGGGCGCCGACTCCCTACGATGCCGTGTCGTCGATCAGCCAGAGTGACCTACTCGGAGGAGACCTCTCTGCCTACGTGACTGGAGCAGCATCCGACCTCGGTTGGTCGAGATCGTCTTCGACACCTTTGAGGAGCACAGCGTTCACTGCGACGATGATCGAGGAGACCGACATAAGAAGGGCCGACCATTCGGGCTGCAGCATGATGCCGTAGGCAGGATAAAGCACCCCTGCCGCAACCGGAATCGCGAGCACGTTGTAGACCGAGGCCCACGCCAGGTTCTGCTTCATCTTCCTTACTGTCGCCTTCGAGAGCACCACGGCGCGGGTGATGTCCAGAGGATCGCTCTTCATCAGAATCACCTTTGCCGTCTCTATGGCCACGTCTGTGCCTGCGCCGATGGCTATCCCTATGTCAGCCTGCGCTAGTGCCGGGGCATCGTTCACACCGTCTCCAACCATCGCCACATGCTTGCCCTCTCGCTGGAGCTGTTCAGCGTAGCGTGCCTTATCAGCGGGCAGTACCTCGGCGAAGACGCGTTCGATGCCGAGCTCGCGCCCTACGGCTTCTGCGGTCCTCCTGTTGTCGCCGGTGATCATGACCGCCTCGATGCCCATACCTTTGAGGCGCCTGAGCGTATCTCGTGCGCTCGGTTTGATCGTGTCCGCCACAGCCACGAGCCCAGAGGGTTTCCCGTCAACCGCGACGAACATCGGCGTCTTGCCTGCTTCGGCTAGGGCGGCTGCCTTATCTTCCAGCTCGAAGACGTCCACCCCGCCCTCGTCCATCAGCTTGAGGTTGCCCACGAGCACGTCGTGCCCGTTGACGTCGGCGCGGATTCCGTGGCCCGCGACGGACTCGAACTTTGCGGCGTCTGCAGGCTCGATGCCCCTCTCGCTGGCCCCGGCGACGATGGCCTCGGCCAAAGGGTGCTCGGAGCGTTTCTCGGCCGGGGCAACGAGGCGCAGGAGCTCTTCTTCGCTCCTGCCGTCTCCGGTCACGACGTCGGTGAGCGAGGGCTCACCCTCGGTCAGCGTACCTGTCTTGTCGAGGACAACGGCGTCTACGCGCGAGACGTTTTCCAATGTGGCAGCGTCCTTGATCAGAATGTTGTGCCTCGCTCCGATGCCTGTGCCGACGGTCACGGCGGTAGGAGTCGCTAGGCCAAGGGCGTCGGGGCAGGCAATCACGACCGCCGAGATCGCAAACGTCATGGCCGTTATGGCCGCGGCACCGCCCGGGAAGTACCAGACGAGAAAGGTTAACAGGCCGGACCCTACGGCCAGGATCACCAGGTACTCCGCGGCGCGGTCGGCCAGCCGCTGGCCAGGAGCCTTGGAGTTCTGCGCCTGCTGGACGAGGTCAACGATCTGGGCGAGCGTGGTATCCGCCCCTACTGCAGTTGCCCTGAAACGGACGCTTCCGCTGCGGTTGATCGATCCGGCGATCACCGCGTCCCCGGGACGCTTCGTGACCGGGACGCTCTCGCCCGTCACGAGCGCCTCGTCTATGCTCGTCTCGCCCTCTGTGACCTCACCGTCCACCGGTATCTTGTCGCCAGGTCTTAAGACGACTGTGTCGCCGAGTCGGACCTCGCTGCTGGGGATCTCAACCTCTTCTCCGTTGCGGATCACGGTCGCCTGCGGCGGCATGAGGTCGAAGAGCGCCCTGAGGGCGTCGTTGGTCCCGCGCCTGGAGCGCATCTCCATCCAGTGGCCGAAGAGGACGAAGGTGACGAGCATGGCGGCTGCCTCGTAGAACGTCTCGCCACCGATGAAGGTGATCAGGACGCTGAAGATGTATGCTGCGAGTACGCCCGTGGCTATGAGGACGCTCATGTTGAGCGTGCGCCGCCGCAGCGAGTGGTATGAGCCGGAGATAAAGATCCAGCCCGAATAGAACACGACCGGGGTGGAGAGCACGAGCATGATCAAATTCTCGCCAAGCCCGAAGGTCGGCAACTGCACGCCCAGCACCTTCATCCCAAGCGGCGAGTAGAGCACCGTCGGGATAGTAAGCACCAGCGCGACGAGGAACCTGTTGCGCATATCGCGCTCCATCGTCGCCGCCATATTGGGATCGGACATGTCGTGGTCCGCATGGTCGCCGTGATCGGCATGGGTGGCGGGCATCTCGTATTGCATCCGGTCGTGCTTGGTGCCCATCGAGATGGGTTGCGTATCCACACCGTGCCCGACGTGCTGCATCCGCCGCTCCGGAGGCGCCATGACCTCATGGTGGTGCTCCTCGACCTCGGCTGGCTTGCAGTCGCAGCCGGTCTGCGTGATCACCTGCTCGATATCTTCAGGGCCGATCCTTGTTGGATCGTAGGAGACGTGGACGACGTCGTTCTTCCAATCTAAGTGGACCTCGGTGACGTGTAGCAGCTCCCTCAGGATCCGCTCGACGGCCCCAGCGCAGCCCAAGCAGTGCACGCCACGTAGTTCGAACGTGCCTTGCCGCACGGGGGCATGGTGATGATGGGCTGTTGTTGCAGCGTTGGGATCCATGTTTGCCATGGTGGCTATCTCCTCTTTAGCTCTTTGCACACCCTGTCGTTTCCCAGGGCAAAGAGCAGTACTCTTCTCCGATGGCGTCGGCAGCTGAGTCCGGGAGGCTCACGGGGTCCACACCCACTCGCGGATCTCGGGTGGGTCCTCGAGATGTTCCCTGGAGTAGGCCTTGGATCTGGAGATCAGGACCTCAAGCTCGGAGATCAGGGTCGGGGCGCGGTCGTACGCCCGACAGTCCGGACCAATGCGCCTGAGGGCCTCCATCGCCAGGTGGTAGCGGCTCATGCCGTTGAGGACGACCATGTCGAATGGGGTCGTGGTGGTGCCCTGCTCGGAGAATCCCCGCACGTGGAAACGGTCGACATCGATGTGTCCGTGCACGATCTCGTGGATCGCCCGCCGGTAGCCGTGGAAGGCGAAGACGACCTGCTTGTCTGCTGTAAACAGCTCGACGAAGCGCGTCTCGCTCATCCCGTGCGGATGGAACTCCCTGGGGAAGAGGGACATCAGATCCACGACGTTGACTACCCGCACCTTGAGTTCGGGTGCATGCTCGCGCAGCCAGCGCGCCGCAGCGACGGTCTCCAGGGTAGGGATGTCCCCTGCACAGCCGAGAACGACGTCGGGCTCCTCCCCTTCCGGTATGTTGGACGCCCAATCCCAGACGGAGGCGCCGCGCACGAGGTGCTCGATGGCAGCCGCCATGCCGAGCCACTGGAGCTGGGGCTGCTTGTCTATGGCTATGAGGTTCACGTAGTTGCGGCTTCTGAGACAGTGGTCGGCGCAGGCGAGGAGGGTGTTAGCGTCGGGCGGCAAGTAGATTCGTGCGACGGTGCCTCTCTTGGAGAGCATGACGTCTATCAGGCCTGGCCCCTGGTGGGAGAAGCCGTTGTGGTCGTTGCGCCAAGCGGTCGATGTGAGGAGGATGTTGAGCGAAGCGATGGGCTCGCGCCAGGGGAGGTTGGTAGCCTCCTCGAGCCACTTGGTGTGCTGAACTATCATGGAGGCAGGGATCATCGCGAACGCCTCGTAGGTCGCAAACAGGCCGTGTCGTCCGGTGAGTAGATAGCCTTCGAGCCAGCCCTCGCATAGGTGCTCGCTCAAGACCTCCATCACCCGCCCCGAGGACGCAACGTGGTCGTCTATAGGGAGTGTCCTTCCGACGAAACAGCGGTCCTCGACCTCGAATACGGCGCCGAGGCGGTTGGAGTTGGTCTCGTCCGGGCAGAAGAGCCGGAAGTTCGCCAAGTCTGCGCTGCGTGCGTAGGTGTCGCGCAGCATTTCGCCCAGGCGCCGAGTCGATTCGTGAAGCTCCGTGGCGGGCTTCTCGATTTCCAGCGCGTAGTCGCGGAAGTCGGGCAGATCCAGGTCCTTCAGCACCCTACCGCCGTTTACGTGCGGGTTCGCGCCCATGCGCCTTTCCTCCTCAGGGGCGAGCGCGGCGAGATCGGGGGCGAGTCGCCCTTCCTCGTCGAAGAGCTCCTCGGGGTGGTAAGAGCGCATCCACTCTTCCAGGAGCGCGAGCAGTTCGGGATCAGACCGTACGTTTGAGAGCGGCACCTGGTGGGAGCGAAAGGTTCCCTCGACCGGCAGGCCGCCCACCTCATCGGGTCCGGTCCACCCCTTGGGCGTGCGCAGCACGATCGCGGGCCAGCGCGGACGCTCCGAGACACCGTTCTCGCGTGCCTCGCGCTGGATGGTCCGGATCTCCTCGTAGCTCCGATCGAGCGTGGCAGCGAAGGCCTGATGCACGCGGGCGGGGTCGTCCCCCTCGACGAAGTGCACCGCGTAGCCGTGACCTTCGAGCAGCTTGCACACCTCGTCGTCTGGCGCTCGTCCCAATACTGTGGGGTTGGCTATCTTATAGCCGTTGAGGTGCAAAATAGGCAAGACTGCGCCGTCGCGAGCGGGGTTGAGGAAGCTGATGGACTTCCAGGAGCCCTCCAGGGGCGCTGTCTCGGCCTCGCCGTCACCCACCACCGCGGCGACAAGAAGGTTTGGGTTATCGAAGGCGGCGCCGAAGGCGTGGGTGAGGACGTAGCCGAGCTCGCCGCCCTCGTGGATCGAGCCGGGGGTAGGGACGCTCACGTGGCTCGGAACTCCTCCGGGCGTCGAGAAGCGGCGGAAGAAACTCTGCATACCCGCAACGTCTTGCGAAACGTCCGGGTAGACCTCGGAGTAGGTGCCTTCGAGGTATACGTTGGCCAGTACGGCCGGGCCGCCGTGCCCGGGTCCAGCCAGATAGATGGCCTCCACGTCCCGCTCCCGTATGAGGTGGTTGAGGTGAACGTAGATCAGGCTTAGGCCAGGCGAGGTGCCCCAGTGCCCGAGGAGCCGCGGCTTGATGTGCGAAGGGTCCAGCGGCTCGCGCAGTAGGGGGTTATCTTGCAGGTAGATCTGGCCGACGGTGAGGTAGTTGGCGGCCTGCCAGTAGCGCTGCATCTTATCCAGCAACTCCTTGGAGAGCGGTCCTTCCACCGACTCTTGCGCAACTGGCGGCGTGGCGCCGTCCTCTACCGCGCTGGAGATGGTCGCGTCAAAGTGGTATATGCTGTTCTGCTTCACGTTACGCTCCTTCCTTCGTCGTGGGCCTTACGAGTTCGTGGGTGTGGCGGGCGACCATCAGGTTCTCGTCGGTGCGTATAACCCGGACGGTCACCGGGGTTCGGTCGCGGGAGATGAGGGGTGCATGCTCCACGTTGTGATCAGGGTCGAGCCGGATGCCGAGGAACTCCAGGCCCTCGCAGATACGCCACCGCACAGTTGCTGCACGCTCCCCGATCCCACCGGTAAAGACGAGGGTGTCGAGTCCTCCTAACGCGGCGGCCAGAGCGCCGAGGAACTTCTTCGCCCCGTAGCAGAAGAGGGAGATAGCCTCTGCAGCACGCGAATCGTCCGCCTCTTGACCGAGCAAATCGCGCATGTCTGCGCTAGTCTCTGAGACCCCAAGTAGGCCGGCCTGCTTGGTGATCAGCTCGCCTATCTCAGGCGCGCTCAGCCCCTTCTCCTCCAGCAGGTAGAGGAGCACACCGGGATCCAAGTCGCCGCTTCTCGTGCCCATTACGAGCCCGCTAGCCGGGGTGAAGCCCATCGTCGTGTCCACGCCTACCCCGCCCCGGACCGCGACCATGCTCGCCCCGTTCCCGAGGTGCGCGATGATGACGCGGCCACTGGCGGCCTCTGGGTCCAGAGCGCGCAGCTCACCCATCACGTACTCGTACGAGAGGCCATGAAAGCCGTAGCGCAGGACGCCTTCGTCGGCGAACCGGCGCGGGAGCGCGAAGAGCCTGGCCACGCGGGGCATCCGGCTGTGGAAGGCGGTGTCAAAGGCCGCCACCTGCACTATCTGTGGGCCCAGGGCCTCCCCGGTGGCCAAGATCGCCGCCAGCGCGGGGCCATTGTGGAGGGGCGCTAGCTCTTCGAGAACTTCGATCTCTTTGAGCACCTCGCCATTTAGGAGCACCGGCCTGGAGAAGCGCGCCCCACCGTGTACGACCCGGTGGCCGACCGCCTCCAGGGTGCTGAGGAGGCCAGAGGAGTCGAGCAACTGGATCGCCTGGTGTGCTGCCTCGCCGTGGTCGGCCGCTCCAGCGGGCTGTACCGTCCTCTCGCCACTCTCGCTAATTAGCTCGGCGCTCCCTCGCCCGCCGATCCTTTCCACGACCCCGCGCGCGACGGACTGCTCCCCGTCCGCTGCGTCGAAGAGTTCGAACTTCAGAGTCGAGCTCCCACAGTTGATGGTCAGGATCCTCACAGAATAAACCTCAGGAAGAGCGTCGCGATCTGTAGCTCATCGCCCGGAGGAAATACTCCGGGGTGGCCTTGAACTGTTCGCGGCATGACTCGGAGCAGAAGTGGTAGCTTTCGCCCTCGTACTCTAACGCCACGAGCGGATCTACCCGCATCCCGCAGACCGGATCCCGCTCCTCCCACGCGAGCCCTGCTTTGGCCACTGGCTCGTATGGCTGCAGCGTCCCGAGCAGGGACCCGTATAGCCGCAGGTCGTCCGCGATGAGCCGTATCAGCAGGAACCTCTCGCTCACGAGCTCGCGCCCCTTCACACCGAACTCTCTTGCCTCTTCCGGGTTTTGCAGTGCCCACAGCGTCTTCTCGGCGCACTCCTCCACCGAATCCACCAGGAAGCCACCGACTCCACCCCGGACCTGGAGCGGTATACTGCCGGCACGCCCCGCCACGATCGGGGTTTCCTTCCAGAGCGTCTCGGATACGACGAGCCCGAAGCCCTCGCGGATCGACTTCTGGATCACGACGTCAGAGAGGCGCTGAAAGGCGTTGACCTCGACGTTTCCCACCCCGGTAAGGTTGGTGAAGAGGTGGATCTGGAAGTCGTTCTCGGCCGCCTCCCGGATGTGGCGGTAGATCTCCCACCCTTCGGGGTCGTCGTGCGCCATCGAGCCCGCCAGCGCCAGTTGCAGCCCGGGAACCTCAGGCTTGATAAGCCGGTAGGCGGCATGACGCCTAAAGGGTCCTTCCACGGATCGAAGCGGCTGACCTGGGTTACGAGCGGCTTCTCCACCTCGACGCCGATCCACCTCAGCGAGCGGCTAGCGACGTGGGCGTCAAGCTCGAAGTTCTTCGGGCTCTCGGCGTCGATGGCCGGCGGGATAATCTCTATACGCTCGACAGGAACGTCGGGTGGACCTCCTAAGCCGCTACGGTGTAGCCGGCTTCCTCGATGGCGCCCTTTAGATCCTCGGTAGTTATCTTACCGTCGTCGTAGGAAACCTCGACGGTGCCCTTCTCGACGTTTGCGTTCGAGCTCCCTACTCCGGAGAGCTTGTTCAGCTCGCCCTCGACAGCCGCCTTGCAGTGACCGCAGTGCATGTCCGGAACCCTCAATGTCTTCTCGGTCATCATCTCTCCTTTCTTCTGGATGGCACTCGCTAAACTCTTAGGAACCGCTCTACAGCTGCGGTTAGCTCCTCGATCTTCTCGTCAGCATCCTCGCCGTGCTCTATGGACTCCCTGACACAGTGCTCGATGTGATCCTTGAGCAGGATGGTGCCGACCTTCTCCAAGGCCGAAACGACGCTTGCGATCTGGGTGAGGACATCCACGCAGTAGATTTCCTCGTTCACCATGCGCTGCACGCCCCGCACCTGCCCCTCTATCCGCTTGAGCCGGTTCTGAAGCAGCTCCTTGTCCTTGGCCTTTATGTAGCCGTGGGCGGATCCCTCAGTAGAACCCGTCGCCTCACTCCTGTGCGTCGCATCCACCACGTACTCCTTCCTCTCTATATTCTGGCCCTGCGCAACCTGAGGGCGTTGCTCACCACCGTCACGCTGGAGAGAGCCATCGCCGCAGCGGCGAGTATGGGGTTCAAAAAGCCGTACTCTCCGAGTACAGGCCTCAAGATCTCTGGCACGCTACCGTCGGAGAAGAGCGGGTAGAGAACCCCGGCCGCTATGGGGATCAGGGCTACGTTGTAGGCGAAGGCCCAGAACAGGTTCTGCCTGATGTTCCTCACCGTGGCCTTCGAGAGCTCTATCGCCCGCGCAACCCCGCGCACGTCGCCGGAGATGAGTGTCAGATCTCCCGCCTCCATAGCGACGTCGGTGCCTGTGCCTATGGCTATACCAACGTCGGCCTGCGCCAGGGCCGGGGCGTCGTTGATCCCGTCTCCGACCATGCCTACCCGCTTGCCCTCGGCCTGCAACCTCTTTACCTCGGTGGCCTTGTCCTTGGGCCTGACCTCAGCCACGACGCGGTCTATGCCGAGCGTGCGCGCGATCGCTTCGGCGGTGCGGCGGTTATCACCGGTCAGCATGGCGACCTCAAGCCCCAGAGAGTTGAGCCGCTCGACCGCTTCCCTGGACTCCTCGCGCACCACGTCCGCGACCGCCACGAGGCCCGCGGGATCGCCATCCACGGCGACGAATATCGGGGTCTTGCCTTCGCGTGCCAGCTCTTCGCCTGTCGCAGCGAGGTCGTCCTCGGAGACACCTGACTCCGAGAGAAAGCGGCTACTGCCCACGAGGATCTCTCGGCCCTCAAGGCGAGCCTGGATGCCGCCTCCCGAGATGGACTCGAACACGTCGGCCTCGTCAAGAGCGAGGCCCCGCTCCTTCGCGCCTTTGACGATCGCCTCGCCGAGGGGGTGCTCGCTGCCGCGCTCGGCGGAGGCGACGAGTCTCAACAACCCATCCTCATCGATCCCGTCTCTGACAACCACGTCGGTCAGCTCAGGCACGCCACTGGTGAGGGTGCCGGTCTTGTCGAGTACGACCGTGTGAAGCTTTTGTGCGGCCTCTAGGGCCTCGCCACCCTTGATCAGGATCCCGGACTCTGCACCCTTGCCTGTGCCGACAATGATCGAGGTCGGGGTAGCCAGTCCCATCGCGCAAGGGCAGGCGATGATCAAAACCGCAACCATGTTCAGGATCGCGAAGGTGAGGGTAGGCTCGGGGCCTAGCACGAACCACGTGGCGAACGTCGCAGTCGCCACGACGATCACCGCAGGCACGAACACGCCGCTGATCGTGTCCGCGAGGCGCTGTATCGGGGCCTTCGAGCCCTGCGCCTCCTCAACCATGCGCATGATCTGGTGAAGTGCGGTCTCCTCGCCGACCTTCGTGGCCACAAAGCGGAACGTCCCCGTCCTGTTCATCGTGGCCCCGATGACCTCGTCCCCCTCGCGCTTGGATACAGGAATGGACTCACCCGTAATCATCGACTCGTCGACCGCCGACGTGCCAGAGACGACGCGCCCGTCTACGGGGACCTTCTCGCCCGGTCTGACTACCACAACGTCCCCGACCACAACGTCCTCCACCGGCACATCCACTTCTTCACCGCTTCGCACGACGCGCGCGGTCTTCGCCTGCAATTCAGTGAGCCTCTTTATCGCCTCGTTGGTGCGGCCCTTCGCCCGCGCCTCGAGCAACCTTCCCAACAATATCAGGGTGATAATGAGCGTCGAGGTGTCGAAGTACACATCCGCCCTCCCTGCCGCGAAGAGCCCCGGCGCGAGCGCCGCCACCGCGCTGTGGAAGTAGGCCGCACTAGTGCCCATGACCACCAGCGTGTTCATGTTCGCTTGTCCGTGCTTTAGCGCCCCCCAGGCGCCCCGGTAGAATCGGCGACCGGCCCAGAACTGTACCGGAGTCGCGAGCACGAGCAGCCCGAGCGTGAGCCACTCCATCGGGACCGGCGGCTCGACACCGAGCATCATGGGTATGCTGCCCAGGAGGATGAGCACCGTGAGCGCCGCCGCGATAAGGAAGTCCGATCTGAGCTTTCCGTACTCGCGCGCGTGCGCGTCTTCTAGAGAAGAGCCTTCGTCCTCTCGGATTACGCCATACCCAGCACCCTCGACGGCCTTCTCAAGATCTCGTAGCTCCACCTCGCCCGACAGGTACTCGATCGTTGCCTTTTCGGTAGCGAGGTTCACGCCAGCCTCCAGGACACCGGGCACCTTCTCGATGGCCCGCTCGACGCGCCCCACGCAGCTCGCGCACGTCATGCCCGTCACGCCGAAGGTTGTCTCACTCACGTCCGCGCTGTAGCCCGCATACCTTATGGCCTCGATTAGCTCGTCCGGGCCCGTAACGCCTGGTTCGTAGGCCACGCTCGCCTTCTCGGAGGCGATGTTTACGTTCGCCTCGGCGACGCCCTCTATGGTGGAGATTGCTCGTTCGACCCGCCGCACGCAGGAGGCGCAGGTCATCCCAGTCACGGGGATGTCGATACGCGCCAACCGCCCCTTCTCGTTGGTCGTCTCCATGCAGTGTCCCGCCTTCATATCCGTTAGAGTCCATCTTATACTATACCCCCCTATCCTATGAGTCAAGATTCGTGCGATCGTCCAGATGGTAAGGTCAGGGTCCGTCTAATGCTGCTCAGAAACGCGCTCGAGCAGCACATAGGAATCGAGCACAGTAGAAAGACAACACGTGCTATCGGCGGTGTCCTTTCCGGCCTACATCCAATACTCGTTCGCAATAAAACACCTACTCTGTCTCCATGATCGGTCTTTGCATCTCTATCCACTGACGCGGACACTACCTGCGCGACGCGGTCACAATGATCCACTCAACCAATAGAAAGGCTCCCATCGAACACGGATGAAGACCCGTTGGGAGGTGATCACTCTACTACCACTTACGCTACCACTTATGAGTGGGTGTCCACCAGGATTTATCAGGATCTAACGACGCCGTAAGAAGGCGGAAGTCTGATAAACAGGGACCAAACGGGACCGAGGGGACTCTAGGGAAGAGCGGAACGGCTCGCTACGAATCAGAAGGTCGCAGGTTCGAGTCCTGCCGAGCGCGCAGAACAAAAACCCCGCGGTATGCGGGGTTTTTGTCTCTGTCTGTATCGCCGCCACATGGCTCTGACCACTTATGTCTACGAAAATCGCTTGGAAACGCCTGAAAGCGTCAGCCTGGATGTGTGGCTGACGTGGGCATAAGTGTTCATAGTCTGGTCTATGCGGGAGTGGCCGAGGATCTCCTGGAGAATCTTCACCGGTTCGTTGGACTCCATCCACAGCGTTGCGAAGGTGTGCCTCAAGGTGTAGAGCCTTGCCTCCCTCGGGGCGCTACCGGAAGCCCTTTCCCCCTTGCACGACCAAGCGTACAGCACTGAGAGCGAGACGTTGGCGCCTATCTCGTCCACGAACACCAGCCGCTTGGCGTCGATACCCTCGGCCACAAGAGCACGCCAGGCTACCCTCAAGAACTCGTCGGGCTCTCCCGCTCCCAGCGATCTTTTTGTCGGCTCCATCCCAGGCGCCTGAGCATCCTGCTCACGGTCGAGTCGCTCACCCGAACATTCGCGGCCTTCTCCAGGAACTCGCGCCGCTCGGAGAGGGTGGCCGAGGGGCGCTCTTGGAGGTCCGCTTCAAAAAACCTCCTTGCGCTCTGGTGCGTTGCCCACTTTGCGTGGGCCCACCTGAAGGCGGTAGAAGCCGATATGCTCGCGGAAGAGCCTCCCAATCGTCGCTTTCTCACGAGCTCGCGGACACCGTTAGCAGGGTGACCTCTGCGTTGGAAGCGGGACGGGACGTGTCGACCCCGTCCCACCATAGCCTCTAGGTGGCCGGAGCGGTCGTGGTCTCCCGCGCGAAGAAGCCAGCGTAGATGCCCCACGCCGCCAGGACCAGGTGCACAAGGTTGCACCCCAGGTCGAAATGGATGAGTCCGGGAAGCAAGTTGGGAACAAAGAAGCCTATACACAATATCAGGTAGACGATCCCGAACACCCTGGCGTAGAGCACCGCCGCTCGCCCGTAGCCACGGCTAAAGCCAGCGTAGGTGGCGAGAGCACCCGTGAGGAAGTGCAGCCCGATCTCGACAGGCTCGTTGATGCTCAGAAAGCCGGGGATTCCGAACTGGACCACTCCTAGGACCCCAACCACAAGCAGCACGGGACCTACGATCCGGCAGTAGAGTCTGGCCATATACCGTTCACCTCCCTTCTTCGACTTGGTAGTACCTGAAGAGTTTCGCCTCACGCCCCCAGACGTTCGACCTCTTCCGCGGCACTACATTCCAGTGTCTCGTCCTTAACTACGAGGATGGGAGCTTCGAGGATCACTTTTCAGACTGCTTGTGATACGGCGCCGATCTGTTGCATCATGTAGAGGGTGTCATTGTCGACCCATTCTTCCTCTGTAATCCCCGACATCCCTTCTGCCGCGAGCTCGCCGCCGCCCTGGCCGAGGAATAGGGAAGAGCGACGCATATCAGCAGGCACACCAATGTAGGGGCGCGCCGACACGTTGGAGCAAGGTAGCTTAGCCTCCGATTGTGCCCCGAAGGTCGCGGGTTCGAGTCCCGTCGGTCACCCGCTCTCGTGCAAGATGAACGCCTGATACGGAATCCGCATGATTACTTCTGCGCTCCACGACCTACCAGGCGAGCGCAACTCCTGCCCCCTTGCTCCCAGCATGGCCGTCATTCCCGCGCGGGGCTTGTCCGCGCGAAAGCGGGAATTCAATCACTGAGGCGTTCCGTACCTCTAAC
>Ga0126312_10001559_pt1 | contig 15068 bp, 18 predicted proteins | sample Plot104A_FD_92537 | JGI IMG/M metagenome (GOLD analysis project Ga0126312, IMG submission 92537) | Serpentine soil microbial communities from UC McLaughlin Reserve, CA, USA - Plot104A | ecosystem: Environmental > Terrestrial > Soil > Grasslands | place: USA: UC McLaughlin Reserve, Lake County...
TCGTCGGGCGAGAGCGCCATCGGCCGCACCGCGGAGCTCATGTCCGGATAGCCGGCCTCTTCCAGCTTTTGGCCCATGTCAATCCGCTTCAGCATCTGGAGCGTGTTCGCGTCCACGACCTCGAACCAGCGGTCGCCCTTCGTGCTGTCCAGAGCCGGTTCGTCGAGCGGCGTGTAGACGGAGCCGATGCTGGCGTGGTAGACGAGGCTGCCGTCGCGGGAGAAGTTGTTCTCGTGCGGCGAGTCGCCCGACTCGAAGCTGCCCACGATCCGGCCCGTCGCCGTGTCGATCACGTGGGCCTTGCGCGCGGTCGACGCGGAGACGACGAGCCGCGTGCCGTCGGGCGATATCGCCATGTGGTCCGAGCGGTAGCCCTCGACCGGTGTGCGCCAGACGATCCGCCTCGTCGCCAGGTCGAACGCCACCACGTCGGCGAAGCTCGGTCGTGAGACGTACAGGAAGCGCCCGTCGTGCGAGCTGAACATGTCGTCGACGAACTGGTCGTGACCCTCGCCCACCAACTGCCTAATGGCGAGGAAGTAGGCGAGCCTGTCCGGGTTCGCCATGATCTCCGCCATCCGCGCGTCCTTGTCGGGGATGATGTTCAGGCGCGTGAGGCGCGCGAACGTCGTCGGATCGATGACGTCGGCGGTCCCGTCCCAGTTGTTGCCGACGTATAGGACGTCACGCGTCGAGCTGGCGGCGCCGGCGGGCGCTGACGCCCCAAGCGCGACCACCATCGCCGCGACACTCGCCAAAAGCCAAGCCTTCATCCCCAGCCGCTCACGCATCCCGTTGCGTATTCGCTACCCGTTCACGCGCGGCCGCACACCCGATGTCGATGCATCGTCGCCGGCCGGTCCGGGTAGAGCCCCGCCATGACTTGGCGCGCGCGCGTGCTCGCAGCCGTCATGGCCCTGGTGGTCGCCCTTGCCGGTGCAGCCACCGCGAGGGCCGCGGACGGCAGCTACGTCGCGCTGGGTGATTCGTTCACGGCCGGCCCGGTGATTCCCCTCCAGATCCCGCCCTTCGGCTGCCTGAAGTCCGACCACAACTACCCGCACCTCGCCGCGCCGGCGCTCAAGTTCCAGGCCTTTCGGGATGCGAGCTGCAGCGGCGCTCAGACGAAGCACATGACCGAGCCGCAGGACGTCGATCCGGGGCCCAACCCGCCGCAGTTCGACGCGCTCGACGCCGGCACGCGCATGGTCAGCGTCGGCATCGGCGGCAACGACATCGGCTTCTCCGAGATCATCCGCAACTGCCAGAGCGCGACGACGCCCGAGGGCCAGCCGTGCCAGGACCACTACGTGGTGAACGGCCGCGACGAGATCAGCGCGCGGATCGCCGCCACCGCACCCAAGATCGCCGAGGTTCTGCAGGGAATCGCGGCGCGAAGCCCCAAGGCGAGGATCTACCTCGTCAACTACCTGCCGATCTTCCCGGACGAGGGTCCCGGCTGCTGGCCGCAGATCCCCGTGGCGGACGCGGATGTGCCCTACCTGCGCGCCAAGGAGAAGGAGCTCAACGCCATGCTGGGTGAGCAGGCCGCGGCGAACGGAGCGCGCCTGGTGGACGCCTACACCGCTGGGATTGGGCACGACGCCTGCCAGCTCCCGCTCGTCCGCTGGGTCGAGCCGGCCGTGCCGGTGAACGCGGCGGCGCCGTTCCACCCCAACCTGTTCGGGATGGAAGGCACGGCCCGCACGCTGCTCGCGGCCACGCACGGGAAGTAGTCCGGTCTACCGGCCCCAGCGACGGCGATTGGGGTTTGGCCCTCAGTGACCCCGGTACAACCGCATCGAGGCGTCGAGACGCGGTGCGGTGAAAATGGGTTCCCCCGACCCCGTCTCGATCTTAGGTGCGGCCCCGGAAGCGATTCCGGGGCCGTTCCCTATGTCGGGCCCGTTCCTCACCGGGTGACTCACTCCGTCAGCCCCGATCGCGAGACTCTCGCGCCGCCGCCCTCCGCCGTCCCGTCTGCTCGGCCGCAGCCAGCGGTCCCGTCTGCTCGGCCGCAGCCAGCGATCCCGTCTGCTCGGCCGCAGCCAGCCGTTCGGTCCGGTTGAGCAAGGTCGATGCTGGGATGCCGCGTCGCTTCCGGGCGCGAGAACAGGACCTCGACGTATTCGCTCAGCGGCGCGGGGTTGCCCACCGAGGCTTCGATTCGATCGAGATGGTCGGGGTTTGGGTAGTTCTCGTCCAGCACGAGGTCGAGCAGCACCTGGACGTACATGTCCTGAAGCGAAGCCGGCATTCGGAACCTCCTTGCGTGGGCGCCGGCACGTCTGCCCCCGCACAGTCGGGCCTAACCGCGAAGGCCAACCAGCCCGCTCAGCTTCGAGGACCGGACCTCTAGCCCTCGAGCGGCGCCGCCTCGACCTCGATGCGCGGCAGCGGCAGCCTGACCGCCGCCCGGTGCGCCGCGTGGTGGACGAGGTGCCTTCGCAGGTACGGACGCACTTCCTGCTCCGCCTGCTCGTGGCCGATCGCCTCCCCGAGCACCCGCTCGCGTAATCGCTCGCTTTCCTCGAGCCCGACCGCCAGGTCCGTGGTCGTCTTCTGCTCCTCGTGGACCCGGAATCCGCCCATGAACCTGGGCAGGCGCACTATCCGAGCCCGTTCGCGCTGGAAGCGGAGCAGCAGCTCCCAGTCGATCGCGTACTCGAGCCGCTCGTCCACGTAGCCGCCGCAGCGTTCCCACAGGCGGCGGCGCCAGAACAGCGTTTCCTGCGGAACGAAGTCCACCAGCTGCAGGGTGTGCTCGTCGTGGGGCGGGGTCACCCAGACGCCGATCTTCTCTCCGCGCTCGTTGATGAGCACGCGCTGCCCGTAGACGGCATCGACGTCGGGGTGAGAGGCCAGGTAGCGGGACGCATAAGCCAACGCCCCCGGAAGCAGGATGTCGTCCGAGTTCAGGTAGGCCATGATCTCCCCGCTCGTGCCGGCGAAGCCGAGGTTGATCGCGTTCGCCTGGCCGCCGTCCGGGGCGGACTCCCAGCGCGCGAGTGAGCCCTCGTGCGCACGGATCACCTCCACGGTGCCGTCCTCCGAGCCGCCGTCCTGCACGACGTATTCCAGTGCCGGATAGCCCTGGTCGAGCACGCTGCGGAGCGTGCGGCCGAGGAACCGCGCCTGGCGGAAGCTCGGGGTGACGATGGTCACGGAGGGCGAAGGGTCGGGCGGCGTGGTGCGGGCGTAACTCCGCGGGACCGTCAGGGTCTCGGGGGGGTGGTGGCGCAGCTTCCCGATCTTGGGCGTGACCCACCAGCGCATCCGGCGCCCCGCCCGCGCCAACCGCTTGGAAGCCCGCTGCTGCGCGCGCCGCGCCAGCGCCGAGCGGATCTCGTCGACCTCGCGACGGAGCTTTCGCAGCTCCTCGCGGACCTCCAGCAGCTCGTCCCGCTCGTGCTCGGACTGCACGGGCGGATGCTACGGCAGTGCTAGCGAAGCTCGACCGAGACCAAGGGCAGCCCGAGCCTCCGCGTCTCGGAAGACGCGGTGCTGTCGAGGCGCGGGCATACCAGCGTCAGGGTGCTGACCCGCTCCTCGCTCCGCCCGGAAGCCGCGAAGGCGAACCGCCCGGCGTGGGTAAGCCTCTCGTCGTTCCAGTAGGCGTGAACCTGGTCCCCGTCGAGCGCGCGGATACCGAGCACGTCCAGCACGACCTGGCGCGGGGGCGGGCGGCGCTCGAAGCGGATCATCGCGACCGGCCCCGTCCAGCGGAAGCCCACCCCGTTCGCGCGCTCGACCGCGTGGAACCCCGCCAGCTCCGCGGCCTCGAGCTCCGCCACGGGATAGACCGTCGCGCGTGACAGCTCGCGCGGCAGTCGCGGGCGCTCGAGCGCCACGGAGAGCTCCCCGAAGGACTCCCACAGCCGCGAGTAGGCCGCGTATGAGCGCTCCTCGTCGCCGGCGGCGAGCCGGAAGCCCAGCCATGCGTGTGCGAAGCGCCGCGCCGCCGCGGCGGCGAACGACAACCGACTCCGCAGGACCGCGAGGGCCGGGCGCGGCGCCCGCAAGCCCGCCAGCGAGGGCGGCGGTGGCCGGCCGCCCTCCTGGCGCCGGTACTCCCATACGTAGCCGAGCAGCTCCGACAGGCTGGTGGAGTTCTGGTGGGCGATTCCCGCCGTGCGGGCGTACCCGATGCGGTGGCCGCGCTCGTGGAGGCGCGGCAGGATCGCGGTCTCCGAGTAGCGCCGCCGCGCGGTGTCGAGGCCGCCGGCCTCCTCGTAGGCCGCCCGTGCCAGCAGCACGCCGCGCTTGGTGAAGATCCCCGAGTCGTCGTTCCAGCCGGTGGCGGCCTCCCGGTACATCCGCGCCTCCATTCGGGCCACGCGCGACCCGTCCCGGCCGGGCAGGGTGCGAACGCAGGCCCCCGCGAGCCCGTGCTCGATCGCGTGGGCCACCAACTCGCGCACGCAATCGGGCCGGGCCAGGCAGTGCGCCTCGGTGAAGAGCAGCCAGCGCCCGCGCGCGGCGCCGGCCCCGGCCGCGTACAGCTCCATCTCGCTGTACCCGGGGAGCGTGAGCATCCGGTCGCTCGGCCGCAGCGCCCCCGCGACCTGCCGGTCGAGCGCGGGCCGTCGGCCGTCCGTGGCGACGATCAGCTCGATCTCCTCCTGCGGGAAGTCCTGGCCCTTGGTCCAGCTCGCGAGGCATTCGACCGGTCGCGCGCGCGGGAACGCCAGCGTCGCGACCACCGACACCTGCACCCCGCCCGCCATTAGCATCCGCCACCGTGGAAGCGTTCACGCCCGCGGCCGAGCGCAGGATCGAGGTGGGCCGCGCCGAGCTCGACCGGCGCAGCCTCTCCGAGCAGAGCTTCCGCGAGGCGGCGCTGCTGCTGCATACGCGTGGATACGTGATTCTGCGCGGCGCCATCCCGCCCGCGGCCGCCGCCCAGGCCGCCGAGGAGTTCCGGCGGGTCTTCGCCGACTGCGTGGCAAGCAAGGACGGCGACGCCTGGTACCAGGTGGGACGGGAGACCGGCGCGGTGTTCTGGGAGCGCAACCATCGCTGGCGGATCTTCCCGAAGCTGCGCGGGCCGCTCGCAAGCCCGTGGGTCGTCGCCAACCCTCTCGCTCTCGAGCTGCTGCGCTCCACGCTGGGTCACGACCTCCGGTGCAAGTTCGTGTCGAGCGACACCTGCCTGCGCGGCGCCACGGTACAGGCGCCCCACCGCGAGCTGGGAGCGGGCGAGACCTGGGAGCCCCGCGCCTACGTGGTGAACGTCCCGCTGGGCCCCTGCGGGCTCGACAACGGGCCCATCGAGGTCTGGTACGGAGGCAGCCACCTGTGGCGCAACGACGTGCTGGCGCCGCTCGGCTTCAACGACGACGTCCAGGACGGCACCAACGCGGCGGCGGAGGGCCTCGCGGCAGCGCTGCCGTCGCGCCGGCTGGAGCTCGAGCTCGGCGACGTGGTCATCCGCGATCCGGGCCTGCTGCACCGCGGCACGGTCAACCACACCCCTACTCCGCGCTCGATGCTGACGGCCTGCTTCTTCCGCCGCGGAGCCGACCACAGCTATGGCGAGGCCGCGTACAGCCTCGACCGGGAGCTGTGGGAATCGCTCGAGCCGGAGGTGCGGGGCCTCTTCGGGCACGCGTTCAGCTCAGCGGAGCCGGCCGGCCAGCAGTAAGACGACCGCCCCCTCGACGCCCCCGGCGGCGTGCGCCAGGCGGATCACCCAGGTCGGGCGCTCCATCCGGTAGCGCACAAAGCCCTTCCAGAACCGCCGCAGCACGGTGCCCAGATCCGCCAGGGCCCAGCCCAAGGCGAGCAGCCGGTTGCCGAAGGTCAGCGGCGTCTCGCTCGCGAGCAGCCGCAGATAGGGCTCGCGGCGGCCGAAGCCGTGGTTGAGAACGCACAGATGCCGGAACCGCATGCGCTCCGCAGGGATGCGGTGGGTCAGCCGCAGCGCCGGCGAGTACCAGGTCTCCCAACCGCGCTCGCGCACGAGGAGCTGGATCTCCGCGTCCTCACCGGCTCCTCGCCCGCCGGAGTGGCGGCCGCGCAGCATCCCGCGCTCCGTGTAGGCCGCGCCGACCACGGCTTCGCGACGGAGCACGAGGCCGGCGCCGGACAGCCACCGATAGGGCCCGTCCGGAAGGCTCAAGGGTCGATCGCCCCAGTCCTGCCCGGCGAAGCTCTCGCCGTAGTCGGCAAGCAGCGCTGAGGGCTCATACTCCCACTCGAGCTCGTTGCGCCCTCCGAACGCGCCCGCGCGCGGGTGGTCGCGGGCGAAGCGGGTGGCCGCCACCAGCCAGTCCGGCCGAAGGACGCAGTCGTCGTCGACATAGGCCACCAGCACACCGCGGCTCTCGCCCAAGCCGCGCTTGCGCGCAAACCCCACGCCGCGGCGGTCCTCCCGAAGAAATCGGACCGTCGGCGCCCCAGGGGAGGCGGCGAAGGCCTCCACTACTCGAGCCGTGTCGTCGCGGCTCGCGTTGTCGACCACGACGACCTCCCAGGCCACGCCGTCCGTCGGCTCGAGCGCCCGCAGCGCCTCGAGGCAGCCGGCGAGCATGCGGGCACGGTCGCGGGTGCAGATGAGAACCGTCACGTCGGGGCGCCGGTCCACCGGGCAACCCTACAAGCGCCTCCTCCTCCCGCCGGCGTCCGCGCGGGCGCCGTACTTGCCCCCGCGCGCGTGCTTGATGGATACTCGGCCCGGATGATCTCGACCGTGGCCGTGGGAACCGATGGATCGGGGACGGCGGACGTGGCCGTCAAGCACGCCACCGAGATCGCTCGCCGCTTCGGCGCCAAGCTGGTGTTGTTGAGCGCCTTCTCGCGCTCGGATCGATCGCGAGCGAGCCGCGAGAAGGACATCGAACTGCAGTGGGCCTCGGGCTCGTCCGCCCGCCTGAGGACGATCTTGGAGCGCAGCATGGCCGAAGTCCGGCGAGCCGGGATCGAATGCGAGACGCGCTCCGATGAGGGCAACCCGGCGGAGGTCCTGGTCCGGCTTGCGGCCGAATGCGATGCCGACATACTCGTGATCGGCAACAAGGGCATGAAGCGCCGCATGCTCGGCAGCGTCCCGAACACGGTCACGCACACGGCCGAGTGCTCCGTTCTCGTGGTCAAGACGACCTGAGCGGGGCCCGGGTTCACCGCGGCGGTCGGCCGTCAGCCGGCCCACGCGCCGACCCCGCCTCGGTAACGGCTCCTTCACACGCCTTTCACCGCGCGATTACCGGGCAGCCGCCGCGCCGTCCGAGAATACGTACGACTTGTACGGATCGAGAGAGCGGAGGCACCGATGACCTTCCAGTCCACCGTCAGGCAGATGGCGGTATTCGCGTTCATGGCGCTCGTGACCAGCGGCGTGTTGGGTCTGCTCATCGTCGAGCTCGCCAAGGGCGCCCAGGGGCTCACCGGAATCGTCGCCTACGGCGTGACCGCGTCGTTCGGAATCGAGTTCCTGGTGGCATCCTGGCCCTCCGTCTGGGACGGGCTGCGCCGGCCCGGTTAGGCAGCCCTAAATCGTCCCGCGTGCACCCGTCGGGTGCGCTAAATTCGTGGGCGTGTCCCAGCGTCGCGCCGAAGTTCTCAAGGCCTCGCCGCGCATGTTCGACTCGGACTTCGTGGACCGGCTGTCGCGCGTGCACCCGGTTGTCCCGCTCGTCATGTTCATCCCGGCGATCGCGGTCCTCTTCGGGCTGGGGCTGGAGGGACAGTCGACCCTCGGGGTGGTGGGCCTACTCGCGGCCGGCGCCCTCTTCTGGACGCTCGCCGAGTACTGGCTCCACCGCCTCGTCTTCCACTTCGAGCCGGAGAACGGGATGGGGGCGCGGCTCCACTGGATCATCCACGGCGTCCACCACGACCACCCGAATGATCCGCTCAGGCTCGTCATGCCGCCGTCGGTGAGTATCCCGCTCGCCTTTCTCTTCTATCTGGGCTTTGCCGCGGTCCTCGGCACGCCGGACGCCTACCTGTTCACGGCGGGTTTCCTGGCGGGCTATCTCAACTACGACCTGACGCACTTCCACGTGCATCATCACAAGCCCCGGACTCGGTTCGGCAGGTACCTGCGCGAGCTTCACATGCGCCACCACTTCCAGGACGACACCCGCGGGTTCGGAGTAAGCGCCCCCTTCTGGGACCACGTGTTCCGCACTCCGCTCGCTCGCGGTTCGCGCAGGTAGAGGCTTAGAACCGCTGCAAATTCGTCTGTTCGCGTCCAGTAGGGCCCTCCGGCCCTTGAGCGTTGCGCACGAAATCCCGATGAGAGTTTCGTGCTTCGCCGAAAGCCCTCCCGGGAGGTCGAGGCTCTCCAGCAGCAACTCTCGGCCGCCCGACAGAGAATCAGAGAGCTCGAGCGCGGCCTCCTGGCGACGGCACAGGTCGACGCTGTAACGGGGCTGCCGAGCCCCAACGCGTTCGCGAGGCGGGTGGACGGCGAGATCGAGCGTTGCCGCCGCCACGGGCAGAACCTGTCGATCGCCGTAGTCGACGTCGACGGCTTCCGCATCGTCAACTCGAGTCATGGGCGGACCCTCGGCGACCGGGTCCTGCGGAGTGTCGCAGTGTCCCTCTCCGAGCACACGCGCGCGACCGACTTCGTGACCCGCTCGGCCGGCGACGAGTTCCTCGTGGCGCTGCCGGAGACCGACGCCGTCGAGGCGCTGGCGGCGTTCGCGCGCCTGATGGTGAAGCTCGAGTCGCTCCGTGTAGGGCCCGTCGGCTCCCTCTCCGCGTCGGTCGGCATAGCCCAGTGGGCACGCGGGATGACGATGGACCACATGGTCGAGAAGGCCGGAGATCGCATGCGCGCCGCGCGCGGCGCGGGCGGCGGCCGGGTCGAGGCGAACGGCGACTCGTCGATCCGGCGGTCTGTTTCGACCGGTCACGAGGACGCGGTCGTCGGCTTGGCGGAGGCGCTCGCCGAGCGCGACCGCTACACCGGTGAGCACTCCGAGGAGGTCGTAGAGCTCGTCGAGCAGGTGGCCCGGGGGCTGGCCCTCGACGAGCAGGAGGTGCACCGCGTCCGCTACGCGGCGCTCCTCCACGACGTCGGGAAGGTGGCGATCCCCGACCACATCCTTCACAAGCCCGCCAAGCTCACCGACGAGGAGTTCGAGGTCATGAAGACCCACACGATCGTCGGCGAGCGCATCCTTCGCGCGATCCCGGGGCTCGGCGGCGTCGCGCGCATCGTCCGAAGCGAGCACGAGCGCTTCGACGGCACCGGCTACCCCGACGGGCTCAAGGGCGAAGAGATTCCGATCGGCGCCCGCATCATCCTCGCCTGCGACGCCTACCACGCGATGGTCTCCGACCGCCCCTATCGCAAGGCGATGGGCCACGGCGAGGCGATCCGCGAGCTCGGCAAGAACGCCGGCACCCAGTTCGACCCCCAGGTCACCGAGATCCTGATCGGCGCGCTCTACAGCGAGCGTCAGGGCGGGTCTCCGGTGACTCGGACACTCGCCGCCGAGTCCGATCGCGTAGCCGCCTGATCGGCGGACGGCAGGCTCGCGCCTCGCGACGCGCGGGGCTCAAGCCTGGCAGTGCCCTCCGATGGTGTCCTAGCCTAGGCGCGGGATGAGCCCCGAGGCTTCGATAGCGATCCTCACGGAGGACCGGCGGCCGGATCTTCGGACGACCCAGCTCGAGCTGCGCCTCGGCAAGATCGCCGAGGTCGCCCGGTGAGCGGTCCCACGCTGGTCACGGGTGGCGCCGGATACGTCGGGGTCCCGGTGGTCGAGGAGCTGCTGAAAGCCGGCCGCGAGGTCCGCGTGCTGGATGTCCTGCTGCACGGTCAGGAGGCCGTGGCGCAAGCGCTCGAGGGCGCCGGCGCGGAGGTCCTGCGCTTCGACATCCGGGACGGCGAGGCGCGGCGGCGCGCCCTACAGGGAGTCGACGCGGTCGTGCACCTGGCGGCGATCGTCGGCGATCCCGCCTGCGCCGGCCAGCCCGAGCTGTCGCGCGAGGTCAACCTCGACGGTGCGCGTGCCGTCGTCGCAGACGCGCTGGCCGCGGGCGTGCGGCGGCTCGTGTTCGCCTCCACCTGCTCGAACTACGGCCGCATGGCCGATCCGACCGTTCCGGTCGACGAGGGGACGGAGCTCCGGCCAGTCTCGCTTTACGCCGCCCAGAAGGTCGAGATAGAGGAGATGCTGCTCGGAGCCGCGCCCGACGGGCTCGAGCCGGTGTGCCTGCGCTTCGCAACCGTCTACGGGGTCGCGCCTCGGATGCGCTTCGACCTGACGGTCAACGAGTTCACGCTCCACCTGTGGTCGGGTCGTGAGCTCGAGGTCTTCGGAGAGCAGTTCTGGCGCCCCTACATCCACGTGCGGGACGCCGCCCGGGCCGTCCGCTGCGTGCTCGCGTCGTCGTCCGAGCAGGTGGCCGGCGAGGTGTTCAACACCGGCTCCTCGAAGGAGAACTACCGCAAGCTCGACCTAGTGGAGAAGATCCGCGAACAGGTCGAGGGCGGCGAGGTGACCTTCGTCAAGCGCGACGAGGACCCTCGTGACTACAAGGTCAGCTTCGAGAAGATCCGCTCCCGGCTGGGATTCGAGCCGGCATCGGCAGTGCGCGACGGGGTCAACGAGGTCGTGTCCGCCCTCGAGGCGCTTGCGTTCCCGGAGCCCTTCTCGAGCCACTACCGGAACGTTCCCTGATGCCGCTCATCGTCCCGGGTCAGCGTACGGGAGCGCTGGCGTCGGCCGCCCGGCACGGCGGGCGGCGACTGCCTCGCGGACGCGCAGAGCGCGACGCCAGACGCGGCGTGCGCGCACGGCGGGCGTGGGACGGCCAAGTTCCTGCAGCGCCTGGTCGAGCAAAGCGATCGAGCGCACCAGGTGGTCCACCGCCGCAGTGCGCTCGCCCTCCGGCAGGGAGGCCTCGGTCTCTTGCAGAAAGCGAGCTGAGGGGGAACGCGGCAGCCCGGCGTGGATCCAGCGCCGCCAGGAGCCCACGTGGCCGAGGCGCAGGCGCCCGTGTGCCTGGAGTAGCCGGCGCTCCCGCTCGGCGAGCCTGTCGAACAGCTCCTCCACGAGGGGCGTCAGCTCCTCGGGGCGAAGGTCCGGGTAGAGCCCCACCTTGAGCACGCCTCTGCGGGGTGTCATGTAGTCGGGCCGGAAGCGATGCTCCACCAGGAAGCGGTGGACTGGAGAGGGAGCGGGGTACGGCCGGCCATAGAGCTCGACCGTCTCGAGCCGCTCCAGGTAGGAGCTGGGGAAGGAGGACCGGCCGTGCATCCCCGGCCACTCGTAGTCCTCCGCCTCCTCCGTCGTCATCACGCCGTCAGACTCGGACCAGTTGAAGAGGTCGACGTGCTGGTGGTTGGCCGCGCTGTAGTTGATGCGGATCGTCTCGGGACGTGAGGCGTCCATCTCGTAGCCGGCGGCGGTGATCTCCGGCTCGAGCGCCCGAACCGTGCCGAGGTCGTGGGCCAGGATCCCGAAGTCGACGTCCTCGTCCCACGGGATGAAGGCCCCGTCGCGCACCGCTCCAAGCAGCGTCCCGTAGTCGACCCAGTGCAGGATGCGATGGCGCTCCAGGAGGTCGTTGACGAACGTCGCCAGCTCGCGTAGGTGGTCGGTGCAGCAGTCTGGACGGACGTAGCGGTCGCTCCAGGTCCAGAACTCGCACCGCTTCGTCTCGCGGGTGCAGGGCCCGCCGCGTGGCGCGGAGGGAGCGCCCGCGGGGCGCGACCTCACGCCGGCTCTCGGCGGTGCGCCGCGACCCGCGCGAGCAGATCCGCCGTCGAGATCCCCGCCGTGTAGGGCACGGTGCGGAGGATTCCAAGGTCTCTCGGCGCGGCGTACATCAGGTCGGCCATCCGGTCGTCCATGTCGTCGCCGTGGACCACCAGGTCGATGCGATGACGCCGGAGCCACTCGCGGTCGACCACCAGGGGCGCATCCGGGATCACCTCGTCGGCGTAGCGGCAACCCTCCACCACCCGCACCCGCTCCTCCATCGTCGTGATCGGCGTGCGCTTGTACGAGGCCGCGGTGGCGTCCGAGTGCACGCCGACAACCAGCTCGTCGCCGAGCTTACGGGCCTGGCGCATGAGCTCCACGTGCCCCCAGTGGAAGAGGTCCGCGACCATGTCCACGTAGACCCGGGTCACGCGATCGCCTCGAACAGGTCCTCGATCACCGTCTCGTCGATGGCCGCTCCCATGTTCGCGACCCGGAAGATCTCGCTGCGCAGGGGGCCCTGCCCGGCGTAGATCACGTAGCCGCGCTCGAGGGCGCGGCCGAGGACGTCGTCGGGGTCCCGGCCGTGGAGCCGAAAGGAGGCGAGGACGTGGGAGCGGTCCTCCTCGGCCAGCAGCGGCTCGAACAGGTGGCCGCCGGTCTCCCACACCTTTCGGGCAAGGCGCGCGTAGCGCGCCGGCCGGTCCTCTTGGGCCAGGAGGTCGAGCGCGACGTCGAGCGCCACCACGGCCTGGACGTGCGGCGTGCTCGGCATCGCTCCGGCGTAGGAGGCGACGTCGAGCACCGGCACGGTTGCGCGAGACTCGAGGCCCCTCTCCCAGAACACGCCCGCCACCCCCGGCAGCGACTCGAGGCACTTGTTGCTGTTGAAGCACACCACGTCGGCGCTCGAAGGCACCGGGTGCACGCCGAGCGAGCTGACGGCGTCCACGAACAGCCGGCTGCCGTGCTCGTGGGCCATCGCGGCGATCTGGGCGAGAGGGTTGAGAAGACCGGTGGTGGTCTCGTGGTGGACGGCCGCGATCCAGTCGGGACGCCGCGCCGCCACATCGGCCTCCAGGCGATCGAGGTCCGGCGCTTGCCCGAGGCCTGCGTCGTGCTCGATCGGCTCGGCGCCGGGCGCTCCGGCGAGCGTGGCCACGATGCGCCGGCAGTACACGCCGTTGTCGACGACGAGCACCCGGCCCCGCACCAGGCTGGTCAGCGCGGCGTCGACGGCGAGCGAGCCGGAGCCGTGCAACAGGCTGAGCCGGTGGCTCTCGGGCGAGGCCCCGGCCGCCACGGACAGCCGGGTCTCGACGCGGGCGAGCAGCGCCTCGAACTCCGGCTGCCGGTGGCACAACTCGACGTTGAAGAGGCTCTCCTTGATCGCGGGGTGCAGGTTGACCGGCCCCGGATTGAATAGGACCTGCTCTCGCGCGGCGAGGGCCACGGCGTTCCTAGGCGCCGGCCCGCACGCCCGGGGTTCCGGCACGGGGCTCGCCGGCCAGGAGCTCGCGCACCCGGCGGGCGTTCTCGTCGGGCGCGATGTCCACGCGCGGAGGCTTGCCCCCCAACTCCACCTTCAGGATCTCCGTGACCCCGGGGTAGCTCTGCTCGAGCGGGGCGGTGGGCTGCGCGCCGACGGACTCGTGACAGCCGTTGTCGAGCACGTAGTGGAACAGGTTTGGGGGCCCGTGGTCGCGAAGGGTATGCGTGCTCCCGAGCGCCATGAGCAGCGAGGCGTCGCCGTTCACCACGACCACCGGACGCTCCGTGTTCAGCGCGATCCCCAGCCCGATCGCCGGCGCCAGGCCCATGCTGCCCTGCATGTAGAGGACGTGGTGGCCGTCGTCGGCCAGCGCCCGCACGGCGCGGCTCACGTAGCCGGTGGAGGCCACGTAGACGGCCCCCGTCCCGTGCCGGGCGAGGATCTCCCGGATCGCCTCTTCCCTACTCCGGATTGTTGTCCGCCCGGACGATCACGCAGTTCGTCCAACCGATCAGCTCGAGCAGGCGCTCGTCCACCTCACCCATGACGCGGTGCTGGGGAAGCGTGTGGCGATGCCCCACGAGGAGCAACAGCTCGATCCCGTACGGGATGCAGAGGCTTGCCAGCGGGTTGATGGTGTGGCCCAGCCCGGCGTTCTGGAGGTACACGCAGGGCTTTCGCCCGGCCAGGTAGGCGCCCGCCGCGATGCCCACCGCCTCGGCCTCCCAGGTGGCCGGCACGTGCTGTCCCGGCGGCAGCTCGTAGACGTCCGAGATGAACCGCTTGAGCCCGCTGTCCGGAACCCCGGTGAAGAAGTCGTAGCCCTCCTCCAGCAGGCCCTCCAACAGCCCGCTATCGGACGTAGCGCTCCTTGAGCTCGTCCAGGTAGATCAGATCGAAGATCTCCTGCATGCTCGCCACCTGCCCGTCGGCGTCGGCGAGCCGCTTGTTGGCCATGATCTGGTCGAAGGTGGCGCGGAGCGCAGTGACCACCGAGCGGACTCCGTAATTGGCGAAGATGATCAGCTTGAAGCCCCGTCGTTCAGCTCCTGGTAGCTCACATGGTTGTAGGTGGTCGGGACGCACACGAGCGGCGTCTCCTCGGTCTTGAACCACGCGTCGGCGAACTCGAGGACCGGCCGCGGGTCGGAACCCTTGTGGTGGATGAGGATGGCCTCGGCGCCCGCGGCCGCATAGGCCCTCGAGCGCTCGAGCGCGACGTCGAGGCCCAGGCCCTTGTTCAGGGCCTCCGTGCGCGCGACCACCGTGAAGTCAGGGACCGTCCGCTTGTCGATGGCGGCCTGGAGCTTTCCGCAGAAGGTGCTCGTTCGCTCGAGCTCTTCCTGCATGCCGTCGTAGAACGAGCAGCGCTTTGGAAACGGGTTGTCCTCGATGCACATGCCGCCCGCTCCTGCCTTCTCGTACTCCCGGACCAGCCTGATCGTGTTGATCGCGTTCCCGCCGCCGGCGTTACCGTCGACGAGGATCGGGATCTGCACGCGATCCACGATCTGTTGGATCACGTTGACGTAGTCCTGAGTGCCGAGAATGTCGGCATCGGGCAGTCGCGCCGCCGCGTGCAACTCGAAGCTCGAGATCCAGAGGCCGTCCGCCCCGGACTCCTCGGCGATCTTGGCGCCGAGCGCGTTGTGCACTCCCACGAGCACGGAGACATCGGGGGCGCGCAGCATTTCCCTGATCGTTGCCCCTGTCACTGAGAGTCCAAAATCGAGGCTAGCACCGATCACGGGGGCCAGGCGACCGCGCACGGAAACGGGATGGGGAAAAGTCAAGTCCCAGGACGTGGTGTAAGAGATCGTCGGTAGGACGTTTGGCTGCTCAGGCCGGCTGGAGCTGTGGCACCTCCTCTTCGTCAGGGCGATGGAGCCGCTCCTCGAGGAGCGGTTCCA
>Ga0126312_10001560_pt1 | contig 15068 bp, 10 predicted proteins | sample Plot104A_FD_92537 | JGI IMG/M metagenome (GOLD analysis project Ga0126312, IMG submission 92537) | Serpentine soil microbial communities from UC McLaughlin Reserve, CA, USA - Plot104A | ecosystem: Environmental > Terrestrial > Soil > Grasslands | place: USA: UC McLaughlin Reserve, Lake County...
CAGCACGCCGTGGCGGTCGCACAGCTCGCGCACCGCCGGCAGGTAGGAGTCCGGCGGGATCAGGATGCCGCCGCCGGTGATGATCGGCTCCATGATCAGCGCGGCGACCGTCTCGGGCAGCTCGAACTCGATGGTGCGCTCCAGCTCGGCGGCGCAGCGGCGCCCGTATGCGTCGAGGTCGGCACCCGCGATGCCGTCGCGGTAGGGGTCGGGCGGCGCGACGTGCAGGAAGCCGGGGGCGAGCGGCTCGTACCCGCTGCGCCGCATCGCCTGGCCGGTCGCGCTCAGCGCGCCGAGCGTCGAGCCGTGGTACGCCCGGTAGCGGGCGACGATCTTGAAGCGCTGGTGCTCACCGCTCAGTTGGTGGTACTGGCGCACCAGCTTGAAGGCGAGCTCGTTCGCCTCCGAGCCGGAGTTCGAGTAGAACGTCGCGCGGTCGCCGCCGAGCAGCGCGTCAAGCCGCTCGCCGAGCTCGATCGCCGGCACGTGGCCGCGCGTCAGCGGGTGGAAGGCGAGCCGCTTCAGCTGCTCCGCCGCCGCTTGCGCCAGCCGCTCGCGCCCGTAGCCCACGTTGACGCACCACTGGCCGCTCAGCGCGTCGAGGTAGCGGTTGCCGTCGACGTCGGTCACCCACGCGCCGTCGGCCTCGGCGAGGATCAGCGGGCCCTTCGCCCCTTCCGCCGGCCGCCCGCTCATCTGGTGCCAGACGCGCCGGTCCCTCACACCCCATTCGCTCCCCAACATTCGCGGGACCCTTGCGCGGCCGGGAGCCGTTGTCAATGGTCCGCGGCCGAGCGCGCCGGCCGCTCCTGGCGGGCGGCCTTCGCCGGCTCGCGCACGAACTCCGACATCTCCGCCTCGATCGCTTCCTCGGCCCGGATCACGTGCATGACCGCGTTGATCAGCGCGAGGTGCGTGAACGCCTGCGGGAAGTTGCCGAGGTGGCGGCCCGAGCGCGTGTCGATCTCCTCGGCGTAGAGGCCGAGGTCGCTCGAGTAGCCGAGCAGCTTCTCGCACAGCGCCCGGGCGCGCTCGATCTCGCCGATCTCGCAGAGCGCGGAGACGAGCCAGAACGAGCAGATCGTGAACGTGCCCTCCTCGCCGGCGAGCCCGTCGTCGGTCTCCTCGACGCGGTAGCGCAGCACGAGCCCGTCGACGGTCAGCTCGTCGGCGATCGCGAGCACGGTCGCACGGATGCGCGGGTCGTCGGCGGGCAGGAAGCGCACGAGCGGCATCAGCAGCACCGAGGCGTCGAGCGCTTCCGTGTCGTAGTGCTGCGTGAAGACGCCGCGGGGGTCGAGCGCGTGCTCGCAGATGTCGGCGTGGATCTCGTCCGCGATCGCGCGCCAGCGCGCCGCGCTCTCCCACTCCTCGCGCAGCTCCGCCAGCCGTGCGCCGCGGTCCATCGCGACCCAGCACATCAGCTTCGACGAGGTGAAGTGCTTGCCGTCGCCGCGCACCTCCCAGAGGCCGCGGTCCGGCTTGCGCCAGTTCTCGATCGCCGTCTCGACCTGGTGGACGAGGATCGGCCAGACGCGCTCGGGCAGCGCGTCGCGCGACTTCGTGTGCAGGTAGACGGAGTCGAGCACCGCGCCCCACACGTCGTGCTGAGCCTGCGAGTGCGCGGCGTTGCCGACGCGCACCGGGCGCGCGTTCTCGTAGCCGGAGAGATGGTCTAGCGTGCGCTCGGGCAGCGCGGCGCGCCCGTCGATGCCGTACATGATCTGGAGCGTCCCCTGCTCGGCCTCCGCGACGTCGGCGACGAAGTAGAAGAAGTCGTTGGCCTCCCAGTCGAAGCCCAGCGTGTAGAGGCCCCAGAGGGCGAACGTCGAGTCGCGGATCCACGAGTAGCGGTAGTCCCAGTTGCGCTCGCCGCCCGGCGTCTCGGGGAGGGAAGTGGTCGCGGCCGCGGCGATCGCGCCGGTCGGCGCGTAGGTGAGGCCCTTGAGCGTCAGCGCCGAGCGCTGGAGGTCCGCCCGCCACGGGTGGTCGGGGAAATCGCCGCGGTCGAGCCAGTGCTGCCAGTGGTGCGCGGTCCACACGAGCCGGCCGTAGGCCTCGTCGTAGTCGACTGGGGCGGGGTGCTCGCTCCAGGAGACCGCGCAGTAGATCTTCTCGCCCTCCCTGATCAGGTGGCGCCCGGTCACGCGCGGCCCCTCGATGCCGAGGTTGAGGTCGCTGACCAGCCGCAGCTCGGTCTCGCAGCCTTCGGCGCGCGCGACGGTCTCCCGGTAGGCCTCGCCGGCGTACTCCCACGTCGTCCGCTTGGAGCCGTAGTCGAACACCGGCTCGCACGAGAGGTTGAGCTGCACCTCGCCGTTGACGCAGCGCACCATGCGCAGGAGCACGTGGTCGGCGTCGTAGTCCGTCGGCGTCCGCCGGTGGGTGTGCGAACGGTCGTCGGTGTGGTGCCAGGGGCCCATCAGCAGCGCGTCGCGCACGATCACCCAGCCGCCGCGCGTGCCCCAGCTGGTCTCGAGCACCAGCGTGCCGGGCAGGTAGCGCCGCGCGGCGGGCACCTTGACGCCGTCCGGCCCGAAACGGAAGTGGCCGGCCTCGCGGTCGAGCAGCGCGCCGAAGACGCTCGGCGAGTCCATCCGGGGCAGGCAGAGCCACTCGATGTTGCCGTCGGGTGCGACCAGCGCGGTCGTCTCGCAGTCCGAGAGGAAGCCGTAGGTCGCGATCGGCGGGAACGGGCTGCGCGAGTGGAGGCTTGTCTCCGCGCGCTGTCGCATGTAGTGCGGAGCGTACTCGCGGGCGCGGGTTGGCGCACCGCTTGCTCCGCGGGCGTTGTTGAGTGTCCCGGCGTTTCAACGGCGGGCATCGAGGGAGGGCCTGGACCCGCCGGTCAACGCTGCACGGCATCCGAACCCGAAGGGAGTTTCAGCGTTGACGGCGACATACGCCGTCAACGCAGCACACCCGCCGAAACGAACAGCCGACCTGCGTTGACCGGCGGCAAACCGGACACGCTCCCTCAAAGCTGCCGTTCGCTCGTCCCGCCCTAGCCTTACGAGCATGAGCCCGCGGGCTACCGGAGGCTGCCTCTGCGGCGCGGTGCGCTACGAGGTCACCGGGCGGCTGCGCGACGTCGTGGTCTGCCACTGCAGCCGCTGCCTGCGGACGCACGGTCACGCCGCCGCGTACTCGGCGTGCGCGGCGCCGGACCTCGCGCTCGTGCGCGACGGCGGCCTCCGCTGGTACGAGGCTGACGGCCGCGCGCGCGGCTTCTGCGCTCGCTGCGGGGCGAGCCTGTTCTGGCGCGCGCACGGGCGCGAGACGATCTCGATCGCCGCCGGAACGCTCGATCAGCCGACCGGCCTCAAGACGGTCGCGCACATCTACACGCGCGACCACGCCGACTACTACTCGATAGACGGATCCGGCGAGCGTTATCCGGACGCGCTGCCTGCGCGCTGATGCTTCAGCAGACGTAGGCCGCGTGCGCGGCGCGTCCGGACTGCAGAAATCTGACCGCTCGGCTGCGCGGGCGGCCCTACCTTGCGCTCGGTGCGCCTCCTGCCGGCGATCCTGCTGCTGCTTCTCGCCGGCGCTCCGGCGGCCTCCGCTCGCACCATCGAGCTTGCGACGGCGATCAACAACGAGGGCTTCGCCGGCGGCGGCCAGGCGTATCGCGACGCTCTCCTGCGCTACGACGCGTACACGCCGGAGAGCTCGATGAAGATGCTCGAGGTGCAGCCGGCGCGCGGCAGCTTCAGCTTCGCGCGGGCGGACCCGATGGTCGCCTGGGCGCGCGCGAACGGGCGACCGGTGCACGGCCACAACCTGATCTGGTGCGGTGACCAGTGGACCCCCTCGTGGGTAGTGCAGGGGAGCTGGACGCGCAGCACGCTGCTGGCGGTCCTGCGTGATCACATCGCGACCGTGATGCGGCACTGGCAGGGACAGATCGCGAGCTGGGACGTGGTCAACGAGGCCTTCGACGCTGACGGCTCGCGGCGCGGCTGCGTTTGGCAGCGCGTGATCGGAGACGACTGGGTCGAGCAGGCGTTCGTCGCGGCGCGCGCCGCGGACCCGACGGCGAAGCTGTACCTGAACGAGTTCGGCGCCGACACCCCGAACGCCCGCTTCGCCGCGACCGAGGCGCTGGCGCGCGACTTCAAGGCGCGCGGGGTTCCGCTCGACGGCATCGGGCTCCAGTACCACGTCTACGGCCGCGAGCCTTTCCAGTACCTGACGGAGGAGGCGCTGAGGCGGATCGGCGCGCTCGGGCTCACCGCGCACGTCTCCGAGCTCGACGTGACCACGTCGCCGATCGCCGGCACGACCGAGGAGAAGCTCGCCAAGCAGGGTCAGGCGTTCCAGACGATCGCGTCCGCCTGCCGGGCGGTGCCCGCGTGCACGCGCGTCACGACATGGGGCGCCGCCGATTCGTGGTCGTGGCGCGGGCCGGCCGAGATGGCGACCGCGCTCGACGCCGGCTACGGCGAGAAGCCGGCCTGGGCCGGGCTGACACAGGAGCTGCGCCCGGCCGCGTTCCCGGTCGGATCGCCGCCGTCCGCGCCCGGGGCGATGCGGACCGGCGTCAAGCACGACCGCGGCACCTACCTCGTGAGCTGGGGGCCGGCGCTCGATGTCGACGGCGATCCGCTCACCTACCGGCTCGAGCACCGCGACGCCGACGACACCGCATGGAGCCCGGTCGCGACCGGCATCCGCGGGATCGACTACCGCTTCGCAGCCGGCGGATACATCGAGCAGCAGGGGACGTGGCGCTACCGGGTCCGCGCGGCCGATCCCACGTCCGCGGGTGCCTGGACGAACTACACGGGCGGCGGCGGAGTGGTGGTGGTCGATCGCGTGAGCCCGTACGCGCCGATCCTGCGTACCGATCGCGCGCCAGCGTGGGAGGACTGGTACCGCGACGGGGTCGTGGTGAGCTTCGCGGACGGCGGCGATCCGGCGCTGCCGGACGGCAGTCCGGGCTCGGGGCTCAACCCGGCGTCGGTGCCGGCGCCGCAAACGCTCTCGGCGACCGGGACGACGGTCGTGAGCGGCTCCGGCAAGGATCGCGCGGGCAACGCTTCGCCGGTCGTGTCGGGCTCGTACCGGGTCGACGCCGACCCGCCGGTCGCGACGGCGGACACGGGGGAGTACGAGCCCGGCAGCTGGACTAGCTCCGACTTGACCGTGACGTTCGCCTGCTCGGACGCGGGGGCGGGCGTGGCGGGCGCGGCGCCGGCTCCGCAGGTCGTCACGACCGAGGGCGCCGGGCAGCTGCGCTCGGCCGACTGCCACGACCGCGTCGGGCACGTGACGACGGCCATCTCGGGAGCGGTCTCGATCGACAAGTCGCCGCCGGTGGGCGCGCTCAGCTGCCCGCCGGCGGTGATCGCCGGCGAGCCGGCGTCCGCGAGCTGGACGGCCTCGGACTCGCTGTCGGGGCTTGCCGGCGATGCGCAAGGAACCATCGCGCTCGACACGCGTCGCCTTGGCACCTCTACGGCGACCCACGAGGTCGCCGATCGCGTCGGCTAAGGGTCACCCTGAGCTGCAGCTATCGCGTCGACGAACCGACGCCCGCGCACACCACGACGCCCACGCCTGAGCCGGCCGCGGCGCCGACGTTGTCGCCCACGCCTGAATCGTCTGCGGCGCCAACGTTGTCGCCCACGCCTGAGCCGACGGGTGCGCCGACGGCGTCGCCGATGCCCGAGTCGGCCCCAGCGCCGACCTCGTCGCCGCCGGCCGAATCGGCGGCGCGGCCCACCGTCAAGCTCAAGCCGCGCGGCCGCATGCCGGTCACGGAGGATGGCGAGCTGCGGCTCTGGGTCGCGTGCGCCGGCGCCGAGTGCGGCGGCGTCCTGTCGATGCGGCGCGGCCGTAGCGCCGCATTCCGCATCGCCGCCGGCGCGCGCGACACGATCGTCTTGCGGCTCACTCGCCGGGAGCGGGCCGCATACGCAAGGCGAGGGCGGCTGGTCATCCGCGCCACGGTGCGGCTCGCCGGTGCGCCCCAGCTTGACCCGCACCGGATCGTCGTGCGGCGCGCGGGCACCTGACGGTGGCGTCGCGTTAGCAATCCGGCGTCGGGCCGGATTCCCGTCCATGCTTCGACCCGCCGGCTCACAGCTTCCCGCGGGCGGCCGATAAGGGCCCAGATCGGCAGCCCCCGGCGCCGGCCGAGCCGTTCCCGTTGCGCGTCGATCGCGCACCAGCCCAGCCGTTACGCCCCGCTCTCCGGAGGTCTTTGTGCCCTTGCCCGTTCCCGCGCGGTCGCGCGCCATGGCCGCGATGATCGCCGCGGCGGCGACGCTCGTCGCCGCATCGTCCGCCGACGCCGCGAAGAGCAAGCCGGACCGGACCAACCCCATGGTGGCTGTCGCGTCGCCGTCCGTGGGGGCGACAGTTGGCGGCACGACGTCGGTCACGGGGAGCGCGAGCGACAACGTCGCCGTCGCACGGATCGAGGTCAGCGTCGACGGGGGCGCTTACTTTGCCGCCGCAGGGACGTCGTCCTGGAGCGTGGTGCTGGACACGACGGCGCTCGGGGACGGCAGCCACTCGGTCACCGCGCGCGCCTTCGACACGAGCGGCAACAGCTCCCTGGCGAGCGTCTCGTTCACGGTCTTCAATCCCTCCGCGCCCCCCGACACGACCGCTCCCGAGATCAGCATCACGCATCCGAGCGAAGGCGCCGCGGTCGATCGCCGGCTCTCTGCCAGCGGAGCGGCCGCGGACGACACCGGCCTGGCCAAGGTCGAGGTCAAGCTCGACGATGGGCCGTTCCAGCCGGCCGCCGGCACGAGCTCGTGGCAGGCGACGATCGACGCCGCGACCGCCCTTGACGGCCAGCACGTCGTGACCGCCCGCGCCACCGACAATGCCGGCAATGTGGCGTCCACGAGCGAGCTCGTGCTGATCAGCGACCAGGCCGTCTCGGCCCCCGCGGCGTCCGAGGGGACGATCGGCGGCTTCGTCTTCCAGGAGTCGGACCGCGACGGCGTCTTCGAGACCACCGAACAGCCGCTCGGCGGCATCTACGTCTATCTCTACGACGGCTCCGGGGGTTACGTCCGCAACGCCGTCACGGACGCATCGGGCTGGTACCGCTTCACCGGGCTGTTCGATGCGAGCTATCGCGTCGAGCTCGCTCCGGTCTCTTGGAATCCGCTCAAACGCGACTGGGTCCCCGACACGACAGGAACGATCTTTCCGCGCACCGTCGTGAGCTTGACCGGCTCCGCCCGTGCGGATTTCGGGACGCGGCGGATCGTTCGCTCCACAGACGCCACCGCCCCGATCTCAACCCATGCGGGCGCGAACGGGCTCACGGTCAAGAGCTACGACGACGCGGTCTCCGCGAAGGAGGTCCACGACCGGCTGATGAGCGGTGCGCAGGTGGGCGCCGAGGCGGGCTACGTGACGATCCGCTTCGACTTTGCGCAGGCAGGCCAGACCTACAGCTCGTCGATCAAGAGGAACGGGGTCTACACGGACTTCCGCGCGACATCCGACGTCACCTGGGACGGCTGGCTGCGCGGCGACGGCGAGCTCTTTCACGAGTACGGTCACGCCTGGAGCAGGTACTACGCGACGATGGTGCAAGCCGACCCTGCGCTCACGGCCTACCTGGAAGCGCGCGGCCTGAGCGGCGACACGCGTGTGGGAAGCGCGTACCCGTGGATGCCGGGCGAGCTGATCGCCGAGGACTACCGCCAGCTCTTCGGCACACCGACCGCTCAGGCCGACACCCAGATGAACCGCGACATCCCGACCGCCACGGAGGTGCCGGGGCTTAGGAGCTTCCTGTCGGGCCCGTTCATGCAGACCCGCCTGGGCTGATCGCAGACGCGCGAACGGGGGCCGGTCTGCGACCGGCCCCCTCGCGTTTGACTCCGCTCCCTCTTACGGCTGGGAGTTCGGGAGGTTGACGTCCGCGTCGTGCGGGTTGCTGGCGTGCGGTGCTGCCCTGAGCCCGCCGCGCGCGCCCTGCGTGATGGCGCAGAGCGCCGACTGGCTCAGCCCCGCGGTCGTTGCCTGAGCGCTTGACAGCGAGTTGCCGGCGGACTGGCCGTCGATCGTGATCGCGCTCGGGTAGAGCGTGTCGGTGACCTCGTTGCAGACGAGCACGATCGTCTTGAACTGGCGCGGATTCGTGGCCGCGACAGCCTCCGTCTCGCCGTTGCTGATCGTGATGTTCTGCGGGAACGCAGGGTCCTTCGCGTATCCCAGCGCCGCCGGCACCGTCTCGTCGATCGTGTAAGTGCCGGGCGTGACGTTGCTGATGGTGCATCCGCCGGTGATGGCATCGGTGACGCAGCTGCCGACCGAGACACCCGTCGGCACGCCGTTGGTGCTTCCGGCCGGTGAGTAGAGCGTGAACGTCACGCCCCCGACCGGGTCGCCCGCGTCGTCCACCTTCGTGACTTCGACGGTCCCAGGAGCCGCCTCGTTCACGAAGGCGAGCTCGAGCAGGTCGCCGGCGGCGACCGTGAACGTCTGCGGAAGGTCCGGGGCCTTGTCGTATCCGGCCGGAACGGTCGTCTCGTCGATCGTGTACGTCCCCCCGGGCAGGCTGTCGAAGACCGGGTCGCAGTCGCCGTTCGCCAGCACGGTGCAGGTGCCGACGACCGTCCCGGTGGTGTCCGAGCCCTCGTAGAGGGTGAACACGGCACCTGCCTGGGTGCCGCCGTCGCTGCCCGTCTTAGTGACCTTCACCGTGGCGCAGTTCGCAACGTTCACGGCAGCCGGGGGCACGAAGTCCTTCAGCGCGGCCGTGAAGGAGTCCGATGCGCGGCTCTTGAGGTAGGCCGAGCCGAAGCCCTCACATTCGTTCGGGTCCAGGATCGCTGACAGCGCGATCTGCGCCTCGCCGAACGTCCGCGGGTCGAGCGCCCCCAGGCCGTCCGAGTTGGCGCCGGAGATGGCCGTGGTGTTGATCGAGCCCGTCGCCTTGTTCGAGGCGGTGAGGTCCGTCGCCGAGCCCCACGCGCTGCCGTTCCATTCACGGAGCGACAGGTTCGGGACCGTCCCGCCCCTGGCGAGATCGTAGATGATGAGCAAGTCACCGGCCGAGCGCTTCGGCGTGATGCCATTCGGCGCGCAGTCCGCGTCGGCGGGCGTCAGGCCGGGCGTGCACTGGCGCTTGTTGAACTCGAAGTCCATGTTCGTGGTGCCGGACGGGTCCTGCACGCGCGCCCAGAACAGGTTGAGGAAGCCGTCGCTGCCCGTGCCCTCCTGGTAGACGCCGAAGAACTTCAGGTCGCTCTTGTTCGGCGGGATGCTGCCGTCGACGACGCTCGGCTCCGCGGTGTCCTCCTTGGTGCCGTTGCCGAACGACTCGTCGGTGCTGCCGCTCAGGGTGTCGGCCTTGCGGATCTCGGTACCGGGTGCGGACCCTTGCGGGATGCTCGCCCAGTCGTCGTTGCCGGCAGTGTTGACGACGAGATTGGCGTTGTCGTCGATCTCGAAGTCGCTGCCCGGCAGACTGGCCGCCACGGCGACCACGGCGAAGCCCATCGCCGCCACGATCGCGGCAATGGCTATCACGCTCCGGCGACCTAGCTGGTGTCCGGCGAACTTCAAAGCACGCATGTGCCCTCCTTGTGTTAGAGCGCCCGGCGAGCCCGTTGCCGCGCTTCCCCTCGCGGACGACCGTCTCGGGTTAGCGCCCGAGCCTGGATTCGTTTCCAATGGCCTGTGCCGAGTCTCTTGCCTCGCCGTGGGCCCTAACCAGTCGGCGTTCGCCCGAAATAAGGTCTCAGGTGATCACCGTACGGGCGTGCTGCGAATCGCCCAGGCGTCCGATTGATTCGACACCCCGAACTCCGGTAGAACCGCCTAATGCACCGGGGCCATCACCGCGCGACGAAGTTGACCGCCGTGGTGGCCGATCCCGATCCGGGAGCCCGTGCGGAGGTCGCCGAGCTGGTCGCGCGGCTGAGCTGCGACGTCACCGAGGCCACGACGGGCGACGAGGTGCTCGACGCTGTCGAGCGGGAGGCGCCCGCGCTCGTGGTGCTCGACGTCACGCTGGCCGACGGCTCCGCCTACGAGTGCTGCCGCGCGCTGCGCGAACGTTACGGCGAGGGATTGCCCGTCGTGCTCGTCTCCGAGCATCGGGTCGATCCGTCCGACGAGGTCGCGGGACTGCTGCTCGGAGCCGACGAGTACTTCGCCAAGCCGCTCCATCCGGACATCTTCACCGCTCGTCTCCGTCGCCTGCTGCTGCGGGCGCAATGGCGTGCGAGCAGGCGGTCGGCGCTGACACCGCGCGAGCGCGAGGTGCTGGCGCTGCTCGCCGGGGGCGTCTCGGCGGGCGAGATCTCGTCCCGGCTCCACATCACGCCGAAGACGACGGCCACCCACATCGAGCGCATCCTCGCGAAGATGGGTGCGCACAGCCGCGCGCAGGCAGTGGCGTTCGCCTTGCGCGACCGCCTCGTCGAGGCCGCCGCATAGCGGCTAGAGCTGTGCGAGCGCCGCGAGGTCGGCGGCGCCGAGCTCCCCCCTCGCCGGCCGCCGCGTTAGCGGCCACCTGCTCGGGCGTCATCGCGCCGGCGATCACCGACGCGACGCCCGGCTGCGACGCAAGCCCGGCGACCGCGAGCTCCAGCAGCGTGCGGCGACGCTCGGCCGCGAACGCTTCGACGCGGTCGAAGGTGGCGTCGGTCAGCAGGTCGGGCCGGTCGGCCATGCGCGTGCCCGCGAGCGGCGGCTCTCCGCGGCGGAACTTGGCCCGCTGGTGGTAGAAGAGGAGGTCGACGCGGTCGGTCCCAAGCCGCGCGAGCGAGCGCTCGAGCGCGCGCCGCGCGTAAGCCGCGGACCCGCGTGGGTCGTCGCCGTCGCGGGCGCCCGCGCCGAACTTGGTCGCGAGCACGACGCGATCGCGGCGGCCGGCCAGCGCGTCGCCGACCATCCGCTCGCTGGCGCCGTCGCCGCCGTAGATGTCGGCGGTGTCGAGGAACGTGATCCCGGCGTCGAGCGCGGCCTCGATGACGGCGCGCGTGCCCGCGAGGTCGAGCCGCCGGCCGAAGTTGTTGCAACCGAGGCCGACCGCGGAGACGCGGAGGTCGGAACGCCCGAGACGGTTCTGCCGCATCCGGAGTCAGGATGACAGCGCCCTACCGTGTGATCCCGTGCGCCGCCGACGCCGCCGCCGCTCGATGTTCTCCTCGTCCGCCTACGGGCCGGGCACTGTGCGCTGGCTCACGCCGGTCCAGCGCCGGCGCCGGAGGCGCCTGCCGGTCGGGCCGATCGTGGCGGCGGTCGTGCTGCTGGCGCTCGCGGGCGCGGCGTTCGCGCTGGTGCGCTCGCGCGCCGGCGACGATCCGTCGCGCGCGGTCGCGCAGCGGTTCGCCGACGCCTGGGCGCGCGGCGACATCGACGCGGCATGGCGACTCACCACGGCCAGGACGCGGTCCGAGCAGCCGCTGGCGCTGTTCCGCGAGAGCTATCGCCAGGCGAACCGGGCCGCGACGGTGACGGCCGTGCGGGCCGGGCGCGCCGGCGAGCCGCAGGACGGGCGCGTGCCGGTGCCGGTCGTCGTGCGCACGCGCCTGTTCGGAGCGCTGCGCGGGACGGTCGCGTTCCCGGTCCGGCGGACCGGAGAGACCGCGCGCGTCGAGTGGGCGCCGCAGCTGCGCCTGCCGGGGCTGCGGGCGGGGGAGCGCATCCACAGGCGCGTGCTGCGACGGCCCGAGCGCCGCGCCGTGGTCGACGCCCACGGGCATGCCCTGAGCCGCGAGCCCTCCGCCGCGGCGCTGGTCGGCGCGCCGCCTTCGCGCGGCGACCGCGGCAGCGGGCTCGACGCCTACTACGACGACCGCCTCAGCGGCCGGCCGGGCGCGGAGCTGCGCTACGGGCGGCGGCTGATCGCCCGCGTGGACGTGGTCCGCGGGCGCCAGGTCAAGACCACGATCCGGCCGTCGATCCAGGCGGCCGCGACCGCCGCGCTCGGCGGCCGGCTCGGGGGCGTTGCCGTGGTACGGCCGCGCAACGGCGACATCCTGGCGCTCGCCGGGCTGGCCGTCTCCGCACCGCAGCCGCCGGGCTCGGTGTTCAAGATCGTCACGCTCGCGGCCGCGCTCGAGGAGAAGGAGACCAGACTCGGCGAGGTCTTCCCCGTGCGGACCGCCGGGACGCTGGAGGGCGTCCAGCTGCGCAACGCCGGCGACGAGGCGTGCGGCGGCTCGCTCACGACCTCGTTCGCGCACTCGTGCAACTCCGTCTTCGGGCCGCTCGGGGCGCGGCTCGGCGCGAAGCGGCTGGTCGCCTACGCCGAGGCGTTCGGCTTCAACGAGAAGCTGCCGATCCCGGCCGCCAAGCCGAGCACGATCCCGCCGCCGCGCGAGCTGAAGGACGACCTCGCGGTCGGCGCCAGCGCGATCGGTCAGGATCGCGACCTCGCCACGCCGCTCGTGATGGCAAGCGTCGGCGCCACCATCGCCAACGGCGGCGTCCGCGCGCGGCCGCGACTCGTACGCAGCGAGAAGCGGGCGCGCCGGCGGGTCGTCAAGCGGCGGGTCGCCCGGCAGGTCCGCGACATGATGCTCGCCGTCGTGCGCGGCGGGACGGGGACCGCGGCCGCGCTCTCGGGCGTCGAGGTCGCCGGCAAGACGGGCACCGCCGAGCTGGTGCCTACGGCGAACGCGGCGTCGATCCCGGCGAACACCGACGCATGGTTCGTCGCGTTCGCTCCCGCCTCGGCGCCGCGGCTGGCGGTCGCCGTGATGCTCGTCGGGGCCGGCCAGGGTGGGGCCTCGGCCGCGCCGATCGCGCGTGCGGTGCTGGCCGCCGCCCTCTAGCGCCGCGGTTCGAATGTGCTCTTGCTCACGTAACGGGAATGGCGGCCGCGGGACAGACGTCCAGGCAGATAAGTGAGCAGAAGATGAGTCCCCAGATCAACACCCTCCGTCAACCTCTCGTCCGCCATCCCCAGCGCCCCTGGCGTCCCGTCGAGTCCGAGCCCCGGCGCTCGGCGCGCGCGGCCGCGCGCAGCTTCAGCACACCGGTCGTGCGCGAGCTTCCGCCGCGCCGCGACCAGCGGACCGCGCTCGGCACCTGGTAGCGGGCCTCAGGCGGCGAGCGGCGTCTTCCGCTCGGGCGGCGCCGCTCCGGCGACCTTGGCCTGCTGGCGCTCGGGCGAGATCCGCACGACGTTCCAGGCCAGCCCGGCGCGCTCCATCGCACCGATGATCAGGCCGGACACGTCGATCTCCCACCTCCGCAGACCGTGCTTGGCCGAGCGCGGGAACGCGTGGTGGTTGTGGTGCCAGGCCTCGCCGAGCGACGGCAGCGCGAGCCAGGCGACGTTGGTCGACTGGTCGTCGACGTCGAAGCGGCGCCGGCCGAAGTAGTGGCACACCGAGTTGATCGACCACGTGATGTGGTGCAGGAAGAAGGCACGCACGAGGCCACCCCAGACCAGGCCGCGCACGGCGCCCTCGAGGGTGAAGCCGTGCAGCACGTAGCCGAGCGCCGCGGGGATCGCCAGGCTCAGCGCCGCGAGCAGTGGGAAGAAGCGGTTGATCCGCCTCATCCCGGGGTCCTCGTAGAGCTCCCGGGCGTACTTCTTCCAGTCGGCCTGGCCGTGCGTCTCGAACAGCCAGCCCGTGTGCGCGTGCCAGAGCCCGCTCAGGCCCTCGCCGTGTCCGACGTGGGGCGAGTGCGGGTCGCCCTCCTCGTCGGCGTGGGCGTGATGCTTGCGGTGGTCGCCGACCCAGTCCAGCACTCCCCCCTGGAGCGCCATCGAGCCGACGATCGCGAAGCCGTACTCGACCGGCTTGTACGTCTTGAACGCGCGGTGCGTGAGTAGCCGGTGATAGCCGACGGTGATCCCGAGGCCATAGACCAGGTAGAGCCCGGCCAGGATGCCGAGGTCGATCCAGTCGACCCAGCTCTGCCACAGCAGGACGATTGCGGCGATCAGCCCGAGGAAGGGGACCACCACCCCGATTATGTTCGCGATGCGCTCAGTCCTCGTCATGCGTTGCAGGTTGACGCACATCGCGCGCCGCTTCTTGTGGACCTGCCCGCGCCCGACGGATCCAAATTTGTCACGAGGCTCTGATTAGAGCAGCCGTACAGTCAGTTCATCGAGGGGTCGGGCGGCATCGTCGACAGCAGCGCGAACTCGCGGCCCTTGCGCCGCAGCACCGCCGACCAGAGGCCCTCGGGGTCGTCGCTGAACAGCTCCTCGCGCAGCGGCGCCTCCACGATCCAGGCCTCTTCGCCGAGCTCGTCCTCGAGCTGCCCCGGGCCCCAGCCGGCGTGTCCCGCGTACACGCGCGCGCGGCGCACCGCGGCGGCGAGCGCGTCGGTGTCCTCGACGTCGCCCGGCACGAAGCCGAGATCCTCCTCGACCAGCACCACCGCCTGCGACGGGTCCTCCCACTCCGCCAGCACGATGACGCCGTTCGGCGCCACGGGCCCGCCGACGTAGACATGCTCGTCGCCAGTGCTGGCCACCCAGGTGAGGTCCGGGATCGCGTCCGCCACCGGGGCGTTGGAGGGCCGGTTGAGCACGAGCCCCATCGCGCCCTCCTCCGAGTGCTCGGCGATGAACACGACCGTGCGGGCGAAGTTCGGGTCCTTGAGCACGGGGGCGGCGAGGAGCAGCTTGCCGCGCAGCGAGTCCGTCACCTGCGCCCCCCGACGAAGCCGGGCGCGGAGGCGGTTGCCAGGTCGCGCCACGGCTCGATCCCCCAGCGCGCCGCGAGCTGCTCGAGCTCCGGCGTCAGCGGCCAGCGGTCCGGTCGCGGCTCGCCCTCGAAGTCGGGCGCCGCGCCCTTCAGCGCCATCGAACCGGTGTTGTCGCCGATCGCGCGCAGCGCGGCGACCTCGTCGGAGGAGAGCAGGTCGTCCGCTGGCAGCGCGGCGAGCTCCTCGCGCTTGGCCTCGATCGGCTTGGCGCCGGCCCCGGCCTCCTGAATCAGCGTCGGCGCGACGCAGCGCACGGGCGCGTGCGCGAGGTTCCACAGGCAGGCGAGCTGGAGCGGCGTGAGGCCGTGGCGCTCGGCGACCGGGCGCATACGCTCCAGCTTCGCGCGGCCGGCCTCGACCCAGCCGGCGGGCCGGAAGCCGCGGTGGTCGTGGCGCGGGAA
>Ga0126312_10001562_pt1 | contig 15052 bp, 14 predicted proteins | sample Plot104A_FD_92537 | JGI IMG/M metagenome (GOLD analysis project Ga0126312, IMG submission 92537) | Serpentine soil microbial communities from UC McLaughlin Reserve, CA, USA - Plot104A | ecosystem: Environmental > Terrestrial > Soil > Grasslands | place: USA: UC McLaughlin Reserve, Lake County...
CCTCTGGACCGCCCACGTCCGGGACACGCCCGGCGGGCTCGGATAGCGCAAGCTCGACAAGACGGTCAGCGACCTCCCCAGCGTCTATGGGCTGTCCGGGGAATCCGTCGGGGACGACCATCACCGGCAATCGGTCCAGGACACTTATCGCCTTCAGGACGAGGTCGTAGAATTGGGTAGCCCGCAGGATGGTGTACGGGACAGCTGATTCCTCGACAATTCGCTCGGCGTCCAGCTTGTTGCGATAGTAGGGGTAGGACCGGGCGCGGTCTATGCCCACGATGGAGATGTAGACCATGTGCGAGACGCTGGCCCCGGCAACGGCTTTGAGCAAGCGCTCGGTACCCTCGACGTCCACCTGACGGGTTTTGCGGAAGGGGCTCGAGGCGCAGTGGACTATGGTGGCGACGCCGCGGACGGCTCGCTCTAAGCCCTCCCCCCTTGTCAGGTCGCCCCGGATAGTACCAGGCTGACCGCTCCGGCTGAGGACACGCACCTCGACGTCCGCCGAGCCGAGGCGTTCCACCACGCGCCGACCCAGCACCCCGGTCCCTCCGGTGACGAGTATCTCGGATGGGGGCATTTCAAGACCTCTCTTTCTTGTCCAACTCCGCCAGTGAAGGCACGCTCCTGAGCTTCTCCAGGTTGACCAACAGGTGCATCGCTTCTATACGGCCTTCGGAGATCTCCAGCGCCACGATTCCTACAGGCCGAGCTTCTGGGTCGCGTAACCCACGACGGACGCCGGGTCCACCGTTGAGCCCCCGTTCCTGTAGGCTTGGAGAAAGCTTCCATGGTCTGCTGGTATTCCTATAGAGATTTGACCCCAGGTTCAGATACACCTCGCCATCACGGGTGATGGAGTACATGCAGCGTGCTGGCCCTCCGGAAGCCGTTTCCCACTTGGATTCGCAGAGCCCGTCATTCTCCATCTGTACCGACCAACGGTACGCTTCTAGCTCTTCGACGAACCGCTCCGCGCTCGGGTCTCCGGCATGCCGTGTACTGTCCTTTCCGCCTCTGTCGCTGAAGTTCTGCCGCACTCCGTTGACGGGAATCTGCCGGTTATTCGGCGAACATTGCAGCCATTTTGTCGAGGCATTGCTCCATACCAGCACGGGATAGATCGCGCGCCTGCTCGGTCGTGTAGCCGTACTCGGTGATGGTCATCTGCGTCCCACCGTCGCCCGCGGCCTCGAAGGTGACCACGTGCGGAACGTCGTGCGGGACCCCTAAAGGCATGCCCATCGAAGCGGGGTCGAGATGCGTCCCGTCCTCGTCCGCGAAGTTGGAGACGAACTCGATCCGCTCGTGCGGGTCGATACTGGTGTAGGTCCACGTGTGGTACATGTCCTGGCCGCCGTACTCCGCCGGTGCACGCATACTCACCAGCGACGAACCGCCCACGCGAAAATCCATCTCGGCGCTGGGTGAGGTAAACTCCGTAGGTCCCCACCAGCGCATCACGTACTCGGGATCGCTCCAGGACTTCCATACCTCCTCGACCGGAGCGTCGAAGATGCGGGTGATGACGACGTCGAACGTCGCGGTGTTATCGTTTATGTCTTTCCTGCTGACGGTTACCAACCCTTTCCTATCAGCCAAACTAGCTAGGGAACGTCCCGCTGGTGACGTTGACGAACGTACCGGTGATGGCGCCGGCCTTCTCGGAGGCCAGGAACGCGGCCGTGCCCGCAACTTCGGCTAGCTGGGGTGAGCGGCGCGTCATACGCATCTGGTCCAGGTCCTCGATCAGACCCTGAAAGGCTGCCTCGTCTCGGAACTTGCTGTCGACGGCCGCGAGCTTCTCCCGCGAAAACGTCTCGGGAAGCCCAGCCGTCCAAATGCCCACTACGCGCACGCCCTGTGGCCCGATCTCGGCGGCCAGATTGCGGATGAAGGTGTCGGTCGCCGCGTCGGCGGGGCCGGTGCTACCCATCATGGGGCTTCCGTTAGCGGATCCGCTGTCCAGCGCGAGGATGACGCCGGATCCCCGCTCGACCATGCGACGCGCGGCCGCGCGAGCCGTGATGAAGTTGCTGCGGAGGCCGTTAACCACGGCACGCAAGAGATCGTCTGTCGTCATGTTGATTAGCGGCATCCCCTGCACGTCCCCGCGCGTAATGAGATTGAAGGACAAGTCGATGCTACCCGATTGTGAAACCATGGCCTGGGCGTGCTCGTCCACGGCCTGCTCGTCGAGGGCGTCGAGCACGGCCACCCCGGCGTCACCGCCATCGGCTTCGATGTCGTTGGCGACCGTCTCCAGCGGCTCGCGGGTGCGCCCAACGAGGAAGACGCACGCGCCCTCACGGGAGAACTCCCTGGCGACCGCACCGCCAATGGACCCTCCCCCACCGTAGATGACGGCGTTTTTGTTCTCTAGCAACATACTCTGTCCTTCCTGTTGGGTGTGTCTGGTGAGTGGTAGACGGCTTATTCGCTCACCGCACACGATCAACATAGCGCACTGGCTACCGGGACGACCGGCTTCTCCCCACACAGACGAAATAGCGCGGTGGAACGGCATTCTCAGAGGTCCTGATTCATTGCGTTCTCCTTCGAGCGTGGGTTTCCGTTACGACATCTGCATGGTAAGCCGGTCAAAGGCCGCCGTCTTGTACGAAACGGCAACCTACCATGCACCGCTCGACCGCAGGATCTGCGCGGGCGTGTGCCCGATCCACTGCTTGAGCGACCTGGTCAGGTGCGGTTGATCGAAATAGCCGACCTCGTGGACGGCGTCGGAGATCGGGTAGCCTCGTTGCAGGAGGGTCGCCGCCCGCTGGGCGCGTTCGATTTGGCGGATGCGGCTTTGGGCCAGCCCTGTGGCCCGCAAGAAGCGGTGCCGCACCGTCCGGGGCGACAATCCCTTCGGCCGGCCTCGCAACACAGCGTCCACGAGCGGGTCGCGAACCAACACTCCGCTGCGCACGAGCCTGTCGACGAACGTCTCCGCGTTCTCGTGGTCGGGAAACTCCCACGCGGAGCCCTTCAGCCAGAAGGAGCGACTCGAAGCACCGGGTAGGACCGTCTCTGTGTCGAGGAATCTCCCGACGGGCAGATGGGGCATAAACGTGCCAAGCTTAAACTTGATCCAGAGTATTTCGGCGCCTTCGGCGTAATGTGCGACCCCAGCCGTCGTCCACGGTCCGACGAACACCACCCGCGCCTCGCCGTCCTTCCCCACGAAGACCATGTGCCAGTGGCACTCGGCGGGGCGGGTAGGAGAATCGTCGCTCAAGGTTCTACCATGCATAATCGATTCCACGTAGGGCGAGTCAGACCCTCTTTCCCAACAGGTTATGCTCGCACGCTCGGCCCCCACGTGCTCAACATTCGGTCCCAGTTCGTCCTCCGCGCCAGTGAGAGCACGTCCGGTCGACCTGCCGCCCGCGTATCCTTCGGCGCTCGTCTGTCGAAAACTCAACGTCTTTCCCTTACATGCGCTTGTCGGAGTATACGTGCAATAGCCATGAAACCCAACGACAAACTGTTTGCTCCAGCTCTCGGTCTCCGTTACAGTCGGCCGCAGTGCTCGCACTTGCCGCGCCGGCGGTAATAGTAGGCGAGCGTGCCCGCGCCGAGCGCGGCCCCCCACAGCGGCCACAGTAACTCGGGAGCCAGCGCCGCCCAGTTTTCCGCACTAAGGACCCCCTCGCCGAGTATCGCACCGAGCTTGCCGGTGAGCGTCAGTCGGACGAACATCAGGCCGGCAGTGGTCACCAGGGCGGCTACCAGCGAGGCGGGTACGACAGCGAGAGGGATGGGAACTCGCTTGCCGGACAGGAATGGCATCCAACGCGGGAAGACCTCTCCCCAGCGCTGAACCAGTCCGAGCGTGAGAACCGCGCCGCCGACCGCCAGTGTCGCCAGCGAGGCCCCGGCCCACCAGAGGCCGACCTCCTGGCCCTCGCGGAGGAACTCCTCCGAGATCCCGAGCGAGAAACCCAGAGCCACGCCTAGCGCGTCACGGCATATATCATGGAAAGCTCCCTGCGCGGGATGCCTACTTCTTGACAATTTCTCAGACTGTGGTCAGTGTCAAAGTCCTTCTCTACAGGCGCCACCAGCTTTGCCGATATCCGCTTACTATTGGGGCAAGGTAGAATTGGTGAGAGCTTGAAGTAAGGAGAGCCGCCATAAGCCGCAGTCGAGGGAGCACACAGTATCGTGCGGGGCAAGTACTCGTTCTGCGCCACGTCAGCTGGGAAGGAGTGGGAGCCTTCGGAGAACGGCTCGATGCACGCGGGGTGCCCTGGCGTTACGTGGACCTCTTTGCCGATCAGCCGCTGCCTGACCTTCGCCTCGCGCGAGCGCTCCTCGTTATGGGAGGACCGATGGGCGTCTGTGAGGCAGAGCGCTACCCATTCCTGAGAGGAGAGATCGCGGCGATCGGCGCGGCTGTGCGAAGCGGAGTGCCAACCGTCGGGGTCTGCTTAGGAAGTCAGTTGCTCGCCGCCGCTCTGGGAGCGGTGGTGAAGCCCAACCCGGCCGGAAAGGAAGTCGGCTGGGGTTCCGTCCGCAAGACGCCCGCTGCGCTAACAGATCCTATCTTGGGAAGGTTTCGAGCGGAGGAGACGGTTCTTCACTGGCACGGTGACGTCTTCGATCTGCCCGAAGGTGCCGTGCCTCTTGCGTGTTCGCCCATGACCCTTCATCAGGCATTTCGTTGGAGATCTAGGGCCTGGGGTCTGCTCTTCCATGTGGAAGCAGATCCGACACTGGTTCGATGCTGGCTGGGTGAGCCGACCATGAGAGCGGAGGCGGTGGCTCTCAACCCAGGCTTGCCGGAGCGCATTGAAGCCGAAGCTCCCCGTTACGAGGGGCGCTTAGCCCACCTGCAAGAGGCCGTTTTAGATGCGCTCTTGGGTCCGACTGCACTGGGTCGCCGTAGCCTCTAACTGCTAGTCGTCGTCTTTCGGGAAGCGACGGTGAAGAAGCTAAAAGGAGCGAGGTTGAGGATCCCTTCGCGGCTCATCGTGGAGGTCCAGGCTATAGGTCGGGGCACGACCGAGCCTATCAGCAGCTTGTAGAGGCTCTGCTCTTCGAGGTCCGACGGGTCTATGATCAAGGCCGCTCCTCTCTCGGCTCCTACTCTCGCGACACGATCCAGGAAGCCTGCGTCACCCGCCGCCCTCGCGGACCACGACCGCCGGTCCCCTCGCCCGCCACCTCGGCCTCGCAGGAGAAAGCCGATTAGCCCTTCAGCTATTTCGCAGACCAGCCGAGCGGCTAGCTTGTCGGTCCCGCCTTCTTAACCTCTTCGTCCACCTCGGCCTCGAAGTTCTCGAAGTTCTCGGCGAAGAGGCCAGCGAGCTCCCTGGCCTGCTCGTCGTAGGCGTCCTTGTCGTCCCAGGTGCCTTTAGGATCCAGCACCTCTGTCGGAACACCAGGGACTTCCGTTGGGACGTTCATGCCAAAGATCGGGTGCTCCCAGGTCTCGACGTCGGCGAGCTCGCCTCCTATGGCCGCCCGCACCATCTGGCGCGTGGCAGCTATATCTATCCGCTCGCCCACCCCGTAAGGCCCGCCCAACCAGCCGGTGTTTATGAGGTAGCAGCGCGCACCGTGCTCTCGCATCTTCTCGGAGAGCACGGCCGAGTACGTGGTCGGCGGCAGGGGCAAGAACGGCGCCCCGAAGCAGGTCGAGAACGTCGCCTCTACCTCGTTCTCCATGTCGGCCTCGGTGCCGGCAAGTTTGGCGGTGTAGCCGGAGAGGAAATAGTAGGCGGCCTGCTCGGGGGTTAAAGTGCTTATAGGCGGCAAGACGCCGAAGGCGTCGGCGGTGAGGAAGAGGACGGCCTCGGGGTGGCCGCCCCGGCCCTCGGGCACGGAGTTCTCGATGTACTCTAAGGGGTAGGCCACGCGGGTGTTCTCGGTAATGTAGCGGTCCGAGTAGTCCACCTCGCGGCTTTGGCGCTCCATGCCGACGTTCTCTAACACAGCCCCGAAGCGGATGGCGTCCCAGATCTGAGGCTCCTCCTCCTGGCTAAGGTCTATCGTCTTGGCGTAGCAGCCCCCCTCGAAGTTGAAGACGCCCTCGTCGGACCAGCCGTGCTCGTCGTCCCCGATGAGCCTGCGCTCGGGGTCCGCGCTCAGAGTGGTCTTGCCGGTCCCCGAAAGGCCGAAGAAGAGGGCGACGTCGTCCTCCTCGCCCACGTTCGCCGAGCAGTGCATCGGCAAGACGTCGTGCTCGGTCGGCAGCACGAAGTTGAGGACGCTAAAGATGCTTTTCTTGATCTCACCGGCGTAGCCGGAGCCGGCCACGAGGACCGCCTTACGAGAGAAGTCTATGCCCACGAAGGTCTCGGACTCGGTCTCATCCTCCTCGGGATCGGCGAGGAAGCCGGGCACGGAGATGACGGTCCAATCCGGCTCGAACTCTTCTAGCTCCTTACCCTTCGGGCGTCTGAAGAGCTGCCTCGCGAAGAGGGCGTGCCAGGCGTACTCGCAGACGACCTGCACGTTCAGACGGTATCGGGGGTCGGCGCCGGCATAGGCGTCTACCACGTAGAACTCCTCGAGGTTGCCGAGGTAGCCGGTGGCCTTGTCGAGGAGGGCCTCGAAGGCTTCGGCCGAGAAGGGCTTGTTGGTCTTGCCCCAGTTCACCCTGTGGCGCGTAGCGTCGTCCTCGATGATGAAACGGTCAGTGGGCGAACGCCCCGTGCGCTTGCCTGTCTTGGCGACCAAAGCGCCGTTCCCGGCGAGCATCCCCTCTCGGCGCCTGACGGCCGCCTCCACGAGCCGCGCGGGGGGCAGGTTCTCGTGCACCGCCCCGTATCGCTCCAGCCCGAGCCGCTTCAGCGTCATCTTGCGATCCGCTACATCCATACGATCCCTTTCAATCGGTTCCTAAAGACCCGGTACTCACCGTCTCGGAGGGCCCTAAAAGGCCCTTAATATGCCTCTCACCGAACTCAAGTCTAGCAAACCCTCGCATTCCGCGCCGTCTTGTCCGGCAACGCCCCATGCTATATCCTGCCCGTCCCACGATCCCAAACTGCGCCCACCGTGACCCGATTTCTATGGCGTTGGAGTGCTCGTCGTGGCCACCATCGGCTCATCGGGCGGTATACTCCAAGTCTTCGATAGACGGGTCTTTAGCCGCCTCGAAACCTCCCGGCGCCGGAAGGGGTATAGGCCCGGTAGAGAAGATCGGAATGTTCGATCGACTGGCAGACATAGCGCAGTGGGCCATAGACGTCGTCTACTCCTCAGGCTACGTCGGCGTGTTCGTCGTGGTCGCGCTGGCTAACGTGCACATGCCGATCCCTTCGGAGCTGACCCTGCCCCTCTCGGGTTTCCTGGTCGGGCAGGGGCGCTTCTCGTTCGCCCTGGTGATGGCGGCGGCGACGGCGGGGGGAGTAGTCGGCGCGCTGGCCCACTACCTGCCGGGGCGTTGGTTCGGCGAGGAGAGGCTGCGCAAGCTCGTCAGGCGGATCGAGCGATACAAGATCGTCACCGAGTCGGATCTGGATATGGCGAGTCGGGCGTTTGAGCGGCACGGCGGGAAGGCTATAGTGGCCGGGCACCTCGTCCCGGGGATAGGTTCCCTGATCTCGGTTCCGGCGGGCATCGCGCGCATGCCGCTCTTCGGGCGGTTCATGTTCTACACCGTCCTCGGCAGTGCGCTGTGGAACGTCATCTTCGTCGTCCTCGGGCTAGTCTTGGGCGCCAACTGGCCGACTGTGAAGCAATACGCATCCATCATCGAGTACGCGGTACTGGCGGTCCTTTTCCTGGTAGTACTCCGATTCCTGTGGCGCCGGTGGAGGGCACGCACATAACCTTGACGCTCTCCTTACTCGCCGCTAGCGTTCGACGCTCGAACGCCACGCGAGTAGCTCGTCGCGGCGCTCACCCGCTTCTCCGGCGCGCTCGTCCGCCAGGTTCTCTCGTTCGAGGGGGTCTTCCGACAGGTCGAAGAGCTCGTCGGGTAGGTCGCCGTAGTGGTGGATGTACTTCTCGAAGCCCTTTATGCTCGCCAAGCCCTTGTTCTTGTTGAAGCAACTGAACATGAGGAGCCGGTCTTTAGGCATCGGGCGATGCAGCGAGTAGCCCGGGTATTCGCCGCCCTTCACCTCGTAGCCCAAGAGGTCCAGCACCGTCGGCAAGACATCCGTCAGGTTCGATGGCCCGGTAGAGCGCTCGCCGTCCTCGAACAAACCCGGGGCGTGGATGATGAGCGGGATCTTGAGGCCTTCTTCGTAGGGGACGTCCTCGTGCCCGTAGCGGTCGTGCTCGCCGAAGCCCTCGCCGTGGTCGCCGAAGATGACGAAGATGGTGTTGTCGTAGAGCCCGAGCTCCTTGTACTGGTTTATGAGGTTCCGCAAAAAGAAGTCCTGGTAGCGGACGCAGTTGAGGTAGCGGTCGAGCTTGTTGTCCTCCGCGAAGTCCTCGTGCCCATAACGGGCAGGGGGATGGTAGTCGTGGTGCGCCGTGCCCGTAAGGTACTCGACCACGAACGGCTCGCTCTTGTGCTCTCTTAGCCACCTCTCGCTGGGCTTCAGCATGATGTCGTCCTCGTAGCTGAAGTAGTTCGACCGCTCAAAGCCCTCCGTGTCCACAGCTTCGAGCGGGTAGTGATCCTCGTAGCCTAGGTTCTTCGCGAGGCGCCCGAAGTCATCGAAGTTCTCGGTGGAGGACTGGAAGAGGACCGTGGAGTAGCCCTGCTCCCTCAGGAGGTCGGCGATGCCCCGAGCGGGGAGACTGTCCGGCTCCATCTCGGCGGTCGGTCGGAGGGGCGGGTAGACCCCGCAGTTAACGGAGACGCTGGCTTTAGCGGTGTGGGGCACGGTGGTGTAGGCCCGCTCGACCAGGAGGCTGCTCTGCTTCGCCAGCTCGGCGAGGAAGGGCGTGGTTTTCGGCCCGCCGTAGGGGGTCGTGGCACCGGCTCGGGTTGATTCGAGGTGGACCAGGACGACGTTGTGCCTCTTCGTTCGGGGCGTCGGCGCGAGAGAGGCGTTCGCGGCCGGGTGCTCCACGGCCGGGCCGTCATTGGTGTTCCTCCCGGAGATCGCGCCCTTGATCCCTGTAAAGATGAGGTTGACGAAGGGGTCCCTGGCGAAGGCCTTGCCGGCGGGGTTGGGGCTGGTTGGCAGCGAGAGCAAAACGCACCCGAGCGCCTGGAGGCAAAGCCCGAGCGGCACCAGGAAGGGGATCTTCTGACTCGTCGGAGTACTCTCCGACAATCCCCGTAACCGCCCGACGGCACGCGTCACGAGGAAGGGGCCTGAAGCCGCGTAGAAGATGGCGGCCGCAAGGAGTATCCGGGCGGGGGGCGGAAGTTGGATCATCGGTTTGATCTCGTCGAACCTGGGGAGCCACAAGGCGACGATGCCGTAGTCGAGCGTGGTGCCAGTCTCCCCGTAGAACCGGTAGGCGCTCGTCCTGAAGAGCGCCACGAGCATCGTCGCGACGTGAAAGAGGACGACCACGGCCCACCGCAGAGGTCCCCTTCGCGCGATGGCGAAGAGCCCGAGCCAGAGCGACGCGTACCCTAGGTTGAAGAACACGTCCGATCGCATCAGCTTCAGGGTCCGCGCAAGCTTGAGCCCGCCGAAACGTGAAGCTACGCTCGAGGCCTTCAGCGCGAGGTTGTAGGCGACGAAGGGTACCAGGAGGCTGAGCAGGTAAACCCAGTCCCTCCGGCCCAGAAGCGCCACCAAGAATCCCAGCACGCTCCTCAATCTGTCACCCTCCGACACAACAAGGCGCAGAGATTCTATAAGATTTTGCGAGGCTTTAACGTAGCCCGACGATCGCTCAGAGTAGCGGCAAAGGAGCGTGTACCCACATCCTTCTTCAATCGCTTCGCGCTAGATCCACCCCACCGCCCGGTACCACCGGGCGGTGCGCTTTAGGCCCTCGTGGAGCAGAACTTCGGCGCGCCAACCCAAAGCCTTCTCGGTGCCGGAGGGATCACAGGTCCACGCGTGAACAGCCAGGTCCCGGGCCCGGCGCTCGTCGAAGACGGGGACCGTGCCGCGGATCTTCGCTACCCCCTCGGCCGCGCGGCCCGCCAGTTTGAAGGCAGCGGCGGGTAGAGGAACGGTGTGGACGGGACGATCGAGCGCCCTCTCCAGCCTGGCCACGATCTCCCGCCAAGCGTAGCGGGTGACTTCGGCCACCGGGAAGGGGCCCAAGCCGACGGGCTCGCGGGCCGCCGCGAGAGCTGCCCGGGCTACGTCGGCGGCGTAGACGGGTTGCAGGAGGCCCGGACCGGAGGGGAGGACCAGCCAACCGCTACGCGCCATCCTGAATAGGGGCAGCATGTCCACGTCGCGCGGCCCGTAGACGGCAGCCGGTCGGAGGACGACGATCTCTATCTGCCCGTCGAAAGCGCGAAGGTGCGCTTCGGCCTTGAGCTTGCTCCGGCCGTAGGAGCTCGCGGGGCGGTCGTGGTCGTCTTTTGCGAGCCCATCGGGGCCGCGCGCTGCCAGGCTGCTGATCAGTACGAATCGCCGTACCCCCGCTCCGGCCGCGGCGGCGGCGAGCCTTTGCGTACCCTCCGCGTTGACCCGGTGGTAATCTTCCGCCCGGCGGGCCTGCGTTATCCCCGCCACGTGAACTACCACGTCGACACCCCTCACCGCCTCCGTAAGATCTCCTGGGCTTCCGAGGTCCGCCGGCACGCGCTCCGCCAGGAGGTCTCCGATCCAGCGCAAGTTGCTCGAGGAGCGCACGGTGCAGCGCACCTCGTGGCCCGCCTCGACGAAGGCCTCCGCGACGTGGCTACCGACGAACCCCGTCGCGCCGGTGACGAGCACGCGGTCGGCCACTTCGCTCCTAGAGCTCTTTCTGGTAGATCCGGTACGTCTTGTAGAGCTTTGCGCCGGAGGTTTGCATGAAGCGGTTTATTGCCTTGTTGTCCTCGAGCGTCCACGAACCCTCACACCTCTTGTAGCCTTTTGCCATCCCGCGTTTGTAGAGGTCGTGGATCATCACCACCTCCATGCCTTTGTTGCGGTGCTCCGGCGCTACGCCCAGGATCGGCAACCGTAGCTGGTCCACGATCCTCTTGCGGTTCAAGAAGTGGAAGATACCGAACGGCAACAGCCGACCGCGCATCCGCTTGAAGACCTGGTTTATGTCGGGCAGGAGGACGGTAACCCCAGCAAGCTCCCCGTTTACCTCGGCGAACGCGACGAGCTCCGGATCGAGGATCATCTTGAACTCCCTGGCAAGATGGTCGAATTCCGCCTCGGTCCACCTCACGAAGCCCCAGTTGTCTTCCCAGGCCCGGTTGTAGAGCTCCTTGACGCGCGAGATCTCCTCGTCCCAATGCTTCATATTGGGCTGACGGATGGTCGGGTTATAACGTTTGCGGGCCCGCGCCGCCAGGCGCCCGATCCTTTCGTTCACCTCCCATTCCCGCTCGAAGAGCCAGGCGTAGAGGTCCTTGGCCTTGCGGTAGCCTGTCATCTCGACGTAGCGCGGGTAGTCGGGCGGGTTGTACGGCATCTCGACGAAGGGGTCTTCGTCAAAGGCGTCGATCAGGAGCCCCGCGCTCTGGTTCATGGAGGGGTTGGCAGGCCCTCGCACCGCGCCGCGGCCGCTTTCCCTCGCCCAGCCCTCCACACGGGCGAGCAGCGCCCCGGCCGTCGCCTCGTCCTTCGCCTCGAAGAAGCCGAAGAAGATCAGGTTATCGCCGTGGGTCTCGTTGTGGTTGTCATCATCGATGGCGGCGACACGTCCGATGACTTCGCCGTCGCGCTCGGCGAGGAAGAGGTCTATCCGCGCGTGCTCGTAGAAAGGGTTCTTCTTTGGGTCGAAACGTTCCCGTTCGGAGATCAAAAGCGGCGGGACCCAGTGCCGATAGTTCCGGTACTTCGCGAACGGGTACTCGATGAAGCGCTTCAGGTCGGCGCGGGATTCGACGACCCGGACCTTTGGGGCCTCCAAGGCCACGCTCCTAACCGATGACGCCCAGGTGCTTGCCGACCCCGGCGAAGACCTCGAGCAGGCGATCTATCTGCTCAGGGCCGTGGTTCGCGTTGACGCTGGTGCGGATGAGGCTATGGCCGGTGGGAACGCCGGGTGGCAGGGCTGGGGTCGTGAAGATCCCCTCCTCCCACAGCGCCTTCCAGAAGAACACGGTGAGCTCGTCGGGGCCGACCAATACCGGCACTATGGGCGTCTCCGAGCCCAGGGTGTCGAATCCCAATGAGTTCATCCCGTTTCGCAGGCGCGCAACGTTCTCCCACAACTTCTCCCGATGCTCGGGCTCCGTCTCCATGATCTCCAGGGCCTTGAGGGTCGCCGCCACCTGCATAGCTGGGAGCGCCGCCGTAAAGATGAAGGGGCGGGCCGTGTGTTTGATGTAGTTGACCACCACCCTGCTACCGGCCACGAAGCCCCCCACGGAGGCGAACGACTTTGAGAAGGTGCCGATTATGAGGTCCACCTCCCCTTCCAGGTCGAAATGCTCAGGCGAGCCGCGGCCGTTCTTGCCTAAGACTCCTGTGGCGTGCGCGTCGTCGACGGCGACCCGCGCCCCATACTTGCGCGCCAGCTCCACGATGCCCGGCAGGTCGGCGATGTGGCCGCTCATCGAGAAGACACCGTCGGTGACGATCATGCGCCCACCTGGCTTGTCCGTGTCTTTGGCGAGCAACCTCTCCAGGTGGTCCAGGTCGTTATGCTTGTACTTGCGCAGGCTTCCGAAGGAGAGCCTCGCCCCGTCGTAGAGTGAGGCGTGGTTCTCGCGGTCGAAGTAGAGTATGTCCTGGCGCCCGGTGAGAGAGCTCAAGACCGACAGAGCGCCCAGGAAACCGGTACTGAAGGTCAGTATCGCTTCGGCGCCCAGGAAGTCGGCCAGGCGCCTCTCCAGCTCTTCATGAAGGGAGAGGGTACCCGTCAGAAAGCGTGAGCCGGTGCAGCTCGTGCCGAAGTCGTCGAATACCGCCTTGGCCGCTTCTTCGAGGCGGGTGTCCTGGGTGAGCCCAAGGTAATCGTTGGAGCCGGTGATGATCATCTCCCGGCCGTCCACCGTAGCGGTACCGCCGTGCTGCGCGCTGATAGGCTGGAAGTAGGGGTATATCCCAATGGTCTTCGCCTCGTCGGCGCGGGCGAGCTCGACGGAACTGAAGGCTTTGTGGAAGATGTCGCCGGCGCGGGCCGAATCGCCTTCCGGCTTCTCTGCCGTGGCCCTCCGGATACGGTCGAGGTCTACGTAGTTCGACAAGTCATCCCTCCACGGCGTTCGACAAAAGTTCTACAAAGCAAAGGAGCTTACCCCCAGGGTCGAGAACCTTACGCGCCGCGGGAGCAGCGCACGCTTCAAAGCTAACGGGCTTGCCCGCCAACAACCGACCCCGGAGAACCGCACCTGACCAGTGACGAGTTATCCACACATGCGCATGCTACTACCTAAACGCAAGAATTGGAACACGTATTAAACGTTCGTTAAGCGCGAGTTGCGATGTTCGGCGGCTTCAGGTCCAGCGCGGGGTGATGACGTCGTCTACTTGCAAGAAGAGGAAGTGGTCGAAGTAGTAGTGGATCAGGAGCGTCGAGAGCACCACCGTGTAGAACGAGAAGTAGTGTTGCTGCTCGGGATCGTCCGCCCACACGCCGCCGAGCAGGAGAGCGACGCGCACGAGCAGGTAGGCCAGGGCCGCGCCTAAAGTGAACAGGAAGCACATCCAGTAGAGGCTCTTCCCGCTTCTCGAGACCCGCGCCACATACCGGGAGCCGATGAGGCCCTTCTCGGCGCGCACCCTGTTGAGGTAGAGCACGACCGCGAGGTACTGGAAGGAGTGCCAGACGTTGAGGCCCTGGAAGGCCACGTCGAGGTTCGGCAGGGCAGGCGTGACGAAGAACAGGAGGGCGGCCAAAGACATATGCAGCGTCTTCGGTATGTGCAAGAGCCCGGCCTGCCACTCCCAGGCCGTCTTGGCGATAAAGGCGATCAAGAAGGCGAAAAAGGCGCCCGCCGCGAGCGGTCCGAACCAAGGGAGCTTTAGGAACTCCGGGAAGAGGAGCGCCCGCCCGCCCGTCTCGAATCCCTCGCTAGAGAGGTTGTTACCGAAGATCACGAGCGGCGTGCCGGTGAACTTGAAGGTCGCGATCGGGTAGAGGCTCGTCATGAGGAGCCCGTAGTCGATCACCCTGGAGACGAACTGCCACCGGGCGAGGTTCGAGGCCCTTCCCCGCGGGTCCTTGAAGCGGTAGGAGTCGGCGATGTACGCCGCCTGGTGGATGACGTGCACCGAGGCCCAGAAGAAGAAGATGGTGACGAGCAGGGTGAGGTTGTAGATCGCGAGCGACACGACCAAGACCGGCATGAGCAAAGCCCCCCACGTGTAGCGCCGGTAACGCTCCCTAAAGTGCGGCTCCATAATGGTCATGGTGTAGGTCGCGAACAGGTGCGGCCCGCCGATAAAGGCCGTGACGATCAGGTCCACGACGGTGTTCGAGGCCCCGCCCAGCTGGGCGAACAGGTGCGGCACCACCAGGAGCGCGCTCGAGAAGATGATAAAGACGAGGTCGTAGCCGGGCGAGATGAGCCACAGGCCCCTCGACGAGACCTTCAACTCAGCGGTGGCGGTCATGCTCGTCAAGAGAACCACCTTCCCAGCCCGGTCAGAGAGGTTCTAGACGACCACGGTGAGGAGCCGCGAAAGCGTGCTACGAGCATCATACCCATCCAGTGCATTTTATTGGCGCCGAGCGGGCCTTTGCAAGGGTTTCTGATTATGGTAGCGTCGAACCGGTCTTAAGGAACCCTGGTCGCACTCGTTCCTTTGGGGGACGAGTTCTCCGGGGTTGAGCAGCCTCACCTCGTCCCAGCCGAGGTTGGCGAAGACGTTCTGCGAGACATCGGTGACGCTCTGTCCAGTGACGAGCGCGAGGGTGAAGGTCAAGTCCACGAGCAGTCTGCCGAACTCGGTCTGTTTGGCATAGTGGTGGTCGAAGTGTATCGGCGTACCGGTTTCCGAAACACAAAATCTTTGAGGCCTTCCACGTTCGGGTTCCAGGCTCGCTTAGTAGGTTACGGCGAGGTCAAAATCGAGCTGAGGACTTAGCAAAGAGGATTGATGCGGAG
>Ga0126312_10001563_pt1 | contig 15042 bp, 18 predicted proteins | sample Plot104A_FD_92537 | JGI IMG/M metagenome (GOLD analysis project Ga0126312, IMG submission 92537) | Serpentine soil microbial communities from UC McLaughlin Reserve, CA, USA - Plot104A | ecosystem: Environmental > Terrestrial > Soil > Grasslands | place: USA: UC McLaughlin Reserve, Lake County...
CATGTCGGCCGCAATAATGTTGTATTTGACGCGGCCGGTCTTGCTCGCAAGCTTTAGTGACTTTATTATGTCTTGGGTTACTATGCTGCCTGAGGCAGTCACAGGAACTCTTGCATTCATCTGAAAGCATGCGACTGGCGGTTTATCTTCCTTGGCAGTACTGTTTTTTAGAAGTACCCTCTACATGTGTACAAGACATTTAACCACCGCATGCCATAATTAGCATGTTGCAATTGAGACTGTCAGCGGCATGGGCCGGCGCTTCTGACTTTATTCAGAAAATAGAGCAGACTACGGCCGCGTTGCAGGCAGAGCGCCAAATGAAGGGCATTGCAGGGGGCAGGGTGGAAGGCGGCCTGGTAGAAATCCATGAGCTGGAGAACCTTGCCGTCATTAGCGACCTGCACGGCGATTCCTACTCGCTTTTCCGCATCCTTGACGAGATAAACTATGAAAAATTCCTATCCCGCCCAAAGAATAAGCTGGTTTTTCTGGGCGACTATGTCGACAGAGGCAGCGATTCTGTCAGCGTCATATATGCTGTCTGCCACCTAAAGCATGCATACCCTGATTCCGTCGTGCTGATGAGGGGAAACCATGAGTCGCCGGCGGAATTCCCGTTTCCCTCGCACGATCTACCGTACAGGATCAGGGAGCGCTTTGGAAACAGCGGCAGGGATGTCTATGGTAGGCTGCTGTCAATGTTCAAACTGCTCACGCTTGCAACCGTGGTGCCGGACAGGCTGCTGCTGGTGCACGGCGGCCTCCCGACCGAAGATGCCGTTATTGCAAACTTTCACAAGGCCATTGCTACAGCACAAGATAGCCACGTCCGTAGCAGGGTGCTTGAAGAGCTCCTCTGGAACGACCCGAGGCGGCTTGATGGCGCGCCGGGATGGGAGCCGTCAAGGAGAGGCATTGGCCGGCACTTTGGAAGCGGCATAACGCGCAGGTGGCTGAATGCTACCAACACAAAAGCAATAGTGCGGGGCCACGAGCCCTGCCAGGGCTTCAGGCTCGACCACGACGACACCATCATGACGCTCTTTTCGTGTACAGAGGCTTACCCTGCTTTCAAGGCGGCATACCTGCTGCTGAGTGCGATCCAGCTTCACAAAATCGGCGATGCAAAGGACCTTGTGGCCTATGTCAGATTCCTAGTGTAGCCTTGATCTCCTTGCACCTTTTCCTGAGAGACACCGTGGAAATGTCGGCCACTTGGCATATCTCTACTTGGCGCAGGAACTCGTTGCAGTTCTGCGACGCTATGTAAATAACTGCGCCTGCAAGCGCCCTAGGATTCTTGCCAAGCGAGATGCGGTTCTGCTGCACTTCTGCATAGATTCGTAGCGCTTCCCGCTTGGTCTTTTCGCTTAGGTCCAGCCTGTTGGCTATCAGCGTAACATAATCGGGCCCCTGGAGCACAGGCATCTGGAGTGACAGCTCGCGCAAGATTAGCTTGTAGTGCGCCATCACGTCCTTGCTTGAAAGGTTGCAGACAGTGGCGACGTCGGCCACAGTCTTGGGGGTAGCAGTCTCCCTGCAGGCAGCATAGAGCGCAGCCCCCACGAGACCAAGTGTCGACCTGCCCTTGGCAAGCTTTTTGAGCGCGGCCTTTCGGTAAATATAAGCCGCACTTTCCATCACCGCCTGACTAAGATACAATTTGTCCCCAAAGTTGTTCAAGAACTTTAACGCCTTTTCCAAGTTTCTGGAAATAGAGTCGTTGAGCTGCGACCTGTTGTTCCAAGTGCGGAGCCTCTGCATCTTCAACTTTTGCGCTGGTTCGAGCGTCTTTCCCCTTGCGTCGGTGTCATCAAGCCCGATAAGCGTCGATAGTCCTTTGTGGTGTACCGCCAGAGACTCTGGCATGCCAGTCCTCGACCTATCGCTGTACTCAGAGGGGTTCATGAGACCCGCAGAATTTTCCGCATGATAAATCTTGTCATCTGCAACGCAGCCGCAAGAGCTGCAAACAAATTCGCTGGAAATCATGTCAAATATTACAGTTCCAGTCTCGCACTGTTTGCAAAATTCGGAATTATTGTTAGAACGAATTTGTTCAGCTGATTTCATCGCCACTACGTGGCGGACTGTTTTATTATCTCTAGTTTTTCTAGAAATTAGAAAATTGAAGTTCTAGCGAACATTCAATACGAAAAAGCGGTTGATCATAGGCCAATAGTGTGAATTTCAGACACTATTCTTCTATACTCTTGCTTCAGTAGCTAAAATGGTGTAAATAGGCTCTAGAAAGCGTCCGTTATTAAATAATAAAAATCATACAATTCACGTTGCTGGATACTCTGCTAATAGCTATAGCCACGTTTTTCTGGCTTTCCTACGTCCCAACCGCCATCATTTCGCTCTATCGAGTGGTAAAGAGTAGAAAAATATTTGTCGAAAAAGACCTCCGCCGGATACACAATGACCCTGCGATAATATTCCAGATAACGACGCGCTCTGCCACAAAGACGCCTGTTGTAGAGCGCGGCGTCATGTCGATAATAGAATCATGCCACCAAGTGAATTTTTACAATTATCAGATCTCTGTGGTGACTGACGACCCTAACGACACCAGGACGCTGAAGGGCAGCAGTAAGTGCGGAATAGTAGTAGTCGACAAAGAGTTCCATACAAACGCGATAAAAAAGGGCAGAGCGCTCCAGTATGCGACAGAGCACCGGCGGCTAACAGGCAGGAACACTTCAAAATACTGGATATTCCACATGGACGACGAAAGCTACGTCACGACCCAGACGATACTTGCGCTCCTGAAATTCATCAGAGAGAGTAGGGGGGTCGCGTCAGAAGGGCCCATCTTTTACCCGCTCAAGTTCGAGTCTGCAAACCGGTTGACCGCGATAGCCGAGTCAGTCCGGCCATACACGTGCTATGACTGCGTATCGCAGATGACAAACCCGCCTCCGCTACACATGCACGGGAGCAACCTGCTTGTGAGGTCCGACGTCGAAGACACGATAGAGTGGAAGTTTGGCCCAATCCTTGCAGAGGACCAGATGTTTGGCTTTAAAGTCTACGAAAAGTACGGTCCCGGATCGATGGGCTGGCACGGCGGCATATTGCTGGAGCAGCCGCCGCTTAACCTCAAGGACCACTTTTTCCAGAGGCGCAGGTGGGTCCTTGGTACATTGCAGAACCTCGAGAAGTTTCCAAGACTTCACAGGTTCAAGTTGATGTTCAAGTCGGTGACCTACTTCCTTGGCTTTGCCTCTGCCGTGGCGTCAGCCGCATTTACAATACACAACTACGTGCCACTGCTCTTTTCGCTGCCGGCATACAATATAAGCTACGAAGAGATCATTTCTCTTCCAAGCAAGCTGCCGGCATTTTCACTTGATTCTTTGGCGCAATCGGCCGCAAGCATCAACCCTGTCGAGTTTGGGACTGCGGCAATCTTACTCTTCACATCCATAGTCTGGCTTGCGTCGTACCAACTAGGCCTCTTATTGAACCTGCGCTATTCAAAGATAGGCTGGGCAAAGCGGCTGGTGTTCCATGTGCAGACGCTCCTGCTCTGCCCTCTAATTGGGCTGGTAGAGACCTTCCCTGCATTCTGGGCCATGATAGAATACCAGCTGAAAAAGAAAAAGAGCAAAGCAGAAAAAGTGCCCGTCTACGACTTTTACGTCGTCAGCAAGTGATATGATCTCAGGGCGCGCTTACCACGGCAGTGGCAAGCGGCTGTTGCCTTGCGTGAATAACTGCAAGCGCTATAGCCGAGAACACGATATTCATAAAGTACCAGTTCGGTATGGCGGTGAAATAGACGTCGGTCGATCCCATGAACTGTGTGGTCCATTCGCCAGGCATGATAAGCATTCCGGCGTTGGCGTCGCCCTGCATCGGAGCCGTGGCGCGAAGCGTGAACCACATGAAATCTTCTACCACCAACATCGGGCCAAACAGCGCGCCAGTCAGGATGAGGCTTGGAAGGACCCCTTTCATGTTGACATGTGCAGCAAGCAGGCCATAGGCTGTAACACCAAAAACGGCCGCCATTGCAAAGTGGTAGGGGTAAATGGGTGAAAAGAGCACAGGGTTATAGCCAAAGATAGTATCACGTATGACATAATACTCAATGAGTGCATATGAAATGGAAAAAGCCAAAGTAGAAAGGGTCAGCCCCAAGACATTCAGGCGCATATTTATTTGACATGAATGTTATAGAACATTCATGTAAACTATTGCTGAGTCCACTTATCAATTTTGCCCTGTTTTCGGTAAACACTCTCCGCCTTTTACTTCGTAAAATCACTGCCGCTGATTACTTTGCGCGTGGTCTACGTGCGGTTCAATTCTTCGACTCTCTGAATTCTTGGCCGCAAGCTTCGCATATAGGGTGGTGGTGATGATGATGCCCATCTCTTTCCATGCTGTGTATTGTGGTTCTAAAATGATAAAAATGGTCATGACGATGGGTAAGGGATTTCGACAACCTTCAGGTCCTCGGCAGCTTCGACATTGCCATGAATTGCATCTGCCTCTTTTACGAGCGCCGAGGTCTCGTCGTACCTTGCGCTAAAATGCGTAATAAACAGCTTTTTGGCACCTGCCTTGTTGGCAATATTGGCTGCTTCAGTCGCAGTCGAATGCCAGTGCTCAACTGCCTTTTGCTGCTTGTCGTGGCTGTACGTGGACTCGAAGACCAACACGTCGCACTCTGCAAAGAACTGCGCAAGCCTGTCAGTCGGCCTCGTGTCGCCCGATATGCCTATCTTTCTCCCCTTGCGCGGCGGCCCGACCAGTTGGCCTGATTTTATCGTCCTGCCGTTGAGGACGACGTCCTGCCCATGCTGTAGCTTACTGTAAAGCTCGCCTTCTGGAATTCCAAGCCTCTTTGCCTCCTTGATGTCAAAGGTACCCGGTCTGTCCAGCTCCTCAAGGCAGTAAGCGTACGATGGGATGGAATGCAAAGCCTCGCAGCAGGACACCTGATAGTCGTCCTCCTTGACGACAAGACCTTCCTTTTCTATTGTGTGGACAACTAGGTCGTAGGTCAGGCCAAAGTTGATTATGCGCATATTTTCCAGGATGAATTCTTTGACCCTTGGCTCTCCATAAATATCAACGCTCTTTTCCCTGCCCTGCAGGGCCATGGTCTGCAAGAGCCCAAGCAGGCCAGCGCAGTGATCGGCATGCATGTGGCTGATAAAGATCTTCATTTTCCTGTTCATGCCAAGACCGGCCTTGATGAAGTTGCGCTGCATCCCTTCTCCGGCGTCAAAGAGCAGGAGCTCGGCTCCCCTCACAAGGGCGATTGAGGACAGCCCGCGCTCGACGGTAGGGACAGCAGACGAGGTGCCCAGAAAGACCAGCTGCATGTTAACCATTTATAGCGTCATGGTGATAATGCCTGCTACATTTATGCTAATCACGATGAGTAACGAGATTTGAGGGCCGCCGCTATCGCTGGGCTGAGGTCCACCTTGGCATATTCGCTGGGGATGGAGTTGGTAGCAATGATGTCCTGCACGCTGGCTGCCTTGATCTTTTTCGACGCGTCTCCTATTAAGAGCGCGTGGGCGCACATTGCGTATATCCTGCCGGCGCCGTTCTTGCGCAGCACCTCTGCGGCCTTGATTATGCTCCTACCGCTACTTATCATGTCGTCTATCAGGATCGCGTCCCTGCCGGCGATGTTGACTTCAAGTTTGCCGTCTATGGTCACCTCGCCGGTATTCCTGTCCCTAGACTTTTTCAGAGCGACCATATCTGTCTTCAAGTACTCGGCAAATTCCTTCGCTCTGTCGGCCCCCCCGGCGTCCGGTGACACTGCGATCGGCCTCTGGAGCTTCATTGCGTTTGCGCGCTCTGCGAGGAGCGGAATCGAAGAAACATTCTGCATGTCGGCAAAGTGCGACATGGCAAGGTGGCTGTGTATATCGACCGTCACCACGTGCCTAACGCCTGCCGCCTCGAGCAGTTTTGCCACGAGGGCTACGCTCACCACCTCGCCTTCAAGGAACGCTCTATCCTGCCTAGCATAGGCAAGGTAAGGGATAACCGCGCAGATGTCACCTGCCCCGTCGTCAGCACATTTTTTTGCAATCATTAGTGCCTGCATCAGGTGCGTGTCGGTTGGCGGGTAGGTCGACTGGACGATGATGCAGTTCTTGGCGGTAGCCCTTCCAATCTTGATCTTGCTCTCTCCGTCTGAAAAGACGTGCAATTCTGCCTGCACGAGCTGCGCGCCAAGGCGCTTTGTGATCTTTTCTGCAAGGCCGGGGGACGACGGACCTGCAATGACTGATATTATCTCCTCTGGCAATGTTTCTGACAGGTAAGGATGATGATGTCTTATATCTATAACTTTTCAAAATGACTGCTGCTACAGGAACCTTCCAAACATCTGAGTAAACAGCAGGAACGTGAGGACGGACGGCGGCACCAGCCCAAGCATAAAGATGTTTGGCGCCATGTCGGCAGGCACGTCCATTTTGTTGATGAGCACTATGATTATAAAAAAGGAGCCAAACAGGGTCGTAGCAAAAAAGAACACCGTCGCTACCAAGAACCCGAGTGTTAGAAGATTCTTGCTCTGCCCTGCAGCGGTCATCTGAATTGCATAGCCGACGCTTGGATATAATTGGTTACCTGCCCCGCATGTTTTCAGATTTAAATAACCTTGGCTGTCCATTGTTGATGATTGCGCTATCTGGTAATAATTGCCGCAATAGCGGCGCTGCTAGTCATGATGCAGGGACAGGCATTCGCGCAGACATTCTCATTCCAAAACGAATCGTCTTTTGTGGACGAGACCAAGATAATGCACGTCCTTGGAGAGATCAGGAACGATTCAGATATTGCTATGAAGGACGTAGTAATCAGGGCTTCATTTTACGACAAGGCAGGCAACCTGCTTAATGAATATCAGCGATCGTCCGAGGTGCGCGTGATTAACCCTGGCGAATCATCGGCCTTTGAAGTGCTGTACATCGACCAGGGGACGGTCGACAGCGTAGCCAACTTTACGTTGTTGGCCACAGGCAAGACGGCGGAAGAAGCAAAGGAAAAGCAACTGAGGATCGTGTCTTCAAATTCGCGGCTTGACGTGCTTGGCACGTACTATATCAATGTACAGGCAAGGAATGAAGGGCAAGAGGATGCGACGAACGCGATAATGATAGCAACCCTGTATGACAGGAACGGAAAGGTGATAGCGATAGGAAAGGCGCTGGCAGAAGCAGTCCGGGGAAGTTTTGACATCCCTGCCGGCTCAGCCGCCGCGTTTGGTATAGCAATCACTGAAAAGCTGCAGACGTACAAGGCTGCAAGGTATTCACTTGTGGCAGACTCTGACCAGTACCTTTCTGAAACAGTCGTGCTGGAGGCGACGGGCCCCGGCCTCAGCGCCTCAAGCAATAATAACCAGACCCAGAGCGGCTGCCTCATTGCAACGGCTGCGTTTGGGAGCGAGCTGGCGCCGCAGGTGCAGCAGCTGCGAGCGTTCAGGGACGGCATTGCGCTCCGCACCTTTGCTGGAAGCAGCTTCATGAATGTGTTCAACGCGTGGTACTACTCTTTCAGCCCATCGGTTGCCGAGTATGAAAGGCAGTCTTCATGGCTACAGAGTGCCGTCAGGGCATCCATCTACCCTCTGCTTAGGATGCTTGGCATAAGCACCTTTGTCTACGATCTGCTCGGCTTTAACAGCGAGCTGGCGATAGTGGCGGTAGGGGCTACGGTCGGCTCGCTTGTCGGCTCGCTTTACTTTGCGCCGGTCGCTGCTGTGCTGGCAGTCGTTAACAGGAAGAAAAAGTGGGACTTGTCAATGGCAAAACTCGTCCTGTTGTGCGCTTGGATTGCAAGCGTTGCTGCAATAGCAGCTGCAGAGCTTGCTGTCGCGCCTGAGGTCATGATGTTTGGCACGTCGCTTCTAGTGCTGTCTGCGATAAGCACTGCTATCCTTGCAATAGCAAGAGCCGCTATTAGATTGTAAAGCGCTCTATCCTGCCTGAATTGATTATTTCACTTACCAGAGCAGCGAGCCTGTCAACGTCGATGCCATGGTAAACATTGCTGCCGCTGTCCAGCTTTTTTATGGCTCTCCGCAGGATGGACAGGCAGATCTTAGGCTCGTCTTTCTCGTCATGGACAAACGCCGCAGCCACCAGAATTATGCCGTTCAAAACTTCTTTTTCAGTCCCCGTCGCAGACTTCCACACACCCTCTAGGACCTCGTGCGCGCCCCAGTACTTTTCGTCATTGAACAGCTGTATTGCCCGCCTGATTGCCTCCTCTTTTTCCATGTGGCGCTCGACGGCGTGCTCGTAGCTGGCAAGCGGGGAAATTGCCGCAAGCTTGCCTACCACTTCGCTAATGCCCGTGCCGTCAGGTATGCTGGTGTCAAACTCGACGTATTTCTTGGAAACGCGACAGTCCCTGACAACGATTTCCGGGTCGCCTGCAAGAGATCTTGCCCTGTAAAGCAGCTTCGTTGCGTCCTTGGGGGTGAATGACCTGTTCTGCAGGTGTATTATATACCGCTGCATCCTTGCCGTACAAGCGCTTTCTGCCAAAATAAACATCTCTACCAGGGAGAAAGTAGAGTTGGCTAAGAATGTTAGCCTAGGCTAACATTTATTACCTGGGCTAACCCAACAATATCTGGGCAGAGTTTGCTTGTTTAGCCCAAAACTATTGCTTGCATCAGCCATAGCAGTCGCCCTTGTAGGCAGCACCTTGGCTATTTTCTCGCTTGGCGTTGACGCCCGGAATGAACAAAAGGTCGTCGTCGGCGGCGGGCACGGGCTTGGCACTTATCGGACGACAGGCGACGTGCTTGACCCGATAGGCGCTGACGGCCGGGCAAGCGCCGCAGAGATAGACCCTGTAAAATACCTGCGCGACTTTAGCTATGGCCGCGCCTCGGTCCTTGACGACGGAACTACCCTGCGCGAATATACCATAATTGCAGATGACCGGCAGACAGTGGAGCTGTCGCCGGGCGTCTATTACAATGCATGGACTTTTAATGGGAGCATTCCCGGGCCTACCATCAGGGCTACCGAGGGTGACACTGTCAGGATCCATTTCATAAACAATGGCACCAAGCAGCACTCGATGCACTTTCACGGTATCCATAGCGCCGAAATGGATGGTGTATTTGAGATCATAGGCCCAGGCGGTCAGTTCACCTACGAGTTTTACGCCGAGCCTGTCGGCTTGCACCTTTACCACTGCCACGTGATGCCACTTGAGGAGCACATATCGCACGGCCTGTACGGCGTCTACATAGTCGACTCCAAGACTCCAAGGCCGGAGGCTGACGAAATGGTGATGGTGATGAACGGCTACGACACCGACTTTGACACTGAAAACAACTTTTACACCGTAAATGGCATACCGTACTACTACATGCACCACCCGATCGAGATCGAAAAGGACAGGCTGGTGCGCGTCTACCTCGTGAACATACTGGAGTTTGACCAGATAAACAACTTTCATTTGCATGGCAACCTGTTTAATCTGTACAGGACAGGAACCAGCATGACTCCGCACGAATACACCGACATGGTGACGATGAGCCAAGGCGAGCGGGCGATACTTGAATTCAACTACAGGTACTCCGGCCAGTACATGTTCCACGCGCACAAGACCGAGTTTGCAGAGAAAGGGTGGACAGGCATGTTTTACGTCAAGGAGTGACATGAATGGAAGAGCAAAGAGAACGGCGGTCAGGAATTTCAGCAAAATTGGTTGCAAGCGCAGTCATACCGCTGGTGATACTTGGCGCTATGGTCGCGTTTCTGCTGTGGCCCGGTAGCGGCCTGCTCAACGCCGGCATTCCTCTGCCGGATATCACAATAGAAAGGATAGAGTTTCTGGACGGTACCATAGCGGCGTACATCTGGAACACCGGGCCGGAAACTATCGAGATAGCGCAGGCAGACGTCAACGACAGGATATTGCCTGCGGCTATAGAGCCTTCCAAGACCCTCGGCAGGTTTACAGAAGCCAAAGTCGTCATACCATTTGAGTAGAACGAAGGACAGCCCTACGAAGTGGGGATAACCACATCTGACGGCACAAGATTTGCCCGGGCGGTGGCGACAGCAGCGCCAACTCCGCAGCCAGATGCATCGCAGGTCTCGCTCTTTGCGCTCCTTGGCACGTACGCCGGCATCCTCCCGGTGCTGATAGGGCTTCTCTGGTACCCGTTCATCAGGAGGCTTTCGCAACCAAAATACAATTTCTTCCTGAGCCTCACGGCCGGCCTTCTGCTGTTCCTCGGGATTGACGCTCTGATAGAATCCAACGAAATGGCGCTTGAAAATGTCGCCGGCGCGTTCAGGGGCCAGCTCCTGATAGCCACTGCTGCGGTGGTGTCATTCCTCGTGCTGATGTATGTCTCTGAAAAACTGGTTGACGGCTCCAAAGGACGCATTCTTCAGCGGTCGTTTGCAATAGCGCTCATGGTGGCGATAGGCATAGGCCTACACAACCTTGGTGAGGGCCTTGCCATCGGCGGGGCAATGGTCGTGGGCGAGGTCGCGCTGAGCACTTTTCTGATAGTAGGCTTTACGATACACAACACAACAGAGGGTCTGGCAATAGTGTCGCCGATGGCAAAGCAAAAGCCAAAAATCCTATACCTGGTTGCGCTCGGGCTAATCGCCGGCGCGCCAGCTATTGCCGGCGCTTGGATAGGCGGATTTGTGTCTTCGTCCATAGCGTCGATAACCTTTCTTGCGATAGGAGCAGGCGCGATATTTCAGGTAGTGCTGGGAATATTTAGGATGGTAGGATATTCTGATGGACAATTCAAGTTCCTGACTGGGCCCAACGTCGCCGGTGTTACCGTGGGATTTCTGATAATGTATCTTACCGCGCTCTTGATTTGAAATGTTATATATCTTGACAAGTTGCACTAGGCTGATGACAAAGACGCTGAGCATCGACGATCAGACGTACAGGCGGCTGACCTCGATTCTGAACGACATGATGCATACGAAAAAGCATGATGTCGACTATAGCGACGTGATAGATGTGCTGATAGACGTCTATCACGATAGCCTGACTTTTAGCGGAGAAAACGCCGGAGGCTAATTGTTTAAATTGCCGTTTTGCGCATTGCGTGGCAGCCAACATGCGCACGCTGGCTCCCTTGTGTGTACTTGCAGCAGCATTTGTTCTAGTCTTGTCACTATTTGCAGCCGTTCCTGTTTACGCCTTTGACAGTCCGCAGATAATCTTGCAGTCTTCTTTTGTGGATTCTGGTGGAAACCTCAACGTGGTAGGAACTGTCAGGAACTTTGCACCAGCGCCGGTGCAGGTTACGGTCGGCGTGCAAACTGACGATGGCAGGATCCTGCAGGCGCCAACGTACGGTAGGGTAATCTGGCCACTCACCGACTCTCCGTTCAAGTTCGTGCTCAAAGGTGACAAAACAAAGGCTGGCGAGCCCTTCATAATGGACATCCGAGAGATCGAAGCCACATATTACAATACGCTGGTTCTCTCGTATGACAGCATGGCCGTCGGAGAGGAAAAGGCGTTTATGGGCACGGTAAAGAACACTGGCCCGTTTGCCATGCGCAACGTCAGCGTCTTTGCCGCAGTTCACAGCCCGGATCACGCTTTGCAGCTTGACACCGTCAGGAGCAATGTCATCCCTGTCATCCAGCCCGGGGAGGAGCTGGAATTTATGGCAATACCAGACCCTGCGATAAGGGCAAGCGTGCTATACTATAGCTGCGCCGGGCTTGACTACGACGAGCCAATAACTACACTTGACGCCGGCGACGGCAAGTTTGTCTCATACAGCCTGTATGCCGTCGCGCAGGTAAGCAAACTCAGGTACGAAAGTGAAACCGACAGCATTGCGTTCGGGGTCAGGCCCTACGCCCCCAATGGTGGGCCGCTGAGCATAAAGATACCGCAGCTTGCCCAGAACCACACGGCGACAGTGATGGTCGACGGCCAGCTAGACGAGAAGGCGACTGTCAGGGGCGACGGGAGGACCATGTTCATTGACTTTTATGTTCCGAAGGGAGACCACCAAGTGCAGATACAGGGGGTAAGGAACGTGCCCGAGCTCCCCTTTGACACATTCACGCTTGCAGGGGCGACAGCTGCGGCGATAGCAGCGGCGATGCGGTTCAAGGCAGCGTTTAAAATCTCCTAGCATGCTTGAAGCCCTGTGAACATTGCGCTCATAATCAAGTCGCCGGCTGGCATGCAGCTGAGCCTTTATGACGATAGCCTTGCGCTCATAGAGTCAGAGTCGTTTGCAGATCTCTACACGTTGAACTTTCACCTGCAGACCCTTACCAGAAAGTACAGGATCGAAAAGGGCCTGCTGGTAGTGCACGACAAAGGCAGGAATGCGGTCGACCTGTCAATTGCGCGGGACGAAAACTCGTTCTTTGTCAGCTAGCTGCTAGCGCGGTAATTCCTCTGTGCGATAGCCACCTTTATTGTAGAGTGGCAGTTGGGGCACCGGGCCCAGCTGCGGCCGCCAAAGTATTGCCAGATGTAGCCGCACTTTTCATAGGTGCACTTGAGCCACTTACCCCTTGGAGCCTTGGGCCAGTTATCCTGCATCGGCTTGCGGGTCCTTCGCGCCTCTCTTAGCTTTCCCTTGTTGCTTAAATACGGCAATAGCTTGATTAATTTCCCACAGAGTTAAAGACGTTCTGATAATACATTGATGTCTACATAGCGTCGTATAGCACTGTCGGCTTCCGTAATTCTATGTGATCTTTGGCAAGATCTACAACAGCGCCGACGGTGGACTGTTCGTCGGCACTAACGGCACAGTAGGCGGATTCGACATCACCAAGCTGTGGACCGACAACCCAGACCTGATACTGACCAATGCCATGGCCTACAAGTACGCGCCATCTATAGGCGAAGCATCCAAGATACCGCTGAACATTGATGCAGAAATCTTCCGAGTCACGCCGGGCGAGCTGACAAGGTGGTATCTGGTCAACCCAGGTCCCAACGGCTACGCTGCGTTCCACTCCATATCTGGCATGATTGATGTCCGCGACGGCTCGATCAAGAACAGATATGGCACGCAGCTAAGAAATGACGAGACATGGACCATTCCGCCGGGCTCTGCTACGGTGATTGAAGCGGTCTTCCCAGAAGAAGGCGTCTATGTGGGCGTCGACTACAACATGAGCCACGTCCTCAAGGGCGGAGCATTTTTGCAGTCCTCGCTACAAACGAAGCGACTGACGACGACCACCTAGAAGGAACAATGGTCATGTCGATGGAAGATACCATGGCAGACCACATGATGGAGAGGAGTTTTACTCCTCCCTCATTTCTTTCCTTTTTTAACCATAAAGCTTTTTTACTAATAATTTCGAGCTATTGCATTGGCTAAACGGCAGTTTACAATAGACACTGGCAAGGAGCAGATCCCTGTCGAGGGCCAGGTACACCGGAATGTAGCCGTGAAATACCTGATGAAGAGGCGAAGGTCACTCCTAATGACAAAGAATCCTGAAAAAGTGGAAAAGTTGTGGACTGACCTGCCCAAGACAATCAGGATCATGGGCAAGCAGCTGACCCGCGAGTACAGAGTGAATTGGGAGCGGATGGGCACGCAAGATTATGAGGGCTCTCGCTTTGTGTTCACGCTAGACGACGTCGGCGAAACGGCTTCTTTCGTTGCTAAAAAATAGCACAGCCTCTACTTTTCTGCGGTGTCCGGCACTATCAGCCCGCCTATCTGGCTGTAGGTCTTTAGAAACTGGAGGCCTTTTGAGGTGGTCTTGTACGTCTGGGTTGTCTTCTCGTACTCCAGCAGCCCATTCTCCACCAGCACCGACAGGTATTCCTTTAGCTGCGCGTACGAAAGGTACGCCTTGTACATTATCTTGGTCTTTGTAGCGCCATCGTTTGCAGCTTCCAGTATCTGCGAAACAATATCGGTTCTACTTCTATACTTCATGTGAGATCCTTATAGCTAACTCTTATAAAAATTGCAAGCATTGATTTACCGGAACATTATTCTATGACAAAGAATATTATCTGCACTATCTTGTCGCTCTAGGCGTTGAACAGCATCAATTTCGTTGTACTGGGCGATCATAGCGTAGCTTCGCAGCTGGGTAAAAAGGGAATAGCAACAGACATTGCCATCTATGACCGTAAAGCCGCCGATACAGTATATACACGGACTGTGCCCCTGACGTTTCTTGATAAGATCAGCCACTCATCCAGGCGGCCAATATGGCCGAGTACGCAAAACTGACGCAGCCAAGCCGGACAAGCATCCTGGCGAGCAGATAATGGCGCTTGACACGGTCGGCCGGAAGGAAGGCTTTGTGCTCCACTCATACGAGGTGGACAGGGAAAAGCCGAAAACGCTGCTAAAGAACACGTCGCTTTCAAATTACCAGCTCGTCGACTCGGTCGACCAGCTAAAGCATGAGATGGGCAAGCTCAAGCGCAAGGGGACCGACGGGTCAGCAGTTATCCCAATCGATCACGCCTTTGACATAAAGGGCATAGGGATGGTGGTGCTTGGAGTGGTCAAGGAGGGAACGGTCAGGGCGTACGACGAGCTGGCACTTGCGCCGGATGGCAAGAAGATACTTGTCAAGTCGATACAAGACGCACGACGACCCCGTGGACAGCTCTTCAAGCCCATCAAGGGTCGGCCTTGCACTCAAGGGCGCGGCTGCGGACGAGATTTCAAGAGGCGACGTGATATGCGCGCCTGATGCAGTTAGTGTCTCGTCAGGCGCAGTACCGGTGAAATTTGCAGAGCCCCTTCTTCAAGGGTGACCTGCCAGGAAGCCACACGTACCATGATCTATGTTGGCACGTAGGTTCGGGCAGCTAAAATAAAGTTGGAAGGCAACAACCTCTCGCAGGCAATGCCAGAAAAGCCTATAGCCTACCAGCAGGGCCATACCTGCGTGCTGCTAAAGCCGGACAGCCAAAGCACGAGGATAGCCGGCAAGGGAGCCATCCAATAAGAAAAAACTTTATCAAAACCTCCTTAGAAAAAGCAGCATTATTGCCCGCAGGGTCCACTCGGAGAAAAAGGGAGTA
>Ga0126312_10001564_pt1 | contig 15041 bp, 12 predicted proteins | sample Plot104A_FD_92537 | JGI IMG/M metagenome (GOLD analysis project Ga0126312, IMG submission 92537) | Serpentine soil microbial communities from UC McLaughlin Reserve, CA, USA - Plot104A | ecosystem: Environmental > Terrestrial > Soil > Grasslands | place: USA: UC McLaughlin Reserve, Lake County...
CCCTTTTGGACGACGTCGATCACCGAGCCCTCCTCCGCCTCCGAGGGCTGCGAGAGCAGCGCCTCGTGGACGTGCGGGTCGAAGCGGCCGTTGGTCTCGATCTCGCACAGACCTTCGCGCACCAACGCCTCGGCCAGGTTGCGATGCACGAGCCGGACACCCTCCTCGAGCTTCGCCTCTTCGTGCTGCGTCGCCGCCTCGAGCGCCCTTTCCAGGTCGTCGAGCACCGGCAGCAGCTCCTTGACCAGCCGCTCGTGGGCCCGCGCGACCAGGCTCTCCTGGTCGCGCAGGGCCCGCTTGCGGTAGTTGTCGAAGTCCGCTGCGACGCGCTGCAGGTCGCTGAGCCGCTCGTCGCGCTCAGCCGTGACGGCCTCGAGCTCCTGCTCGAGCCCGGCCACGCGCTCCTCGAGCTCGGAGACGCGCTCCTCGACCTGCGGCTGCTGCTCCTTCGGAACCTGCGGCATTACGACGTCTTCGCCTCCTCGCCTTCATCCACAACCTCGTAGTCAGCCTCCTCGACGACCTCGTCGTCGGAGCCGGAGGCGCCGTTGCCGGCCTGTGCGCCCGCCGCCTGCTGCGCCGTTGCCTGCGCGTAGACGGCCTCGGCCAGCTTCTGCGAGGCCTCCTGGAGCGCCTCGGTCTTCTGCCGGATCTCGTTGACGTCGGACGATTCGAGGACGCCCTTCAGCTCCATGATGCGGCCGTCGATCGTCGAGGCCTCAGCCTCGTCCAGCTTGTCGCGATGGTCCTTGAGCGACTTCTCCGTCTGGTACGCGAGGTTCTCCGCCAGGTTGCGGGCGTCCGCGAGGTCGTGGAGCTTCCGCGCGTCGTCGGCGTGCGCCTCGGCGTCCTTGATCATCCGCTCGACCTCGTCCTGATTGAGGCCGGAGCCACCCTCGATGCGGATCTGCTGCTCGTTGCCGGTGCCGAGATCCTTCGCCGACACGTTGATGATCCCGTTCGCGTCGATGTCGAACGTGACCTCGACCTGCGGCATCCCGCGCGGCGCCGGCGGGATCCCGGTCAGATTGAACTTCCCGAGGGTCTTGTTGAACGAGATCATCTCCGACTCGCCCTGCGCGACGTGCACCTGCACCTCGGGCTGGTTGTCCTCGGCGGTCGTGAAGACCTCGGACTTCTTCGTCGGGATGGTCGTGTTGCGCTCGATCAGCCGCGTGAACACGCCGCCCTTCGTCTCGATCCCGAGCGACAGCGGAGTCACGTCGAGGAGCAGGATGTCCTTGACCTCGCCCCTCAGCACGCCGCCCTGAATCGCTGCGCCAACCGCGACGACCTCGTCGGGATTGACGCCCTTGTGCGGCTCCTTGCCGATCAGCTCCTTGACCTTGTCGACGACCGCGGGCATGCGCGTCATGCCGCCGACGAGGACGACGTGATCGATGCCGCTGGCGTCGAGACCGGCATCCTTCAGCACCTGCCGCGTCGGGCCGACGGTGCGCTCGAGCAGCTCGTGCGTGAGCTCGTTCAGCTTCGCGCGCGTGAGCTGGAGGTCGAGATGCTTCGGGCCCTCCTGCGTTGCCGTGATGAACGGCAGGTTGATCTGCGTCGTCATCGTCGACGACAGCTCGATCTTCGCCTTCTCGGCCGCCTCGTACAGGCGCTGGAGCGCCATTCGGTCGGCCGCGAGGTCGATGCCCTGATCCTTCTTGAACTCGGACACCATCCAGTCGACGATCGCCTTGTCGAAGTTGTCGCCGCCGAGGTGGTTGTCGCCGTTCGTCGCCTTCACCTCGAAGACGCCCTCGGCGAGCTCGAGCACCGACACGTCGAAGGTGCCGCCGCCGAGGTCGAAGACGAGGATCGTCTGGTCGGACTCCTTGTCGAGCCCGTACGCCAGCGCCGCGGCGGTCGGCTCGTTGATGATCCGCAGGACGTTGAGCCCGGCGATCTTGCCGGCGTCCTTGGTCGCCTCGCGCTGCGCGTTGTTGAAGTAGGCCGGGACGGTGACGACGGCGTCCGTCACCTGCTCGCCGAGATACGCCTCGGCGTCTGCCTTCAGCTTCTGGAGGATCATCGCGGAGATCTCCGGCGGCGCGTACTCCTTGTTGCCCGCCTGCACGCGAACGTCCTCGTTCGGGCCCTGGACGACCTGATACGGGACGATCGTCATCTCCTCCGTGACCTCGTCGTACTTGCGCCCCATGAAGCGCTTGATCGAGAAGATCGTGTTCTCGGAGTTCGTCACCTGCTGCCGGCGCGCGGGCGCGCCGACGAGCCGCTGCCCGTCCTTCGTGAAAGCGACGACGGACGGCGTGGTGCGACCACCCTCCGCGTTCGGGATGACGGTCGGCTCGCCGCCTTCGATGACGGCCATGGCCGAGTTCGTCGTCCCGAGGTCGATACCGATTACCTTCGCCATACGTGCTTCCTCCGTTCTGATGTGCGGCTGGCTAGAGAATAAAATCTGAGTCGGACGGTGTCAAGTTTAGCAGCGGATAGAGTCTGCCGTCGTGCCGCGTGATCCGCGCCTCGAGCAGTACGCGAAGCTCCTCGTCGACGACTGCGTCCACGTCCGGGCCGGTTGGCAGGTGCTCCTGCAAGCGCAACCGCCGGCGCGGCCGCTCGTCGATGCGGTCTCGCGCGAGCTCGCACGCCGCGGCGCGTACGCGCTGTCGCGGATCCAGTTCTCGCTCGCCGGCAACGCCGCCTGGATCAAGGAGGCGCCCGAGGAGCTCTTGAAGGAGCTCGCACCGGCCGAGGCCCACGTCCTCGACACCATCGACTGCTACATCGCGATCATCGCGCCCGAAAACACCCGCGACGGCATCGACATCCCGCCCGACCGCCTCGCGCTGCTGCAGGCGGCCGGCCGAGCGCACGCGGAACCGTTCTTCCGCGACGAGAAGCCGTGGGTAGGCTGCCAGTACCCGACGCCCGCGCTCGCCCAGGACGCGGGGATGACACTCGAGCAGTTCGAGGACTTCCTCTACGGCGCCGTCCTGATCGACTGGGACGCGCTCGAGCGCGAGATGGAGAAGATCGCGCAGCGGTTCGACGGCGCGCGCGAGGTGCGCATCGTCGGCGAGGAAACGGATCTGACCTTCAGCCTCGAGGCCCGGAAGGGGAAGGTCTCGGCCGCCGGCGCGAACATGCCGAGCGGCGAGGTCTTCTACTCACCCGTCGAAGACAGCGCCAACGGAGTCGTCACCTTCTCCGAGTACCCGGCCGTCTATCTCGGCCGCGACGTCCAGGGCGCGCGGCTCCGCTTCGAGAACGGTCGGACCGTCGAGATCTCGGCGCGCTCGGAGGAGGAGTTCCTCAGGTCGATCCTCTCCTCGGACGAGGGCGCTTCAGTGCTCGGCGAGTTCGGGATCGGCTGTAACCCCGGCATCCAGCAGCACATGCGGAACACGCTCTTCGACGAGAAGATCGAGGGGACGATTCACCTGGCGATGGGAAACGGGTTCCCCTTCATCGGCGGGACGAACGAGAGCGCCGTCCACTGGGACATGGTCAAGGACCTGCGCCGCGGCGGCGAGCTGTACGTCGACGGCGAGCTCGTCCAGCGCGCCGGGCAGTGGCAGCTCTAACGCGTCCGTAGCCGCCTTTTCAGCAGGTACGCGCGCGGAATCTACTCGTACGCGCTGCGATTGACTGTTCAGTCAATTGCACGATCAATTGCTGATTGAATCATCAGTCAATCATTCCTTCCAAGAAATGCTTGACAACAGCGTAATTTGCGCCTAAATTTCCGCCCGCCTAATCACAGCCCTTTCCATCCTCAGGGGGAACCGCATGACGAAGTACGTCTCGCCGCGGACGGCGCTGCTCCTCGTCGCAGCCGTCCTCGTCGCAGCCGGAGTCGGGGCGTTCGGCTCGCTCGCCGCCGGCTCCCACGGCCGAGGGATCGCGCTCGGCAAGAAGGTCGTCCCTGTCGGCGCCGCGGAGCACGAGGGCCCCGCAGCGGAGTCGATCGAGCTGATCAAGCACCAGGACCAGCTCGTCGGGAAGACCGCAGCGCCGTTCGACCGCGTCGCCGACGGCGCCTACGCGGCGGCCGTGGGGCACCGCAACAAAGCACCGAAGACGACAACGACGTGGCAGCCGATCGGCAGCACGCCGCTGCACGCCGATTCGCCCGACTTCGCGGGCACCGATCCGGCCCTCGGGTCGGGGCCGAGCATGCTCGGCTGGCACACACTTTCCGGCCGGATCACCGCCTGGGCCAACGACCCCGCAAATGCCGTCCGCATCTTCGCGGCGCCGGCGACCGGCGGTGTCTGGGAATCGACGGACGCCGGCTCGAGCTGGCGCTCCGTCGGCGACAACCTTCCCACCGGCGCGATGGGCGGCCTCGCCTTCTCGAAGGCGAACAGGGGCACGATCATCGCCGGCACAGGCGACAACGCGGTCGGCGGCATCTTCACGCCGACCGGCCTCGGCGTCTTCACGAGCACGAACGACGGCAAGAGCTGGACTAAGGCGAGCGGCGTCCCCGACGGCCTTGTCACCTACAAGATCGTCGTCGACCCGAGCAACGCCAACGTCAACTACGTCGCCACGAGCAAGGGCCTGTACCGCTCCGCGGACGACGGTCAGACGTACGTGAACGTCGCGCTACCCACGACCTGCACCGACGTCAACAGCGTCCAGTGCAACTTCGCGAACGTCGTCAGCGACGTCGCCGTCCAACCGGGAACGGGCGCCGTGATCGCGGCCGTCGGCTGGGCCTATGGACAGCTGAAGACGAAGGGCAGCAACGGTACGGACGGCTTCGTGATGGCGCCGCAGAACGGCATCTACACCTCGTCGACCGGCCTCCCGGGCACCTTCACGTTCCAGAACCCGGGCGGCGCGACGGCGCCGACGACGAACGGTTTCGCGCCGACGCCTGTGGTCGGGCGCACGTCGCTGTCGGTCGCATCAGGCGCCACGCAGGACCACAACATCGTCTACGCGCTCGTGCAGGACGCGACCAAGCTTCAGGGCTGCTACGACCCAGCGATCGACATCCCGATCTGCGGGAGCCCGCAGGACCCGACGCTCGCCCAGGCGACGTACCTCGACGGCATGTACGTGTCGAAGGACTTCGGCAAGACCTGGACGAAGATCATGAGCCCCGAGCAGCTCCGCGCTCCGGGCACCGGCAGCGCGCTCCAGCTCGGGATCCTCGGCTACGGCCCCGGAATCCAGTCCTGGTACAACGAGTGGATCCTCGCCGATCCTGGCGCCACCGACCCGCTGACGAAGGCGCCGACGCGAGTTCTCTTCGGCCTCGAGGAGATCTGGGAGAACCAGATCCAGAACGTGCCTGTGACCGTGCCGACGACGTGGAAGGTGATCGGCCGCTACTGGAACGCCTGCGCGCAGCTCGTCGCGGGCGTCGACTGTGCCGGCGGCGCCTCGCCGATCCCCGGCACGACGACGCACCCGGACCAGCACGCGGCGATGATCGTCCCGGACGCGGTCGGCGGCGGTGAGACGCTCTACGCCGGCAACGACGGCGGCGCCTACAAGCAGCACATCGGCGCCGGCGGCGACTACAACAACGAGAGCTGGGGCGACGGGATCAACACCGGCCTGCGCACGCTCCAACCCTACGACGCCGAGGCGGCGAAGGACGGCACCGTCGTCATGGGCCTCCAGGACAACGGTGAGGCGAAGATCAGCCCGAACGGACGCACGGACATGATCTTCGGCGGCGACGGCTTCTACACCGGTATCGATCCCGACAACTCGAACCGGATCGTCGAGGAGTACGCGAACGGCGCCGTTTCCGGCTCGATCGACGGCGGCAAGACCTGGCAGAGCTACTCGCCGGGCCTGACCTCGCCGCAGTTCGCGACGCCGCTCCAGGTCGACCCGACGAACGCCGACCACCTGCTGATCGCGGGCCGCGAGATCGTCGAGACGCAGTACCCGTACGCCGGCCACTGCTATCCCGATCCGTCGATCCCGTGGACGTTGTGTCAGCTGATCGACAACTGGACGACGGTGTTCGACCTGGGCTCCACTTCGGTTACGCTCGACGCCGGCGTTGCGACGGTTGGCGCCGTCAACCGGTCGACGACGGCAGACGACCTGCGCGGCGACTACGCGTATGCAGGCTTCTGCGGTCCCTGCAGCGTGCGCGGCACCGGCACGTTCGGGAACGGGATCGCGACGAACGTCGGCGGCTCGGCTCCCGCGCAGTTCCTGAGCGAGGATGGCTGGCACTTCGCGAGCGCAAAGGGGCTGCCGAACCGCTGGATCACGTCGATCCGAATCGACCCGTCCGACCCGACGGGGAAAACCGTGTACGTGACGCTCGGCGGTTTCTCGTCGCACTGGATCCCGCCGGGAGCGCTGGGGGACACGGTCGCGAACGTCGGCACCGGCCACGTCTTCGTGTCGCGCGACGCCGCCGAGACGTTCACCGACGTCTCGGGGACATTGCCCGACGCGCCCGCCGACTGGGTGCTGCCGTTCAAGGGCACGCTCGTGGTCGGCACCGACGTCGGCGTGTTCCAGTCGACGGACGTCACGGGCGGCACGTACAGCCTGATGGGGAACCTGCCGGTGATGCCGGTCGTCCATCTTGCGCTCGACCCGGCAAACCAGAACCGGATCATCGCGGCGACGTACGGCCGCGGGGCGTACTCCTACACGGCGCAGTAATCCGAGGAGCCCTCATCCCCCCTGAGGGTCGTGAAGGGCGCGACTGAGTCGCGCCCTTCACTTTCTCTTGGCAAGCTACGCCCGTCCGACGAGGGCTCGGTAGCCGATCCACCAGCGCACCCGCGGCATAGTGGCGGCCACCGCGCGCAGACGGTCGAGCCCCACCTCCGCCTCCGTCGCGCCCGCCTCGAGCAGCGTCACGAGACTTCCTTCGCTGAGCGCGAGCTCGACGAGCCGCCGGCCGTCGCCCTCCTCGATCCCGTGAAGCGAAACCTCGCGCACGCTCGAGAAGACGCCGCTCTCGGCGACCCGCGCCAGCGACACCGGCGTGTTCTCGGCCTGCAGTCCCCTGTCCTCGCGCAGACGGCGCTTCCGTTCGCGTAGCTCGGCCCACACCTGCTCCGGTTTCCAGAGCGGCGTTTGCAGGTGGACGTACTCGTACGCGCAGAAGACGCCGCCGGGCCGCAGGATCCGCGCGACCTCGGCCAGTGCCGCGCCGAGGTCCATCCACTGCAGCGACTGCGCCGCCGTCACGATGTCAGCAGCAGCGTCCGGCAGACCGGTCTGCTCGGCCGGCCGCTCGACGTACCGCACGTTCGCCGCCTGCGTCGCCTGCTCGGCGAAGGCGCACATCGCGGCCTGCGGCTCGACGCCGACGACCTCGTCGGATGTGCCCGCCCAGAAGCGCGTCGAGAGACCTGTGCCGCTACCGAGGTCGACGATCAGCCGCGGGCGCTCGACGCCCGCAAGCGCCGGCAGCAACTCCAGCAGGACCGCTGGCGGACGCGGGCGGGTCGCGTCGTAGCGCGCGGCGAAGCCGGGTCGTGAGTAGCCCGATTCCTCGAGCCGCCGCTCGCAGTCCTGCGTCACGAGCGGCGTGAGAGGGCGGCCCTAGGCCGCGTCGTCTCGCTGGCCTTCTTCGCCCTCGTGCGGCTCGTGGAGCGTCTCCGGCTCCTGCTCCTCGTGCGGAGCGTCGGTCTCGCCCCAGCGCGCCTCGTCCCAGCTCGCGTCGGCGGGTGCGCCGGAGGGCCCTTCCTCGTCCATCCGCTGCTGCGTCGGATTCGGATGCGACTCCCGAGGCCGCCCTTCGCCGTCGTGCTCGTCGTGATGGCTCATGCTGCGGTCGTTGCCGCGCCGGGCACCTGCCAAACCTCGAATGGCCTTTCGGCCGGTGTGCCGTCTACCGCCGGTGCGGTCGCACCGCCCCCTGCCAGGTCCGCACGCCGCCCGTGCCGACGACCTCCAGCCAATACCTCGGCGCGCCTCCGGGCGCCTTGCGATCGAGGAACGAGTACGCGCTGCCGGCGGTTTCGCCGCGGCTGACGATCAGGTGCGGGTTGAGGCGGTGGCGCGCCGTCTGCTTCCCCCGGTAGACGTTGAAGCCGAGCGTGTCCGACTCGGCCGCCGTCCGCCAGCGCACGCGCACGCCCGCTCTCGTGCGTGTTGCGGTGAGCGAGCGGAACGTTACGGCGGTCACCGACACCACCTCGAGCCGGACCGTGTTGGGCAGGTAGACAACGTCGTATTTCAGCGGCGCTGGCAGCGTCGGAAGCACCTCAAAAGCGAACGTCCCGAAGCGGCCGGTGGCGCATTCCACGATCGTGATCGTGTCCCCGAGCTGCGGCGTGTAGCCGTTGACGAGCGTCACCGAGAGCGTCCCTGTGAGCGAGCACGTGCCATTCACGTTGAGCGAGTCGAACTGCCCGATGACGTTCCCGCCGAGTTCGATCGCGAGCGTCGGGTTCAACCCGCCTTGGATGGCGTACGGCCCGTTCACGACCATGAGGCCGAGCGGGTGCCCCGGCGCGAGCGCTCCGTCGTCGTGAACGACGCCGTCGTTGAAGATACCGCTGCCGGAAACGGGGCCGCCGATCACCACCGCGCCCGGCGCGGAGCTGAGCACGTTTGCCCCTCCGACGACGAGCGCTCCTGGGCTCGAGTTCGTGATCACGCCGTCGTTGATGACGGGCGCCGCGATCCGCTGGATCCCTGTGGCGCCCGCCGTGGTCTTGGTGATCACCCCGCCGACGGCGTTCTCGACGGTGCTGTTGATCGGTGCGAGCGCGGTCCAGTCCGGATCTGGGTCGGTCGCCCCGGGCGCGAAGTTGACGATGCCGTGATTTTCGACGGCGGCGTTCGACTGCAGAGTCATGCCCCAAGCCTTCACGGTCAGGGTTGTCCCCACCTGGATTACGAGCCGCCGGCCGCTCAGCACCCACGGACCTGTGGGCGTCATGTTTACGGCGAGCGTCAGCAGCGGCGCGGGCGAGCCGGTTCCTGACAGGAAGCAGCTTCCTCCCGTCCCGCCGTCGGTCACGACATAGTCGCCGGGCCCGTCGATCCGGCAGCTGTCGAGGAAGCGGATGATCGTCGGCAGCGTCCCGGTCTTGGCCGCGTTGAGCGTCCCGATCGCGCCGACGAGATGGCCGATCGTCGACACCTTGTCCGCGCTCGCCCCCCCGCTCAAGAACAATGTCCCCGTGCCGACGTTGTTCAGGTCGAGCGTTCCGCCTGCCACCGAGAAGATCCCGACGACGGTTGCGCTCGTCGTGACGTCGAAGACGAGGGTCACGCCGTCTGGGATGCAGACGATGTCGCTGCTGCCGGGAACGCCGCTAGGCGTCCACGTCGCTGGATTGCTCCAGTTCCCGCTTGCAGCGGTCTTCGTGCACTCGGCCTGAGTGATATACGCAGCCGCGAGCGGTAACGGCGCCGCCCCCACGACCGGCCACACGGCGGCAACCACCGCCACTACCGCCAGCAACCCGAGCTGCCACCGTGCACGCATCCCGTCCTCCCTTGTCGCCGAGTTCGTGAGGCTCGCCACCTTAATCCGCTTCCGCCAAGCCGTCAATCCCCCGCTCCCGACGCCCCGCGTGCGCGCATCGCGCCGATACCCTTCGTCCATGAGCGAGCCGCTCATCGACGGCTGGGGACGCGAGATCAAGAGCGTCCGCGTCTCGGTCACCGACCGGTGCAACTTCCGCTGCCGCTACTGCATGCCCGCGGAGGGGCTGGAGTGGCTGCCGCAGCCCGAGGTGCTGTCGTTCGAGGAGCTCGCACGCGTGGTCCGGCTGCTCGCGGAGATGGGCGTCGACGAGGTGCGCCTGACGGGCGGCGAGCCACTCGTGCGGCGCGAGCTGCCGACGCTGGTCGGGATGCTCGCCGAGATCCCCGGCGTCGACGACCTGTCGTTGACCACCAACGGGATCCTGCTCGACCGCCTGTCGGCGCCGCTCGTCGAGGCAGGCCTCCGCCGGATCAACGTCTCGCTCGACTCGCTGTCGCACGTCCGGTTCGCCGAGATCACACGCCGCGACGCACTCGACCGCGTGCTCGCCGGGCTCGAGGAGGCGGAGCGCTACCCGGAGCTCCGACCGATCAAGGTCAACTGCGTCGCGATCCGCGGCTTCACCGAGGCGGAAGTGCCTGCCCTGGCGGAGCTCGCCCGGCGGAAGCCGTACGTCGTGCGCTTCATCGAGTTCATGCCGCTCGACGCAGACGAAGCGTGGCGCGGGGACGAGGTCCTGTCGGGCGGCGAGATCCGCGCCCTGATCGAAGAGCGCTGGCCGCTCGTCGAGGTCCCGGCGAAGCCGTCGTCGACGGCGCGGCGGTTCCGCTTCGAGGACGGCGCCGGCGAGGTGGGCTTCGTCAACCCGGTTTCGGAGCCGTTCTGCTCGTCCTGCGACCGGATTCGGCTGACTGCGGACGGGCAGCTCCGGACGTGCCTCTTCTCCCGTCGCGAGTGGGACCTGAAGGAGCCGCTGCGCGCCGGCGCGTCCGACGACGACCTCCGCGCGCTGATCCGCTGGGCCGTCCGCCACAAGGAGCTGAAGCACCGCATCAACGAGCGCGGGTTCGTGCGGGCGAGCCGCTCGATGTCGCAGATCGGCGGCTGACGCACCGGCAGCAAGAAACCCGAGGTTCGCGCCGAAACACGGGCGCATCGACCTGGACGGACGTTAGAATCCTGTCCCCGTGACCGCTTTGGCCGTCATCGGGCATCGCTACCTGCCGCGCGGGTGGGGCGATTTCCTGCGCCAGCTCGCGATCTGGTTCGGGTTCCTGCTCGCGTACCAAGTCGCGCGCGGCCTCGCCGACCGGAACCCCGCCCAGGCGTTCGCGAACGGCCTCGGCGTGATCAGGATCGAGCAGCACGCAAACGCGCTCTTCGAGGTCACGCTCCAGCGGATCACGGTCTCGTCGCACTTCCTCACGATCCTGACGTCTTGGACGTACTGGCTCTCGCAGTTCACCGTGCTCGGCCTGGCGCTGCTGTGGGTCTACCTCCGGCGCCACGAGCACTTCGCGCGGTTCCGTAACACAGTTCTCGTCGCGAACGTGATCGGCCTGATCGGCTACGTGACACTGCCGACGGCGCCACCGCGGATGTTCCCGGGTGTCGGGTTCGTCGACATCCTCTCCAGCTTCGGGATCAACCACGGCAGCGGCCTCATCGAGCTCGCCTCCAACCAGTACGCGGCGATGCCGAGCCTGCACTCCGCCGACGCGCTGATCATCGGCATCACGCTCGCCGTGATCGTGCGCCGCTGGTACTTCAAGCTGCTCTGGCTGCTGTGGCCGATGTGGGTGTGGTTCTCGGTGATGGCGACCGGCAACCACTTCTGGCTCGACATCGTGGTCGGCGCCTTCGTGGCCGGTGTCGCCGCCGCGATCGTGCACGCGCCGCGCCTTCTGAGGCGCCCGGCGCAGGCGTGACGCGCGCCGAAGCACTCTCACGGTTCCGTGACAACTACGCCGGCGGCGTCCGACGGACGGCCGCGCGCGGGATGCGCCGCCTGGCGCAGACGCGCGTCTCGCCCAATGCGCTGACCGCCGCCGGCGTCTCGCTCTGCGCGGCGGCGGCAGTCCTCGTCTACTTCGAGTACCGGAACGAGTACCTCTTCTACTGGGCCGGCGGGACATTGTTCGTGCTCGGCTCGATCCTCGACATCCTTGACGGCGCGCTCGCACGGTCGAGCGGCAAGGGAACGCCCTTCGGCGCCTTCCTCGACTCCACGACCGACCGGATCAGCGAGGGGTTCATGCTCGGCGCGATCGCGCTGATCTTCTCGCGGCACGGGAACGAGGTCGCACTCGCATTCGTGATCGCGGCGATGGCGGGCTCGTTCCTCGTCAGCTATGCCCGTGCCCGAGCCGAGGCGCTCGGACTCCGGGGCGACGTCGGCCTCGGCAGCCGGGCGGAGCGCGTGACCGTGATCTCCGTCGGCCTCGGGCTTGCACCTTGGGGCGTGCTGCCGTGGGCGATCTACCTGCTCGCCGCGACGGCCTGGATCACCGTGACGCAGCGCGTGCTGCACGTACGGCGCGAGCTCCGCCTACGCGGCTGATAGCAGTTTTCTGCTATCAATAACTCTCGGTTTGGACGGCGACCGCACGAACGTGCTCGTACGCGTGCCCGAGGCCCTGAAGCGCCGGCTCGCAGAGGAGGTGGCGCAGACAAGGCGCAACCTCAACGACGTCGCCGTCGGCATTCTCGCGTCGCGATTCGCGGTTCCATTCGAGGGCAGCGGCCGGCCTGGCTCACCGCCGAAGGAGAGCGGCGACCTCCTGCTGCGGATGCCGCGCGAGCTGAAGGAGAAGCTGAACCGCCGCGCCCGCGAGCGCCGGCGCAACACGAACGAGCTCATCGTCGAGACGCTCGCGGAGCGTCTCGGCCTGGACAGAGAGGACGAAATGGCTTCGAGCAACGGCAAGGCCCCGAGGAGCGAAGACAAAGTCCGCGTCGCGATCGTCGGCGTCGGTAATTGCGCGAACTCGCTCCTCCAGGGGGGCGAGTACTACAAGGACGCCGATCCGGGTGCGTTCGTCCCCGGGTTGATGCACGTCGACCTCGGCGGGTACCACGTCCGCGACATCGAGTTCACCGCTGCATTCGACGTCACGACTGAGAAAGTCGGCAAGGACCTGGCAGACGCTATCTGGGCGCATCCGAACGACACGATCAAGTTCGCGGACGTCCCGAAGACGGGCGTCACGGTCTCGCGCGGCATGACCCACGACGGCCTCGGCAAGTACCTGTCGCAGGTCGTCGACAAGGCGCCCGGCGACACGGACGACGTCGTCTCGATCCTGCGCGAGACCGGGACCGACGTCGTCGTCAACTACCTCCCCGTCGGCTCCGAGGAGGCGACGAAGTGGTACTCCGAGCAGATCCTGCACGCGGGGTGCGCGATGGTGAACTGCATGCCCGTCTTCATCGCCAAGGGCGGCCACTACCAGCGCCGGTTCGAGGACGCGGGCCTGCCGATCATCGGCGACGACATCAAGTCGCAGGTCGGCGCCACGATCACCCACCGCGTCCTCACGAGCCTGTTCCGCGAGCGCGGCGTGCGCGTCGACCGGACGATGCAGCTCAACGTCGGCGGCAACTCCGACTTCCTGAACATGCTCGAGCGCGAGCGGCTCGAGTCGAAGAAGATCTCGAAGACGAACGCGGTCACGTCGATGCTCGACTACGACCTCGGCGAAGGGAACGTCCACGTCGGGCCGTCGGACCACGTGCCCTGGCTCACCGACCGCAAGTGGGCCTACATCCGCATGGAAGGATCGTCGTTCGGAGACGTGCCGCTGAACGTCGAGCTCAAGCTGGAGGTCTGGGACTCGCCGAACTCGGCGGGGATCGTGATCGACGCCGTGCGGCTCGCGAAGCTCGCGCTGAACAACGGGATCGGGGGCGCGCTCGAGGGGCCGAGCGCGTACCTGATGAAGTCGCCGCCGAAGCAGATCCCGGACGACGAGGCGTACGACGCCGTCGAGCAGTTCATCAAGCAGTACGCGCGGAAGAAGGTGCAGACGCCGGCGAAGACATGACCTCGCTGCGCCGGATCTTCCTGCTGGGCGCGGCGGCCGTCGCTTCGGTCGCCGCGCTCGTGGCCATCGCCGCCGTCGTCAACGGCGACTTCGGCGACACCGAGGGAAAGGTCTTCGCCACGCTCGCGGCGACCTTCGTCGCCGGGTCGACGGCGATCGCGGGCCTGGCGCTCCTCGCCCGCGGCGTTCTCCGGCCGCTCGGGATCCTCGGCGTTCTGCTCGCGGCCGGCGGATACGTGCTGTGGACGGAGCAGATCTGGGCGCAGCACGACAGCGAGCGGTACTGGGACTTCCTGCTGATCCTGCTCGCCGTTGCGCTCGCGACGCTCGCGGCGACGACCTGCCGCCTGATGCTGAGCGCGCCCAAGCTCGTCCGCACGCTGTTTCCCGCGACCGCAGGCGCCGCGGGCCTCGCAGCGGCGACCGTCGCGACGATGCTCCTGCGCGACAACGGGGACGGCTGGCAGCTCTTCGCCGTGCTCCTGATCCTGACCGTGCTCGGCGAGATCCTCGCGCCGATCCTCGACCGGTACCTGACGCCGGCCGACGCGGGCGAGCGGCTGCTGGCGCGCGTGGGAGGATTGTCCCTCGTCGCAGTCCGGGGCCTCGGCGGAACCGTTCGCGTCGACGGCTCCGACTATCGCCTGGCCGCCGACGAAGGGATCGTGGTGCGGTCAGAGCGGCACCCGGCCTGAACGTCTAGCCGCGAGCGCAGCCGCTTCGCGGTGCTCCTCCGACGGTGCCGTCGGAGGAGCTCGTCCAAGTGCTGCGGGCGCTCGCAGACCCGACGAGGCTGACGGCGCTCCGCCTCGTCGCGGAGCAGCCTCGAAGCACCCAGGAGCTCGCGCGACTGGTCAGGATCAGCGAAGCCGGGCTCTCCAAGCACCTACGCGTGCTCGCGGCCGCAGGCCTGGTCACGAGCCGGCGCTCGGGCTACTACGTCCTCTACAGCTGGGAGCCGGACCGGCTCGGGGCGCTCTCCGAAGCCGTGCTGTCCTTCCTTAGACGCGCAGCCTGATCGACTGCGCGAAGCGGAAGAAGTTGGTCGGGTCGACCTTCTTCTTGATCGAAACGAGCCGCGGGTAGTTCGCGCCGTAGTACGCGTGCGGCCAGTTGACGAGCTTTGGATCGATGTAGTTCTGGTACGCGAACCCCGAGACGTACGGGCGCATTGCCCTGTAGAACCGGTTCAGGGCCACGAGGTTCGCTCCGGTGCCGGGCGACGCGTAGTACTGCATCGAGAACAGCATGTCGCGGTGCACGAACGCCGTTGCTCCCTTCGGAACGGCGTTGATCGCGCCCCCGTACGAATCGAGGAGGAGAGTAAGCGCACCCGCGCCGAAGTTCTCGATGCCGCGGACCATCGCCTTGATCCCGGCCTGCGATAGCGGTCGCTTCACGTAATCCGACTTCGCCTTGAACGTCTCGCGCGGCGGGACGTGGCACTGAGAGATCGGGCTGCAGCCGGCGTAGTGCAGCATGGCGTCGAAAAACGAGCGCGGGACGACCGACACCGTCGGCGTCCCAACCTGCGCGAGCGGCTGGATCAGCGACCGAAGCGCGTCCGTCGGACCGAAGAACTGACCGCC
>Ga0126312_10001565_pt1 | contig 15040 bp, 14 predicted proteins | sample Plot104A_FD_92537 | JGI IMG/M metagenome (GOLD analysis project Ga0126312, IMG submission 92537) | Serpentine soil microbial communities from UC McLaughlin Reserve, CA, USA - Plot104A | ecosystem: Environmental > Terrestrial > Soil > Grasslands | place: USA: UC McLaughlin Reserve, Lake County...
CTAGATACCATGTCCTTGACCCGTCTGAGTTGTTCGCCCTCCAAACCGGCCGTCGCTTGACGGCGGATGGACTTCAGAGTCGCCTTCTGGAACATCTTTGGCGCTTCTACGCCCGAGGTGTAGAACTCGACGGCCTCCCAGAGAGCCATCACGGCTGCGAGCGAGTCCGTCTCCTCGGCTGCACGCCGCCACGCCGAGAGGGCCTCGCGAATCTGAATGGGCAGGTTGGGCGGCAGCGGTACCACCTCGAGGTCTTCACTCTGGTTGAGGGCAAACGTGGGGCGATCCGGGATGTCTATTGGCGATCTGAGCCACCGCCGGCCGGTGGCTGTTCCCCTCACGACTATGACGTCGCGCCGTGACACACGCGACAGCGTCCAGGCGCGTTGGAAGCGGCGCGGGTGCCCTCCGGGCATAGCCGCGCCGCTGAACTGCGCTCGGGCGGTCAGCCACGCCAGGGCGAGATCTATGGCCTTGAGGCCCTGGGACTCGGCGTCGAAGATCGTTCGAGCAGTTTGGAGGCTAAGGGCCCAGGCCGAAGCCCCCGAGTATCTCTCCCTGAGGTAGTCCGGCCCTAGGTCGTTGGCTAGGCGCGACACCGTGCCGGAGGGAAGCAGCCGGACTTCGCCGATGCTAGTAGGTTCGCTCACCTCGATGCCGTCGAGCGCCGTCGCGACCTCGAAGACCTCTAGAGGGGGCCGGAATTCCGGGAACGATATCTGGTCGGCCTCGACGCCCCAGGTTCGTAGCAAAGACCACACCGTCTCCAGAACGCCGATGCCGGCGCCAATACCGAGGCCTTCCGTCTGCGTTTCGTTGAGCATCTGTTGGCCCGACACGAGCCTGACCTCTGTCTCACCTCCTCGAGGGGTTACGGCGTCCACCATCCCTGTGAAAAGTGTCTCGCGCTCAGAGCCCGCGGCCGCGAAGAGCCGAACCTCGGCTTGGTAGTCCGGGTTCGAATCAGCCAGGGCGTCGCTGGAGAAGACTATGTCGACCGACACCACGTTGTCTGCTGCCTCTTGGAACCTCAGCGAGAGTATGCCCTCGGCTATCTCCGTTTCCCCGATGCGGATGTGGAGTCTGCGATCAGGCATCTGTATCCGCACTGAGAGGACCCAAGATTTGTCGGGGCGGGGGATTACGCGCCAACAACTGGAAGCGAACCAGAAGCTCCTTTGCCAGCGGTACCGCAACCCCGAGGTCCACCGCGGAACCCCGACCGATGCGCTCCGCGGACGACTCAAGGAGCTCCACGTGCCGTGCCATCGGAGACAGCTGCGGGATGCGTCGAAGCGAAGGGGCAAGCGGTGTGGGAAGGCCTTGAGTATCGACGCCGGCTGCGTCTGCCAACACGAGTCTTAGCGCGCGCAGCAACTGCGGGAGCGCGGCCTCGTGCCAACCTTGGTTTATCAATGCGCCGGCTGCCGTCAGCGCATTAACCCAGACGGGTCTCGCCGCCGTGCTTTCGCTCGGCACCTCGGGGACGTCTTCTCCCCGCGCGGACAACTCCTGCAAGCACTCCTCTTGCGCCCGCAATATCCTGGCCAAGGCGGCTGCGCGTCGCTGGATTAACACGAATGCTCCCGCCTCCCACCACGTCTCGGTCACCCTCCCCTTCAGGAGGTCGAAAGTCGCGCCCGTGGGCTCGTCCAAGCCCTTGAGCGCGTCACCGAGGTCGTGGAGGGCGTAGAACGAAGCAATCTGCAGCTGCCGATACCTTTCCGCAGGTCCCGGCGGATCGAGCTCGAGACGAGAAAGTGCTTCGTCGTCTAGAGGGAAGCCCTCTGAGAGCATGCCCAAACCTAAACCATCGTCGAGCTGTTGCACCCATGCCAAGCGGTTTTCGAGCGCCACGCTAAAGGCCGTCCACACCTCCTTGGCCTCCCGGCGCGCCTCGACGGCGTCCTCTGTGTTCAACCCCTCCGACCACGCCTTCTCCAGCGAATCCGTCATCCGAGCAAGATGCTCCAGCACGTCGCTCGGCGAGGAGGCCACAACGGATGCGTTTTCCGCAGAGGCCTCCACACGTTCTTCCTCATTATTCTGGTTGGTCATGCCTTTGCTCTCCCGTTAGGCTGTCTCGTTGCGAAACGCCTGGTTCTACCTCGATCGTCAGTACTGCTTCGTAGCTGGATGAGAGCCCGCTTGGGTACTGTAAACTTCCGGTGGTGACTTCTCCAGGAGAATGTTTAATGATGGCTTCCACCATAAGGTTAAGAGACGCACGGCGCATAGCTCATCGGACGATGCTTCAGGAGGGATTCGTTGGTCGAGAAGATCAGGGTCCGACCGAACGCTACCTGTCTACAGGTATGGTTGGGTGGGCTGCGCAATATAACCACGAGCGTTGTGTCTGGAAAGACCCCGAGCCCCCTTAGCCTTCAGCATGTTGGCTGACGTTGGCGAAAACCAATGTCAGGCGTTACACGTCTTGACAAACGCGAGCCTTGGACTAAACTCAATATAAAGCAGCAATATGTTCTGAGGTGGTGAAACCACCCCTTCTCTCTTCACTTTCTGACATTAGCGTTGTCGCCCCCTCAAGTCTCGAGTACGGTCCCTTTGCTGAGGAAGGAATCTGTCTTGGTATCCAAAATCGATGACAGCGCTCGCGCACGGCTCATAAGAACCCGTCGCGGAACGTGGATAGATGAGAGCCTGCTGCCTGACGCCCGCCAAGAGTTCTCGGAGAACCTACGCGTGGCTTACGAAGCCGTAGGCGAGGACGTCGCCAAGGAACTTCGTGGGAACGTACGTCCTGCCCTCGTCCTGCAGGCGCTGGACACCTTGCTCGAACAGGCCCCTGATTACCGGCTCCCGGAAGAGGAGGGGGCACGGAAACTCGCTCAGGAGGCACGCAAGACTGCCGCGGTGTGCGGCTGTTGCGGTCGGGAGCTGTCTGCCCATGAGCCCGCATACTTCGGTGCAAGAGTCTATGTCGGCATGCAAGAACTCAATTGGCGGTCACTCCTTCCGTATTCGCCTCTGAAGCTGCACGTGGGTGAGCCCGACTACACGAAAACGGTGCTGTGCGGGTCGTGTGCTCCGGAGTGGCTGTCACCGGACATGGACGACGTGGTAACGCAGCTCTGCGCGCACTGCGAGCGCCTGATGGTGTTACGTCTGAATCTCTCCAGCCTCGGGCGCACGTTCTGTTCAGATGCCTGCAGGCAGAACTACCACAACCAGCTACGGAATGAGAAGAGGGCCGAAGAACGCAAGAAGGTCTGCACGGTCTGCGGAGAGGGGTTCATCCCTGATCGGCGGGACGCCAAGACATGCTCTAGGAAGTGCAAGCAGAAGGCATACCGAGAGAGGAAGAAGGAGGCGAGAGAGACGCAGTAGATTAGCCCCCTGATGTAACTATGACGCCCCCGGTTCGTCCGGGGGCTTTTTCATGCCCGCGGGGAGGTTCTGCCCCTCAGATTTCGTTACCCCCAGATACCGCAACTTCAGAAAGGAGGTGGATCATGTCCGAAGATGTCCCAAAGACCGAAATTACGCCTGCCTGGCTTGACTATCGCCAAAGCGAAGCCTATGCAAATCTCTCCAGAACGACCCTCTGGTCCTTGATCAAAGCCCGCAAGATCCGGGCTGCCCGCGTTGGTCGAGCAGTGAGGATCGAGCGCGCTTCACTCCAAGCGTTCATGGAGCGGAGCAGTGACGAGACAGAAGGTCCATAGACTATGAGGAGCGTTACAAAGGCGGCCCGGCACACGGGGGGCCTTTGTCTTCATGTCATACCCATTGCCGCCGCAGCTCCCAACTTCGGCGGCGGCGACACGAACAAGGAGGTGTTTACCCGACAACGCTCGACAGCCATGAAGACAAGGTTACGTAGGCAAGAAAGGAGGTGAACACACGTGACCTGGAAGATGGAGATCAGAAAGGACGATCCCGTACCCCCAGGCTGGTACGAAGCAGAGTGCCGGAAGGTCGAGGATGTAGATACGGTCCACGGGATACGGCTTCGCTGGATGTACTGGCTCCCCAAGATCGGTGCCGAGGTCAGCGGATGGACCTCTATGTCGCCGAGCACCAAAGCTCGGGCGTACCAGTGGGCCGAAGTCCTGAACGGCGGGCCGATCGACCCCAAAGCTGGCTGGGGACCGGAGACGGTCGAAGGCAAGCGCTGCTGGGTGAAGGTAGAAGCCTACAAGGACTCCAAGGGCGAGACCAGGACGAAGGTGACGGAGATCAGGCCGATCGAAGAGAACCCCGAAGAGGAGGCCGACTTCTCGGACATCAGCTCCTGAAGGGCTGGCTTGGGCGGTGGGCAGACACCCCGCCGCCCCCTCTTTGGAGAAGAACCAGGAGGAGTTTAGCATCCCGTGAAAGACCTAGGTCAATGGATCAACTGGCGATACGAAGAAAGGGACGGCAAGGTCACCAAGGTTCCTGTCTGCCCACACACCGGAGAGCTGGCCGCCGTGGACCGACCGGAGACCTGGGGCACATATGAAGAGGCGGTACGAGCCGCACAGGAACATGGCCACGACGGCGTCGGGTTCATTTTCACCGAAGAAGATCCGTACGCTGGTATCGACCTGGACAAGTGCCGAGACCCGAAGACCGGCGAGACAGAGGAATGGGCCAGGGAGATTATCGAGCAACTGGGTTCCTACACAGAGCTTTCACCCTCCGGAACAGGGATCCACGTTCTCGTCAAGACTGTCCTACCGCTCGGCGGACGGCATAAAGGCCAGATCGAAATGTATGACTCCGGGCGGTTCTTCACGGTAACCGGTCGACACCTGCCGGGCACGCCGAAAAAGATTGTAGAGCGCCAGGTGGACGTCGAAGTCCTTCACAGGAAGATCTTTGGCTTTAGCAAAGGGGACACCAACGGCCACGAGTCGCATGGCCCCGGCAACGATCTCTCGGACACCGAGATACTCGCCAGGGCCGGACAGGCAGCGAACGGCGAAGCGTTCGACAAGCTGTGGGCCGGGGACACCTCCGGTTTCGCCTCCAGGAGCGAGGCGGACCTGGCGCTCTGCTCACGCCTCGTGTTCTGGACCGGCGGCGACCCGAGCAGAGTCGACAAGCTGTTTAGGCAATCAGGGCTTTACCGCTCCAAGTGGGACGAGCGTCACTACGGCGACGGCAGAACCTACGGGCAGGCCACCATAGAGAAGGCATTCGAAGGCGCCACCGAGTTCTACGTACCTGTGGATGACGGATGGGAAGACCCCGTGCCGCTGCCGGAGGGACTGCCTCCCGTGGCATCGTTGGATCCCGCCATGCTACCGGAGCCCTTGCGCGGGTGGATCGTGGACGTCTCCGAGCGAATGCAGATACCGCCGGATTTCGCCGCAGCTGGGGCCGTGGTGGTGGCTGGATCGCTGATCGGGCGCAAGGTAGGGATACTCCCGAAACGCCAGGACGATTGGCTCGTGGTCCCCAACCTGTGGGGTGCTGTAGTGGGAAGGCCTTCGCTGCTGAAGAGTCCTGCCCTCGCCGAGGTCATGAAGCCGCTAGCACGACTTGTGGCCGAAGCCTACAAGGAGTACCAGAAAGCTAAGCTGGCCTACGAGACGGACGTTATGGTCGCCGATGCCACGAAGGCCGCATTCAAGGATGAACTCAAGAGAGCGGCGAAAGATGCGGCCACGAGCGGGGATCGGTCGAAGCTGGAGGAGATCGCTCGGCGCGGTCAGGACGCCGATGTTCCCAAGGAGCCTCTGTTGAAGCGCTACAAGACCGAGGACGCCACGGTGGAGAAGATCTCGGAGATCCTCCTTGAGAACCCCCGAGGGATTTTGGTCCACAGGGATGAGCTTTCCGGTTGGCTCAGAAGTCTGGACAAGCAGGGGCGCGAAGGGGACCGCTCTTTCTACCTGGAAAGCTGGAACGGCACGGGCAGCTTCGACGTGGACCGGATAGGTAGAGGCTCGCTGCATGTCCCCGCCCTGTGCCTCTCGGTTTTGGGCAGCATCCAGCCGGGACCTCTCTCGACCTACGTCTACCAGGCAACCCAAGGAGAGAAGGGCGACGACGGACTATTGCAGCGCTTCCAGCTGCTGGTGTGGCCAGATCCTCCCCCGACTTGGAGCAACGTGGACCGCTGGCCCGACACTGAGGCCAAGAACCGAGCTTACGAGGTGTTCGAGAAGCTTGACACCTTGGACCCGAAAGACTTCAGCGCGGCCGGAGAAGATGAGGAAGGTATCCCCGCCGTCCGGTTCACGGAGGAGGCCCAGGAAGTGTTCGACCGTTGGCGAGACGAACTCGAGGGCCGGTTACGGACAGCAGAGCTTCCCCCAGCCCTCGAGAGTCACCTCGCCAAGTTCCGCTCTCTTATGCCCTCTCTAGCGCTCGTCTTCCAGCTTATCGAGTTCGTGGACGGGACAGGCGAGGGAGGCGCTGTGGGTCTCAGGCCTGCGCTACAGGCTGCGACCTGGTGCGAATACCTTGAGAGTCATGCCACAAGGCTCTACTCGTCGGCCGAGAACCCAGCGATGGAGGGAGCACGAGCGCTGTTGGATCGCATCCGCGAGGGCGATGTGAGCGACGGCGACTCCACCCGCTCCGTCTACCGCAGGCATTGGGCCAAACTTTCCACACCCGAAGAGGTTAGTAGCGCTTGCAGTGTACTCGAAGAGTTCGGCTGGCTGCGCATCGAGGCGGTCAAGACCAGCGGGCGGTCTACCATAAGACTTCGCCTCCATCCGTCTCTGATGGAGCAACCATGAATTTCGAGATGCACAATCCAGCGGGGTGCCAAAAGTGCCAAAAGTCCGTTCGGCACCCTTCTGTCACTTTTGGCACCTCGTCACCCTAGGGTTTTCTGAGAACGGGATCATGCGCTCAACAGAGGAGGTCTGACTATTTCCTGGTTAGAGGCTCTCAAGGATCTAGGTACAGTAACCGCACTAGAAACAGAGATCGACACAGACACTCTCTCTTCCTCATCTCCTGAACTTTCAGAATCCCTAACCCAGCAGGGTGACAAAAGTGCCAAAAGCCCCTCGTCCCCCCTTTTGGCACTTTTGTCACCCCCTCACATCAGGAATTCTGAAAGTTACGCTCTCAGGCAATGGTGCCGAGAGAAGGATATTTCAACGCACGGGCGACCTTGGTTAGCTGCGCTCAGGAGCCTCGAGGAAAGGATCTCTAAAGAAGAGGAGAAACGGGCAGCCCGCGTGCTCTCCCCTACCGTGGATGAAATTCCAGAATCCCTAGTACAGCGGGGTGCCAAAAGTCCAACTCCTTCACCCGACGAAGAGGGAGTCTCCCCTGTGAATACCATGGACCCCAAATCCAACGTGGCACATCGTACACTCGTTAATACTCAAGAGCACCTTTCTAGTGTGGTGGCAGACTTAGAGGGTGCGGACCTAGTAGCGTTGGATCTGGAGACTACCGGCCTGGACCCGCGCAAGGACTCCATAAGGCTGCTCTCTTTGGCGACCAACCATGCCACTTTCATCGTTGACTGCCAGAGTGTGGACCTGGCAGGGTTCTTTCCCATCCTCACCGAGGCAACCGTAGTTGCCCACAACGCTCTCTTCGACCTGGGGTTCCTCGCTTCTTTAGGGTTCGAGGCAGGCAAGGTGGCGGATACCATGATCCTCTCCCAATTGCTTCATGCAGGCGCGAAAGTGGAGCCATTGAAGAGGGGACAAACCTCTCACAGCCTCGACTCTGTAGTAAAGCGGGAGCTGGGGCTAGAGCTTGATAAGACCCACCAGAGCGGTGACTGGGGCGGGACGCTCACGTCCGAGATGATCGAGTACGCGGCCAAGGATGTGGAAGTCCTGATCCCGCTGTACGAAATCCTCAGAGCCAAGATCGAGGAAGCAGGCCTTGCTTACGTCGCAGAGCTCGAGCACCGAACCCTACCGGCTGTGGTCTGGATGAGCAGTGCAGGCGTCCCCATCGACGCGGATGGCTGGAGAGAGCACGCCCGAACAACGGAGGCAGATGCGGCACGCCTGAAGGGCGGGCTAAAGGCCCTGGCACCCGAGCATCCGGATGGCAAGGAGTGGAACTTCGCCAGCCCCCAACAGGTGCGGAAGGCCGCCAAGCTATTAGGTGTTGACCTACCGGACACAAAAGATGAAACCCTCGCTCTCTACGCCAACGAGCATCAGTTCATCGCCACTCTGCGAAACTACCGCAAGGCCTCGAAGCTAGCGAGCACCTATGGCGCTAGTTGGTTGGAGAACGGATACCACGAGGACGGACGCATCTACGCCTCGTGGCGGCAGCTACGGGCAGCCACCGGGCGGATGGCCTGCGACCACCCCAACCTGCAGAACATCCCCAGGAGCGGTCCCCTTAGAAACTACATCCGTGCGCCCGAAGGCCGCGTCTTCGTCATCGCAGACTATTCCCAAGTAGAACTACGCATCGCGGCCAAGATCTCCGGCGATACGGAGATGCTCTCCGCCTACACCGAAGGCCGCGACCTCCACACGCTCACCGCTCAGAACCTTACCGGTCGCACAGAGGTTAGCAAGGACGACCGCAAGCTAGCCAAGGCGGTCAACTTCGGCCTGCTCTACGGGATGGGAGCGAAAGGGTTACAGTCCTACGCCCTCAAGAGCTACGGAGTAGAGATGAGCCTAGAGGAGGCTACCCTCTACCGTAGGCGCTACTTCCAAAGCTACCCGGAACTCAATAGGTGGCATGAGCGGGAGCGGCGGTCTTGGCTGTATAGCGAAACCGAGACGCGCACACTCACCGGCAGACGACGGATGGATGTGCAGAGGCTGACCGACCGCCTCAATGCGCCGGTCCAGGGAACAGGAGCCGATGGTTTGAAGCTAGCACTGGCTCTTCTGTGGGAGCGCAGGGACGAATGTCCTGGAACTGTGCCGGTACTCGTGTGCCACGATGAGATAGTCGTCGAGTGCGACGCAGAACGAGCCGCAGAAGCAAAGGCCTGGTTGGAGAAGGCGATGATCGAAGGAATGGAGGCAGTTCTGAACGGCGCGGATGAGGTACACGTACCAGTAGAGGTCGAGGGTCGGATAGCCAGAAGTTGGGGAGAAGGAAGCTAGCCGCATGACCAGACATAGGGACTTCAGGGAACCGGGACGAGGCGGCGAGGTTTCAGCCATCCTTCCGAGGGAACACTCGGCTACTTCCTCGTGGGTCCTGGCGTAGACGTAGTAGCGCTTTCGCCTCCGTGGGGGTTTCTACGACGTACTGCCCGGCTCAGCGGCCGTCCTTGCGCTCGTAGAAGGCTCTGGATTCCGGCGAACCACGCAGGCTAGAGAAGGCCGACTGGTAGAAGACCCGCTTGAGGACCTTGTTTCCTCCTCGCATCCTTTTGTTGTTGCCCATCCGCTTGCCGGAGTCACGAGCCGCCGGGACAAGACCTGCGTAGGCGGCGAGCCGGTCGGCGCTAGAGAAGGCACAGATGTCGCCCACGGCCACCAGGAACTACTAGGCCCCGAGGCTCGGCCCCATGCCTGGTAGGCTAGTGAGGATCCGAGCCTCGGAGCGAGCGAAAAAACGCTTCTGTAGCTCCTCGTCGATGCTCTCGATGCGCTCCTTTAAAGTAAGCGCCTCTTGGGCAAGGTCTGCAACGATGCGAGAGGCTAGCTCCTGTGCGGGTAGGGTGACGCTCTGGGATCTGGCCGCAGTAAAAGCCTTCTGCGCTACGCTGCTGGACCCTTTGACGCCACGGTTTCTGAGATAGGAAGCAATGCGCTTGTGGCCCGCTCGTCTAAGCTGTGCCGGGGTCTGGTAGTGGGTGAGGAGGATGAGAGGACCTTTACTGTTCACATCCAAAGCCCGCTCCAAAGCCAGAAACAGCGACAGGAGCGTCTCTCTAAGGCGGGTGACGATTCGACTCTGGTCCGTGATGAGATCGCGGCGGCGTCCGAGAAGAAGCTGCAGCTCGGCGATCTCTTCTTCACCTGGCTTGAGCTCACCGAGATCTGGCCTCATCCTGGCCTGGTCAGCAATGACGCGGGCATCACGGGCATCGGTTTTGGACTCACCGCGGTAGGTGTCGCGGGTCCTATCCACGGTGAGGCTAGGAACGTAGAGGACCCTCTGGTTTCGCTCCCACAGCAGCGCCAGCAAGAGCGCCGCCCCACCTCCTGGCTGATCTACTGCCCAGATAATCTCTTCGGCAAACGAGAGAGCTTCGTCTATGAGCTTTGAGATCTCCGCCTCGTCGTTTTCGACCCTGCAGGAGAGCAGCTCCCTCCCCGAAGCATCCAGCGCGTGAGCCCAATGAAACTCTTTACCCACATCTACCCCTACCCAGGCGTTGAGGGTCTCTGCTCCATAGCCACCTCCGTTCTCCTGCACTTTACACCTAAGCCCTCGGAGTACCGCGCCGACGGCTCCCTACATAGCGAACTCTCGCTGATCTCTATAAGCGGTCGGGGTCTCCTCACATAAGGGGCCGAGGGGCAATTCTTCTACAGCTATCTCAGATGGCGAGGCCTTCTCAAGCCATCCTCGGCCCCTTTGGGCGTCACATCCAGGATATGTACCTGGACAGCCTACATAAAGGTAGGGAGGCTTTCTCGGAAGTAGCATCCCCTCGCAGTCTTTGCTACAATAGGTACTAACGCTCCGGTGGGGAGCGTGCGAGGGAAGGGAGGCAAAGAGCCCTATGAGGAGGCGCTTCATCACGTTGGCCACGATAGCCCTGATCGTGGCGGCGGTGGTAACGCAGTGGCAGCGAGTGAGAGAGCTAGGCCGCCAGGTTCTGAGCGGAACGACGGCAGGAAACCAATGGCAGCGGGTGCAAGGGCTAACCCGCCAAGTACTAAGCAGGGGAACAACGGAGCAGATAAGCGTCTCGGCGGAAGAGAACAAGGCCCTAACGCGCCGTTGGATCGAGGAGCTCTTCAACGCGGGGAACCTGGAGGTGGCCGACGAGATCATTGCCGCAGATCATGTCAACCACGACCCTACCCTCCCCGACATCCCTCCCGGTCCGGAAGGCCAAAAGCAAATAGTCAACCTCTACCGCGGTGCCTTCACCAACGCCCACATCAGCGTAGAAGAGCAGTTAGCCGAGGGTGACAGGGTGGTCACGCGCTGGACCAGCAGTGGCACGCACCAGGGTGAGTTCATGGGGGTAGCTCCCACCGGTAACCAGGTGACGATCACGGGCATCACCATAAACCGCGTCTCCGACGGCAGGATCGCGGAGAGCTGGTCCAACTACGACGCCTTGGGCATGATGCGGCAGATAGGCGCCGTCCCCGAGCCGGGGCAGGGCGGAGGTTAGCCGTTGTAGGCACCCTTCATGGACGAAGAGAGCCGAGCTGAGAAGCCCTGGCCTTCTCTTGCGCACTGGCCGTCCTAAACAAGCAGAGGAGCCTTGCGAAAGGAGGTACTGAGAGCAAGTGGGCATCATAAGCTGGATAGTGGTTGGGCTAATAGCCGGATTGCTGGCCAAGCTGCTCGTGCCCGGGGATGATCCGGGAGGCATCATAGTGACCATCCTCATCGGGATGGTGGGCGCGGTAGTAGGCGGGTTAGTGGTGGGCCTCTTAGGCGGTACGGGGGTCACCGGCTTCAACATCTGGTCGATCCTGGTGGCCACTTTAGGAGCGATCATCCTGCTGGTCCTCTACAGGTTGGTGGCGGGTCGTATGGCGGGCTAGGAGCCATATCCCGGGCCCGGAGTCCTTGGGGCCCCGGCCCTTCTTGTTGCGTACCGTTATAAGGGTAAGTTGCAGAGGCGATCGTCGGTGGCGACCGTTACGGCTTGGCTTCATTAGCCGCCCTTCGATGCCGGCTGAGGACTAAATGAGGCAACCTAGACAGGAAGACATGGCGAAGAGATCCCTGGTGCACGTTGAGCCGGAGAGAACGGGTGGGCGGTGGTCCGCGAGGGCAAGAGCGGGCGACCTCGACCCACCCGACCCAGGCCGAGGCGGCGAAGGAGGGTAGGGAGATCGCCTGTCGGCACGAGACTGAGTTCTTCTTGCACCCCAGGACGGACAAGAGAGCACAACAGCTACGGGGAAGCGAAAGCTACCGAGAAAGGAGAGAAATTGACCGAAGGAGCACAGGACTTAGTTCGGCAGATCCAGGAGCAGACCGTAAAGAGTGCCCAGCACTTCTACGGAGAGTCGCTCGGTAGGCTCAAGGGCCAGCTGCAGAGCGACCGCGCCCAGCTGGAGAGCCTCATCCAGCAGGTCCCGCAGGAGGAAGTGCAGGCGCAGATCCAGGAGATGGTCAACTCCCACACGGCCATCGAGGAATCGCTCGACCAGGCGGCCCAAGATCTGGGCGTGGAAGACGCAGTAAACCAGGCGGTCCAGCAGGCGCAGGAGGCCGTCGGGCAGACCACCCAACAAACACAGCAAGCCGCGGGAGGAGCCGCCCAGCAGGCGCAGGAGACCGCGGGGCAGGCGGTCGACCAGGTCGGCCAGGCGGCGGAGGAGCTCGCTGGCGCGGGCCAGGAGGGACCGGACGCCACGGAAGCTGCCAAGCAGAAGGCCCGGGAGCTGGGCGTGGACATCTCCCAGGTGGAAGGCTCGGGCACCCAAGGTCGTATCACCGTTAAGGACGTGACCAGCGCCGCCAACCAAGGGTGAAAAGCATCTCGGCTAAGGACTTCCCTTTGACCGGCATGGTTCTTGTCTCTGAGATCGCGGGGAAAGATGAGACAAGCGACAATGACCGTTCGAAGACGCGGTCGGGAAGGAGGGACGATGGAGGACAAGCCTAAGGGGTAAGATGAAGGAGGCCGCCGGAGCCCTGACCGGCGACGAGACCATCGAAGCTAGGGTTGCGCACTGGGTAGGGAGCGCAGAGGAGAAGACCTACCGCGTGATGGCCGATCCGCAGGGGGATGGAGGGTCGAAGCTTTTTGACCGAAGAGTTTCGGCAACCAACGGAACGTGAAGGAGGGGACCGGCCGGAGCCGATCTCCTCTTCCATAAGTCTTCCCGTTCGTCGGTGGGGCCCTCGGGGGTGCGCGCGGGGCCAGGGTCGGCCGAAGGCGGCCTTACGTATAGAAGCCCAAGAAAGACAGAAGAAAGGAGGAAGGAAATGATCCAGTCACTACAGGAGGGCTTGAGCGCCTTCTTTAGCTACATCCCGCAACTGATCGGCGCCATCGTCATCCTGATCGTCGGCTACGTGATCGCCAGGATTTTGCAGGCCGTGACCAACCGGGGTTCTCGGAGCCATAGGCTTCGACCGCTGGATGGAGAGGGGCGGCATAAAGCAGTTCTTCGACAGGGCCGAAACGAGGGAGACGCCCACCTCCATACTAGGCAAGCTGGTTTTCTGGTTCGTGTTCATCATAGCCATCGTTATGGCAACGGACGCCTTAGGGATAAGGCAGGTCTCTGCGGTCTTGGCACAGCTGATCGCCTACATCCCCAACATCGTAGCGGCCGTTTTGATCCTGATCCTGGCGTCGCTTTTGGCCAACTTTGTGGCCGGGCTGGTGAGAGGGGCCACGGGCGTCGACATACTTGCCACCGCATCTAGGGTGATCATAGTCGTCTACGCCATCTTCGCGGCCCTCACCCAGCTGGGGATAGCGGTGCAGCTCACCGCCCCGACGTTCCTCATCATCCTCGGCGCAGTGGCGCTGGCGGTAGCCATAGCATTCGGCTTTGGCAGCAGGGATGTCGCCAAGGACATCGTCGAGAGAGCCTACAAGCGCAGGGATGAGTTCACAGGCGGCGATGCTGGCCGCGGCGGTGGCTTAGCCAGAAGTGGCGATTCCGACGACCGCGAAAGCAGCGACGCTCCTGCCACTACCCGCCGCCACGCCGAGAGCAGAACTACGTCCGACTCCGCCTAGGACACAGAGGCTAGCACCACTCCCACGGCTCCCGTCGAACGACCAATTGATCCGTTCACGGCGCTCGAGGAGCGATATTCCGACTACCACGTCTACGACCGACACTATGAGAGGATCGGCAAGGTCGACGACCTCTTCGTCGATGAGGACGACAATCCCGAGTACTTGGGCGTAAAGATGGGCTTCCTCGGCACAAGGTCCACGCTGATCCCCATGGAGATCGTGCGCGTGAACGACCGGCGAGAGCTCGTCGAGGTCGCGGCGGACAAGGACACAATCAAGTCAGGGCCCACCTTCGGCGACGATAGGGAGATAACGCCCGAGTTCGAACAGCAGGTCCGAAGCTACTACGGTGTGGAGACCACGCGAGCACAGGAGCGAGGCGCCTACGGCGCTTACTACGCCGCCGACACCGCGGGCGGCGAGGGAGTGGACCTACGCCCGGCGAACGCCTTGAGACACGGGAGGGCGTCGGCGAAGAACGGCCCGGTGGGGCCACCGCCGACGTCGAGCGCGAAGGCGAAGCGAGCAGGGTAAAGGTGCGCAAGCGCGTGCGCGGCATCCGGTAGCGGGCCGCTCGCTCCTACCCCGAGCCAGTGAACCAAGAGGTCACAGGTGACTTCTCCGTGGGCCGGCTTCTGCCATGCTCGGTAAGGTTTCTGGAGCTGCCTACATTTTGACAGCAACCGACGTAATGGGTAGGTTGCACGAGTCCTCCAAGCGCCCCAGCAAGCTCTAAGGTACGGAGTATCCGTGGGGAGGTCCAGGGAGGTTGGGGTTCGTACTGCAACCGTTCTGCAAGTGGGGCGATACGAGCGAGTACCTACGCACGAGCGTGTTCTGGAAAACCGCCGGACACCAGACCGTACTAGGCGAACTTATCTTTCTGTCAAGGCAAAGAGATTGGCTTAGTTATTGGGGTTACACGGACGTCACGATACTGCTGGGCGGACCCTATAGCAGCCACAACTTGTAATGAGGTGAGGTCAGCGGCTCACGTCCGCTCGTCGGCTCTCTGCTTTTCCAGGTACTTGCAACCAACGGGAGGTTCGGCCACCCTGGCCGCGCGACGTCAGCTCGCTGGCACTCACCCCTGAATTGGTATACCGTGCGATTGGGCGACATTCCCTCGGTCCAGCACGAGAGGAGGTCATGAGCTCTAGGGATAACTACTCACAGCGCCTTTCATAGTTGCTGCGCCGGAGCACGGTAGCCGCAGTTAACAAAGAACCCCCGCACGTCTCGGGCACTCACAGCTGCCAATGCGCAACCTATCGCCTCGATGAGGAG
>Ga0126312_10001566_pt1 | contig 15035 bp, 24 predicted proteins | sample Plot104A_FD_92537 | JGI IMG/M metagenome (GOLD analysis project Ga0126312, IMG submission 92537) | Serpentine soil microbial communities from UC McLaughlin Reserve, CA, USA - Plot104A | ecosystem: Environmental > Terrestrial > Soil > Grasslands | place: USA: UC McLaughlin Reserve, Lake County...
GTACATCAGGTCGAGTGCTCTCCCAGGCTGAGCTACGACGGCACCAATTAACTTAGCTTAGTAAATCCTATATAATCTTGTCTTGAGAAAACTGATTCGAAACTTGGATAGTACACTAATGGCAATAGGTTAATATTTTAAAGTATAATCTTACCTAAGGCAAATATATATGAAGATAATTTTGTATCAAGAGGGAATGGGTAATATGTCGGATATCGGCTCTAATCCTATGGCAACTCCCCAAGAAAGAAGGGAACGGTTTCTATTAGAGTTCGAAAAGCCGTTTAAATGTGAAAAATGTAATGAGAGATTCAAAAAGAAAAAATACTTGCGTGAACATAAAACTGAAGCGCACTCCTATTAAATAGCCTTTATCTTCATTATTTTCTTAGTATCAAATAATACATTAATTGTCGATTCCAACTGTTTTTTTGAAAGATTTGTAAAATAAGTAGTTCCATCATTATCTATAAATTTTAGTATCCTTTTTCTCAATACCTACGCCAAAAGACATATTTTTATAGTTAATATTGGTTTCGTTAGCTATTGAGGTAGACTGTGTATATTATATCATATAGTGATCCATAATGATAAAACCATCGATCTGAGAAATACACTGTACAGAAAAACTTTTCTTCATTTTTGCTAGGTTTTTAAGATGTATTTTTAAATAGTAAAGAACACTACTCAATTTTATTCAAGTTATGAAAATATATACAAGAACAGGGGACAAAGGAGAAACAGGTCTTATAGGTGGTAAACGTGTATCAAAAGGTAATTCAAGAATAATTGCTTATGGTTCAGTTGATGAATTAAACTCCTATATTGGACTAGTCCTCTCATTGCTAAGCTTGAAAAATAAAGATCTATTTGGTGATATTACTAATTTACTTATACGTGTGCAGAGTGATTTATTTATTATTGGCTCTGATTTGGCGGATCCAAGATATCCATCAGAAAATGATATGCAAGATCAACACAGGACTCCTCGTGTTGAAAAAAATATGATATCATATCTAGAAACCACTATAGACAGGTTTGAAATGCAGCTTAATCCAATCACTTTCTTTATACTGCCAGGGGGAAGTATTGAGTCCTCATCAATACACATTAGTCGTAGTATTGCCAGGAGGGCCGAAATTGCCACAATAGTACTCTCAATGAATGAGACAATAAACCCATATATCATAGTTTATTTAAATCGGCTTTCTGATTTACTTTTTGTCTGTGGTCGATTAGTAAACAAACGTCTTGGAGTAAAAGATGTAGCGTGGAATAATCCCTCATAATAGTAGGGTTAGATTTAAATATAAAAGACAAAATGCTAGATGGTTAGTAATAGAGATTATAATGGATCAAATCTTTAATATGATGTTAATTCTTGTCTTCACTGTAATTATGGCCTTGTTAACGAGCACTTTTGCGTACCTATTCGACGAATTAATGACTATCTCAGCATTGAGACTTCTATTCAACTTTCTCACAGATTTTATCGCAGTAGGATGAAATGCAACATTTATGCCTTATTATCACCAATGTAGAATACCTATCATATAGCGAATACATTATTTTGGGCTTGTTAAATGATAAAAGAGTGGTGACTATATATGAAAATAGTGACATTTATAGGCTTTACGACGGGAGAATAAGAACAAGAGGGAATAGATAGGTAAGGGGACTGATTCAGCTATTCTAGTCTTTTCTGGACTACTATAATATGACGGTTAAATTGAAGTACATAATAGGAAATCTACTAGTTGATCAATATAATTTAAAATTTTATCAATTTTTTCGCTCCCACCCTCTAAGGCTAACAAAGTATTTCTCCTCAGAATGGTTTGCTCTTTATCCATTAATATTTGAAGATTCACATCAGTAAAACATCATAAATGACACGAGACCTTATTAACTCTCAGTTACCTTGTTAATCATGTTTTTAATACGAGTTGCTTTATGATTTTATGCACTAATAGAGCCAACACACGCAGGTCAGACTCAACGTGTCCTTGTTCCGGCTTCCACATGTTGAGTCTCCTGCGGTTCTTCTTCCTTATTTATATATTCTAACGTCGTAAATATTATAGTAGTAATAGAGGATAGAAGTGTGTGATAAGTTTCCAAAGTAAAGGGAGACAAAAGCATGCCGGGGATTCCACGATTTTTCCCTATCATTGATTCCTCTATTACCATTACAATTAAGCAAGAAAATCTTTTCTGTTAGTATGCTATTGAAAGATTATGAAAATCGTTCAAGCCACGTCTGAGATTCCGAGTATGACAAATGAAGAGGTAGACAGATTCCTTGAAAGTAAACTGAATTTGCAGTTGGCTACCGTCGACAAACAAGGTTGGCCCAACATCCGCCCCGTCTGGTTTTACTATGACAAAAATGAAGAAAAACTCTTCTTAACAACGTCAAAATTGGCTAAAAAAATACAGAATCTTCGAGATAATCCAAATGTATATTTTTCCATAGATGATGAGACTTCTGCTCCCAAGGGAGTCAAAGGCAGAGGTACTGTAACTACGAAAGAAGATCCAAGCAAAACCATTTCAGTAGGAGATAAAATAAGTATAAAATACCTTGGCACACTTGATCACCCAGTAGCAAAGATGATAACAGACCTTGCGAAGAAGGGAGAAGTTGTACTTATTGAAATTAGTCCGAAATTCTTTTCTACGTGGGATTATAGTAAAATGCAGTTATGACTTCTTAGTAGGATGCTTGTCTCATAAAGCATTGGTCATTGAAAATCATTAGTAAATAAAAATGAGATTGTCTGTCATTTTTTACTGATCCAAACAAACACGCCGCAGGTAGCCCTAGACTCAACGATAACGTAGATGTATTCCTTCTGTATGTCTTCTGACATACAGATGTCACCCTTGTTGAGTCTCCTGCGGTTAATAGTATGGCCAAGTCAATAAAGATTGAGGGCGGCAAAAAGTGCTAACCTCGTTTAACCTTGAATAATACCAAAGCAGAGAACATTCCTGAACTCTCCTTATACTGGACTCCAATGAAATTATCTATATCAAGTGTTGACAAGAAGTGATTCAACTGATCCTCAAAAGAATCCTTTTCCCTTGCCATGATAACTTTAGTTTGAAATACCATTTTGGCCATGTCTTGTTTACCTCATACCAGTAAAATAAACACAAATATTATTAATTTTTCTTATTATTTTTCTGTGTTATGAGGCTCCAATAATCTATGTCCTGTCCCTTCCTCAAAAAGCCCTTTATCTAACTATGACGTCCCCATAATAGAAATGATTTTTGAGTTTTCTTCTACAACTTTTAAATAATTTTCCTCTACAATATTTAGAAGTGAATCCTGCGAAGGCAGACACATTCCGACGTATAGGATACTTTACTGCCGCGTCCTTCTTGATACTTCTACTTATAGTATCAGTAGTAGCACCAGTTAACATCACCTTTTCAAGCCAGACAGTAGAAGGGGGACAATTCCCACAGAATATTATTGCATCTTCAAGCACAGATACAACTCCACATTTCTTAAACCTCAAGGCTACTCAACAAGGAGACGCAGAACCTGAGAGAGTAAGTGGATTTAATCTTGATATAACAAACACTGTTGCCGCCCAGAGAAATTCTCAACTTCATGTATTTGTGACAGATAATTCTCTGGACGTTATAGAAGCAAAGGTAAGAACGGAATCAGACCAGTTAATTGATCTTATTCCCTCTTCTCAAGCAAATGCTTTTTCTCTGGCAAATCTTCCTGTGGGAGTCTATACCCTTGATGTGACAGAAAGGAAACACAAAAGCAGCATATGAAGGAATTTTAGTAATAAGCCAACAGCCAACTACAGTAATTAATGAAACTACAAAGACCGTCATAAATAAAGAGATAACTCGAAATGAAGAAGATGAAGACGATGACGATGACGATCGTGATCGTGATCGTGATCGTGATCATGATCGTTGCCCTAGAGGATATATAGGAAAACCGCCTTTTTGTCCTAAACCGCGCCACCTTGGTGCCATCCTTTTGGCTTTTGTCCTATACCACGACCACCGCCGGTGATATTCGAAGGTGGAGATGAAGATCAATGCGATGAGAATCCTGATCTGCCACAATGTCAGGAGTTATTTAATGGTGGAGAATGTCCTGAAGGTCAAGTAGGGACTCCGCCTAACTGTGAAACACCACCACCTCCTGAAGAATTACCACCAACTCCACCACCATAAGAGCAACTACCTTTTGAGGAACAACCACTACCTGAGGATGAAGAACCAACTGAGGATGAAGAACCAACCGAGGATGAAGAACCAATAGGTGAAGAAGACGGAGAAGATGAAGGTGGAGAAGATGAAGGTGGAGAAGATGAAGGTGGAGAAGATGAAGGTGGAGAAGGTGGAAGCCAATGAGTCTTATAGTAGAGCAGCGAAAATCCAGTATATGGTCTTCTTTTAGGTAACGAACAAGTCTCCCTCCCTCCCCATACTTATAGCTATTACTTATATCGCTAGCAACTTTTCCATTGTTTGTTCCCAGATATTTTGTCACTTGTTTTATTTTTATTTGTATTCATAAAAGACTCTATTTTCTTATCAAGTAAGTTATAATGCTGCTCACTTATCTTTCCTTTTGCATATGATTCTTCTATATTGTCTTTTATTTCATTTAGTGGGCACATCCACAAATCATCTGGTAGTAATACTAAACGAGAATTTACACAATCATTGCATAGATATTTAGTTTCATACTGTCGCCACGTGAAGGAGTAGGCAACCAGAACGAAGATCATCCATCTGATCACGCTGACAGTGTGGGTGGAGCCTTCTCAGACGAAAACTGTATAGGCTAGATAGATAGATAGATAGAAACTAACTAACTAACTCCTTTTTTCTTTTTCTTTATTATTTCATTATTTATTTACCAAACAGAAGTAGTCTTTTTCTGCTTTGCTTTGACTCTAGCTATGTCTTTTCTTATTTTATTCGCATTTTTAAGATTACAGTATTCACATTTACAATCATAACTATTATGTCCCATTGGTACACCTATTCTTTTTTCTAAATTAAATAGCGCTTCTTTTCCACAAAACTTACTGTTTATCAATAGTCTACCTCTTCCTTCTCCCGTATGGGTTTTCCATCGCCACCTTTTACAGTATAATTGGTTATCTTGAGGCCTTTTGCCGCTAACTGTTTAAACGAGCCTTGGTAATTGGGCTCTCGTTTAGATTGAATTCGATAATATTCCGAGCCAATTGATGTTACTGCTGGAGTTATATTCTTTTTATCTTCAGGTATGTAAAAATCAGTAGCTTTACGTACTGGTTCAATTTCTGGCAGATACACTTTTTCTACATACAGGACAGATCCATGTATCATCTGGTAATAACCCAAGTCGAGTATTACATTCATTGCACATATACTTTATTTCAGAAGCTTCGGTGTTGTCTGATATAGTGATATTCTTTTCTACCTTGAAATGTTTGCTCCTATGGTTTGGTTTTAATTTATCTCTTTTCATTATTATTATCTATCTCTCCTTTTGATATATGATACGGCCAAACGGTACGAATCTAAGACGTCGTTGAAGGACGTTTGCGTCTTATCCAGAGAGTACTCAGTACTAATGGCTGTACGCAAGGAAGTTATAAGTTTGGTATGCCTAGGATGTATTCCTATTAAACTACGACCATCCTGATCTACGTACTCGGTAACAAACTTACAATTCTGCAAAAGTTGTTTATGATTTGTAGAAAAGGCCACAGGTACAACAGTCATGCGGGTCTCTGGTAGTATGTTGTATTTTTTGCAATTATCCATTGCCATTTTCATGTAGATCTCAGACCATTTCTCCCCTAACATGTGTTTGAGTCCTTGCCATACAACAGGTGCGCTAGCATCTGCGAATATATTAGATATATTACCAAAGTTCTTTTTGAGATTCCATATTAAATCCAGCATATCGTTCAAGTGGGGTCTATGGTATTCGTCGGACTGTATTACTCTAAACTTGTTGATATCTGCAAGATATTCTATTGTTGTAATAGCAAAGTTAGAACCTCCTCCGAATGCGCTATCTATTCCTATAGCTTTTTGCGTATCTGGTCGAATAGGTCTAGAATCCAGTTCTTCTCCTAATTTCTGGCATGCTTGTATTGCTGCTTCTGAAAACGTATTACCAATCATACCCAGATAGGCTCCTTCGTATTCTCTGGGAAAGTCAGGTGATTTCTTAGCCTCTTCTATCTGCTCCTTTGAATAAATAGGATATTCCCCTTCAAGTCCGAACTGGTACGGTAAGAACAGTTTATAATACAAAGAGTGTTGGTCCTGTTCTATTTTATTGAATAGGCCATCTGGTCTGTTTGGTGTAGATATTAGGGCAATCGTTGGATCACTATTTGGCTTACCAATGAAACCTTCGACTACACTTAGGATCTCTTTACTTTCTGAAGGTCAAAAATAATCGGCTTCATCTACTAGGACCATCTTAACGCGGTCCCGGCCTCTAATTGAATCCGTATGTCCAGCGGGGTAAGCTTCCACCATTACCCCATTCAATATACATACTGTGTCGTTCTGTTGTTGGAGTTGAGAATATAATTTAGGGAAGTTTCTTTTGAATAATAACTTTAATCTTTGTATTAAATCGGCCGCTGTCTCAATCCTAGTTCCTGTTACAATAACTACATGATCTCCCGCTGTCCATTCGGTGATACATTTGTAAGCTATATAATATAACATGAATGTAGATAGTCCTAAACCTCTAGACTTCTTTACCCAGATATGTTTGTGTTCCTTTAGGGTTTGCCATAACAACTTCTGATAAGGTACTAGCGGCATATCAATAGTTACATCGTTAATAGTCTTTTGTGGTCTACCGATTAGGTCCACAAAACAACAAGTACCTAACTTATCAGTATGTAGTTTTCTCACATCATGGTCAACTTCCTTCTTTGTGGAATTCCATGAATACCAGAATAGTTTAGGCTGTCTTCTGCTTTGATACTGTCTTTGATTTCGACTGAGTGGAGTAACTCTACCCCGCCACACAATCATTTGTTGTTTTAATTCTTGCATCTCTTTAGTATTCTCTAGTGGTATCCGGTCTTGGTCTTCTTGTTTTAGTGTCTTGAGAAAATCATTATACATTCTTAATTAATCAACTGATTTCCTGATTAGGATTCTCCAAAAACTTTTACGTTTCTCGTATTCTCTTTTCAGACTAATCTTTACTGTTAGTATGTTGTCATTACCATTATTGTTATCGGTAGAGGTAGAGGTAGAGGTAGACATGATTACTGGTGCTCTCCTTCGGTAGACACAAGATGGTAGATTAGTACGATACAAGGTCTGTCTATCGTGTAAAATTCATAATGTCAGATGAATCAGACTATTACCCGCCGTTTCAACAAAAAGAGGTTAGAGCGGTAATGGAGGGGTACATTGGAAAACCCAATACTGACCCAACAATTATTGTTTGCAGCACACCACGAGCGCCAGGAGATTTGCAAGTTTGGATTCTGACAAGTATGGCAAGATCTCTTTAATGTCATCCGAGCAAGGCAACCTTGCTTATTCACAGGGATTAACGATAAATGGCAAAGAATTAATTTTTCCCGAGGATAGCAAATCACATTTAATAGTTGATAAATGTAATTCAATAGACAAGTTACTAAATGGAGGTCTAACAGCATGAGTAGAGTTTGTCAATAAGAAATCAGTAGTATTGTCTATAAGAATTCTAATAGATATTTGATCAATTTCCTGAATTGGCAAATTCTCTAGTTATAGACCCATTTAGTCATATTAATTAAGTAGGTGCAGAAATAACAGGATAAGATGGTTGAAACAATACTTTATACGCATTTTATGGTCTAAGCAAGCAACTAACACATATTGACTAGCGTCTTGAGAGGCTTCTATTTTAGAAACAATAAAATCTTTTTTCATTGCTTATATATCATCTAAACCTTACAGATTCTATCTCTCCATTATTTGCTTTTACTATTATTTTATCAAAGTTTGACTCCCCTGCTTCGGGATTAGCAAAAACAGATGAAAATGGACCCATGTCCCCAATATTTTGAATTTTTCCCTGCTCTCCAAATTGAACAGTAACGTCATTTAATGTGTTAAAGTTATTATTGTTAACTTTAATACTTGTTGAACCGACTATTCCTCCACGTTCTATAATTTCTATACCCAACCCTGCTCTTGGTATAAATACTGATAAAATAACTGTTGTTACGACAATAAATCCTCCTAATATTACAAACTTGCCAATCCTAATCCAATTTCTACTTTTTTTTTGGAAATCCTCCACCTTCACCAAATGTGCCTCCATACTCATCTTCCCATCGACCCATAAAATATCTTCGTGTATTTCCTTTCCAAGTATTTTCTGAAAAACTACCATATGTTCCTTCATGTCGAAAGCTAAGATTATTATCATTTGCAACAAGCGTTTTTGTAGACGCTTGTTCCATTCGGCTGGACTCAAAAGCTTCAGGAATTTCAATAATTGCTCTGTGGACTTTACCTGTTACGGGATTTCTAATAGGCTCAAGCCACGCTTCAGCGATAACATTAGGGGATTGGTCTTTTTGTCCTTGTCCTTTTCTATCTCCTCTAATATCAAATACACTGACACGACTTCTAAGATCCTTGGCCTGGAACTTTATACTTGCCCTCTTCGGTTCATATAATTTTACCAGCACAAGTCCATTTTGGTCCAAGTTTTTCATCCCATATTTTTAATTGCTGTAATCGTAATGACGAATTTATGACTGTATTGGACAGCTACTTTTATTGAAACCTCAGCCATTGCTTTACTCTTGAGGAAAAAATTATGCGCCAGGAAAAATTAGAGCCTAGAGTAGCCAATTCTACTCCGGCTTTGTATTGTACTGATTTTGCTGTTTTGTAGGATATATATTGAGAACCGTATCACAGCGAAAACATCCAATAGAAATAGAATGTTAAATAAGCAGTCTTTCTGCTACCAATTATGATCCTTATAATGTTAATATAGAAATGATTCTCTTAAGTAAGCAGCGAAAACCATGAATTCACAAAAATCCCAAATATCAAATTCGAGATTTCATGATGAAGCTACGATTCGCAGTCTTTATGAACAAATGATTGATGGCTGGAATAAAGGTAGTGGACAAGTATTTGCTGCTCCTTATAATGATGATAGTGACTTACTTTATTGGGTTTGATGGCACGTACATGAAAGGCCGTCAGGAAATTGCTTCATTTCACCAAATGCTTTTCGACAAATTTCTTAAAGGCAGCCGCCTTATTGGAAAGGTCAGAAGTATCCGTTTTCTCACCTCGGATGTTGCTGTTATGATTGCAGTTGGTGGTACTGTGATGGCCGGACAGTCAGATATTGAGCCGGAGCGAAACTCTATCCATACTCTCGTTGCTAAAAAACACAATGCTAGATGGTACTTCACTGCTTTTCAAAATACACGAGCCCAGTTTATTGGGAGACCAGAGGAGTCTCAAGCCCTGACAGATGAGTTGCGAGAGGAGCTCTCACTGGCATTGAAGAGAAAGCTACATAAAGAGTAAGAGGAGGTTGGGTTCGACTTTATGTCTGACAATATTGTAAAACTCCACAATAGGCTTTATCCATGAACATGTTCGCAAGATTAAGAACAAGAAAGAAATCTATTATTATCATTGGTGTAATAGTAATTGTCTCACTGCTATCAACTTATGGCATTTTGTATATGCTAACACCCTATTCAGGATTTGCTCGATCTATCATTTGGGGAGACTCAGATATCAAAGACCATGAGAGATTTCCCTTCCGGACCATTGAAAATGCTCCTCCAATATTCCAATTTTCTACTCCGCAATTTTCAGATACCAGTAATGCTAATCCCTTTTCATCTTTGATACTATCGGATAACCTCATTTCTAATATTGAAGGAGATTTCAAAGATGGAAAGATAAATTTTGACAAGTTTCTTGTTTCAACTAGAACTACTGCATTCATCATCATAAAGGATGATACAGTCTTGTATGAAAAGTACTTTAATGGCTATCAGAGGGACTCAATTGGCACTTCTTTTTCTATGGCCAAATCTATAACTTCAGCATTAATTGGAGTAGCCATTGACGAAGGACTAATTGCAAGTGTTGATGATCCTATTACAAGGTATATTCCTGGATTGAAGGAAAAGGATTTTCGTTTCGATAACATAACAATCAAGAATTTGCTTACTATGTCTTCAGGTCTTCGATATGTTGAAGAAGGTCTGCCTTGGAGCGACGATACAAGAACGTATTATGATACAAACCTTCGCTCATTGGCTTTATCATCCAAGATAGAAGAGGCACCTGGAAAGAGATTTCATTATAATAACTACAACCCCCTACTGCTGGGGATGATTCTTGAACGTGTAACCCATAAGCCTGTATCACAATATTTAGAAGATAAGATTTGGAAGCCCTTAGGAATGGACGCTCCTGCTTCATGGAGTTTAGATAGTGATGCAAGTGGATTTGAAAAAATGGAAAGCGGTATTAATGCAAGAGCTATTGACTTTGCGAAAATCGGTAGGCTGTTTCTAAACCATGGCAACTGGAATGGTAATCAGGTTATATCTGAAAAATGGGTCAATGAATCTACCAGTCTAGATACAACCACCGATCCTGCTCCATTTTATCAATACATGTGGTGGGTGGACCCATTGTCAGTGGATAGTACTCGATATAACTTTTATGCGGTTGGGAACTACGGGCAGTTTATCTATGTAGTCCCTGAGAAAAATATGGTAATTGTGCGACATGGTTATGAATCAGAATATGACAATTGGACTGACTTGTTTAAAGAGTTGGGATCGAAGATTTAAGAACGCAGGAGACTCAACCCTTGCTTTCCTTTAATTAAATGATCCTCATTAATGGCGTACCATGGCATTAGGAGATTTAATAGTATAGATAGGGTAAGTCTTGAACAACAATATTCCAATAGTCAGCACCATAAAAGTAACGAGGGTTAGAGTCTAGCGGTTTGAATTTATCTGTCATTAAAGTGGTAATCCTCAACTGATAATTATTATCTTATGCTATTCTGCCTTTTACATAATAGAGGAATCAAATTAGGTGGATGGAATAAACAACAATCCTACCTTCTCAATCAAATCGGTAACCAATATCCAGTAAAATAGGGGTGGCTAATATGTGACCTACAAAAGATAGAAAGTAGGACAAAAAGGAAGGGTTATTGAGGACCTTGTATTGAAGTCTTCGCTAAGGCATCCTTTATCTGACCAATTATCGTATTAAGATCACCTTGTGTTTCCCAATGCATGAAAGTCGTCTTTGGCGATTCTAACATCATGTGGTTATGCACACCTGTAACAGTCCACCCAGCGTTTGTGAGTACCTGAAGAACTGGATTCATTTCCGATTCAAGCAAAGCAAAATCGCCCATCACGTACACATTCTGATCTGATGGTGATTGGGATGATGACGTCGTATTTGTTGCATTTGCAGCCATGAACTCAAGTACGGAATTCATTAATGTAAACTTGTTCATGACTAATCCATTATGTCCCATTATTTCTGGGGATTTACGAACTAGTACCACATCACAAACGTTACCACTAGGAACTGAAATACCGCCTAGAGTTCGACCCAATTCAGGACAGTCTAAATTCTTGATTTGTTGTTGTGTCGCGGTTGTCGAGGGACTGACAGCTGGTTGTGCCGCTGCGAATGTTCGATGTGAAAAGTGCGGTTGCAGCGAATCTACCGAAGACCCACAATAAAAATAGCCAAGGTTATCGCTATCCCTGTAGCCAATTTGTATACCATTATAATATATAGCCACTTGGGACTATATATACATTTTATACGTCATAATATGTTTAAATTGTATAATCTAGTTATAATCCATATTAAATATCCTGTACGAGTAACAACAGTGGCAACTAAAAGCGACGGAAAAAAATCAGATACTTTTGGTGATACCAAGAAAGCAATCCTAACCCTGCTGCTTGAAGGTTCAAAGACGACCGGAGAAATCGTAAATAAACTGAAAATACAGAAGAGCGCAATTAGGAACCATCTAGAGTCGTTAAGAGCGGAACAAGCAATCAAATCATATTTTAAGGTCGAAGGCCCTGGTAGACCGAGAAAGGTCTATGAAATAACAGAAAGTGGACGTGAACTGTTCCCTAGAAAATATGATCTGATTTTATCGCTTATGCTTCAGAGTATCGAAACCGCTGAAGGACATGAATATACTAGAAAAATAGTAAGATCTGTTGCAGATAGTATAGCACAGGGCATACAAGACAAGATTAAGAATAGTTCAGCCGGCGTAGAGGATTCAATAAAAATTCTAAATTCAGCCTCAAATGAAATGGGTTTTATGTCATCATTCCATAAGGAAGACGATAATTCGTATTCTATTATAAGCCGTAATTGCATTGTACATAAGATTGCGTTTAGTAATCAGGACGCTATTTGTCATGGATTTCATGATAGAATAATACAGAAAGCCTTGGAAGGAAAAACAAATCCTGAAGTAAATTTAAAAGAATGCATAGCCCTGGGAGATAACTACAGCAGACACGTCATCAGTGTAGACAAGGGTTCCAATAGAACGTCTCCTTAGAACGACCTACTCTTTTAGTGGTTCATAAAAGAGTGGGGTTTGGGTTGGTCTTCTTAGTCTTCTTATTCGACCTCTTCTATATCTAATGAACTGATCCCTTCGAAGTCACAGTCCAACATAATAATGAGTGAACCATCTAATGAATCTGAATCTAAGGAACCTGACTATGGTGAAGAAGAAGAGTTAGAGGAGAAACAAGAAAAGGATACTGGAGAACTTGAAGAGGATAAATCTACAAACGATATATTCTAAGATGGAGGAAGAAATATTTCAAGTTAGTTAATTATAAGTAAAAGCTATCTCTTTATCAACGAGCGATGAGCAAAAAATTACAATTAAGTGCTCGAATGAAAATTCGGGAGGGTAAACTAGAGGAGTTCAAGCGGCAGGCCGCCATATGTATCTCACAGGTAAAAGAGAAGGATCCCGGAACACTTCAATACGATTGGTTTCTTAATAGCGACAAGACCGAGTGTGAAATCCGTGAAGCCTATGAAAGCTCTGAGGCACTATTAGCTCATGTAGCTAACCTTCGTGAACCTCTGGGAATACTTTTTGAGCAATATGCTACGGATCATTCTGTGGTCATTTATGGCGATCCATCGTGTATCTGTGATAGTTGATAATATTAGGAAAGAGGTAAATAATATCCAGTGATAGATATAAGGGTTATTTCTAGGTAACTTCGTTAGAATGAGAATCGAAAGAGATAATAAAACAATATCGCCATAGCTATATATGGTACTAAGCGCAATATCAGGCCACTGGGATTGAAAATCTACTTCCTGGCTAAAAATTTGGATAGTTGATGTTACAGGTACTACAGATGCGAGTATTACTACAAACGCAATCACCCTAGGTTTTATTAATCCGTCTCTGTTTATAGTCTTAAATGATCTGTAGGTAAATAGAATTAGAGGTCCATAGCCTGCAACATAGAAAATTTCCCCGACACCTGGGTATGGAGCATCCGTATCTAATACAATTTGATAATACGTGTAGGAAAATTCACCAAGGAACCAGAGAGTTACTCCTACGAAAATGAGCTTAAATTTCTGAACTTCTATTTTTCTGGGATTTGAAAGTATTATAAACAAGGATATACAGGTAGATGATCCCAACAAAACTGCTGAGGTTGTGCCCATGTATCTGTCGCCATCAATAATAAATAGTATTATATGTATAAACACGATAGCTACAGCTATAGCAATTATAAATCCGAAGAATAAATATTTCATTTCATACTTAATTTTAAAAGCAGATTCAATATTTTTTGTTCTACTCAATTAAATATGTATCTTTTGCAAATTATTTAAATTCATCCTCGATAATATATTGTAAGATGCATTCTAACTTGATATATCTTGACAATGTCTACATGTATCTTATGGGTGGAGACTAGACATTCTAGTCTAGAATGTCATGAATAAAGACTAAAGATGGTGAGAGCATTAAGGATATGTAGATTAGTTTACAATTTTAGATTTTCTTTTTGCCAAATAGACTTCCATTACTGAATGGTGATGAAAACCTGTTCCTTTCACTTAACATTGTCAAAACAGGATTGCTTTCTACTCTTTCCTGAAATTTAATTTCTGATACACTTTTCTTAGCATTCATATAAGACTCAGGTCCGCCAATCAGTATTTCTAATCGCTTATTGTAGGATTGTATCAATAACGATAAAGTGTTTGTTTTGTCCTTAGTTGTAATATTTTCATCCTGAACTAAATGTATTAGGTTATATTAGAAAGAAAATCTGAACAAAAATTTGAGAATGCTATTAAAAAGCATAAATTTTCCAAAAGCTGCATCAATTTGACTTTCTCAAAGACAAATATACTATGTATTATAGCTTCTTACTCAGAGATGATATTAAACCACTATTTGCAACAATTTCATTAGTTGCAATAACTGTAGGAGTTAGTTTTATTATTACTACACCCATTGTAAATGCACAAAATAATACATCATCTTCACAATTGCAAAACGCTACAGAAAATACAGGTGCAGAGAAAAAGTCTTACGTTTTGATATTTGGACAAAGAATAGTAGGAAACATAGACAATTCTACTAAAATTGTATCTTCAATTGTAGGTAATAATCTTATTAAAATTGAAGAAGAGTTTTTGGAAGAGATTAGTTTAGCACTATCTCAACAATTAGAAGAACAAATAAATAAGATAGTTAATGATGGAATAAATGGATCATCTTGTGGTGTTTCGTTAACAACTGAGCAAGGGGAAAATGTTACAGTGGATTGTATCTCCTCAGGAAATAAAGTAATTTGGTACATTTATCCCTCTCCCTAGTAACAAAGCGTATGAGAAGGACAGATATTGCTATCAGGGTTCGGTAGTATCAAGACTTTATCTGGTACCAAAGCCATTATGAACAAGACACTTTA
>Ga0126312_10001567_pt1 | contig 15027 bp, 18 predicted proteins | sample Plot104A_FD_92537 | JGI IMG/M metagenome (GOLD analysis project Ga0126312, IMG submission 92537) | Serpentine soil microbial communities from UC McLaughlin Reserve, CA, USA - Plot104A | ecosystem: Environmental > Terrestrial > Soil > Grasslands | place: USA: UC McLaughlin Reserve, Lake County...
GACACCCTCATAAACCGTACCCTCGTCTACGGTTCTCTGACCGTGATGCTGGGCCTGGTTTACCTCCTGGCTTTGGATACCACAACTCGGCTCTGTTGTGTTCGTCGTACTTCTCTTCCCTGATAGCCGGCTGCCGAGCAGGGGCTGGCGAGGGTTTGCATGGCTCAGCGTGCTCTTGGTGCTAATGGGAGCTCTTTTGAGTGCTCTCTCTCCTGGCCCGATTTCTGTCGGCCTAGGCCCTATCCGTAACCCACTGGGTGTAGAGAGCCTACCAAGCTTCATTAAGGTCGTCGAGCGGGTTGTGAACACGCTCCTGTTCGCAGCGGTAATCTCGCTGTTTGTACGGCTTCGTCGCGCGAGGGGACTAGAGCGCCAACAGATCAAATGGTTTGTCTACGCCACTGCGCTGACGATCTGCGGAGGCATCCTTACATACCCTGTCTCCGAAGTGATAGGCTCACAGTGGCTTAAGTGGATCAGCTTCGTACCTTTCATAGTTGGTGTGATGGCCATCCCTATTTCTATGGGGATAGCCATCTTGCGCTACCGCCTCTACGACATAGATACCCTCATAAACCGCACCCTCGTATACGGACTGCTCACGGCGATACTGGCATCAGTCTACTTCGGTGGCGTTGTTCTATTGCAGCGGCTCTTTGTAGCCCTCACGGGCGAGAAGTCTACTGTCGCAGTAGTGGCCTCCACCCTCCTGATAGCGGCTTTGTTTACTCCCTTGAGACACCAGATCCAATCCTTCATAGACCGCCGTTTCTACAGAAGTAAGTACGACGCTAGAAAGACCCTGGAAGCCTTCTCCGCCAAGCTCAGGGATGAGACGAACCTGGACGCCCTAAGCGACGATCTGGTGGGGGTGGTGAAGGAAACTATGCAGCCTTCTCATATCTCACTCTGGCAGCGCCCCGACCCTCCCACCTGGCACGAGCACTCAAGCTAGCGAGTCCTTATTCATACGAGTGCGTGGAAGGAAAATTCTAAGAAGTCCATGAGCGACACCACGCATAATTGTGTTCGGATAAGATAGAAGGGCTACTCCACGCTTCTGTGAGAACCGAGGCGCTGGCACGATTATGGGTAGGTACATAGAGATTGGCCATGATGGATGCAACGTTTCAGGGACGGGATTTACTACTCGTTGTCCTTGTGTTCTGCATCTACGCTAGGCGTCGCATGTCCACAGCCCTTCTGAGGCCGAGCTGGATCGTGAAGTCCAGCGCCGTTGTCGTGATCGGCGTTGACCAACACGCGGTCGGTCGCGAGAACGGCGCCTACTGACTCCTCGCATGCTTCTTATCTCCGGCGCTCTTATAGAGGCGCGAGGTGGAGCGGTCTGGTAGCTCATCGGACTCATGACCGAAGGTCGCAGGTTCAAATCGTGCCCCCGCTACTTCTCTGCGGCTTCGCAACCGCGGGGCCTGTTTCTTTTGCGGACGTACTCGGCCAGAGCCTCGTACTGCAACCGAGACTGCGATCCTATTCTGGGCGCTGCTGCTACCGACGCGGCCACAGCACAGGGGGCGTGGTGAAGAAAAGGCTCGGAACAACGGACCTACGTCAACCCTCCCAGCTTGCGGGAGCCCGCTCGTAGGCGGTAGGACGATCTGCTCCCTGGGGCAGCTCCTTCGGGTTCCCGGGTAGGTGCGAACCTCCCCTTGATAGTGTTCTAGCAGGTCTGTGAGAGAAGCATCCCGCTAAGCTGGCTTCTTGCTTTCGACGCCCGACATACACACGTCATGGAGGATGTGTTGCTTCCTTCCCACTGGTAGAGTGATTCCGGTGTAGGACGAAGCATCCGTTTAGGCGGGTCCAGAGCGAAGAGAACGGGAGAGGATGAACGAGGAAAACGTCCCAGAACAAGCCGACGTCGTGGTGGTCGGGGCCGGCATGGCCGGACTGATCGCTGCGCGCGTCCTGCTAGCCGCTAACGTTTCGGCACTCGTCTTGGAGGCCCGCAACCGCGTCGGTGGACGGCTCCTGAACCACACGCTCGAAAACGGCGCCGTGGTCGAGCTCGGCGGTCAGTGGGTCGGGCCTACCCAGGACCGCGTCTTGGCGCTCGCCGAGGAACTCGGCCTCCGGCTGTTTCCGACTTACGCCGAAGGCGAGCACTTCCTGACTATGGACGGCTCCGTAAAGCGCTACATCGGGGAAGACATTGTTCTGCCCGAGGATGCCACCGCCGACGTCGAGGAAGCGTGGGAGCACCTGCAGCAGATGGCGGACGAGGTTCCACTCGACGAGCCGTGGAGTACCGAGAACGCCGATACCTGGGACGCGCAGACGCTGGATTCCTGGCTCGTTGCCAACGCGAAGACCGAGATAGGACTCGGCTATTGGCGCATGATGGTTCCGGCGCTGTTCAGCGCCGAGGCCTCGGAGATGTCGCTGTTGCACTTCCTGTTCTACTGCCGGTCCGGGGGCACGCTCGATCAGCTGGTTGCCACCCACGGTGGAGCCCAGGAGAGCCGACTGGAGGGCGGTTCGCAGCAGCTCGCGCTGCGACTCGCCGACCGGCTGGGCGATGCTGTGCGGCTTAGCTCTCCCGTCCGCGCGATCCGCCAGGACGACCGCGGCGTGGAGGTGGCCCACGACGGCGGCATCGTCACGGCGGGGCGGACGATTGTCGCCCTCCCCCCGACGCTGGCCGGCAGGATCCGCTACTCTCCGGCCCTGCCGCCCCTAAGGGACCAGCTCACCCAGCAGGTGCCCATGGGCTACGTCACCAAGGTGCAGATCGCCTACCCCGAGCCCTTCTGGCGGGCCGAGGGGCTCTCCGGGTCTGTCTTCAGCCTCGACGACGAGGTGAGCGTCATCTTCGACAACTCGCCGCCCGACCTTCGCTGCGGGGTGCTCCTCGGCTTCATGGAGGGCAGGCACGCCCGCAGGGCCGGAAAGCTTGCGCCCGAGGAACGCATGGACCTCGTCCTCTCCGTGTTGGCGAGGTTCTTCGGGCCTCGCGCCGCAGACCCCAAGGAGTACGTCGAGAAGGATTGGGCGGCCGAGGAGTGGAGCCGGGGCTGCTACGGGGGGCGTTTCGGGACCGGTGTGTGGACGGGCTACGGCGAGGCGCTCCGGGAGCCTGTGGGCCGAATCCACTGGGCGGGCACGGAGACCTCGGAGGTCTGGAACGGCTATATGGACGGGGCGGTCCGCTCCGGCGAACGCGCCGCCCGGGAGGTGCTCGTCTCCTAAGAACCACAGCGTCGGAACATGCGGAAAGTCTGTCCGAGGCATGTTGCACGCGGACATTCTCGCTTCATTCACTCGAGTGCGTGGAAGGACCTCCTCCGAAGTCCGTTTGCACGAACTCGCGTAGATCCGGCATCAAGACGATACGAAGCTCCTTGACACCGGACGGGCGCCGGGGTTTCGACGCTACGTGAAGGCAAGAGCGCCGGAGCTGACAGGACCACGATCCGCTTCGCCAGAGATGCCGCGCTGGCCGGCCTTCGACGCTCCGCGTGGCTCGTGACCGCTGCTATGTGATGAGTCGTACCTCCATCGCACCCTCTGAGTCGAGCCTAACCGGGAAGGAAAATACCGTCGTCGCGATCCGCGTCGACCGACCCAGTGTCGACCGACCCAGTGTCGGTCGCGACGACGGTACCCGCCAATGCCGCCGCGTATCTGAGCAGTGAGGTGGGGCGGAACCTCTCGACGGGCGTCGCACGGATTGGAGGGCTAACAACACCCGGTCTGAACGCACATAGTTTGCGCCGAATTTGTCGGCTCTCTAATCTTGGTACACGAGTGAGATGTATAAAGGAGAGTGACATGACACCGCCTGCCGAGATATCGGGACAGCATGAAACGGCACGCCAGCAAAGCAGGGCCGACTGGGGAGCTGTAGCCTCTGGCTGGTACGCTCAGCGCGAAGACCTCTGGAAGGCCTCTCGTCCGGTCAGCGAGTGGATGGTCCGAAGGCTCGATCCTAAGCCGGGGGACACCATACTCGAACTGGCCGCCGGTCTGGCCGACACCGGGCTCAGGGCGGCACGCTTGGTGGGCGAATCAGGGCACGTCATAGTCACGGATTTCACGCCCGAGATGGTCGCTGCGGCTCGCCGGCGGGCGGAGGAGCTGGACGTGCAGAACGCGGAGTTTAGGGTACTCGATGCCGAGCGAATGGACCTCAAGACGGATATCGTCGACGGCGTTCTCTGCCGCTGGGCCTACATGCTGATGATTGACCCCCCTGCGGCTTTCGCGGAAACCCGGCGCGTACTGCGTCCGGGGGGTCGGCTAGCTTTCTCCGTCTGGGCCGCACGCGAACGCAACCCGGCTCTCTCGCTCGTGGGCGGGGTACTGGAATCACAGGGACACATTCCGCCGCCCGATCCCGAGGCGCCCAGCGCCTTCGCCATGGCCGATCCGGGGCGCATCCGAGAGCTCGTGGTGGGGGCGGGGTTTGCCGAGCCCGAGATAGAGGAGGTTTCCTTTCGGTGGCCTTTCGCCGACCAGGATGCCTACTGGCGTTATGTCACCGAAACGTCGGCGTCCACCTCGCCCGTCCTGCGGGCCCTTGCTCCCAAAGTGCAGAACATGGTTCGGGAGCAGGTGCAGGAAGCAGCTCGGCCGTACCGATCTGGAGAGGGTTATGACTTCCGTGCCACATGCCTAAACGCTGTGACGCACTGATCCCGAGTGGGCCTCTACAGATTCGTGTACCGTGCTCCGTAGGTAGCCCGGATAGCGATATCCCACCACGATTCGCCCCGCGCCTCCTCGCGGGCCTGGCAACGCCGTTAGATGGTGATCGTTATCTCCGACGCACCTCCGATGCATAGGCGTAGCTTGAATGGCAGTGCCGGTGTCGCAATCGGCGTTTGCCGACGTGGGGTCGGTTGCGACAACTGTGCCCGTTGGCCCTTCCCCGCGTGCTTCGGTGTCGAGGGGCGCACAGAGGGGGATCGTACCTGTAGAATCGGAGTGGGTTGGAAGAAGGCGGCTACGGATCGGGTCCCATGCTGCTCAAGGCGGCTCTGGCGTACGCCGGACGCGGCGTACCCGTGTTCCCCTGCGAACGGGGCGCCAAGAGACCGCTGACACCAAACGGCCACTGGGACGCGACCACCGACCGGCGAGCGATCGAGCGGTGGTGGAGGCGGCAGCCTTCCGCCAACATCGGGCTTCCGACCGGCAAGAAGAGCGGCTTCGTGGTCCTGGACGTGGACGTCGACGACGGTGGGCTGGAAAGCCTCGCGAAGCTCGAGCGCGCAGGCGTCCCGGTCCCGAAGACGGCCAGGACGCGCACCGGTGGAGGTGGTATCCACGTCTTCTTCCGCTACCCGGGCAGCACGGAGATCCGCAACAGCGCGGGGCTGCTAGGTCCGGGGCTGGACGTGAGGGGCGAGGGCGGCTACGTCGTGGTGCCGCCAAGCCGCACGCAGGGCCCTTACGAGTGGGTCGACCGTTCGCCCCTGGCGGAGGCCTCGTGGCTGATCGAGCGCCTGACCGAAAGAGACGAAGCGACGCTGTTCTGAGGGGCGCTCCTTATCGCTAGAGGCTTGGTTACACGAGAGTCGGCACGTCTTCAGTCCCCATCGGTGAACCAGATCGCGGCCTCCCGCGCAATTCCGGGCGGGACCACGTGGCCGCCTTCGAACTCGCGGTAGCGTACCTCGTATCCAGCATGCTCCAGCCGGGGAACGATCCTGCGGCTGCAGGAGTCGATCGGGAGCCACCCGTCTTGGGTGCCGTGCGAGACGAAGATGCGCGGCGAGCCCGTCTGGCCAGCAGGTGCCAGGAACCCCGGCGAGAAGGCGAGCACGTGCGAGAACAGGTCGCCGTTTGCGAGCCCGAGTGAGAGGGCGTAGGAGGCCCCGTCGGAGTAGCCCCCGACCCCAACGCGCTCCGGATCGATCGCACATCGGGAGAAAGCATCCCCCAGCGCCAAGTCAATGGTCGCGAGGTCCGAATCATACCGCCCGCGGCTTAGGATCCAGTCCCAGGTAGGCCTGTGCGAGCTCAACGCGAGCAGGATGAGTCCTGCCTCGTCTGCCTGCCCTCTCAGTTGCGCCAGGCCGTCTCGCGCATCCTCCCCAGCGCCGTGGAGCAGAAGGACCAGCGGGGCCGGGTTCTCGATCCGGTGGCCAGCGGGCACGTAGAGGTAGTTCTCGGTGGGGCCGGCGTCGGATCCCAGCACCCGCAGACCGACCGGGGTTGCCCCCACAGGCGTCTTTCGCGGACACGCTCGAAGGCGTCCTTGCTCGTGTAAGCGGCTCTCCGGCATGCGCCTATCCGTTCCCCGGCCCGTCCTTCCTTACACGCTCGTTTCTACGAGGCGATCCACCCGCTGCGTGGGCGGAAACGGCGATGCTACGATCTGGGCGAAAACCGGCGTAAAGGAGGCGCATGGACCGAGATAGGCTCCTGAGGGATCTGAGGTGGCTGGCAGGGGGCAACCCGCGCTACGCCGGTACCGAAGAGGAGGGCAGGCAAAACCCCGTGCTCGCCAAGCTGATGGCCGAAGATCTCTTGCTGAGCTACATAGGCGATAGGGAGGTAACCGAGGTCTTCAACGAGATACGCCGAGGTGATTCGCCCTAGCGGTCCCGCCTGTCAGCAAAACTCCGTGGAGAGTCTGCGTCGGGCGTGCGTGTCCCGATCGCCGGAGAACTGTTCACACCTAGCCCCGGTCAGAATCCTTATGAGCTTCCTGGAGTCGGATCGATGCCCTTGTGAGAGTGAGAGATGCCTTATCACCCGAGTTCGTGGAAAGAGGTGACTCGGAAATCCGCTACCCGAGGTCCGAAGATCACCGATTAGGGGGATGCGCCGAGTCGGGTAAAGCTTCTAATATTCGAGGCTTTCCTTGATCTCGTAGTGTTGTGAACGCTCGTCGAACCTCGCCAGCACCTCCCGCGCTGCCGCGGGCACATACGCTCGCTCATAGTCCTCCCCGGCGAACTCCTTGACCGCATCCCAGGAGTCAAACCGCATGATCGTAACGAACTCTACCTCGTCGTTGGCGAGTGGCCTGCGGAAGAGCTGGATGCCCTTGTATCCGGAGACCTTCTTCTCAGCTATGCCTGAGAAGATCTCTTCCTTGAGAAGATCCTCGTATTGGTCGGCGTTCTCGCTGGTTGTACATCCGTGCCAGATCCTTCCGATCACGCGATCCTCCTCTCCGTGTAACCAATCATCCATGGCTACTGTAGTCTATGACGCCAAAAGCCGAGCGGCTGGGTTAGCTACCCCTTTAGCCCGTATTCACCTGAGTGCGAGATGAGAGCTATTCGGAGCCCAAATACGGCCTCCCGTGTAACGCTTCCCCGACAAGGAGAAGCCTGCCTTCGAGATCCCTTGAGATTGGGAAGCGAGGCTTGCTGGATGCGCCTTGCCACAAGAAGCTCTTGCTCTACACGCTCGCGCTCGCGCTCTGCTTGCTCTAGGCCCACTCCCCTTAGTTCAGAGAGGCCCGTGCCCCCGCCCCACTGCTCAGCGATCTTGCCCCCCTCCATACGGTGGATGACAACGGGCATGTAAGTTAGCTTCCTTCCGCTAGGCGCAACGCCCATAACCTCCCCTCGATCGTGGGTGCGGCGTACGACGCAGCGGCTCACCACCTTGTCGCCCGAAGCTACCTGGTCCTCGACGAGTACACTGGAGTTGGAGAAAGCAGCATTGTATTGAGCGACCGCTTGGATGAAGCCTTCGCGGCCGGGCTCTTCATTGGGAAGCACTTTAGTGTGGTTGATGAAGTTGGGGGCCAGCATCTTTTCGACGGCGTCCACGTCCCCTATGACGCGTGCCTCCAAGAAGCGGCGAACCAGGGCTTTGTACCTCTCTTCAACCTCCGACACGGGAGTCTCCTCCTTACCAACCAGCGTTCTCTCCTGCGGCGATACCATGTATGATGCCACCCAGCGGCCCCAAGCACATCAGTTAGAGACGTATTCATCTAAATGGGGGGCCTTCTCGCCTACGCTCCTGGCGCCACACCCGCACGCCAGCGGAGAAGGGGAAGCTTTTCGAGGCTGGCCGAGATGGTCGTCGAATGCAGGCTCGAGCCGCCTGGGGACCTCTCTTCGCTCGGTCTGGGGTCGCATCGTCCCCGACATCCCCGACTTCTGCTGCGAGCTCGTCGCCGCCCCGGCCGACGGGCAGGGGAGCCCCTGGACGAAGAAGCGAGTCGCGACCCGTAGCGGTCTCCAAGGAGGAACTCGGTGAGGACTTGCCGGAATGCATCCGGCTCTTCTATGTGCGGGGTGTGGCTGCAGTCGACGAAGACCTCCTCGCGGTAGCTACCGCCGCCTGCCACGTAGTCGCCGAGGGATACCTCAAAGCCGCTCTAGCCAAGGACAGGAGCTGAGCGTTAGTTCACGGAGCTGCGTTCGGTATGCACGCCTGGTGTACCATCCTTGTGGAACAGGACGCGGAAGATCAGCTCAGGATATTTTGTACTGTGGAAGGAGGATGCAGAGGACCTTGAAAGGGATGCAATGATGGGAACACTGCATGCTCCTCCCGGCCCCAAGGGTCACCTCCTCGGGGGCAACGTGCGAGAGTACGCGAGAGACCCCTTGGGCTTCCTTTCCGCTTGCGCTCGAGAGTACGGTGATGTAGTAGAGCTGCGCTTGATGGGCCAGACCCTGTACCTGCTTTCTGATCCAAACCTGATCGAATACGTCCTCGTCGAGAACAACCGCAACTTCACCAAGACAAGAATCCTCAAGAGAAACCGGCGCCTGCTCGGCGACGGGCTCTTGACCAGCGAGGACGGGTTCTGGCGGCGCCAGCGGCGGCTGGCCCAGCCCGCGTTTCACCGAAAGAGGGTGGCCGCCTACGGGGCCGTGATGGCGGCATATGCAGAGCGCTCACTCGAAGCGTGGCATGATGGGAAAACCATCGACGTGCATGAAGAGATGATGCATCTGACGCTCGAGATCGTCGCCAAATGCCTCTTCGACGCCGACGTCGGTGCGAAGGCTACCGACGTAGGGAGAGCCATGAAGGTGGCCCTGGAGGACTTCTCCTCACAGCGGCGCCTTATCCGTATCCCCAGGAGTATCCCTACCCCGCACAATATCCGTTTCGAGATGGCGGCCCGCAGACTCGATGAAGTTGTCGGCACGATCATCGAGAATCGTCGCAAGAGTGAGGAGGATAGGGGTGATCTCCTGTCCATGCTGATGCTCGCCGAGGACGACAGCGGTGAGCGGATGACGGACAAGCAACTCAGGGATGAGGTGATGACCCTGTTCTTGGCCGGACACGAGACCACGGCCAACGCCCTTTCCTGGACATTCTGGCTTCTCTCCCTGAACCCTAAGGTTGAACATGAGCTTGCCGAAGAGCTGGCACGCGTGCTCGGCGGTAGGGCTCCGATCACATGGGACCTGCCTGAGTTGCCTTACGTAGAGCGTATAGTCAAGGAATCTATGCGTCTGTACCCACCTGCCTGGGTGGTGGGCAGGGAGGCCATCGCGGACTGCGAGGTCGGCGGCTACCGGATGGCTGCCGGTACGACGGCGCTTATGAGCCAGTGGGTAATGCATCGTGACCCACGCTACCACGATGACGCGCAGCGGTTCGACCCTGACCACTGGACTGCCGAGTATGAGGAGGAGTTGCCGCGTTTTGCGTACTTCCCGTTCGGCGGGGGACCCAGGCAGTGTATCGGCGCAAGCTTCGCGATGACTGAGGCACGCCTCATCCTGGCCACGGTGGCTCAGCGGTTCAAGATGGAGCTCGTGCCCGGACAGAGGGTAGAGCCTTATCCCTCCATCACGCTCAGACCGAAGAGAGAGATAAGGATGACCTTGGTTGAGCGATCGCAATGAGGCTGGGTGCTGCCACGAACATCACGGTCTCGCGTGCCACCTGCTGCCCTCGCTGGCGTCCCCGTGTAGCTTAGGAAGTTCAACACAACAACCATATCTATCCGGGTGATCTGTGCAGCGCTTGGTCCGGATTCATCGCTTCTGCTAAGGGTAGCCGTAAAGTTCACGGATGATCCGCTGGTAGTCCCCATCCGGCGCGACGTGCGGGTTCGGAAACTCCGGCGCGCTCCGCATAACCCTTTGGTCGACCCCTAGTGCGATCGATCCTGGATCTTGGTCGCTTACCGCTTCCACGGGGAGCAGATGGTGCTTCCTTTCCAAACCCAGGAAGTCGCTCGTAAGGACATCCAAGAAGCGCAGCTGCCTACTGTCCTCATCGACGTAGAGGTTCGCCACCGTCCCCACTACACTACCCCCTGAGTCGAGGACGCTCTTCTGGCGCATTTCGTGTTGGGGTGCAGCGGGATGCTCATGCAGCTTCAGCCTGATCAGAGTCACGGGTTCTCCTTTCCTTCTGGAGCCTACGGACGCTAGCACCTCTATTATCACCATCTTGGCACAACGGTTCTGGAAGGGGCCCTATTCACCGGAGGGCGTGGAAGGTAGATTCTCAGATGTTGGCTTGCTCGGCGATTCATGCCGTATTCATCGGTGCTGGCTAAGATGCGAATGGGGCACGGACTTCCGCTTTACGGAGTTCTAAGAAATTCGGCCTTCGGCTTAGCAGCGCAGCAGCTCTCTCCTGATTACCAAAATCATCCGCCGGGTACAGGGCATCTAGCAAACTCCCAAGGAGGTAGACAACATGAACGATGGCAAGGGAATCTACGTCGGAGGGACGCTCCTCTCTATCCTGATCTCGCTTGCGCTCTACGCCACGGGCAGGCGCGAGTCGGCGATCTTCGTAGGGCTTTGGGCCCCGACCATCCTTAACCTGGGTCAGAGCCTCTTGGAGGAAGACTAAGATCCTCCCCTCTCCTCCGGGGCTTCCTGGCCCATCGGAGTGGCGCTATGGTGTCGGTTTGCCAACCTGGTAGACCGTAGCTGGCCGCACCCCGCAGAGTGGTGGTGTGGGTGATACCAACTAGTCCTGCGAGGGGCGCGCCTAGCGCCCCTTCACGCACGTAGCGCCTCTATAGGCCGCGCCCGGGCCCAAACACTATCCACCAGTACGACCCTATGATGAACATCGCAAAGAAGATCAGTGCTAGCGCGAACTGCAGGTACGGTGAGCCTCCCGTCACGGTCAAGAAGAAGGTGCCGAGCAACGCGATCGCGCCAACCACGGCGCAGCAGGCGGTCACCACCTTGGAGGTTAGGCTGGCGAACATGGGAGCGTCCCCTTTCGTCTAGTTGGTTACGAGGCGATCGTACAGAGAGAGTACAACACACCTTTGGAGAGGACCGAGGCTATAGTTGCTCTGACCCTTCTCTTTATGCCCTTATCCACGGGAGTGCGTGGAAGGGTAATTCTCCGAAGTTCACCTTAACGGAGTTCTACGAAGTTTAGGGCCTTCGTAGGTCCAGGCTATCCTTAGGTACAGTTCTTGGGGTGAACGACCCTTTCTCACGTTTGGCCGAGCCCTTCCTCGCCCACCAAAGAACCCTAAGAGGCTTGGTCCGTCACATCTTAGTCGGCCGCCAGCTCGAGGAGCATCTCCCGCCTCCTCCGGTCCGGGTCGCTGATATCGGCGGCGGCGCGGGCCATCAGTCTATGCCTCTCGCCCGCAAAGGGTACGAGGTCACCATACTGGACCCTTCGCCCGCAATGCTTCGGGAGGCTCACCAAACCCTCGCCTCAGAAGGCGTGGACGTGCGTCGACGGGTGAGACTGGTTCAGGGCGAGCAGGGCGCTGAGATACTTGGCGCCGAGTCCTTCGACGCGGTGCTGTGCCACGGCGTGCTTATGTACCTTGAAGACCCGCGCCCCATGATCCACGAACTCGCCTCCACAGGCCGGCCAGGGGCTATAGTGTGCGTGCTGGCCAAGAACGCCTCCGCGCTGGCCCTGCGTCCTGCGCTAGAAGGACACTACGGTGAGGCGCTGGTGCGCGAATGTGAATATTTAGGGGGCGAGCGGACCGATTTGTGATTCTCAAAACACCCACTTACCCAGTCCACGCTTCTGCGCTTTGCTTACCGAGGGTGATGACCGAAGTGTGCGGATGGACAGAGCTTGACGTTCGTCAACGTTAAGTCTCGGGACTTCGTGTGTATAGGGTTTCCGGAAGTCGTCACCAAGGTTCGTCCGGGTAGTATGATGTCCCTATTGCGTGGGCGACAAGGGTGGAGGGTCTCCCGTCGTGTGGGCAGAAGAGAACAAGGCCTTAGTCTTTCGCATCTTCGAACTCGTTATAGGGGGAAAGAACCCGGAGCCGACCGGGGGGTAGGTCTCGTGGTTGGGGTAGTTCGCCACCACCTGTACTCTGCGGCCATCCGCCTGAGGAGCGCATGGCTGCAGATCCTCCAGACCGCGGTGGCTGCCTGCTTGGCGTGGTTTTTAGCCGTCCTCATCCTCGGGGTGGAGCGGCCCACCTTCGCCCCGATTGCGGCGGTCATCGCGCTGGGACTGGCGGTGGGCGAGCGCGGCCGGCGGGCGGCCGAACTGACGCTCGGGGTGGCCTTCGGGGTCGCCCTCGCCGACCTGCTCGTATCCTTGGTCGGCGTAGGGGCCGTGCAGGCCGGAGCGGTGGTGCTGCTGGCGATGGGTTTGGCCATGTTCCTGGGTGGGGGAGATCTCGGCGTGAAGGAGGCCGCCATCTCGGCGCTGATCATCATGATAACCTTCCGCTCCTCGCAGGCCGGTTTGCCAATCGAGCGCTTTCTGGAGGCGCTGATCGGCGGTGGTACCGCCTTGCTTATCAACGCGCTCCTCCCGGTCAACCCGGAGCGCATGGTCGAGGATGCTGCGTTCCCGGTCTTCGCCGAGTCGGCAGCCGTGCTCGAGGAGGTGGCAGATGCTCTCGAAGACGGTGACGCCGAGCGGGCCCAGAGAGCGTACGTGCAGGCCAGGGAGATCGATGCACGGGTGGCTGGATTGAAGGAGGCCGTCGCTGCTGGACGGGAGACCGCACGCCTCGCCCCGCCCCGGCGGAGGAGTCTCGGACACATGGACCTCTACGCTGGGGCGGCCGACCAGATAGACCTGACGGTGCGCGACGTAAGGGCTCTGGCCCGCGCCGCGCTCTCCGTGGTCCAACCCGAAGATCCCGCCCCCGAACGCCTCCTCGCCGCGATCCGCGGCCTGGCCCGGGCGACGGAGGCCCTGGCCACCTACCTGCAGACCTCAGGAGTTCCTCCCGACGAGACGCGACGGCTGGCCCTGGAGGCCGCCGGCGAGGCCAGCACGCTGCTCGAGGAACACGAGGACCTGGCAAGAAATCTGGGCATCAATGCGCTCGTCGACCAGATCCACTCCTCAGCAGTAGACCTCATAGGTAGCACCGGCATGGATCGAGCGGCGGCTTTGCGGGCCTTGGAAGCGGCCACCGGACGTGCGTCGTGGTAGCGAGCGTGCTGTGGGCGAGCTGGACGCTGAAAACGCATCTCCGGGAGCGAGGACGCCAAGGCCTGGAGCCCTGGCCCTTATTCACCCGAGCGTGTGGAAGGTGTGGCCCTGGCGCATAGGACCGGGCAATGATCTCTATTTCCAAACCTCCGATAGTCAGACTTTGCCAAGCCCGAAGAGGTAGGCATCGCGGCCTACCAGGGCATTGAGCGTCGAGTAAAGGTCCCTGCGAGCAGGCGCTGACCGACTCCCCCACGCTCCTTCCTGTGATGTGGGAAGTGACTCGACCTGCATCCCCAAGAGAAAGTGGTCCGTACCGATGAATCATCATACGTCGAGTGACAACAGGGAGTCGGTCGCGACGAGTAGATAGCAGGTTCTCCTTCGTCCACACCTCGGCGGGACAGGTGCCTTGATTTCGTAGTACGAGTTGGGCGGCACCTACACTCAGCGAAATGTACTTGCGCGACTTTGAGCCGCGCTAGAAGCGAACTGCCCGGCCTGCCCGATGTCCTCGGTAGTAGGCGAGCCTGTCGTGGGGATCTTCCCACCTGGCAAGCCCCTCGTTGCGGACGAGTGTTTCCGTGTTTCCGAAGAGTCCCTCAGTCCAACCGCATAGGTATGCCTCGCTCGCTGACTCTGATTCTGACCGCGTCGCAGAAGCCGAAAGGGGAACAACCTCCGATCCGCAGCCAGGACACCACAGAACACCGTCGGCAAGATGCCGCATCTCGGGATGGCCACACTCACAGGCGTGGCTCCCAATGGCATCGGGCAAGGAAGCTATCTGCTCGAGGGTTTCGAGCAACTGCGTGCTTATGGGACGGTCGCACCTGGTGCAGCGGGCCGCACCTTCGGTGCCACGCTCAAGCTCATTGATTCCGCAACAAGGACAGATTATGGAGTTGATACTGGACGAATTATAGTTCTGCTTTTCCACTGTGTTTCCTTGAGCTTGGCTTGTCCGTGGCTCCGTAATCAAATCCTGTCTGAACCGCTCGTTCTTCTATTGACTCTGTTCTCCATACTGCTTCGCTTTCCACCTGCTGTGGTGCCTATGGGTATGAAGACTAGTGTGCCGCGAGTGCCGATACATCTGCCACATGGTTATGTTTCATATGTCACGTGGCCAATATATGAACGGTATTTCTGCATAGGTCGCCCCAACTGATTTCGGGATAACTAGCAAACGCTGCTTAGAGGCTCAGTCTGAGGTAGGCTATGATCCCCACTCAGCGCCCAGCGATAATCGGTCGACCTACGTGCAATGTATGGCCAGGCGGCATATAGACGCGCTCACCCGTCGTCGACATACTGCAGGTGCCACAGAGGACCATCGGAGACATGCACCCCAAAGTGGAAGACCTTCCGCCCTGTACTTCCGTGCCTTGCTGAGCAAAAACGGCACCCGGCACGTAGAATTGGCTAGTATCTAGAGAAAGGAAACCTGTGCGATCCTGTTTCCCCCGGTCCTCAACGAGAGAGGGATAGTAGGGCGTGCGGAGGTCGTGGTGGTGGTAGGTTTTTCGGCAGCTGACCTTCCGCGAATCGGCCTTCTCCGAAGTTGGACTTCCGTTTCACGACGTTCTACGAAGTTCACCTGGCCCCCGTGCGCTGCTCTGACGGTATGCGAACCTCTCGGCCTGCCGTCCGATAATGCCAGCACCGCCCGCGATTGGCGCGAAGCTTTCAGTTGAGAACTATGGACGCCGTCCC
>Ga0126312_10001568_pt1 | contig 15025 bp, 10 predicted proteins | sample Plot104A_FD_92537 | JGI IMG/M metagenome (GOLD analysis project Ga0126312, IMG submission 92537) | Serpentine soil microbial communities from UC McLaughlin Reserve, CA, USA - Plot104A | ecosystem: Environmental > Terrestrial > Soil > Grasslands | place: USA: UC McLaughlin Reserve, Lake County...
CCCTCGCGAAGATCAGTTCCCGGCGTCTTGCCGGTCTCGTCGCTGGTGATGTCGATGATGTCGTCACTCAGCTGGAAAACGATCCCGATCTGCTCACCGAAGTCGGCCATCACTCGCTGCAACTGCGGAGAGGCACCGGCGATCTTGGAACCGAACAGCGCCGAGGTCGCGATCAAGGACCCGGTCTTGTCAGCCACGACCCGCAGATAGTGATCAAGCGGATCTGTTCCGCTCGGTCCCACAGTTTCGGCGATCTGACCCTGAACGAGCCGAGAGAAAGTACGCGCCTGCAGCCGTACGAATTCCGGACCAAGATCACAAACAATGTCGGAGGCGCGCGCGAACAGCAGATCCCCGACCAAGATCGCCACGGTGTTGCCCCAGCGAGAGTTTGCGCTTGGCGAGCCACGTCTGATTCCGGCCTCGTCCATAACGTCGTCGTGATAGAGGCTTGCCACGTGAGTGAGTTCAACGACGACTGCCGCCTTAACCACATCCGCTGCGGCCTCCCGAGGCCCAAGAAAGGAGCCGAGGACGACCAGCAATGGCCGGAAACGCTTACCACCAGCGGCGATGATGTGTTGTGCGGCCTCGGTGACCATCTCAGAGTCCGCCTCGGCGGCTCGGAGCAATGCGGCGTCGATCAACTCAAGCTGGGATCGGACCAAGGCCTCGAAAACCTCGTCTTGTGTCTGTTCGGCCAGCACTCTTCCTCCGTCGATACTCCGGCGTCAGCGAATGAACTCCCCTGCTTGCTGGGCGAGGGCCAGCAGCGGCCCTGGAAATATCCCGAAGGCTACCGTCGCGACCACACCGAGCCCGACGGCCGTAAGCGTGGTCCACCCGGGCCGCACCACGCTGGTTGCCATCTTGCTAGGTTCCACGAAGAACATCAGCACAATGACCCGGATGTAGAAGAACGCTGCCACGACGCTGATCACGACCGCAACGACGACAAGCCACTGAATGCCACCAGTCCAGGCCGCAGCAAAGACTGCCCATTTGCCGACAAAGCCACTTGTCAGCGGAATGCCGGCAAAGCTCAGCATGAAGATCGAGAAGATTGTCGCCGCCAGCGGTGATCGCCGACCGAGCCCAACCCAGCTATTGAGCAGATTCGCCTCCCCCGTGGCGTCGCGGACCATCGTCACCAGTGCAAACGCACCGATTGTCGCCGCCCCGTACGCGACCAGATAGAACATCACCGACGAGACGCTGGTCAACGAGCCCGGCGGGCTACCTGTGGCGGCCTGCGACGCTCCTACGAAGGCCACCATCATGAACCCGGCATGTGCGATGGAGGAGTACGCCAGCATCCGTTTCACATCGGTCTGGGTGATTGCCAACACCGAGCCAACCGCCATAGTCAAGACCGCGATGATTGCCATTGTCGGCTGCCAGTCCCAGCGATCGGCGCCCAGCCCGACATAGAAGACCCGCATCAAGGCGCCTACGGCGGCAATCTTGGTGCAGGCCGCCATGAAGCCGGTCACCGGGGTGGGAGCACCCGCATACACATCCGGCGTCCACGAGTGGAACGGGACGGCGCTGAACTTGAAGAGCAGCCCCACCCCAAGCAAAGCCATTCCGGCGAGAAGCAGACCAAGCCCTTGCTCGCTGTTGCGTATTGAATCGTCGATTGCGGCCAGCGTGAAGGAGCCGGAATAGCCATAGAGCAAGGCGGCTCCGTAAATGAAGAAGGCCGAGGAGAGCGCTCCGAGCAGGAAGTACTTGAGGGCTGCCTCCTGCGAGAGCAGCCGGCGTCGGCGAGCGAGCCCGCACAGCAGATACAGCGGCAATGACAAGATCTCCAACGCCACAAACATCGTGATCAGATCGTTGGAGGCCGGAAACAGCATCATTCCCAGCATGGCGAAGAGTGCCAGGGGGAACACCTCGGTGTGCTCCATGCGGCTCCTGCTGGCCTCGCGCTCGGCAGGACTGCCTGGCACGGCCGCCGCCTGTGGGGCGAAGACGCTGGCATTCTCAATCTTTTTCTCGGCGAACAGCAGCAGCGCTGCTGCACTGAAAATGATCAAGATGGTCCACATGAAATAGGTGGGTCCATCAATGGCAAGCGAATAGACCGCGACGACTCCCTGAGCGCCGGACTTCCAATTCAACAAGGTCATGATCAGGGCCGCCGCCAGGGACACGGGCGTGATAACCATGTGCACAACACGGCGCGTCTGGCGTGGCACAAGCGCCTCAGCCAGTACGCCGAGGCAGGCGCCTGCGAAGATCACCAATACCGGCGCCAGCAGGCCATACTCAATGCGCGGAGCCGTAATCTCCATGGGCAGCATCAGCGCCCCCCTTCTGCGGTGACCCTGGGTTGCGGATCTGACACGCCGAGGTGCTGCATAGTGGCCTGGGTTGCCGGTTCGATGATCGACAGCAACGGCTTCGGGAAGAAGCCAAGGAGCAAGATCAGTAGCACGAGAGGAGCCATGGCGAGCCGTTCCCGTCCATTGATCTCGGTGACCCTCTGGAGCACCTCGCGATCGGCCGCTCCCGTCATAGTGCGCTGATACATGATCAAGATGTAAAGCGCCGCTAGCACAATGGCAAGCGTCGAGACCACCGCGTACGCGGGGTGTCTGCCGAATGTGCCGGCCAGCACCATGAATTCTGAGACAAAGCTGGCCAGACCAGGCAGCGACAAGATGTTGAGTCCAGCGAACAGCAGCAGACCCGCCATCACCGGAGCGACCCGATCAACCCCGCCGTACGCGTTGATATCGCGTGAGCCGCGCCGCTTGATCAGATATCCCGCCATCACGAACAGGGCGGCCGTCCCGATCCCGTGGTTGAGCATGTAGAGCGTGGACCCGGTCAGACTCTGGCTGGTAAAGGCAAAGATGCCCAACACGATGAAGCCGAAGTGGCTGATCGAGGTGTAAGCGATGAACCGCATAATGTCCCGGCTGCCAATGGCCAGGATGGCGCCGTACAGGATGGAGATCGTTGCCAGGATCAGCACGACCGGCGTCGCCCATTGACTTGCCTCCGGGAACAGACCAAGACAGAACCTGATCATCCCGAAGGTGCCGATCTTGTCCATGACACCGACCATCATGGTGGCGCCGCCCGCCGTCGACTCCTCCGCGGCATCTGGCAGCCAGGTGTGCAACGGCACCATCGGCGCCTTGATGGCAAACGCGAACATGAAGCCGACAAACAACCAACGACCCGTACTTGTGGCAATGTCCAACTGGCTCAAGGTGCTCAGCAGATAGCTAGGCTGCCCGGCTCTGGACGACAAGACGTACAAACCGATCACCGACGCGAGCATGACAAACCCGCCGAGTAAGCCGAAGATCAAGAACTTCGCCGCCGCGTACGTCCGGCGCGGTCCGGGCCCGAAGCCGCCGATCAGGAAGTACATCGGCACCAAGATGACTTCGAAGAACACGTAGAACAAGAAGACGTCCGTGGCCAGGAACAGGTACAGCGCGCAGGTTTGAACCGCTAGCACGAGGGCGAAGAACACCCGGGCGTCATACTTCGGAGCTATGGTCCCTGAGCTGCTCGATGAGCCCATGTCGACCGGTGGATCAAAGTCCCGCCAGGAGGCAATGATCACCACTGGCGTGATGATCACCACCAGCAGCACCAGAGTCAGACCTAGGCCGTTCAAGCCGAGCGCGTAGTAGGCCCCGAGCGGCCTGATCCATGGCAGCTGCTCAACCAGCTGCATGCGGCCGCCGATTCTGAACTGCGCCGCGACAATGAGCGCAATGGCGAGGGTGATCAGCGAGACCACCAGCGCCACCTGCTTGGCAGCCCTGACACCGGTGAAGATCAGCACCACGGCGCCGACGGCGGGAAGCAACGCGAGGATCGTGAGCCAAGGAATAGTCATGTCTGCCCTCCCTCAGCCCAGCCGGCCCAGCAAGATCACGACACCGACGATCGCGGCGCCCACCGTCATCGTGAGCGCATAGGAGCGCACAAAGCCGTTTTGCACCCGGCGCAATCGTGCCGACATCCCGCCAATCGCCGCAGCGGTGCCATTCACGGCGCCATCGATACCGGAGTCCTCCAGCCGAACGAGCCCGGCGGTCAGCTGCTGGCCTGGCCGCATAAACACCGCCTCGTTGAATGCATCGCCATACAGATCGTTGCGTCCCGCAACCGTCAAGAACGATGCGTGAGCGGGCTGAGTGACTGGGATCTCGCGACGCGGCCCAAAGAGCCACACCGCGATCCCAACGCCAACGGCAACGACAGCAAGCGTCACCAGCGCCGTGGGCGAGAAGTACAGCAGGCTGTGCGACTCTTCAGGCACTCCTCCGCCAACCGCAGGGTCCAGCCAGCCGACGATCCAGTTATTGAGCACCATGCCGCCGATCACCGAGGCGATGCCCAAAAAGATCAGCGGCACCGTCATGACAGCCGGCGACTCGTGGGGGTGGACGTCATCCTGCCAGCGCTTCGTTCCGTAGTACGTCATCAGCATGAGACGCGTCATGTAGAACCCCGTGATCCCGGCTCCGAGCAGGGCAAGTCCTCCAATGACTGCGCTCTGGCCGAACGCCACCTCGATGATGTGGTCCTTGGAGTAGAAACCAGAGAAGAACGGAAAGCCGATGATCGCCAGGTAACCGGCGGCAAACGTCACGAATGTGATCGGCATCAGCCGCCTCAGCGCTCCGTACTGCCGCATATCGACGTTGTCGTTGGTGGCATGCATCACCGAGCCGGCGCCGAGGAACAAATCTGCCTTGAAGAAGCCGTGAGTCAACAGATGGAAGATCGCGTACGCATACCCGGCCGGCCCAATGCCGGCGGCCAACATCATGTAACCGATCTGCGACATCGTGGAGCCGGCCAGCACGCGCTTGATGTCGTCCTTCGCACAGCCGATCCACGCGCCAAAGAGCAGCGTCACCGTGCCTACCACAACAACCGCCGTGCTCGCCGGCAGCGACTCCGTGAAGATCGCATTGCTCCGGGTGATCAGATAGACGCCAGCCGTCACCATGGTGGCCGCATGGATCAGCGCCGAGACCGGAGTCGGGCCCTCCATGGCATCTAAAAGCCAGGACTGTAAGGGAACCTGCGCCGATTTGCCGCAGGCGGCCAGCAGTAGCAGCAGACCCAAGATCAAGGCAGCTGTGCTTCCGACGTTGGGCATTCCGGCGTTGACGTCTACAAAGGTCGAGGAGCCAAAGAGCGCGAGCATCAACATAACGGCGATCGACATGCCCATGTCACCGACTCGGTTGACTATAAACGCCTTCTTGGCGGCAGTCGCCGCTACCGGCTTGTACTGCCAGAAGCCGATCAGTAGATACGACGCGAGACCGACACCCTCCCAGCCAACGAAGAGCACGAGGTAGTTGTCGGCCAAGACGAGAAGCAGCATCGCTGCGACGAACAGATTAAGAAAGGCGAAGAAGCGACGCCTCCGGTCATCGTCTGCCATATAGCCGATGGAATAGACGTGGATCAGGCCACCCACGCCGGTGATCAATAACACGAAGAGGATCGATAGCTGGTCGACGAGCAATCCGACATCGATCTGCCAACGTCCGCTGGAGATCCAGTTATAGAGCGGGACCGATACTGCCCGCTCGGGCACGTCGCGACCCAGCAGGTTGACGAAGTAGTAGAGCCCGATCGCGAAGGAGACCAGTGGCGCAATCGCGCCAAGGAAATGTCCCCAGCGGTCGGCACGTCGGCCGACCAGCAACAAGATCGCAGCGCTTGCCGCTGGGATGGCAATGAGCAGCCACGCCAAGGTGAAGAAGCCCGTTGCTGGCACGGGCGTGACGGTCTCGAGTGGGGGCATCGGGAGTCCTTTAGAACTTCAGTAGATTCGCGTCATCGACTGAGGCGGACCGGCGGGTACGGAAGATGGCCACGATGATGGCGAGGCCCACAACGACTTCCGCGGCGGCCACCACCATGACAAAGAAGGCGGCCACTTGTCCGTCCAGGGCACCGTGCACGCGGGAGAAGGTCACGAGGGCCAGGTTGCTGGCGTTCAACATCAGCTCGACGCACATGAAGGCCACGATCGAGTTGCGTCTGATCATGAAACCCAGGGCGCCGATAGTGAACAAGATCGCCGAGAGCACGATATAGCTCGTGGGGTTCATTTCTTTTGGGCTTTCTCGCTCTTGCCCAATAGCTCGCGGTCGCGAGATTCGCTCCCCGCTGAGGGGTGCGCTCTCAGCTCCAGACGGGCAAAAGTGGTCGGATACGACATGCATGGAAGCCGATCCCATGTCGTTATTGACCACTTTGGCGTATCAGGAGCCATCATGTTTCTTCCTCGGTCGTCTGCGGCGCTTCCTCATCGGTGATGGCATCGACTGTGTCGTCCACCGGTTTCACCAGCTCTCGACTGTCGAGGACGGTGCCGCGGGCTTTGAGAGTGGGTGAGACTGAACGCTCCGCGACACTCCCGTCGGGCAGGAGCGCCGGCGTATCCACCGCGTTGTGGCGGGCAAAGACTCCTGGAGTGGGCAGCGGGCCGGGATGCTGCCCGGTCTCGGCGTACCGCTTCATCCTGCTCTCGGCGAGGTCGGCTTGGGTACGCCGCTTGCTGAGTCGTTCCCGGTGTGCGAGCACCATCGCGCCGATAGCGGCGGTGATCAGCAGCGCCGAGGTGGCCTCGAAGGCGAAGACGTAACGCTCGAAGATCAGTGCGGCGATGCCTTGAGTGTTGCCGCCATTTTCAGCATTGTCGGCGCGCAAACCAATCGTCGGTCCGACGATGGCATTGCCGACAGCGAAGACCAGGAGCGCGCCAAAACCCAAGCCAGCCACGATTGCCAGGGTGCGCTGGGCCTTGATCGTCTCCACCAGGGATTCTCGTACGTCGACGCCAACCAACATGAGCACGAACAAGAACAGCATCAAGATAGCGCCCGTGTACACAATGATCTGGACCACGAAGAGGAAGGGTGCCTCCTGCGCCGCGTACTGGACGGCCAGCGAGATCATCACCGCAGCCAGACACATGGCAGAATGCACCGGTTTGCGCACCAAGATCATGCCCAGCGCACCCAAGATCATTACCGGCGCGAGCAACCAGAAGGACACCGCGGCGCCGCTAACCAGCGGCATCAACAATGTCGTAGGCAAGATCATCATCGGTCCCCCGCGGCCTGCTGGCGCCGGTATCGCCAGCCCTGGTTAATAGGCCGCGGCTGCGCCTCGCTGATGTCACCGGCACGGTCGTCAGGTTCGCCTGTCGAAGGCAGACCTAGGAAGTAGTCCTGCTCGTCGTCGCCAAGCCGGCGCTCATGAGGCGGCTGTTCCATGCCAGGCAGCAACGGCGCCAGCAGATCTGACTTCTCATAGATCAACTTCTCGCGAGTGTCGTCGGCCAGCTCGAACTCGTTCGTCATCGTCAGTGCCCGGGTGGGACAGGCCTCGATGCACAGGCCGCAGAGAATGCAGCGCAGGTAATTGATCTGGTAGACCCGGCCGTAACGCTCGCCCGGAGAGTAGCGCTCCTCCTCGGTGTTCTGCGCCCCTTCGACATAGATCGCATCGGCCGGGCAAGCCCAGGCGCATAGCTCGCAGCCGACACACTTCTCCAAACCGTCTGGCCAACGGTTGAGCTGATGCCGGCCGTGAAAGCGTGGCGCGGTTACCCGAGGGCCGTTTGGATAGTCGATCGTGAACGTCTTGCGGAACATGGTTCGGAACGTCACGCCGAAGCCGGCGACGGGATCGAAGAACCCCATCAGGCCTCACTCCCTTCCTTCGTCCGCTGGTCATCAGCTGATCGGTCCGGCGCCAGATCTTCCTCACCGCTGAGGACCTGGGCAAACTCCGGCAGCACCTGGTCACCCATCGGCGGCACAGGATAACCACCGGCAAAGGCATCGAATTCGCCCATCCCTTCACCGCCAGGTTTTCCAGCCTCCTTTGCCGGCTCCTCCTTGCCGCCCCCGAAGAAGGCCAGCCCGACCAGCACGGCGAAGACCACGGCCGCACCAAGCCAGAACGGGCGTCCGCTGAACCAGCCTTCCCGCTGGCCCAGTCGCACGATCGCGATCATGAGCGTCCACGCCAATGAGATTGGAATCAGCCAGCGCCAACCAAACCGCATGAACTGGTCGTATCGCAGCCGGGGCAGGGTGCCGCGTAGCCACACGAAGATGAAGAGCAGTACTAGCACCTTCACCACGAACCAGAAGAAACCCCAATAACCGCTGTCGGCGCCAGGCAACAGGTTGAACGGCACGGGCGCGTGCCACCCGCCCAGGAAGAGGGTAACGGCCAGCGCAGAGACCGTGATCATGTTCATGTACTCCGCCATAAAGAACATGGCGAAGCGCATCGAGGAGTACTCGGTGTGGAAGCCACCGACTAGCTCTCCCTCAGCCTCCGGCAGATCGAAGGGCGCCCGGTTCGTCTCACCGACCATGGAAATCAGGTAGATGATGAAGGACGGCAGCAGCTGCACCGCGAACCATAGCGGTACGCCGAAAACCGTGGCTGGCTCGGCCTGCTTGGCTACGATCTCCGATGTCGACAGCGAGCCGGCGTACAGGAACACAGCGACCAGCGCCAGGCCCATGGCAACCTCGTAGCTGATCACCTGAGCGCTCGATCGTAAGGCTCCTAGGAGCGAATAGGTAGATCCTGAGGACCAGCCCGCGAGCACGATCCCGTAGACGCCGACGGAGGCGACCGCCACGATGAACAACACCGACACCGGCAAATCGCTTACCTGCAACGGCGTATAGATGTCCGTGAAGGGCACGCGCACGATCCCCGCCATCGGGATGACGGCAAATGCGGTGATCGCCGGGATGGCGACCACGAACGGGGCAAGCGTGAAGATGATCTTGTCGGCCGCGGTGGGAGTGAAGTCCTCTTTGAACATCAATTTCATGCCATCGGCCAGCGACTGCAGCAAACCGAAGGGGCCGTTCATGTTGGGCCCCTGGCGTTGCTGCATGAAGGCGACGACTCGCCGCTCGTACCAGATGGTGAAGAGTGTGAGCAATAGCAGTACCACGAACGCGAACAGTGCCTTGAGTGCGACGACCCACCAGCGGTCGTTGAAGAAGACCTCCAGGTCCATCGGGATCAGCAGGCTCATTGGACACCCCCAGGCCCGCCCATCGCTGGTCCAATCGTCACAAGATCACCAGCCGTAGCGGCGAGGTGCTGTGGAATCCCCTGTCCCGGCGCGCGTGCGGGCAGCCAGACGACTCCGTCGACCATCTCAGGATCAAGCACGGCCGGCAGGGTGATGGAGCCGCGGTCGTTGCTGATGATTGCGAGGCTGGTGATTCCGGCGGCCTCGGCGGTGCTCGGGCTGAGCCGTGCCTCGGCTGCCCGTGCGGTGGCCTGGAGGTACGGCTCACCGTCCACGGCGCGACTCTCATCGAGCGCCATCCGCCAGGTAGCGAGTACCACTGTGCTGCCATCCGGCTCGGCTACCTCGCCGGCCTCGTAGTCCGGAGCCTCGCTGCGCTCTCCTGCCCAGGCACCGAGCTCGTCGAGCTCTGCGCGAGCCTCGCCAGCCGTACGGAAGCCCAGATCCGCCCCTAATCCGTCGGCCAGCGCCGCCAGTACTCGGAGGTCCGCCATGCCATTCGGGGTTTCGATGACAACACCGAAGGGCCGGCGTCGACCTTCCCAGTTCACGAAGGTTCCGGCACGCTCGTGCATCTGCGAAACCGGAAAGACCACATTGGCACGTTCGGTGACCAGCGAAGCCCGGGTCTCCAAGCTGATCATGAAGTCGACGGCCTCGAGTCCTTCGAGTGCGGCCTGCGGATCGACGAAGTCGTTCGGGTCGATGCCAGCCACGACGAGAGCCTTCAGCTCACCGTCGGAAGCGGCGATCAAAATCTCGTCGGCGTCCCGGCCTTCCAGCGAGGGCACGGATTCGATTCCCCAGGTCGCCTGGGTGTCGACGCGGGCAGTGGCAGCTGCTACCGGCCTTCCGCCAGGCAAGAGATTGGGCAGGCAGCCAGCCTCCACGGCGCCGCGATCTCCCGCTCGGCGTGGCACCCAGGCCAGCTTCGCACCGGTGCGCTCGGCAAGCCGATGGCAGGCGCTCAAGGTGCCTGAGAGACCAGCGGCTCGTTCGCCGATCAAGATCACCGAATTTTCGTCGAGTGAGATATCAGCGAGTCGATCATCATGCTGGCCGCTCTCCGGATAAAGCTGATCAAGCAGGCTAGCTTCCTCGCCTGGCAGACAGGCGATTAGTCCGGCGCCCATCTTGGTCGTTCCGTTGCTGGCGTACGGTGCCAGCGTCCAGGTGGTCAGGTGCTTCTTACGGAAGGCTTTCCGGAGCCGGAGGAAGATCATTCCGGCTTCCTCTTCCGGCTCCAGGCAGACCAGCAGCACCGAGCTGGCGTTTTCAAGATCAGCAAAAGTAGCCCGAAGCTCGGTGGCCGCTACGGCGTGGGCCAGGAACTCGGCCTCCTCGCTGGAGTGTTGCCGCGCCCGAAAGTCGATGTTGTTGGTGCCGAGCACGGCCCGGGCGAACTTTGAGTAGCCGTACGCGTCCTCCAAGGTGAGCCGTCCGCCGGTGAGCACACCGACCGAGCTTCCGGCCGCCTTCAGGCCCTGCACGGCTACGTCGATTGCTTCCGGCCACGATGCCGTACGGAGCACATCCCCATCTCGGACCAGCGGCCGCATGAGCCGGTCTTCGAGATCTCCATAGCGATGCGCAAAACGATCTTTGTCGGTGATCCACTCCTCGTTGACATCGGGATCGTCACCGGCCAAGCGGCGCAGCACGATGCCGCGTCGATGGTCGACTCGAATCGCCGAGCCGCAGGCATCATGTTCGGCGATTGAGGGCGTGGAGACAAGATCGAAGGGCCGGGACCGGAAGCGATACGCCGAGCTGGTCAGGGCGCCGACCGGACAGATCTGAATCGTGTTGCCCGAGAAGTAGGACTCGAACGGCTCCTTCTCATAGATTCCGACCTGCTGCAAAGCGCCACGCTCGATCAATGCGATGAACGGATCGCCGGCGATCTGTTCGGAGAATCGGGTGCAGCGGGCGCACAGCACACAGCGTTCCCGATCAAGGAGGACGTTGGCGGAGATGTTGATCGGCTTCGGGTAGGTGCGCTTCTCGTCGGTGAAGCGGCTTTCCGCGTACCCGTGCGACATCGCCTGGTTCTGCAGTGGACACTCGCCACCCTTGTCGCAAATGGGGCAATCGAGCGGGTGATTGATCAGCAAGAACTCCATGTTCCCGCGCTGCGCCTTGTCGGCGATTGGGGATGTGAGCTGCGTCTTGATCTTCATGCCCGGCGCCACCTCGAGGGTGCAGGAGGCTTGCGGCTTAGGGATGGGACGTCCCGTTCCGCCATCGGGCACCTCAACCAGGCACTGCCGGCAGGCGCCGACCGGATCCAACAGCGGATGATCACAAAAACGCGGAATCTCGACGCCGATAAGCTCGGCGGCTCGAATCACCAGCGTGCCCTTGGGCACCGACACCTCGATGTCATCAATGGTGAGCGTGATCAGGTCCTCCCGCTGCTCGACCTCAGAGCTTGTCGAAGCACCTGTTGCCGTGACGGTCATGCTCTAGGCTCCTACCGGCTCGCGGACGAAGATCGTGCTGCGCTCATAGGGAAACAGCTCCCACGCCGGCGTATGCGTCGCAGCCTCGAATTCGTCTCGGAAGTACTGAATGGCTGAGGTGATCGGCGAGGTTGCGCCGTCGCCGAGCGCACAGAAGGACCGCCCGAGAATGTTGTCGCAGAGATCAAGCAGCTTCTCGATGTCGCCTTCTCGGCCGCGGCCGGCTTCCATCCGCTTGAGAATCTGCACCAGCCACCAGGTGCCTTCGCGGCAGGGCGTGCACTTGCCGCAAGACTCGTGCTTGTAGAACTCGGTCCAGCGCAGCACGACCCGCACTACGGAGGTGGTGTCGTCGAAGCACTGCAGCGCCTTGGTACCGAGCATGGACTTGACCCCTGCCACCGACTCATAGTCCAGCGGGACATCGAGATGTTCATCGGTCAGCATCGGCGTCGAGGACCCGCCCGGCGTCCAGAACTTCAGCCGATGACCCTCGCGGATACCGCCGGCAAGATCAAGAAGCTGACGCAGCGTGGTGCCCAAGGGCGCCTCGAACTGTCCCGGATTGGCGACGTGGCCCGACAGCGAGTAAATGGTCATGCCCTTGGACTTCTCAGTGCCCATTGAGGAGAACCAGTCGTCGCCGTTCCTGATGATCGACGGCACCGACGAGATTGACTCCACGTTGTTGATCACTGTCGGGGAGGCGTACAGTCCCGCCACCGCAGGGAATGGTGGTCGCAGTCGGGGCTGCCCGCGGCGGCCCTCCAGCGAGTCCAGCAGCGCGGTCTCCTCGCCGCAGATGTACGCGCCTGCGCCGGCGTGCACGATGATCTCCAGGTCGTATCCGGTGCCGAGGATGTTCTTGCCCGCATATCCGGCGGAGTAGGCCTCGCGGACCGCCTGCTGCAGGCGGCGTACCACATGCAACACCTCGCCCCGGACGTAGATGAACGCAGTATTCGCCCGGATCGCGTACGCGGAGATGATCACTCCCTCCACCAGGGTGTGCGGGGAGGCCATCATGAGTGGGATGTCCTTGCAGGTTCCAGGTTCGGACTCATCGGCGTTGACGACGAGGTACTTCGGCTTGGGGTTGTCCTGCGGAATGAAGCTCCACTTCATCCCTGTGGGGAAGCCCGCTCCGCCGCGGCCCCGCAGGCCGGAATCCTTGACGACGGCTACGACGTCCGCCGGTTCCATCTGCAGCGCTGATCGCAGGGCTTGATAGCCGCCGCGCCGCTGGTAGTTGGTCAGCTTCCAGGCGCGCTCGTCCCCCCAGTTCGCCGTCAGCACCGGGGTCAGGGGATCGGTCACTTGCTCTCCTCATCCGGTCGCTCCGCCACGTGCTCTGGATCTGGCGCCTTCCAGCCGTGCTCGTCCGCAATGCGCAGGCCGAGCAGCGACGGACCAACAGCGGTCGGCCCTTCGTCGGCGCGTCCGTCGGGGAATCCCGCAAGCACTCGCTCGGCCTCTTTCCAGGTACAGACCCGGGCGCCACGAGTGGACTGAACCTCGGCTCCGGCGCGAAGCTGATCAACGATCTGCATCGCCTTCTCTGGAGTGGTGTTGTCGAAGAACTCCCAGTTGATCATCATCACCGGGGCGAAGTCGCAGGCCGCGTTGCACTCCACGTGCTCCAGGGTGATCTTGCCGTCCTCTGTCGTTTCGTCGTTCCCGATCCCTAAATGATCTTGGAGCCTGGCGTATACCTCGTCCCCGCCCATGATCGCGCACAGTGCGGTGGTACAGACGCCCACGTGGTACTCCCCCACCGGACGGCGCTTGTACATGGTGTAGAAGGTGGCGACGCCACTGACGTCGGCCGCCGTCAGGCCCAAGATCTCCGCGCATGCCTCGATGCCGGCAGGTGTTATCCGCCCTTCGACGCTCTGCACCAGATGCAACATCGGCAGCAGCGCCGACCGCGCTTGCGGATAGCGCGCCGCGATTGAGCGCATCTCTTCCAAGGTCGTCTCGATGATCTTGGTCTCCGAGACGCTGTAGTCCAAGCTGGGCTCGTCGAAGTGCGTGACGAAGTGCCCATGTCCGACCAGCTCCTCCGAGGCGATATCCCCGCCGGCATGGCCATTCGGCGTCGACGGCAGCGGCTCGAGCGGATTGCTGAGTGGACCGCCTTCCGGCCGACTCATCGGTGCACACCCCCTCCTGCCAACATCGTGCGCGTTTGACCCGTGTCTACGGGGGTCAAACGCGCACGATTATGGCTCGGGCCGCCCTCGGGCATTATCGATCAACCCCACCCATGACCGGGTCCAACGACGCCACTGCGACAACGACGTCGGAGACCATCCCGCCCTCACACATGGCAGGCATCGCCTGCAAGTTGGTGAAGCTGGGGTCCCGGAAGTGCGCGCGGAATGGACGGGTTCCGCCGTCGGAGACGACGTGGGCACCGAGTTCACCACGCGGACTCTCGATCGGGACGTACGCCTGACCCGGCGGCACCCGGAAGCCCTCGGTAACCAGCTTGAAGTGGTGAATCAGCGCCTCCATGGATTCGCCCATAATGTGCTTGAGGTATTCGTTCGAATTACCGATGCCGTCCGAGCCGATGGACAGCTGTGCCGGCCAGGCGATCTTCTTATCGGCGATCATGATCGGGGCACCGCGCATCTTCTCGAGCCGTTCCACGCATTGCTCGATGATCTTGAGACTCTCCCACATTTCATTCAACCGGATCCGGAACCGCCCGTACGCGTCCATGGTGTCCCAGGTCTGCACCTCGAAGTCGTAGGTTTCGTAACCGCAGTAGGGCTGTTTTTTGCGCAGATCCCAGTCGTAACCCGTGGCCCGCAGTGTCGGTCCGCTGATGCCGAGGGCGAGGCAGCCTGCCAGATCGAGATGGCCGACGCCACTGAGCCGGGCCTTGAAGATCGGGTTCTCATTACAGAAGGCGGCGTACTCCGGCAGGTGCTTCCGCATCCAGGCGACGAGGTCCTTGACGAAGTCGAGCGCCTTGTCGGGCAGGTCTTGGGCAATCCCGCCCGGTCGGATATAGGCGTGGTTCATCCGCAGCCCAGTGATCAACTCGAACGCGTCCAGCACCTTCTCGCGCTCCCGGAATCCGATGGTCATCACCGTAAGGGCGCCGATCTCCATGCCACCAGTCGCAATGCAGACCAGGTGCGAAGAAATGCGGTTCAGCTCCATCATCAGCACCCGAAGCACGTTGGCCTTCTCGGGGATCTCGGCCTCGATGTCCAGCAGTCGCTCGACGCCCAGGCAGTACGTGGTCTCGTTGTGCAACGGTGCCAGGTAGTCCATCCGAGTGCAGAACGTGACGCCTTGAGTCCAGTTGCGGAACTCCATGTTCTTTTCGATACCAGTGTGCAGATAGCCGATACCGCAGCGGGCTTCGGTGACTGTTTCACCTTCCAGTTCCAAGATCAACCGAAGTACGCCGTGGGTCGACGGATGTTGGGGACCCATGTTGACGACGATGCGTTCGTCGCCGCGTTCGGCCTGC
>Ga0126312_10001569_pt1 | contig 15024 bp, 13 predicted proteins | sample Plot104A_FD_92537 | JGI IMG/M metagenome (GOLD analysis project Ga0126312, IMG submission 92537) | Serpentine soil microbial communities from UC McLaughlin Reserve, CA, USA - Plot104A | ecosystem: Environmental > Terrestrial > Soil > Grasslands | place: USA: UC McLaughlin Reserve, Lake County...
CTGCCCGCCATGGGCTTCCGCCGTGATGCTGGTACGTGCGCGCTCTTGGCACTGGCCTCACAGCCCTCGTCAGCCTTGTCCGTCGGGGTCGGACCTCTCGGTCTGTAGACCGAGGCGGATTCTCCGTCATTGCGGCATTCAAGCAAAGGAGGGAGCTTGCAGGAGTCAATACGGTCCGCCTGCCCTCAGGGTTCAGTCCGAGCACATACCGGGCTCCGTGCAACCGCACGCACGGCGGAGCGCGTCGATCGGTGCCAGGGGACGGCGCGGCCACACCTCGGCCGTGCGCTGACCGGCGGCAGCCAAGAGGTCACAGGCCGAGCTCGTGGCCGTTGATCTCAAGCCGGGGGGGCGCCCAGCGCTCGTGCAGGGCCACCTCGGGCCTGGGCTCGGGGCGGCGCAGCTCGGGTGGGGCCAGCTCCATCCACCGTCCCCGCTCGGGTCTCCAGCGGCCGACCGCGGTGCCGGCCAGGACCGGGTCGGCGAGGCGCTTGACCAGCGAGGTTGCCTGGTCGAAGTCGAGCTCGGCCCGGAGGGCGGCCGGGGCGTCGCCACGGTAGCCCCTGGCGAACCTGGCCACGTCGGGCACCTCGAACCGCTCGGGCGGCGGGATGCCGCGCTCGGCGAACTTGGCGACCACGGCGGCGCGCAGCTCGGCGCCGTCCAGGGGACGCTGCCGGGCGATCAGGGCGAGGTCGACGAGATCGCGGTGCCGGGTGCTGGTCGCGCCGCCCACGGTGGGCGACAGGATCGCCCGGAGCTTCTCGGCGACGTTGTCGGGCATGGCGGTGGCGACATAGTCGGCCTTGGGCAGGCCGGGGATCTCCACCGGGTTCAGGGGTGGGACGCGCTCGGGCTCACCCACGGCGCGGGCGCCAGTGACCACGTCGACGCCGAACCTGTGCAGAGGGCGCTCGCCGACGCCGAGGGTGGCAGTGAAGCTCCATCCCCTCACCTCACCGAAGCCGACGATCGGCCGGCGCCTCATGATCGTGAACTTCGTGAAGTCGCCCAGGTCGACCCCGGCGACCGCCTGCAGCCGCGCGGGAAGCTGGCTCTGGGGGACCGCCTCCCGAAGCCAGAGGTCAATGTCGCGGGTGTGGCGGGCGACCGGAAGCTGGCTGGACAGGCCAGCCCCACCCTTGAGCACCCAGTGATCCGGCTCGGCGATGAAGGCCCTGGCGAGCAGCCGGTCGAAGGCGAACTCCTTGAGCAGCTGCTGCGCGTCGGCCTCGGGTCCGGCCGCCGCCCGGAGACGGTCCAGCAGCGCCTGGCGGAAGGCCTGGCCAGTGGCATAGGGGAGATTCGGCATGCGCCACCCGGATCGCTCGGCTCGGATCCCTCAACCCGTCTACGCGCCCGGTGAGCCGTGGACGCGACAGGACGATGGTCAAGTGGGGCGGTCGGCCAGCAGCCGGCGGAGCAGCCATTCGCCGTCGCCCCTGGGCCCTCCCCGCCGCTCGGCGAGCGGTGCCAGGGCCTCGGCCAGCTCGCCTTCGAGGAGATGCCACCGCCGCAACGCGTCGAGGGCGACATGGACCGCCTGGTCGTCGCCGTCGTCCGCGAGCAGGTCGGCCACGATGCGGCCGGGCTGGGTGGTCGGCAAGCCGGCGACCCACTCCCATTCGTCGCGGCGGACGGGGGCGACGACCAGACGGATGTCGCCGTGGCCGGACCTCCGAGGCCGCGGCACGGTGAAGGTGTGCACGGCCGGGCGAAGGCCGCCGAGCCCGTAGAGCCTGGCCGCCGACTCGTGCGAGACGACCGCGTCGGGGCCGCCGGGCAGGCGGTCCCGCTGCTCCGCCGTCCTGGACGGGTCGAGGCGCAGCCAGGCCGCCCAGACATCCTGGTGCTCGGCGTCCCGGTCGCGGCGGAACCGGTACACGCCGCGCGCGACCCGCTCCAGGTCGCCGTCGCGCAGCAGCCGGTGCAGGGTGCGGTCGTCAACCCCGGCCAGGCGGGCCTGGGCGCGGGTCACCAGCCCATGCTGGCCCTGGGTGTGGTCGGCCAGGCGGTCGAACGCCTCGCGCCAGCGCACCGGTCAGCTCCCCGGCGTCTGGAACTCGGCCGCCTCGGTCGCCCGCAGGACGTACAGCAGGTCGGCGCCGTCGTCGGGTGGCAGCCCGAAGCCCTCCGAGAAGGGGGCGAGCGCGGCCACCAGCTCGGCCTCGGTCACCTGCCCCTGGCGGAGGGCGTGGAGGGCGACGCTGGCCACGTGGCCGCCGTCCCTTCCGTCGGTGAGCAGGTCGGCCACGATCCGCTGGGGCCGTGTGAGCGGCAGGCCGTCGACGACCTCCCACTCGTCGGGTTGCAGCGGCGCCGCCACCAGCCGGACGTCCCTGCGGCCGCTGGTCCTGGGCTCGGAGACCGTGAAGGTGTGGATGTCGGCGTACAGGTTGCCGATCCAGTAGATGTCGGCGGCCGACTCATGGGAGACGACCGCGTCCGGGACGCCGGGGCCGGCCACCCGCTCGGCCGCCGTGCGGGCCGGGTCGAGCTGCAGCCAGGCCGCCCACAGGGGCTGGTGCAGGTCGTCCAGGTCGCGGCGGAACCGGTAGACGCCGTGGGCGACCCGCTCCAGGTCGCGGGCGCACAGGTAGCGGAGCAACTCGCGGTCGGGCACGCCGACGCGGCCCGCCTGGGCGCGGGTGACGAGGCCGAGCTGGCGTCGGGTGAGCTCGGCCAGCCGGTCGAAGACCTCCCCTCGCCGCATCCCTGGGCACCTCCCGACTCGCGTCCGGCGGACGCCCGCAGCCAGACGACCAGTCGATTCTAGGCCGCGCCGGAACCACGCCCGAGGACCGTCAGGCGGCCGTCGGGCCCCCGCTCGACCGCGGCCACCGCGTCCGCGCCCGAACGGATATGGCCGAGGCAGAGCACGATGGTCGGGCCGATCGAGGCCTGGAGGCGGTGGTGCAGGTGCCCGCAGAGGTACAGCTGGGGCCGCAGGGCCTGGGCCAGCTCACGCAGCTCCGGCCGCCCGACCGGCCGACCCCGGTACGGCTCGGCGATGCCGGCCGGCCAGTCGTGGGTGACCAGGACGTCGACCGGCCGGTCGCCGGCGGCGCGGGCGACCGCCTCGACCTCCTCCAGGGAGTAGAAGGTGCGCAGCCGGGGGCCGGCGTCGGCCGGCCGGCCGGCCGGACTCACCCGCGGCGACCAGATGCCGGACAGGTAGGCCACCCGCAGCCCGTGGACCCGGCGGACGCCGGCCCGGCCGAGGAACCACACGCCGGGGCTCCACGGCCCGCCGGGGTGGGCGTCCAGCGCCGCCCAGGGCTCATGGTTGCCGCCGACGAAGTACAGCGGCGCCCCGAGGTCGAGCCGTCCGGCAACCACGGCCGGGAAGTCGCCGACCTCGCCACGGTAGCGGGCCGGCCGGCGGATGTGGTCGGCCTCGGCCTCGTCCCGGTTGGCCTGCACATCGCCCACCGCGAGCAGGAAGTCCAGCGGGCCGGCCTGGGCGCGCAGCCGGGCCAGCTCGGCGGCGAGGGTCGCGAAGCGGCCGTGGACGTCGCCGACGGCGCCGAAGCGCAGCGGGCGAACCGGCCCGCCCGGTCCCGGCTCGGTCATGGCACCACCTGTCACGCTGGCCACGTCGGTCGCGGGCGAGGGTAGCGTCCGCTCAGGGGTCATCGGAACACCGGTCGTCGTCCCCGGTGTCCGGCACCGGTCGCAGCAGGGCGAGCTTCGGCCGCCCCGGCGACCCCGGCGGCCGGGGCCCGGCCGCCGGCCCGCCCGGGGAGGGCGGCCGCCCCGGCGCCGGCGGAGACGGGGAGGTCCTCGGGGTGGGCCGGCGGGCCGCGGCGGCGACCAGGGCCCGCAGGTGGCGGTCCCGGAACCAGGGGCGCAGGGCGATGCGGGCCGGCGGCAGCGAGCCGTAGATGAGGATGCCGGTCCCGGCGGCCGACTCGCGGATGCGGGCGGCGGGGGCCAGGGCCCGGTAGATGGACGACTCGGTGGTCGAGCGCGCCTCGGCCCCGGTGGCCACGCTGAGCTGGCGGCGCTCCTCCTCGCCGACCAGGTGGGACACATGGCTCAGGGTCGGCTCGTCGGAGATGCCGGTCAGGAAGACCTTGGCCCGGTGGTTGTTGAGGATCGTGTCGGCCCGCTCGCCGTAGCGGGCCCGCAGCTGCGACAGGTCGTGCCAGACGGTGACCAGCTGGATGCCGACGCCGGCGGCGGTCGTGGCCAGCCCGTCCAGGTCGGCGAGGGTGGCGGTATTGGCGCACTCGTCGAGCACGGCCAGCAGGGGCCGCTCCAGCGGCCGGCCGCGCCGGGCGGCGCGCTCGTAGGCCACGTGCAGGACCTGGGCGACCAGAGCGGAGAGCACCGGGCGGAGCCGGTCCTGCTCGTGCAGGGGGGCGCAGATGTACAGGGTGCCGGCGCCCCCGTCCAGCAGCCGGTCGGGTGTGATCTCGGGAGCCATGGCCGAGTCCAGCACCACCGGGTCCTCGTAGGCCTGGAGGACCGTCTCGGCGGTGGTGAACACGCTGGAGCGGACCCTCGGCTCGCGGGCGAAGCTGGCCCGGGCCCAGGAGGCCGCCGCGAGCACGTCGTGGTGGGCGCGGGAGCCGACGCCGGCGCGGTCGGCGGCCTCGGCCAGGGCCGCCTGCAGCTCGTCCGGCTCCTGGGTGTTGATCCAGCGCATGACGTCGGCCATGGTGGCGCCGGAGCTGGCCGCCGCGAACAGGATCGGCGCCAGCAGCTTCTTGGCCGACTGCACCCAGAAGTCGCCGTTCTCCAGGTTCCTCGGGGTGCCGCCGGCGGTGGCCAGCACGTCGGCTGCCTGCTGGGCGCCGCGCCAGGTGCCGCAGGCGGCCAGCGGCGTCCACCCGGACCGGCCGACGCCCTTGACCGCGCCCGACGGGTCGTAGACCCAGACCCTGCCCCGGCCGGCGCGGACGCGCCAGGTGTCGTGCAGCAGGTCGCTCTTGACGCTGGTGGCCAGCACCGGGCCGTCCCACTCGAGGATGGCCGGCACGCAGAAGCCGGTCGTCTTCATGGTCTGGGTGGCGCCGACGACCGCCACCGAGTGGCCCGGCTCGGCGGCGAGCAGCCGCGGACCGGCCCGGCCCAGCACCAGCCGCCGTGGCACAGGCCTCGGCACGGTGAGGCCCCGCAGCTCGCGCCCACCGGCCCAGCGGGAGCTGCCGGGATCCCGGCGGCCGTCCAGGCCGAGCACGGCTCGCAGCCGGACGGCGGCGAACAGCGCCGCCGCGAGCAGCAGCAGGACCAGCCCGAGGACCGCGTAGTAGGCGACCGGGCCGGGAAGCAGCCGTTGCAGCGGTGGCGGCCAGGCCGCGGCCGGGTCACCGAGGTGCCGCGGCAGCCGGCCCATGGCGTGACCGACCGCGCCCAACCCGATGGGCGGCCAGCGGTGCTCGGGGCCGAACAGGAGGGCGGCCACCCCCCCGCTGGCCCACAGCAGGAAGGCCAGGGTCCCGACGACGGCGCCGGCGACCGCGGCCAGCAGCTCGCCGCCGGTGAGCGGCGGCCCGGCCCGTGGCGCCGGGCCGCCGGGTCGAGACCGGGACGGCCGCACCCGCGGCCGGCCGTTCACCGGCCCGGCTCCACGGCCTCGGGGGCGGCCTCGGGGGCGGCCGCGGGGCCGAGCCAGGAGCGGACGGCCGCCACCGAGCTGTCCAGGGCGGCGAAGCCGGCGGTGGTGTCCACGATCGGCTCCTCGTACGGTGAGAGCCGGTGGCGGACCAGGAACGAGCGCTGCCCCACCTTCCACAGCCCCTCCCCCATGCCCAGGGTCGAGACGAGCTCCACCTCCCGGCTGGAAAGCCCCAGCAGCTCCCGCGCGGCCGCCAGCTCGCCCGGGGGCTGGTTGTAGACGACCCGGGTCTCGCTGTCCGACAGCAGGCCACGGGCCAGCTCCACCTGCTCCGACCCGGCCGCCCCGGCGGCGGCCAGGTCGGAGAAGCGGTGGGTGACCGCCACCATCTGCACCTGGTACTGGCGAGCCAGCTTCCAGGCCGCGCGCAGCCAGCGGGCGGTGGCCAGGTTGTTCAGCACCCGCCAGGCCTCGTCCAGCACGACGATGCGCCGGATGCCGTCCCCCCGGCTCCAGGCGCCCTGCAGCCAGGCCGCGGTGATCAGCATGAGGATCGGGATGATCTCCTCGTCGGCCTGGAGCACGGCGGACAGGTCGACCACGACCACGCCGGCGTCCAGGTCCACGCCGGCCGTGGTCGGCCCGTCGAACATGCCGCGCAGATGACCCTGGGTGAGCCCCCGCAGGCCGAGGGCGGCCTCGCGGCTGCCGGCGGCCAGCCGCACCGGCGTGGTGCCGACCAGCGCCGCCTCCTCCCCGGCCGGACGCAGCATCGCCTCGACCAGCTGGGGCAGGGTCGCCACCCGGCGCTGGCGTCTGGCCGCCGCGGTGACCCGGGCGTGGCCCAGGCCGAGGGCGGTCAGCTCCTCCTGGGCCAGCTTGCGGCCGAGCTTGGCCGCGGCGATGGCCTCCAGCAGGGCGAGCTGCCGTTCCCCGGCGATGGTCGGATCCAGCGGGTTCAGGCGCACCGAGGGACCCTGGCCGGTCTCGGCGCCCGCCGCCCAGGGCCGCAGCCGCAGCACTGGGGCGCCGAGCGCCACCGCCAGGGGCAGGTACTCCCCCTTGGGGTCGATCACCCAGGCGCGGCGGCCGAACACCTGCTGGCGCCAGAGGTAGGTCTTGACCAGCGAGGACTTGGCGTAGCCGACCTGCCCGACGACCAGCATGTTGGGGCCGGCGATGACCTTCTTGTTGAGCGTCCAGGGATCGTAGACGAACGCCGACCCGAACACGTCCCGGCCGATGTAGACGCCCTCACCCCCCAGGCCGCCCTCGGCCATGGCCGGGTAGGCGGCCTGGAGGTGGCGGGTGGTCACCCGGTGGGCCAGTCTCCTGGAGGCGGCGCTCACGGCCGCAGCCCCCGGCACAGCGGCAGGGTGTAGGTGAAGGCTCTGGCCTGCTCGCCGTTGCACGACTTGAGCACCAGGTGGGCCTGGCTGGCATGGTGCTCGACCTCTCCGCAGGCCTCCTCCAGCCGCTCCTCGTCGGCCGCGCTGACGGTGACGTAGCCGGAGAAGCGCACGTCGGCGTGGCCGTCGGCCAGCTCCTCCTCGCGCAGGACGACGTTCTCCTGCTGGCGGCGGCGCTTGGCGGTGGTGCGGAAGCCCATCCGGGTCCGCAGCTCGTTGTCGGACTCGTCGGCCAGGCGGGCGTGCTCGGCGCTGCGGGTGGCGCGCAGCACGTTGACGGGCTCCATGGTCACCCCCACGGTTCGCACCACACTGGTGCCGACCAGCAACGGCGCCATGAAGTTGGCGCCGACCTCGGTGCGGGGCCACTCCTCGATCCAGTAGGTGCGGTGCACCGCCGAGTCGGTCCGGTAGCTGCGCCAGGTCTCCTCGGCCGCCGTCGTCCAGGCCGCCCGGGGGTCGACCCCGCCCTCGGTGCCGTCCCGCACCGCCGCCCAGGCGAGCTGCTGGCGGGCGGCCGGGTCGAGGGCCAGGCGCAGCTCCTGGGCGAGCAGGCGGGGCGCGAGGATGCCGTCGACCTCGATGCCGGCGTCGCGCAGGCGGTGGGCCAGGGTCTCGGCCTCGCGCAGGAGCACCGCGCAGGCCCCGGCCGCGCCCCCGCCGGCCTGCCTGACCGCCCGGCGGGCCCGGCCCGGGTCCACCTGCACGGCCAGGTGCAGCCGGTGGGCCTGGGTCACCGGCCCGGCCGCGTCGACCAGGGCCTGGTAGGAACGCAGCACCGGCGAGCCCGGGTCGAGGGCGGGGTCGCGGGTGGTGGTCAGGTAGCGCTGGTGCTCGCGGCCGTCGTCGGGCACCGTCCGCTCGGTCCACTGCAGCCGGACCACCGGGCTGCCCTCCCGGCCCAGCTCGGCCACGACCCCGGCCCACGCGGCCAGCTGCTGCTCCTGCTCGCTCCAGTCCTTGAGCGCGAACGACCGGCCCCGGGCCGACAGGACCGCGGCGTACCGGCCCCCCTCGGCCAGCACCCCGACCTCCTGGACGCCGTCGTAGGGGACGGCCAGCAGCTCCACGCCGGCCAGCTCCCTTGGGAGGTCGGCCGCGGCCGGCCGGCCGGCCCGGAACGTCGTGCCGCGGCCGGCCGCGGCCGAGCGGAACCGGTGGCCGCCGGTGCCGCGGCGGGCCCCGAAGGCCGCCGTCACCGGCGCCCAGTCGAGCACGATGCGGCCGCCGACGGGCGCGAAGGCGGCCACCACCGCCGCCGTGGCCGCGGCCAGGGCCAGGCCGACCCCGGCGACGGTGCCGCCACGGACCAGCATCGCGGCCGCCAGGGCGCCGGCGCCCAGGGCGGCCACCTGGTTGCCGCGCAGGCCGGCGATCACGCCCCGCCGCTCGAGCGGGCCGAACCGGTAGCGGAGGGGCTCCCGGCCGGCCGCCATCTAGGGCCTCCCCGCCCGGCCGGGCGGGAGGTCGCCGCCGGCCGGGCCGGGGTCGGCGGCCTCCGTCCGGTGGACCACCGCGATCGTGTGGTGCCGGTCCGTGGTCGGGGCGGGCGCCTGGCGGGCCGCGTGGCCCCGGGCGGCCTGGCTGGCGTAGCGCTCCTCGCGGGCGCGGCTGTCCCGCATCCGGGTCAGCACCTGGTTGAAGGAGGGCACGGCGGCCACGCCGGGCACCGCCTGGCGGATCGTCTGGCGGTGCCCGGCCGCCGACCGCACCGCCTCCTCCATGCCGGGCAGCGCGGCCAGCAGCGCGAACGGGCTGTACACGGCGATCAGCAGCATCCCGGTCATGGCCAGGACGGCGGCGAAGCCGTGGTCGTCGTCCAGACCGCCGAGCTCGGCCAGCCCGGAGGCGCACAGGCTGATGATGGCCACGATCACGAACTTGGAGAAGATCAGCGCCACCAGCACGTGCACCAGCCGCTTGGCCAGGTGCTGGGTCGAGGGCCAGACCAGGCCGGCGAAGGCCAGGGGCAGGAACAGGACGGCCACGTAGATCGCCCCCGCCCGCAGCACCAGCTCGATCCAGAGGATGAAGGCGCCGAGCACGGTCATCACCGCGGCCACGAACACGGCGAACAGGGGGACGTCGTGGTGGCCGGTGGCGGCGCCGACGCCGGCGCCGACGACGAACCACTGGCCCACCGCGGTGAAGAACGTCTGGGCGTCCTTGCCGATGGTGCCGGTCACGGCCGCGCTCATGCCATCGCTGAGAGCCAGCAGGCCGGTGATCACCGTGACCGCGGCCGCGCTGAGCACGAAGGCGAGCGGCACGGCGGCAACCGAGTGGGCCAGCTGCTGCCAGTCCATGCGCAGCACCGCCCGGATGACGGCCAGGAACAGCAGGGGCAGCAGCAGCGCCCCGGCCAGCCCGAACATCACGTTGTAGTGGCCCATGAACCAGCCCTGCCGGAGGCCGTCGGGCCTGGTGGACTGGTCCAGGAGCTCGGCCACCCGGCCGAGGAACCAGCGGGCCGCCTCGCCCACCCAGCTGGCCATGGCCAGGAGGGTGGCGTTGGCCGCCGAGGCGGCGACGCCGCCGGCCGCCCCCTTGGCCGCGCACACCGGCGTCCAGAAGGTGCCGGTGCAGCCGCCCGGCTCCGGTGCGGCGGGCGGGGTCGGGGCCGCGGCGGCCGCGCCCGGGCCGGCCAGCAGCAGGCATGCCGCCGCGGCCGCGACCAGGACCACCCTCCTCACGGTCGCGCTCCCGGGGCGTAGCGGTAGCGGCCGAAGGTCGTCGCCTGGCCCAGCAGGACCTCCTCGGGCGAGGGGGCCTGCTGGCTCTCCAGCGGGACCGGCCCCTCGCTGGTGACCGACGAGATCAGCTTCCAGTCGCCACCCACCCAGCGCAGGGTCTGCACGGTGGTCGACCACACCGACCGAGCCGGGTACCGGCCCCGCCGGCCGAGGATACCGGTCGACCAGATGGCCACCCGTGCCCTGTCGGGGCCGTAGCCGTCGACCCGGTAGCCGACGAGGACGGGCAGCACGACCGCCCCGGCGGCCGCGCCGGCGTCTGGTCCGATGCCGGTCAGCCGCCCGATGGTCGCTGCCGCCCGGGCCAGCTCGGCGTCGAGCCGGGCCGCCGCCTCCGGGGCGGCCATGGCCCGGACGGCGGCCCGGCGCCTGGCCTCGTCGAACAGCAGCGGGCCGGCCGCCACGAGCCCGTACTGGCTGGCCGCGGCGACCGCGCCCGCCCGCGAGCGCTGGTAGCCGACGGGCACGCCGTCGACGGCCCCATGCGGCCCTGGCCCTGGCCCCGGCCGGGCGGACGCGGCCGCCCCCGGCCGCGCCGGCGTCGGCGCGGTGACCGCTCCGCTCCCGGCCGGTCCGGCCCGACCCACGCCCAACCCGGCCGCGAACGCGGCCAGCGAGGCCACGGCGACGGTCGCGAGACGGACGGCCCGGCGCGGCCGGGGGGCGGCGGCGACCCGGCGGATGTCGGGGGCGCGGCGCATTGTCACCCCTAGCGCACGCCGGTGCCGGCGTTGAAGAAGAAGTTGACGATCCCGGCGCCGGCGCCGATCACCAAGGCCCCGAGGGCGCAGAGGATGGTCGCCTTCTTGCCGCTCGACGTGTACTGGTAGTTCTGGGAGTGGGAGGCGATCGCCCAGAACATGGCGCCGATGAAGATGCCGACCAGGCAGGCCATCAGCCCCCAGAACTGTAGGCCGTTGACGATCTGCTGGACGACCTCGCCGCCCGGCAGCGCGCTGTTCTCCGGTTTGGCGCTCACCTGGGCCACGACCCTCGCCATCTCCATGCCGGCTCCTTCCCGGGTTGCTCCTGCCCGGGCTATGCGCGGCCGGCCGGCGGGACGCGACAGCGGGGCCCGGTCGCCTCCCGCCGGTCTGGTGCGCATAGCCCGGGCGGGCGGCGGCCGCGACCACGCGCCGCGGCGAGGCAGGGGAGGTGGCATGAGCCCAGCGACCTGGGGAACCCTTGTCGGCCATCTGCCCCGGCCGAGGCGGTTGCTCTGGGGACTCGGGCTCGGGCTGGCCGCCGTCGCCCTGCTCCCGCTGCTACTGGTGGTGCAGGTGACGGCGACCTCGGCGGCGACCGGCTCCTGGAACGTCGGCTCGACGCCGACGCCGTACGCCATGCAGGACATCCCGCCGGACTACCTGGCCCTCTACCAGGCCGCCGCCCGGACCTGCCGGGGGCTGAGCTGGGGGATCCTGGCCGGCGTCGGCAAGGCCGAGTCCGACCACGGCCGCAGCACGCTGCCGGGCGTCCGCTCGGGCGCCAACGCCGCCGGCGCGGCCGGGCCGATGCAGATCGGTATCGGCGGGGCCGCCGGCAACACCTGGGGCGGGGCGCCGGTCCGGGCCGTGCCGCCCGACGTGCCGTACGGGACCGACGGCGGTGGCGACGGCGTCGCCGACGTGTACGACCCGGCCGACGCGATCTTCGCCGCCGCCCGCCTTCTCTGCGTCAACGGGGCCGGCGACCCGCGCACCCTGGAGGACGCGGTCTGGGCCTACAACCACTCCACCGCCTACTACCGGCAGGTCATCGCCTGGGCGGCCCGCTACGTGGAGGCGGCCGGGGCCTGCGGCGAGGCGGCGGCCGGCGCCCCCAGCCCGGCCGCGGCCGGGGCGGTCTGCTTCGCCCTCGCCCAGCTCGGCAAGCCGTACCTGTGGGGCGGCACCGGCCCGGACCGGTTCGACTGCTCGGGGCTGACCATGATGGCCTACCGGTCGGTCGGGGTGGCCATCCCCAGGACCTCGGCGGCCCAGTTCCGCGGCCTCCCGGCCAAGGTCGCGGTCACCGCCCTGCTCCCCGGCGACCTGGTCTTCTACGCGACCGACCTGACCGACCCGGACACCATCCACCACGTCGGCATGGTGATCGCGGGCGGCCGGATGGTCGAGGCCCCCTACACCGGGGCCAGCATCCGCATCCGGCCATGGGACCGGCCCGACCTGATCGGGGCGGTCCGCCCGACGGGTTGAGGCGGTCGGCTCAGAGCCCCAGGTCCAGGTCCCGGTCCCGGCCGATCTCCGGGCCGGGTGGTGCCAGCCGGGGCTCGGGCGGGGGCGGCTCGCGCCGCGGGGTCCGGCTGGGCGCCAGCACGACGTGCTTTCGCAGGTCGGTCACCCGGCTCCACGGCTCGGCGGCGAAGGCCGGGGTCAGGTGCACCCAGAAGTGGCCGCGCTCGTCGAGCAGCAGGGCCCGCCCCGGCGCGCCCCGGTGGATGACGGCCGGGTCCAGGACCGGCTCCTTCTGGACGCCGTAGTGGTGCGAAACCTGCGGCCCGGTCATCAGCGGGATCGGGCCCAGGTGGCCGATCTGCTGGCTGGGCGCCACCGTCCGCGAGTAGGTCGGCCGGTCGTGAGGGCCGGCGAGCATCGAGATGTTCTGCACCGTCTGGGGCTCGGCGATCCCCGGCAGGACGACCTTGGTCGTGAACAGGGTGAGGAACCCTTCCGCCTCCACCCCCCACCGCTCGCGGGCCTGGCTCAGGTCCTGGAACGAGGCGACCACCAGGACCCCCTGGCCGCCGCTCTCGGAGACGATGCTGGGGAGGTTGGGCAGCGGGGCGATGTTCTTGGTCTCGTCGAGCAGCAGCAGCACCGGCGGGACGGGCACGCCCATGGCGGCCGCCTCGTGGAAGCGGACGTAGCCGGCCTGGCGGACGTCGTCGACCAGGCCCACGACCAGGGGGGCGTACAACTTCTGCTGGTCGGCCGGGCCGATGATGTAGACGGTGTCGCGGGAGCGGACGAAGGCGTCCGGGTCGAAGTTCGGGTTGTCGGTCAGGGCCAGGCCCGCCTCGGTGTGGTAGGCCTTGAGCGCCTGGCTGGTCCACGACCAGATGCCGGACTGCTCGCGGGCGTCGGTCTGGCGGATGTCGCCCAGGCTGTCGGCGGCGAGCCCGGCACCGTGCCGTGCCAGGATCTGCTGGGGGACGGCGGCGTCACGCCCCAGCACCCAGGGCATCACCTCGCGCATCGACAGGTCCTCGAGGGCGGCCGCGTGCAGCATGGGGGCCAGCAGGGTGGTGGAGCGGCCGGCGAAGTGCTTGGCCTCCTCGTCGTGGCGGCCCGGGGCGGCGGCCTCGACCATGTTCTGGGCCACCACCATGGCCCCGTCCCAGGTGATGGCGGCCTGCACCGGCGACCAGCGCAGCCGGACCACCTGGGGCGGCAGGGCGGTGCCCGGCGGGGCCAGCACCCAGCAGCGCCCCACCTGGCGGCGGGCCTCCATGGTCCAGTTGAGGACGTCGGGCTTGGTGGAGGCGCTCACCACCGGGCCGTTGGCGGCGACCACGTTGGGGACGATCAGGCCGCTGCTCTTGCCGCTGCGCGGCGGGCCCAGCACCAGCAGGCACGACTCGGGATGGGCCGACACCCAGCCCTCGTCGGACATGCCCAGGTACAGGCCGTGGCCGTAGGAGGCCGAAGTGTCCCGGATGGCGGCCAGCGGGTCGGGGGCGGCCGCCAGCCGGTGGGCGATGTGCGGTGGTGGCTCGGGCGGGCGCCGGCGGCGGAACGGCACGGGATGCCTCCTTTGTCAGCCGTGGGCGGTCGGGCCGCCCGGCTGGCCGGTCGCCCACCGGGCGCGGAGCTCCAGGCGCCCGGCGAACACGACCTCGGCCAGCTCGGCCCGGACGGTGTCCAGCTCGAGGTGCTCGCCGCTCGCCTCGGTGAGCAGCTCGGCCACGTCGGCGTCGACCAGCATGACCCGGCGGCCGTCCCAGACGCCGACCCGGGCGATGCCGTACCAGCCGCCCTGGTCCAGCAGGGCGCAGACCAGGAGATGGTCGAGCACGGCCGGCGTCGGCGCCGGGGCCGCGGTCACGTCCACGTCGACCAGGGTCGGGCCGACCACCAGGTCGGCCCGGGCCCAGCCGTCGACGAACAGGGGGGCGACGGTGACCAGCTCGGGGCCCTGCTCGACGAAGCGCCGCCACGCCGGCGCGGCCAGCATGGCGGTGAGCGCGCCGGCCAGGGCCTCCAGGTCGGCCAGCTCGGCCTCGGGCACCAGGCCGTCGAGGTCGCCGACCCGCAGCCGCGAGGCGAGGGCGCCGGGGGCCAGCCCGGGCCAGGCGTCCGCGGCCGCCAGGGCGCCCTCCTCGAGCACCGCGAACAGGTAGCAGGCCCGGCACAGGTCCCGTTCCAGCTGCGGGGGCAGGGGGGCGTTGTGGACGGTGAGATGGGCGGGCAGGCTCGCGAACCAGCGGAAGAACTCGGCCAGCGATGCCACCAGGTCCTCGCGGCCCCCGGCTCCGTCGGACTCGGGCGAGCCGGTCGCCAGGCGGCCGGCGGACGGCGGGACCAGGTGACGATGGCCGGCCAGGGCGCGGGCGGACGGCAGGGTGTCGTCGGCGTGGGACGGGAAGCGGCCGACGGTGAGGGCGAGCAGGCGCTCGGCGTCGGGCCCGCCAGCGCCGACGATGGCCGCATACGGGGGGTCGAGGCGGAAGGCGTAGCCGAGCCGGTAGGCGAAGGCGCGGCCGACCCGGTCCCGGCGGGTCGGCCCGGGCGGCTCGACCACCGGCCGCCCGGCCAGGGCCTGCTCCCAGCGGGCCAGGGTGCGGACCCGGTCGGGGAAGCGGCCGGCCAGGTAGCGGCCGATCGGGCCGGCGGGATCCTCCAGCTCACGATGGAGCGACATGATGGCGGGCCCCTTGCCTCGACGGCGTGACGGCGACCGGCGGCGCCGGCTACCGATGGTATGCGCACCGGGCGGCGCGGACGCGACCGGCGGCCGGCCGGGGGTTCAGGTCCAGCGGCGCAGGAGGCGCTCGGCGCCGGTGGCGAGCTCCTCGATCACCTGGGCGGCGGGAGCGATCCGGGCGGTGGCGCCGACGCCCTGGCCGGCGTAGTGGACCATGGCGGCGACCTCGCCGGTGGTCTCGCGGTTGGGGCAGGGGACGCCGAAGCGCGGGACCGGGAGGGTGTGGGAGCCCATGCGGGTCTCCCCCACCACCTCGGCCTCCAGGGCTTCGGCGGCCTCCAGGGCCGAGCGGAGGGTCCGGTGCGGCTCCGGGCCGGGCGGCCACATCACCGAGAAGGCGTCGGTGAGCACGGCGTCGTGCGCCTCGGCGGCC
>Ga0126312_10001570_pt1 | contig 15011 bp, 17 predicted proteins | sample Plot104A_FD_92537 | JGI IMG/M metagenome (GOLD analysis project Ga0126312, IMG submission 92537) | Serpentine soil microbial communities from UC McLaughlin Reserve, CA, USA - Plot104A | ecosystem: Environmental > Terrestrial > Soil > Grasslands | place: USA: UC McLaughlin Reserve, Lake County...
AACAAGGGCGCCCTCTTCGACCTCCTGCGCGATCCCTTCGAGCGCGACCCGCCGTCGCTCCTCCGCGGCGACGAGTACTTCCTGCCCGCTCTCCGAGACGCGTTTACTCGGATCGCGGGCTCGGCCCCCGCGACGCAAGGCAGTCATCCGCTCGTCTTGATGATCACCGCGACCGCTTTGAAGGCGCAGTCGCGCGGCTTCCCGGATCACTTCGGCTCCGTCATCGGCGACAGCGACCACCGCGCGATTTTCCGCTTCGAGCGGAACGACAGTGTCGACCACTTTGGCGACCCGGACGCCGTCGACCGACTGGCGCTCGCGGCCCGAACGAGCGCGTCGTTCCCGGGCGCGTTCGAAGCGAGCTTCATCCCGATCGGCGCATCGGAGCCCGGACGACCGGACATGGACGGCATCCTCAAGGTCTCGGGAAACCGCTGGGCCATCGATGGCGGCGTGCTGGTCAACACGCCTGTGGGGCCGATGATCGACGCGGTTCTCAAGATGCCGGCCTCGCGCCAGGTCCGGCGCGTGGTCGCGATCGTCGTCCCTCGCGGCAGGGATGTCGGCGGGCCCACCAAGCCGGACGACCACGCGAAGGTCCCCGCCGTCCTCGACGTCGTGCTTGCGAGCCTGACCGGCATTCCACGCCAGCAGTCGATCGGCGAGGACCTCGATCGCCTGACCGACTACAACCGCGAGGTCGCACGCCGCCGCGACCGCCGCCAGCAGCTTCTCGCCGGCCTTGGGCCGGAAGCGCTACGCGACCTCGCGGGCCGCGTCTCGGACACCTACGTCCGGATCCGCGCCGGCGACACCGTCGACGCATTGCTCGAAGCGATCTTCGCCGACGCGGACGCGCGCGACGTGATCGCCGAGACCGAGGTCTCCGCGGCGCCCGAGGCGACCCGCGGCTCGATCCAGCGCGCGCTGCGCGCGGCATTCAGCGAGCCTGTGCCGCCGCCGGAGGCGTACCTGCGGCGCTCGCGGCGGTCGACGAGGGGCAGCCGGCTGACCGAAGGCTGGCCGTTCGGGACCAGCGCGCTGGAGCGGTCCGCAAGCGTCGTGGCAGACGTCCTACGCACTGCGCTGCAGATCGTCCCGCTCGCGAATGGCGAGGTGCGCGGGCAACTGCGGAGGTTGCGGACCGAGACCTATGCCGCGATCGAGGACCTGGGCAGGTTCCAGAACGCAGAACGCCGGGTCCTCGGCCACCAGTGGGAGGCTGCCACAGAGGCGGCGACGAGCGAGGACCGGCTGCTCGTCTGGGCCGAAGCGCTCCGCGCTGCGCGCGAGCAGGCGGCCCCGCCGGAGGCGCTCGCCGACATCTCGCGCCGGCTGGCGAGCGCACTCACGCAGGCAGCCGAGAGCTTCCGCGGAATCGAGCTCGCCGGCGACGAAGGCGAGACGCTGGAGCAAGTCGTGACAGCCCTCGCGCCGTCGGCGGACCCGGACGAGGCGGCACGCCAACTGCTCGCGCTCGAGGTCGCCGAGCGAGTGCTCTCGACGGCTGACCGCAGTCCACGCCAGCCGATCCAGCTGATCCAGATCAGTGCCGACACACCCAGCATCTTCTCGGCCCGAGCGACGGCCGAACGAAAGCTCACGGGTGTCCAGCTCAACCATTTCGGCGCCTTCTACAAGCGCTCATGGCGGGCCAACGACTGGCTGTGGGGCCGTCTGGACGGCAGCGCCCGCCTCGCGCAGATCATCCTCTCGCCGCGGCGCCTGCGCCAGCTCGGCTACTCGGCCCAGGAGGCGATGGGAGCGCTCCGAGAGCTCGTCCTCAGCGGCGACGACAGCAAGGACAGCGTCCTGGCCGAGCACTGGGACGAGCAGCTGATCAGCGGCGAGCTCCGCTACCTGGACTTCCCTGAGGTGCCCGTCCCCGACGCGCTTCCCGCCTGTGTGCGGGCGGCGAGCGCCCGGCTGCAGCTCGACATCCTGCTGGAGAATCTGGAGCCGGTCGCCCGCGCCGTGCGCGAGGACCTCGCCCTGCGAACCGACGACCTCGTGCCGGCCAACCTGTGGGCCGCCCGCTTCCCGAAGGACGGCCGCTTGGCCCCAAAGGACGCTGCCGACCTGTTCGGCCAGTGCACGATCGCGGACGAGCGGCTGATCCCCGAGATCGGCTCCGACTACTTCACGCAGGTCTCGACGAAGGCGCTGGCAAGCGCGACCAATGTCGCCCGGGGAAAGCATTCCGGTCTCCCCGACAAGGCGCGACGCTTCGTGGGTCCCGCGCGCAACGTGGCGCTAGCGACGTATCTGCTCGCCCGAGGCGCCGTCAGCCGCCACCGGACGGCGTCGATCGCCGTGATCGTCGCCCTCGCCGTGTCAGCGGCCGTCCTGTCGGTGGCCCTCGTCAGCGGGGAGAACCCATTCGGCGGTCTGGCGGTCGTCGCGGCGGTCGTGCTGATCGGCGGCCTGTTGGTCTCGATGATCCGTTCGGGGGTGGCCGCGACCCTCGCGGTGGCCGGCTTGCTACTCGCGGGCGCCGTCGCCTCGGTGATCGTCTGCGTGTGGACCCACGACGGCCCGTGGACGGGCGACCTGCGCGAATGCCTCTCGTGGTCGTCCGCGCTCGTGCCGCTCATCCCCGTCGTCGTCCTGATCGTCGCCGCCACCGCCCTCGGCCTCGTCAGGCGAGGCCGATGGGCAGCGCGGCCGAGGCCTTAGGCCGCCTCCGCGAGGATCCGCTCGACCTCGGCGCGCAGCGCGTCGGGTGTCGTCCCGAGCTTCTCGAGCAACTCGACCGGCCGGCCGCCGGCCGCGAGCAGCGCGAGCAGGATGTGCTCGCTTCCGACCCAGTTGTGCTCGAGGGTGAGCGCCTCGTGGAGCGACGCCTCGAGCACCTGCTTCGCCTCGTTGGTGAAGGGCAGGCGGCCGCGCGACGGCTCGCGAACGGGCGAACCGCCGACCTCGCTGCGGATGCGGTCGAGATCGACACCCTGAGCCGCCAGGGCCCGGGCGCCGGTCCCGCGCTCGACGGCGGCGAGGCCGATGAGCAGGTGCTCCGGAGCGATCTCGTCGGCGCCGAGTGCGTGCGCCTCCTTCTGCGCACGCATCACCACCTGACGGGCGACCCTGGTGAAGCGGCCGAGCCCGTGCCGCCTATGCCGGCGAGGCTGCTTCCACCCGATCCGGGCGTGGATCGGCTCGTCGCCTTCGACGATCTGGTGCACGCGCTGGTGGCTGAGGTCGAGTTCCTCGGCGATCTCACGCATGGACCCTCCGGCCGCGTGCAGCCGGCGGATCGCGTGGTGGTAGTCGAGCTTCGCGCGATCTGCGTCGTGCTGGAGCTCGAGTAGGCGGGAGCGGAGCTCGCGCGCCTCGTTGAGTGTGGCTTCGTCTAGCGTCATAGACGTCTAGTGTACTAGACAGCATCTATCCCTGTCCAGAGGGATCAGCGGACAGCCGCCGGACGCCGATATTGCGCACGATCGTTAATCGGCGGGAGCGGCCCGCGCCTAGGTTGCAAGGAGGACGAAAATGAGTCAGGTGCGGAAGCCCGAGCTGATCGCCTCGATCCCTCGGCGCGAGGAAGGCCAGACAATGGCGGAGTACGCAGTCGTGCTCGCCGTGATCACGATCGCCGTATTCGGTGCGCTCGGACTGCTGTCCGGGAACATCGTCAACGCGATCAGCCGCGTCGCCGCCTACATCACGTAGAAGCGCACGAGCAAGGACGGCGACCGCGTCCCATGACGCGGCCGCCGTCTCTGCGTCGAGCCTGGCCCCCTACCGAGACAGGAACGGATCGAGATAGACATCGTCGATCCGGAAGGCGCCGCCGTCGTACGGCGCGCTGAAACGGAACTGAACAGAGCTCGTGAGGAGCGGCAGCGTTCCGCCGAGCATCCCGATGGCCGGGCTGGGCTGCCACGCAGAGCCTGCGGACACGTAGCCGATCTCGGACAGGCCGAGCAGCTTTCCTACGGTGCCGAGGAGGCTGCCGACGCCGCCGTTGTAGAGGACCTGCACCTTGACGCGTGCGCTCTTGGCGCCCGAGTTAGCCGTGAAGAAGCGCATCTTCCCCGAGAAGAGGCTGATGCACATCGGCGCCGTGGTCGCCGTGCTGCCCTGCGGCAGCGCGAGCGAGTAGCGCTCGCTCTTGCCGTGCACGTAGAACGATTCGTTCCCTGAGACGACCCGCGAGCCCCCAGTAAGCGTCCAGCCGGTAGCCCCACTCTCGAAGCCTCCATTTGGCACGAACGCGTACTTCGCGTAGTCGCCCCAGGGAGCGAACGGATTGGTCGTCGCATCAAGGCAGGCGAGCCCGAGGCCCGCGGAGGCCGGTCCCGCTCCGAAAAGCGCGACCACGCCGACAACCAGAAGTGCTTTCAGAGAACGCCGCATTGCCGCAGACCCCTTTCAACTCCCTCGAATGACTGACACACAGTGAGTCGCCTCGGGTGATCGAGCATCACCCTGTTTGGGGAGATGGGCCTCCCTGGATCCCTCGTTCGAGGGAACGTGCGCGTTCGCGCGTGTGACTAGGCCGATAAACCGCCCATGTCTGTGGGCCATGCTGACCTCGATCCCGAGGCCGATGGGCTGATCCTCGCCTCGCGCGAGCGCGTCGCGCGGCGCGGCCTGGCCGACCGCGACCGCTCCGCGACGGCGCTCCTGGCAGGCGGGTTCATCGTCGCGGCCGCGACGATGGCGGTCGCCTTCGACTCTGCGCGGACGCCGTCACTGCTAGTCCTCGTCGGGCTCGCCGCGTCGTACGTCTTCGCCCTCCGGATCGAATTCGAGATCGGCACGGGGTCGGCGATCCCGACGCAGCTCGTGCTCGTACCGATGCTGTTCCTGCTCCCGGTCGGCGCGGTGCCGCTCGTCGTCGCGGCTTGTCTCGTGTGCGGATACCTGCTCGATGCGCGCGACGGCATCCACATGGATCGGGTCCTGCTGCGGCTCGTGAACGCCTGGCACGCGTTCGGGCCCGCGCTCGTGCTCGGGCTGGCAGGCGAAGCTGCGCCGTCGTGGGACGACGCCTGGCTATACGCGGTCGCAGTTGCTGCTCAGTGGTCCTTCGACTTCGCTGCGTGCGCGACGCGCGATCGACTCGGGTTGGGGATCTCGCCGCGGTCGCAGATCAAGTACTGGAAGAGCGTCCTCCAGGTGGACGCCGCGCTTGCACCGGTCGGGCTGCTGGTCGCGTTCGCCGCTGTCTCGATGCAGTGGGCGTTCCTGCTCCCGCTACCGTTGCTCGCGCTGCTCGGCGTCTTCGCCCAGGAGCGGAAGGCGCGGATCGACCACGCGTTGGAGCTCTCCTCCGCGTATCGCGGAACGGCGCTGCTCCTCGGCGACGTCGTCGAGGCGGACGACGCCTACACGGGCTCACATTCGCACGACGTAGTCGACCTGGTGCTCGACGTCTGCGACGAGCTGGGTGTGGACGGGCGCTCGCGTCGCGATGCGGAGTTCGCCGCGTTGCTGCACGACGTCGGGAAGATCCGCATCCCGGACGAGATCATCAACAAGCCCGGGAAGCTGAACGACGAGGAACGCGCGATCATCGAGACGCACACGGTGATCGGCGAGGAGCTGCTCAAGAAGGTCGGCGGCCTGCTCGGAGACGTCGGGACGATCGTCCGCTCGTGTCACGAGCGGTGGGACGGCGGCGGCTATCCCGACGGGCTGGCCGGCGAAGACATCCCGCTCGTGGCGCGAATCGTCTGCGCGTGCGATGCCTTCTCGGCGATGACCACTACGCGGTCGTACCGCGCGGCTCGCCCGGTCGAGGACGCGCTCGAGGAACTCCAGCGCTGCGCCGCCACGCAGTTCGACGCGCGCGTGGTGGACGCGCTGGTCGCGGTCGCGCAGCGCGGATAGGCTCGGCGCCGTGAGGCGCTTCGAGGCCGTGCTCGAGCCGTTCGGCCAGGCGGCGGCGATCACCCTCCCGTTCGATCCCAAGGTCGAATGGGGCAAGGTCCGCGCGCCCGTGCGGGGCACGATCGACGGTTATCCGTTCACGACCACCGTTGCCCGCTACGGCAGCACGGACTACCTCGCGTTCCGGCGCGACGTGCGCGAGGCCGCAGGCGTCGAGGTCGGCGGGAAGGTCACGATCGAGGTCGAGCTCGACACCTCGGAGCGCGTCGTCACCGTGCCCAAGGACCTGGCCGTCGCCCTGGCGAACGGCGGCGTGCGCGCTGCGTTCGACGCGCTCTCGTACACACACCAGAAGGGGTACGTGTCCTGGGTCGAGGAGGCGAAGCGCGAGGAAACTCGGAAGACGCGCGTCGGCCGCGCGGTGGAGCTGCTCGGAGGGGGAGTCAAGACGCCCAAGTACGGCGGCCCAGTATCCCCCGCCGCGAGGGAGCCTATTTCAGGGATCGTGCTCGCATCGTTTGCGGCCGATATCTGCGGCGTCGGTAGTCCAACCTGCGGCGTCGCGGCCGCGTCTCACCAACTTGCGGAGGTCTCCACGTGATCCATGAGAGGTTGTTTTCGGACGAAGCCGGTCAGACGATGGCCGAGTACGGCGTCGTGCTCACCGTGGTCACGATCGCGTCCCTCGGCGCGCTCGGTCTGCTGGCGGGGAACGTGACCAACGCCCTCGGACGCGTCGCCGGGCTCATCCCCTGAGTCGAGGGACGGTGGGGACCCGCGCGCCCGCCGATGCTCCTGTCATGCGCCCGTTCCTCGCCCTCGCCGGTGCGCTGCTCGCGTCGCTGACCCTCGCTGCCTGCTCAGGCGGCGACGCGGTCGCGCTCGACCCGGTTGCCAACGCCGCCGCGCGGACCGAGTCGGCCGGCTCGTCCCGCATGCTGATGGAGATGTCGCTCGGCATGGGCGGCGAGAAGTTCTTCGTCAACGCCGAGGGCGCGATGGATTACAAGCGAACTCACGGCTGGCTGCTGATGGACTTCAGCCAGCTCGCCGCCCTAACCCCGGGCGCGCCGGAGATGCCGCGGCTGAAGATGCTGTTCGAGAACACGACGGTCTGGATGCGTGTTCCGCCGGCGCTGATGGGCTCGACCGGCGGGAAGCCGTGGGCGCGCATGACGCTCGCCTCCTCCTCGAACGCCCTCGGCGGGGTGCAGCAGCCCGACCCGTCGCAGCTGCTCGACGCGCTACGTGGGATCAGCGGCTCCGTGAAGGAAGTCGGCCGGACGCGCGTGCGCGGCGTCGACACGACGCACTACAGCGCAGACGTCTCGCTCGAGAAGGCGCTCGCCGAGACGCCGCCGCAGCAGCGCAAGGCGGCGAAAGCGGCGCTGAAGCTGTTCGGCGGCCTCGAAAAGATGCCGATCGACCTCTACATCGACGACGCCGGCCGCGTCCGCCGGATGGAGATGGAGTACAAGCTCCAGAGCGCCGGCATGTCCTTCGAGACCGAGGCCAAGATGGAGCTCTTCGACTTCGGGACGCACGTGGCGTTCAAGCGCCCGCCCGCGAGCCAAGTCGCGGACTTCTCGTCTCTGCCCGACGCCGGCGGCTAGCCGATCTCCCAGGTGTCGCCGGCGTGCAGGAGGGCGCGCAAATCGCTGTCCCGCTTCGCCTTCGCTTCCTCGAGCTGCTCGCTCATGAGCTCGTCATAGACCGACCGCTCGACGTTACGGAAGACGCCGACGGGCAGCGGGCCCGTCGGGCCGTGGGCCAAGCGCGATAGGCCGAACGCCAGCGACGGGCTCTCGCGCTGCTCGTCGTGGACCAGCAGGTTCTCCTCGCCAACCTTCGACGTGTCGACGATCTCGACCGTCCCGTCGCTTCTCTGGATGACTCCGCGCTCGCCCTCGGCGCCGAAGCGGATCGGCTGGCCGTGTTCCAACACGATCCGGTTGTCCTTGTCGTCGCGGACGACGTCGAAGGCGCCGTCGTTGTAGACGTTGCAGTTCTGGTAGATCTCGACGAAGGCAGCGCCCTTGTGGTTCGCGGCCTTGCGGAGCACCTCGGTCTGATGCTTGCGGTCGGTGTCGATCGTGCGCGCGACGAATGTCGCCTCGGCGCCCAAGGCCAGCGAAATCGGGTTGAAAGGCCAGTCCAGCGATCCCATCGGCGTCGACTTCGTCACCTTGCCGAGCTCCGACGTCGGTGAGTACTGGCCCTTCGTAAGCCCGTAGATCTGGTTGTTGAACATCAGGATCTTGATGTTCACGTTGCGCCGGAGCGCGTGGATTAGATGGTTGCCGCCGATCGAGAGCGCGTCGCCGTCGCCCGTCACGACCCACACAGAGAGGTCCGGACGGGACGCGGACAGGCCGGTCGCGATCGCCGGCGCGCGGCCGTGGATCGAGTGCATCCCGTAGGTCTCCATGTAGTAGGGGAAGCGCGCCGCGCAGCCGATGCCGGAGATGAAGACGATCCGCTCGCGCGGGATCCCGAGCTCGGGCATGAAGCTCTGCATCGCGGCGAGGATCGCGTAGTCCCCGCACCCGGGGCACCAGCGAACCTCCTGGTCGGTCTTGAAGTCCTTCGCCGTCAGCTGCACGAGCGGCTTCCCGTTGCCGTTGCCCTCGCTCACAGCATCGCCTCCATCGCCTCGGCGAGCTCATCCGAGCGGAACGGCCGACCGCTCACACGGTGGTAGCCGACGGCGTCCACGAGGAACTCGGCCCGCACGAGCTTCACGAGCTGGCCGAGGTTGATCTCCGGGACGAGGATCTTCGGGTACCGCCGGAGTACGTCGCCCGTGTTCCGGGGGAACGGATTGAGGTGGATCAGGTGCGCCTGAGCCACCTTCTTGCCGTCGCGGCGGAGGCGACGGACGGCCGCTGTGATCGGTCCGTACGTGCCGCCCCACCCGAGGACGAGCAGCTCCGCGCCGTCGGGATCGTCGACTTCGAGCTTGGGGATGTCGGCGGCGATCCCGGCCACCTTGCGGGCGCGCATGCGCACCATCAGGTCGTGGTTGTCGGGATCGTAGGAGACGTTCCCGGTCGAGTCGGCCTTCTCGAGGCCGCCGATCCGATGCTCGAGGCCGGGCGTGCCCGGGATCGCCCACGGACGCGCGAGCGTGTCGGGATCGCGCTTGTACGGCAGGAAGTCGCCCTCGTGCTGCTCGGGCTGGGCGAACTCGACCGAGATGTCGGGCAGGTCCGCGACATCGGGGAGGAGCCACGGCTCCGAGCCGTTCGCGAGATACGCATCCGAGAGCAGGTAGACGGGCGTGCGGTATTTGAGCGCGATCCGCGCCGCCTCGATCGCTGCGTCGAAGCACCCGCCGGGCGTCGGCGCCGCGACCACGGGCACGGGTGATTCCGAGTTCCGCCCGAACATCACCATCAGGAGATCGGCCTGCTCGGGCTTGGTCGGCATTCCCGTAGAGGGGCCGGCGCGCTGGATGTCGAGGATCAGCAGCGGCAGCTCGAGCATGATCGCCAGGCCGACGGTCTCCGCCTTCAGGACGACGCCGGGCCCGCTCGAGGTCGAGATCCCGAGCGCGCCGCCGAACGACGCGCCGAGGGCGGCGCCGACGGCCGAGATCTCGTCCTCGGCCTGGAAGGTGCGGACGCCGAAGTGCTTGTAGCGCGCGAGCTCCTCCAGGATCCCGGACGCGGGCGTGATCGGGTAGGCGCCGAGGAAGAGCGGAAGCTTCGCCTGCACGCCGGCCGCGACGAGGCCGAGCGAGAGCGCCTGGTTGCCCGTGATGTTCCGATACGTGCCGGGCGGCAGCTGCGCCGGGCCGACCTCGTACGTGACGGCGAAGTCCTCGCTCGTCTCGCCGTACGCCCAGCCGGCCTTGAAGGCCTTGACGTTCGCCTCGGCGATCGCCGGCGCCTTGGCGAACTTCCGCTCCAGGAAGGTGATCGTGCCCTCCGTCGGCCGGTGGTAGAGCCAGGACATCAGGCCCAGCGCGAACATGTTCTTCGAACGCTCGGCCTCCCGCTTGGTGACGTCGATCTCCTTTAGCGCCTCGAGCGTGAGCGTCGTCAGCGGCACGTCGTGGACGTGGAACTCCCCGAGCGTGCCGTCCTCGAGCGGATTCGACGTGTACCCGGCCTTCTCGAGATTCCGCTCGGTGAAGGCGTCGCGGTTGACAATCAGCGTCCCGCCTTTCGGCAGGTCGCGCAGGTTGGTCCGGAGCGCGGCCGGGTTCATCGCGACGAGCACGTTCGGCGCATCGCCGGGCGTCAGGATGTCGTGGTCGCTGAAGTGGATCTGGAAGCCCGAGACGCCCGGCAGCGAGCCGGCCGGCGCGCGGATCTCGGCGGGGAAGTCGGGCAGCGTCGAGAGGTCGTTGCCGAGCAGCGCGGTCTCGCTCGTGAAGCGGGATCCGGTCAGCTGCATGCCGTCGCCGGAGTCGCCCGCGAAGCGGATGATCACACGGTCGACCTGCTCGATGGGCTTCGCCATCGGAGTGAGGCTAGCACCGCGTACGGGTGCCGATCAGAACCCGTAAGAACGCGTGCGCGAGAGGAAGAAACCGTGGCCGGTCGCGTTCCGGCAGCGGAGGCCCACGCGGCGAATGGTGCAGGCGAATCCGCGTTGGCGCCACGTCCCGCCGTACGGGACGATTCTGGCTGCGCGGTCGTAGGCGGTGTCGCCGGCGCAGGTCGCCGTAGCGCGGCTCTTTGCCGTCATCGAGAAGCCCGTCCAGTCGACCGGGCACGGTCGTTTCGGCTCCGGCCTGAGGCCGCTGAGGATGTCGCACCGGAGATACGTACGCCGGCCCAGATCGGCGGAGTAGATACAGCCGATGTTTTTCGACGGCGTCTGGAAGCGGACGATCGTCGATTTCGCCGGCGCCTGAGGGGCGAACGTCGCGGCCAGGATTGCGGCGAGAACCAGCCCGAATCTCACGATCACCTCGTACCCGGGAGTCTTGCACTTGACGCACTTTTGGCACATAGCGGTGCGCCGACGCCGCCTAGCCTGACGGCTGGCGGGCGGGGCTTGGGCACCCGGTACGCGCGTCTACCTAGACACGCTGAAGGTGGTTCTCGCGGAAGGCGTTTGGATAGCGCAGGCCGTAGCCGAGCGCGCGGTCGATGCCGATGTGAGCAAGCCAGATCAGGCCGAGCTCGACGCCGATCGTCCACTCCGCGATCAGCGACGCGCTCGCCAGGAGGATCGGGCCGACGTAGGTATGCGCCACGTCGTACGCGACGGCGCCGACCCGCTCGCCGCCGGCCAATCCCACGAACGAGAGGTCCGGCGCCAAGAACAACACCACCAACAGCAGGAGCGAGTAGTCCTCACGCGCGTAGAGGGCCAGTGCGGCCGCGAACAGGACGAGGCCTTCGGCGCGGAGCAGGACGGCAGGCAGGCGCGCGAGCACGCGGGCGACTTCGCGCCGCGGCCTATGCCTCCTGCCCTAGCCGGCTACGGCGTCCGGGCTGACACGGACGACGGCGATGCCCCAAGCCTGCCCGGATACGAACAGCTCATCCGCGTCCACCTCGTCCGCCCAGCCGAGAAAGTGCCGCTCGGGATCGTCCTCGGTGGAGCCGTAGACGCCGGGTCGGAGCGGCTTCCGCGCCGCTGCGTCCAGCCCGAGCTCCAGGGCATCGAGCCTGGCCTGCGCCTCCTCCGCGGCCGGCCCCTCAGCGTACCCCTTGCCCACTACCCGGCCTCGGCCAGAAGGGCTCGCAGGTCGAGCGGCTGCGTGAACATCGTGAACTCGCCGTCCGGCCCCTTCGGCCACTCCTCGCGCGGGCGATCGCGGTACAGCTCGATGCCGTTGCCGTCCGGGTCGCGCAGGTAGAGCGCCTCGCTGACGCCGTGATCGGACGCGCCGGAGAGCGGCACGCCCGCCTCGACGACGCGCTTCAACGCCCTCGCGAGCGCTTGCCGGTCGGGGTACCGAATCGCGACGTGGTAGAGCCCGGTCGTCCCGGGCGGCGGCGGCGAGCCGCCCTTCGACTCCCACGTATTCAGCCCGATGTGGTGGTGGTACCCGCCCGCCGAGATGAACGCGGCCTGGTCGCCCATGCGCGCGAACTCCTCGAAGCCCAGCACGTCGCGGTAGAAGCCGAGCGCGCGGTCGATGTCCGAGACCTTCAGGTGGACGTGGCCGATGTCGACGCGCGGATCGATCGCCTCGCTCATGAGGCGAAAGCCTAGTCGGGCGGGGGCGGCGGCTTCGGAACCTCCTCCGAGAGCTCCTCCGCGCGCTCGAGCGTCTCCTCGGCCTCGACCTCGGCGTCGCGAAGCCGTTCCTTCGCACGGGCTTCCTCGAGCTCGGCCTCGGTGGGCTCGTCGTCGCTCATCGCTTTGCGCCGTTCCCGGAATCGAGGAGGTGAAACGACAGCCGCGCGAGACCCTATGCTCGACCGATGCCGATCGAAGTCGACCTGAGGCCGCGTGGTCCGTTCTCCCTGCGCCTGTCGTGCCGGCGCAGCGTCGACGGGCGCACCTTTCACGGCGGGCTCTTCTCCGCGCTGCTCGCGGTCGACGGCCGGGTCGAGCGCGGGATCGCCGCCCAACGCAGCGACGGCTCGCTTCGACTGCGAGCGGAGACCCGCGAGGGGCTCGAGCAACTCCGGTTCGTCCTGGCCGTGGACGACGACCACTCGGAGTTCCTCCGCCGGTTCGCCGACGACGAGCTGATCGGACCGGCGACGAAGCACCTCCGCGGTCTGCGTCCGATCCGAACGGCGACGGTCGCCCACGCACTCCTCCGGGCGATCGCGGGGCAGCTGATCACGATGCGGGAGGCACGCTCGATCGAGCGGCGGGTGACCCGAATCGCCGGCGTGCCGCCGACCACCGAGGCAGTGGCGCGTTTTGCCCCGCCGGAGCTGCAGCGCCTGGGCCTGTCCGCCCGCAAGGCCGCAACGCTCGTCCGCATCTGTCGCTCGATCGATCTCGAGGGCCTGCGCCACGTTGACGGTGACTCCGTCGCGACGCGGCTCCAGCGGGAGCGCGGGATCGGCCCGTACTCGATCGGCGTGGTCTTCATCGAGGGGCTCGGCCGTTACGACCGCGGCATCAACCGCGACCTCGGCTTGATCCGGCTCCTCTCGCTGATCGAAGGCCGTTGGGTCGAGGCCGACGAGACCGACGCGTTCCTCGCCCGCTACGAGGAGTGGCAGGGACTCGCCAGCGTCTACCTGCTCGCAGGATGGGGGCGAGGACTCGTGCCCGTCAAGATGACGCCCGCGGAGATCCGCCGGAGCCGCATCCGCACGCGCTACGCCGCGTAGACGTGCGGATCCCGTGCTCGACCGGTGCCGTGACTCGGCATCCGGCGAGGGCGGACCACCGCTTGATCACGGACGTCCGCGACCTGCCGTGTGACGGCTTCGAGCTGTCGATCTACCCAAGCTGGCTCGACGACGTCGACCGAGTCGGCGCCGAGATCGCAGCCACCGGCCTCGCGATCGAGACGGCGCACGCGGAGAAGTCGGTCGGCGCACGTCTGAGCGAAGGGGATCACGGCGGCGTCGACCGGCTCCAGCTCAGCGCCCGCCTGGCCGGCCGCGTCGGAGCGCGGTTGCTCGTCCTCCATCTGTGGGAGCTGCCGCTCGGCGACCGGCACCTCGAGCGGAATCTCGACCTCCTCGCCGCCTGCGCGGACGGAGCCGAACGAGCCGGGCTGCTGCTCGGCATCGAGACGATCCCGTGCAGCGTCGGCTCGCCGCTCGCGAACGTGGCCCGCGCGGTCGAACGCGAGCCGCGGTGCGTCGCCGTGCTCGACACGGAGTTCCTGGCCATGCACGGCGAGCTCGAGGCCGCTGCGGACGCCGGCCTGCCGGTCGGCCATGTCCACGTGAAGGACTTCGCCGGCAAGATCCGCCACGGCGACCCGCGCACGCGCTACCTACTTCCCGGCGAAGGCTCGCTCGACGTCGACGGCTTCCTCGATCAGCTCAGGACCAACGGATATGACGGAACCGTCACGCTCGAGCCGTCCGCCGTCGACCCCGACGGCGGCCTCGACCGCGCGCGGCTGAGCGAGATTGCCGCCGCGCTCATCCGCCTGGAAGCAGTCCACGGCTCTTGATCCGGCGCTGTACGCCGCTTGACCCGCCGAGCACCCGCAACCGATACTCGCAGCGAGGAGGGACGCAGCTTGCGACGCATACACGAGCAGGTCCGGCCGGCCGCCCGGCAGCGTGGAACGACGACGAAGTCGGCCGCCACGGCCCTCGATCCAGTGCTGACACTCCAGCGCAGCGCGGGAAACCGCGCCGTCGCACAGGTTCTCGCACGACAGGCCGCTGCCGCGACGAACGAGCAGCAGCTTCGTGAGGAGATCGCGGCCGCCATGAATGTCGCTCCCGACGACCCGCGCGTCGACCTCGCCCTCTTCGGCGACCTCGAGGTGGCGCGCGCCTTGAAGGCGGCGCGAGCCCGGGACGAGGCAGCAAAGGCGGCGGCAACGCGAACAGAGCCCAGCCAGCCCGAAGTCCGCGAGGATCCGTACAAGGGCCTCACGCTCGAGCAACGGGAACGGACGATTCACGAGGACGCCGTCAAGAAGGAGCTCGCGAACCAGGGAATCACCGACGAGATGCTGCTCAAGGGCTACCGCAAGGAGACGCGGGTCCGCTTCGGTACCTCCGAGGGAGTGCTCGTCGACGAGTGGATTCCCGAAGGCCGGTCGGGCCGTTTCGTCCACACCTACGAGTTCCAGCGAGCGGGCACGACGACACGCGTGAAGACCACGACCGACTACGCCAAGGGAGGAGAGCGGACAATCGTCCGCACGACCATCTCTGGGGGCAAGGAAACGACGGTCACGACGCTGGAACCGGGTAGTGGAAAGCTCGCCGAGCGGGCGGCGCTGGAGAAAACCAGCACCCGCTGGGTCACGAATCCGGACGGCAGCGTCACGGTCGAGACGCTCGACAAGTACGGACGCCCGATTCCGGGTCGGTCCTGGAAACCCGACGTGCTCAAGTCCAGGTAGGAGCCCGTATGGCTCCCGATCCGCGCCGGATCGCGATCCTCGGCTGCGGCAAGATCGGCGAGGCGCTCCTCGCCGGCCTGCTGACCACGGGCTGGAGAAGCGCGAGCGAGATCGTCGTCACGGGACGGCGGGACGATCGGCTCGCCGAGCTGACCGAGCGGCACGGCGTCACGGCCACACGCTCGAACGCCGAGGCGGTCGCCGGTGC
>Ga0126312_10001572_pt1 | contig 14996 bp, 20 predicted proteins | sample Plot104A_FD_92537 | JGI IMG/M metagenome (GOLD analysis project Ga0126312, IMG submission 92537) | Serpentine soil microbial communities from UC McLaughlin Reserve, CA, USA - Plot104A | ecosystem: Environmental > Terrestrial > Soil > Grasslands | place: USA: UC McLaughlin Reserve, Lake County...
GGCGTTCGCTCGAGTAGGAACGAGTGGTAAGGCGCGACGAACGGATCAGGTGCCATCACCGTGTACGTGTGGTAGACCCTCCCGTCCTCGCGCGCGAAGGAGATGAAGCTCGGGCCCTCGCGCAGACCATCCTCGAGCTTGGCTCCGACCTGCCGCCCCCACTCCTGGAGCCACTCGGGCGGGTTGTCGACCATCTGCTTGACCTCGGGCATCTCCTGCGCCTGCTCAGGCGTCATTGCGAGACCGAAGTCGAACGGAAACTCCGTCGCAAAGGTCGAGACGTAGGTGAACTGCCAGCCCATCCGCTCCTTGTAGGCGACGAGCCGGTCGATCGGCGCGCGCGAGAAGCAGATCAGCGTCACGTCGCGGTGATTCAGGTGCACGCGGGTGGCGTCGAGCTCATCGCCCAGGTTCGAACACCCGGGGCAGGCGCCGACCTCGTAATCGGGCCCGAACATGATGTTGTAGGCGAGGAGCTGCGAGCGCCCGTCGAAGAGGTCGGCGAGCGTCTTCTTCCCGTCCTCGGTGTCGAACTGGTACTCCTTCTCCACTGGGACCCAGGGAAGCTGTCGCCGCTGTTCCGTCACCTTCTGGCCCAGCTCGGCGTGCTCTGCCTCGAGCTTCGCCAGCTCATCGCGAGCCGCCTGCCATTCCTCCAGGGTTGCAGTCGCGTGGGGCATCGTTACCTCCTTGACCGTGCGTCGCTCGGCCGCCGGTCGTCGATTGTTGCTGGCCCGCTTGTCGCGGCCCGTAGGTTAAGACCGGCACGCCGCGCCGAACTCATCGCCGCGTTACGCGGTCGACTCAATTCATCCGCGACACCGGCCGCAAAGCGAGTGCGCCGGCTGCTGCAGCGCGGACGAGCGGTGGCAGGTGGAATCTAGTTCCCATGAAATAGGACCAAACGCCTGCGTGTGGCACCGTCGGGAGTCGGAGCACGGTCCGATTAGAAACGGGGGGGCAACACTTGGGGGAGGCGTTGGGCATGCCGTGGGGCATCCACTTGCGAGAATTACCGCGTGGGTTCGGTTCGGTTGAGCGCAACGCTCGTTCAGCGCGGCCCGGCCGCCGCGGTCGTGCTCGATGGCCAGCAAGTGGCGGCGGTGGGGGAAGGGGCCAAGCGCTTCCCCGTCGTCGCAACGGTCAACGGCTACACCTGGCGCACGTCGATCGCCCGCATGCGCGGCGAGTTCCTGCTCGGTCTGAATCGTGCGGTGCGGGAGGAAGCCGGCGTCGAGGCCGGCGATACCATCGATGTCGAGCTCGAGCTCGACACCGCCCCCCGAGAGGTCGACGTCCCCGAGGCGCTCGCCAACGCTCTGGCCGAGGACTCCAAGGCCCGCGCGGCTTTCGCCCAGCTGGCTTACACCCATCGGAAGGAGTACGCCCGCTGGATCGACGACGCAAAGCGGGAGGAGACGCGCGGGCGACGCGTGGCGCAAGCGCTCGAGATGCTGCGCGAAGGCAAGACTCGGACCTGAGCTGCGGGGCGATCGAACTTCGCGTCGTGCGGGCACCAATCCCTTCGGCGCCTCGCCTGCGCCGGGCGAGGGCTCACGTCAGCGCGGTCGGGCTGGCTCCTCTGAACCGTCGGTGACCGCGACGTTGACCGTCGAGCACCGTCCGCAGCGGACGCGGACCTTCTTCGTCATCTGCACCGGATGCATTGCCTTGGCAAGGACGTTGCCGCACCGCACGCAGACGTAGTCGTCCGGACCGTTGCCGCGGAATGCGGGGCGATCCGGGTCCTCCTGAATCGCCGTGCCGCCGTCGAACGGCACCTCCCCTTCGCGGATCTGTCGCATCTGCACGGTCGCCATACGGATCAGAGCTCGCCGACCTTGCCGGTGAAGTCCGTGATCAGTGCGTCGAGCACGCCGATCACGACGCCCTCCCCCATCGACGCGGCCTTGCCAGTGATCTGCGCCTTCGTGTGGATTTCACCGCCTCCGTCCTCGAGCTGGAAGACGACGTCCGCGTTCGCGTGTCCCTGTCCACCGGCCTCGCGGGACTTGACACGCAAAAGGGCGCGATGCGTCCCGGCGTCCTGCTCGGCGACCTCGACGGTGCCGGTGAACTTCATCGACATCGCACCCATCTTCAGGACAATCTCGGCCTTGACCGAGTCCGGTCCCGTCGCCTCGAGCACACGGCCGCCATCGACGCACGGCACGATGCGCTCGAGGTCGGTGACTGCTGCGAAGCTGTCGTCGATCGGCTTCATCGTCGAGAAGCGATGATCCAGTTCAACTGCCATTCGGTTCGTCTCCTTTGCTCAGGGTGGGGCGCTATATGCTCGGGGCGTGTCGATCGAGTCGGGCAGACATCGGCTCGGTCCCGACAATGCCGATCTCACGCTGCGCACCGAACGGGCCGGCGCCGCGGCAAAGGCCGGACACGACCTCGTGATCCGCGTCACCTCTTGGGAGGCGGAGCTCCTGCTCGGGGAGGGTCCTGCCGACACGAGCCTGGAGCTCACCGCCGACGCCACCTCACTTCGCGTGGTCGAGGGCACGGGCGGGATGCAGGCTCTCGCCGACGACGACATCGCGAACATCCACAAGACCATCGATGACGAGATCCTCATGCGTCAGGACATCACGTTCCGCTCGACCCTGGTCGAGATCGAGCCCGACCGCGGCAGAATCCACGTCGAGGGCGACCTGACGCTGGTCGCCAGGACTGAGCCGATCGCGTTCGACATCGTCATCGGGAATGGCGGCTCGCTCAGCGCTGCGGCCGTCGTCAAGCAGACCGTCTGGGGCATGAAGCCCTATTCCGCGCTCTTCGGCGCGCTCAAGGTCAAGGACGAAGTCCTCGTAGTACTCGAGGGCCATCTCTAGCCCTCAATCGCGGTAGACGGTCTGCGCGTCCAGCCCGCCCTCGACCCCCGGGGGCAGAGCGCCAGTACCGTGCGCATAGAGGGCGATGTCCTCGATCGTCTTGACCTGCGCCCGGTCACCGCCGTCACCTGCCGCCCACCCTCCGTGCGAGAATGTAAGGGCCTCCGGGTCCGCATCCAGCGCCGCGCCTGCGAGGAGCCGCGCCTTGTGGCGGATCTTGCCGCTCGCGCTGACGATCGCCGCCGCCGTACCCTCCGACGGGCTCGTGTTGAAGCCGTGACCGAGCCCGAACCGGTCGGTGTCCGCGGGGACGACCCTTACGTCGAGTGCCGGGACGCCCAGCTCGGTGGCCACGAGCTGCGCGTAGTCGCGCTCCTTGCCGTCGGACTCGGTGGTCAGGCTGAGCACCATCTTGCCGGTCGGATGCACGCGCAGGAACACTGCCCGGTAGGCCTCGTCAGCCATCACTGTCCTCCTCCTCATCCTTGGCGCCCGCCCGGGACGCGAGCCGCTCGCGCTCCTGGTGGGCCGTCAGCGCGTTGTGCTCTTCCAGGTCGCAGAAGGCGGGTTGCGGCCCGCCCAGCATGTGCGGTGGAGCCGCAGGCCGCTCACATCCCGGGTAGATGCATGTCTTATGAATGGTCATCGCTGCCCCACCCGGGAGTGGTCTTGCCTCTGGTCGGGCCGTACCCGCTCGGCATCGCGACCGAGCTGCCGGGCACCGGCGTGGCGCTGGCCCACGGTTCCTCCTCGTCCGCCGCCGCGGGCCGCGGCTCTTCGACGGCTCCGCCCCCGATCGCGTCGACGACCTCGCCGAGCGCCTCGAAGCTGTGGCCGCTCACGAGCGCGTCGCAGTGCTCGAGCGCGGCCACCATGCCAGCGGCCCGCACTGAGAATCCGCTGGCGCTGACGCGAGGGTTGACCCAGACGATCCGGTGGGCCAGGCGCGCGAGGCGCTCCATCTCTCGGCCCACCAGCGCCGGGTCGCCGCGCTCCCAGCCGTCGGAGAGGATCACCACCACCGCCCCGCGAGCCATGCCGCGGCGCCCGTGGCGGTCGTTGAACTCCTTAAGGGCATCCCCGATCCGTGTCCCGCTCGACCAATCGGGCGCCGCGAGCGCGGCGCGCTGGATCGCCTCTTCCGGACGCCGGGAAGCCAGCGCTCGGGTGAGGCGGGTCAGCCGAGTAGCGAACGCGAACGCCTCGACGTTCGGGCCGCTGCCGGCCGCGCAGGCCAGGAACTGGAGGTAGGCACGGCCGTAGGCCTCCATCGAGCCCGAGATGTCGCACAGCATCACCAGCCGGCGGCGGACGACGCGCCGGCGCCTGCGCGCGAGGCGGATCGGGTCGCCGCCGGAGCGCAGGCTGCGCCGCAGGGTCCGCCGCATGTGGATGCGCTGGCCGTGGCGGGCCTTCTCGTAGCGGCGGGTGAGCCGCTCCGGGGTGGCGAGCTCGAGGCGCGACATGAGCCGGTAGAGCTGAGCGAGCTCGTGCGGCTCGAGCTCGTCGAAGCTCTTGCTCGCCAGCACCTCCTCGTCGCTGGCCATCGCCAGCGGGACGTCGACCTCGGCGCCCTCCTCGTCCTGGCCGGGCGGAGAGGAGCCCACGCTCGTGTGTCGGATGTCCTGGATCGACGCCCCGGTCGAGGGTGGTCGATCGGAGTGGGACTGCTCCTCGGCAGGCGCGTCCCCGCCGCCGAAGATCGACCAGAAGACCTCGTCGAAGGCCTGGGCGTGAGACCGGTCGCTCACGAAGACGGAGCGGGCGGTCCAGTACAGCCGCCGGCGGCTGTCCGGCCGCGCGATCGTGAGGGCCCGCGCGAAGGCCGCCGCGCGCTCCGGGGTCACGGGCACGCCGGCGGAACGCAGGCGCTGCCCAAGCGACCCGGCGAGCGGCGGCAGGTCGAGGTGGATCGTCTCCACCCCGAAAGCCCGCCCCTCAGCCACTGCTCCGCACGAGCTCCTCGAGGCCGGCCGCGCGAATCACCTCCTGGTCCTCGTCGTATTTCAGGACCGATCCGAGGGTGACGTCCACGGCTCCGGTGTCCAGGTGCTCGATCCCGAGCAGGCTCAGGGCCGCAAGCCAGTCGATCGCCTCGGCGATCCCGGGGGGCTTCTGTACGTCGCTGCCGCGCATGCGCGACACAGCGTCCGCGACCTGTACCGCCAGCGTCTCCGAGGCGTCCTTCACGCGGCGGCGCACGATCTCCACCTCGCGCTCCGGGGTGGGGTAATTGATCCAGCGGTATAAGCAGCGGCGCTTGACCGCGTCGTGGAGGTCACGGGTCCGGTTGGAAGTGAGCACGATGATTGGGGGGTGGGTGGCCGTGATCGTGCCGAGCTCGGGGATCGTCACGCTGGCGTCCGCCAGGAGCTCGAGCAGGAACGCTTCGAAGTCGTCGTCGGCGCGGTCGATCTCGTCGATCAGCAGGACGGCGGGTCGCGGGCCCGGATGCTCGAGCGCCCGCAACAGCGGTCGCCGGATCAGGTAGTCCGAACCGAACAGCTCCTCCTCGCTCAGCGTCGCGTCGCTCGATTCGGCGAGTCGGATGGTGAGCAGCTGCCGCGGATAGTTCCACTCGTACAGCGCCTCGGCGGCGTCGATCCCCTCGTAGCACTGAAGCCGGACCAGCGGCGTGTCGAGCACGGCCGCCAGGGACTTGCCCGCTTCGGTCTTGCCGACCCCGGCCTCCCCCTCGAGCAGGAGCGGCTGCGGCAGGCGGAGGCTGAGGAACATCGACGTTGCCAGGCCCTCGTCGACGAGGTAGTCGACCGCCGCGAGGCGCCGAGCCAGGGTTTGGGCGTCGGGAACGAGGTGTGCGACCTCTTCGCTCATGCGGCGTCCAGCACGGCCTGGTAGTCCTCCGGGGTGTCCACGTCGCGGGGGATCGGACCCGCGATCGGCACCTCCACCGCCTCGGCGGACCGCTCGTCCAGCAGCCGCCAAACCCCCTTGTCGCCATGGAGGTCGGCGAGCGCGGGGAAAACGCTGCGGGCGAACACGATCGGATGGCCGTTGCCGTCGTCGTAGCGGCAGACCGCGAGCGGCGCGCTCCCACGGCCGGCAAGCAGGTTCGCCACCGTGTCCGAGGTCACGCCCGGCTGGTCGCCGAGCATCAGCACCAATACCTCGCAGCGCGGGTCGACGACGGCCAGCGCCGCGGCGATCGAGGAAGAGCAGCCCTCCCCGTAGTCGTCGTTGACCACCACGTCGGCGCCGCCGAGGTGGACCTCCTCGCGAACGTCGTCGGCCGAGCCCCCGATGGCGACGATCGTCTGGTCGAACCCGCAGGCTCGGGCGGTGCCGACCACGTGGCCTAGCAGCGTGCCCTCCCCGTAGGGCAGAAGCTGCTTGGGACGGCCCAGGCGCTTCGAGCCGCCGGCGCCGAGGACCAGCCCCGCGACGAACGAGTCAGTCGGCGGCTGCATGCTGGTGGGCCGCCACGAACTTCGCCTTGCAGCCCTCGCTGCAGAAGTACACGGTCTCGTCTTCGCGCCGGACAGAGGGCGTCGACGCCACGGCGGCGATGGTCATCCCGCAGATCGGATCGATGGCCGTCGCGGCCACGGCGGGCTCACCGCGCCGTACCGCCACCACCTTCGCAAGGATCGAAAGCGCGATCTCCGCGGGGGTGCGCGCGCCGATGTCGAGGCCGGCGGGCACGTCGATGCGCTCGAGGAGCTCGGCAGCGACCCCATCACCGCGGAGCTCGCCGATCACGCCGTCGCCCCGCTTGCGGCTGGCCACGAGGCCCACGTACGGCAGGTCCGCTTCGAGACCGCGACGCAGCGCGTGCAGCTCGTCCCGCCCGTGCGCGGCCACCAGGAGCGCGAGGTCGCCGGGACGGGGATCGAGGGCCTCGCCCTCCACGGCCACCGCGTCGAGGTCGAGCTCAGCGCCGAGCCTCAGCAACGCGCCGGCGATCGGCGTGTCCCCCACCACGAGGACCCGGGGCGCGGGCAGGACGGGCTCGAGGAAGAGCTCGATCGCCCCGCCGGACAGGCACGGGTTCTCGACGGTCACGGCACCGTCCTCGCTGGCGACCTCGCGGCCCTCCGGGCCGACCTCGCCCTCCTTCCCGAACGGGAGGACCTTCAGCAGCAATGGCTCGCCGCTCTCGATCGCCTGCAGGGAGTAGGCGCGCACGCTGTGCTCCGCGCACGAGCCGCCCACGAAGCCCTCGATGGTCCCGTCGCCGAGCACGAGGGCGACGTTCCCGGCTACCACGCTCGTCGGCGATTGCGCCCGCACCACGGTGGCGGTCACGAACGACTCGCCCTGGTCCGCGAGCTGCCGCGCCCGCCGGGACATCGCCGCGGGCATCATTGCGGCGGCTCGGGTCGGCCCTGCATCGCCGCCCAGACCCGGGCCGGCGTGCACGGCATGTCGATGTGGTCCACCCCGTGGGTCTCGTGCAGCGCGTCGATCACAGCATTGACGATGGCAGGCGGCGAGCCGACGTTGGGCGACTCACCGACGCCCTTCGCGCCCAGCGGGTGGTGCGGGGAGGGCGTGACCGTCTCCCCCAGCTCGAAGTCGGGGGTCTCGAGCGCGGTCGGGATGAGGTAGTCCATGAACGACGAGTTCAGGCAGTTGCCCTCCTCGTCGAAGCTGAGCACCTCCATCAGCGCGATGCCGATGCCCTCGGCCAGGCCGCCGTGGATCTGGCCGTCCACCACCATCGGGTTGATCCGCACCCCGCAGTCGTCGACCGCGATGAAGCGCCGGACCTTGACCTCGGCCGTGTCGGGATCGATGTCCACCACCGCGATGTAGGCCCCGAAGGGATAGGTGAGGTTCGGCGGGTCGTAGATCACCTGCGCGTCGAGCCCGCCCTCCATGTCGGCCGGCATCGGCTCGCCGCTGTATGCCCGCTCCGCGATCTCCTCGATCATGGCGCCTTTCTCGGGGTCGCCCTTGACGTACCAGCGGCCCTTCTCCCAGGCCAGGTCGTCGGGCCTTGTCTCGAGCATCGTCGCCGCGATCAGGCGGGCCTTGTCGCGTACCTTGCGCGAGACCACGGCCACTGCCCCGCCGGAGACCGGCGTCGAGCGGCTGCCGTAGGTGCCAAGGCCGTAGGGGGTCTGGTCGGTGTCGCCGTAGCGGACCTCGACGTCCTCCGGCGGGATGCCGAGCTCCTCGGCCACGATCTGCGCGAAGGTGGTCTGGTGCCCCTGACCCTGGGTCTGCGCGCTGATGCTGACGACCGCCTTGCCCGACGGGTGCACCCGCAGGTCGGCGCCGTCGTTCATCGACAGCCCGAGGATGTCCATGTGCTTGCGCGGCCCCGCGCCGACGCCCTCGGTGAAGAAGGACACCCCAATTCCCATCAGCTCACCGCGAGCCCGCTTCTCGGCCTGCTCGCGGCGCAGGTCCTCGTAGCCGGCCATCTCCATCGCCACGCGCATCGTCTCGGCGTAGTTGCCCGAGTCGTACGTCCAGCCGGTCGTGGTCTCGTACGGGAACTGCTCCGGCGCGATGAAGCTGCGCATGCGCAGGTCGATCGGGTCGATCTTCATCTCCATCGCGAGTGCGTCCACCATCCGCTCCACCAGGTAGACGGCCTCGGTGACCCGGAACGAGCACCGGAAGGCGACGCCGCCTGGGGCCTTGTTCGAGTAGACCGCCTTGACCTTGACGTGCGACGCCTGGAGGTCGTAGGAGCCGCAGACGATGTGGAAGAACCCGGCAGGGAACTTCGTCGGCTGGGCCGTGCTGTCGAAGGCGCCGTGGTCGGCGATGACGTCGACCCGCAGGCCGGTGATCTTGCCGTCCTTCGAGCACATCTCGGCGTGCATCACGTAGTCGCGGGCGAAGCCGGTCGAGGTCAAGTTCTCCGAGCGGTTCTCCACCCACTTGACCGGCACGCCGGCCACAATCGACCCGGCAATCGCGCAGACGTAGCCCGGATAGACGGGCACCTTGTTGCCGAAGCCGCCGCCGATGTCGCCCGTCTTGATCCGGATCATATGCTCGGCGAGCCCGGCGACGTGTGCGTAGACCGTGCGATGGGCGTGCGGCGCCTGGTTGCCGTTGTAGATGTCGAGCTCTCCGGTGTCCGGGTTGAAGTCCGCGATGATCCCGCAGGTCTCCAGCGGCGCCGGGTGGCAGCGCGGGTAGATGATGTCCCGGCTCACGACCGTGTCGGCCGCGGCGAAGGCCCGATCGGTGGCGGACTCGTCGCCGGCCTCCCACGGCGGGCTCGCGGTGTTGTCGCGCTGGTCGGCCTTGTCGTCGCGGATCAGCGGCGCGTCGGGGTCGAGCGCCTTGCGGGCGTTGACGACGGCAGGCAGCGGCTCGTACTCGACGTCGATCAGCTCGAGCGCGTCGTTGGCGGAGTACTCGTCGGTCGCGATCACGAAGGCGACCTCCTGCCCCTGGAAGCGGACCTTGTCGCCGGCGAGGACCGCCTGCGTGTCGTAGGAGATCGTGGGCATCCACGCCAGGCCGAGCGTCTCAAGGTCCTTGGCGGTTATCACCGCTGCGACGTTGGGATGGGCCAACGCGCGCGAGGTGTCGATCGAGACGATGCGCGCGTGGGCGTACGGGCTCCGGAGCACGGCGCCGTGCACCATCCCCGGCAGCTCGATGTCGTCGAGGTAGGTGCCCTTGCCGCGGATGAAGCGCTCGTCCTCCTTGCGCTTCAGGCGACCGAAGCCGATCGGGCGCTCGGTCGACGGGCTCGGAAGGTTCTCTACGACGGCCATCCCTCAGACCTCCTGTCCGAATTCGTGCTCCGGTGGTCGACCGATCGACGATCGATCTGTGCTACTCGCGGCCCCGTGCTCCGCGGCCCAGCGAACCGCGCTCACGATGTTCTTGTAACCCGTGCAGCGGCAGATCGCTCCGGAGATCGCCGTCCGGATCTCGTCCTCGCTGGGGTCGGGGTTCTCGTCCAGGAGCGCGCGCGTGGTCATCAGCATCCCCGGCGTGCAGAACCCGCACTGGAGGCCGTGGCGCTCGTGAAAGCCCTGCTGGATCGGGTCCATCCGGCCGTCCACCTCTAGTGACTCGACCGTGCGGATCTCGTGGCCCTCGCACATCGCCGTCAGGATCGTGCAAGCCTTGACCGGCTTGCCGTCCATCAGCACCACGCACGCTCCGCAGTTGGAGGTGTCGCAGCCCCAATGGGTGCCCTTCAGACCGAGGGTCTCGCGGATGAAGTGGACGAGCAGCTGGCGCGGCTCCACCTCACGGGAGACCTGCTCGCCGTTGACCGTTATCGACACGTCCATGGTCAGGCCTCCTGTCGCGTGGCGCGCGCCGTCGACCGGCGCAGCGCGCGCTGAGTGAGCACACCGGCGAGGTGGCGCTTGTAGTCGACCGGGCCGCGGCCGTCGGCGGTCGGAGAGCAGTCCGCCGAGGCGATCTCGGCCGCCCGCGCGAACAGCTCGTCCGAGGGCGGCTTGCTGCGAATCAGCTCCTCGGCCCGGGTCAGATGGATCGTCGTCAGCCCGACGGCGCCGAGGGCGATGCCGACGTCGCTGACCGTCCCACCGTTCATCCACACGGCCGCCGACGCCGCGGCGATGGCCCAGTCGCCGGCGCGCCGCTCCACCTTCTCGTGGGCGCTGCCCGCGCCCGGCCGCACCGGCAGGCGAATCTCGGTCAGCATCTCGCCCGCGCCGACCGCGGTCGTGAACGGCCCGACGTGGAAGTCCGCCATGTCCACTACGCGCTCGCCCCCGCTCCCCCGGATCACGACCCGCGCCTTGGTTGCCGAGCAGACGGCCGAGAGGTCCTCGGCGGCGTCCGCCTGGCACAGCGATCCGCCGATCGTTCCGCGGTTGCGCACTACCGGGTCGGCGATGACTGTCTCGGCCTCGCGGAAGACAGGGAAGTGCCGCGCCAGCAGGTCGGACTCCAGCAGGTCGACGTGCCGGGTGAGCGCGCCGATCCTGATCTCGCCGTCCTGCTCGCGGATGTAGTCGAGTTCGGCGAGGTCGTTGATGTCGATCAGGTGCGAGGGCTTCGCCAACCGCAGCTTCATCATCGGCAGCAGGCTGTGGCCGCCCGCGATGATCCGGGCGTCGGAGCCGAGCCGCTCGAGCGCCGCAAGCGCGCCTTCCACGCTGGTCGCGCGCTCATACTCGAATGGCGCGGGCGTCTGCAAACCGCTCCTCTCGATCAGGTCGGTCGGCGCTTGCGGGGGGCGCCGATGTCGTCGCGCTGCTCGTACTGGACCGGGGCGTCGGTACCGATGACCGGCGACCGTGGCAGGTTCTCCGGGCGCGTGTGACGGACGGAGGGGTAGAGCTGCCGAGCCGCCAGGCTGCCGCCCTCGACGTTCCTCAGCACCTCTCCCGCCGGGCTGGCGGCGGCGATCGGCGCCTCCCGGCCCAGCCTCGCGAGCGTGAGCGTGCCCTTGGTGTAGACCTCGCCGATGCGCGGCGCGTCGACCTGCGTGCTCTCGGGGAAGTTGCGCAGTCCGGCCGCGGCGGCGCCCGGGTAGACGCTGTCGATCAGCCCCATGGCGTCGCTCAGGCCTGCCTTCTTCACGAGCAGCCCCTCGAGCAGGTCCACGCCCGCGTCGAGCTGCTCGTTAATCGAGTTGACGATGCCGTTGACCGGCGCGCTCTTCTCCACGATCTGGCCGACGCCAGCTATGACCTCGTCCAGGCCGTCGGCAACCTTTCGAAGCTCCACGATCGTCGAGACGAGGAAGAAGACGAGGCCGAGCACGATCAGGACGACCGCGATGATCATCACGACGGCCGCGCCGCTCATCGCTGCTCGGCGTCGTCGACGATCACGTCGAGCGAGCCGCCGTAGTTCGCCACCCCGGCGACCGTGTCCTTCACTTGCTGCTCTGTCGTCAGCAAGAGCGCGCCCGCGTCGAGATCCTTCGACCCCGCGGCGGCAGTGGTCGCGATCTCGTTCACGGTCGGCACGATGCTCCTGGCCGCCTCGAGCACGCCGCGGAGCAGGTAGACGACGACGGGCAGGATCACCAGGAGCAGGACGGCGTCCCCTATCCACCAGAGGGTCATCGCGGCCTCCGCTCGGCCACGATCGCGGCCTTGCGGGCGATGCCGGGCAGGGCGCCGAGGATGACTTCGAACTGGGCGTTGATCGCCTTGACCGCGGGCTCCAGCGGACGCAGATGCTCGGACTCGACGCCCTTGAGGGCGGACGACAGCGTGGCGAGCCCCACCGAGATGGCCGTGAGCCCCTGGCGGACCAGTATCAGGGCGACGGCGAGCACCGCGATCACCACCACCGCGAGCAGGACGCTGAGCACGATGTAGGCGTCGGTGCTCATGCGGTCTCCGCCTTCTCATGGGCCTCTCGGATGTCGTCGAAGCCGTCGGTGAGGGCGTTCATGTAGCCGTCCTGGACCACGGCCTCGTCGACGATCTGGGCCAGCACGGGCGCGGTGGCCTCGAGCTGCGGGATGTTCGCCGTGTTCGCGCCCACCTCGCCGGCGATGTCGGGCAGGGCCTCGACCGACCGCTGAATCCGCCCCACGTGCTGCAGGAGCATCACGAGCAGGGCCGCGACTACCAGCGCCGCCACCAGGCCGATGATGAGGGCGATCGACCAATAGGTGTGCGCTGAGGTCGCGAGGAGCGTCACTTCCCGACCGCCGCCTTTCGCAGCGACCGGGCGGCATGGAGGATCCGCACGCCCGAGTCGTTGATCCGCGCGACGCCGCCGAGCTCATCCGTCTGCCGGCGGACCACCTCGACCGCCTCCTCCGCCGTCCTGGCCTGCTTCGCGATCCTCATCGCGAGCGCCACGATCATGATCACGATGACCGCGGCGACCGCGATCACCACCACGCCGAGAACGAGCCCGATCACCCAGCCGGTCGACGCAGTCGTGGTTATCAGGAACTCCTCCTCATTCCAGGCTTCCCTGGCTCACCATACTCCACGGAGCCCGCAGGCTTCCAGGGGTTTTCAGGCAGTCCCTGGCGGGGCTAGCCGGCCGACTCGGCGTCGTCCCGGCGGGACGCGGCGCCGGCGTCCTTGAGGTCCGGCTCGGCGTTCTCCGGCAGCTCGGGGCCACCGTCGGACACCGCGTCGGCCTCGTCGCCGCCGCTGGGATCGATGCCCTCCTCGGTGGCCGGCTCATCCGAGCCGGTGGTCCGCCCGAGGACCGAGCTCTCGAGCTCGGGGTCCTCATCGAGCATCTCGCGCGGTGCGTCAGATCCGCCGTGTTCGGCGGGGACGATGCCCTCGGCGGCGGTGGCTCCCCACTCCCCCTTCTCGCGGGCCTCCGCCTCGTCCGGCGTGGTTCCGCCTCGCTGCTCGCTGGGCTTCTTTTCGCTGCCGTCCATTCTTCCTATTTGCCCGCGCGGGAGTGGAGTTAACGGCTAGGTCTTCGCCGCTTCGGCCGATCGGGGGTGGATCGGGCCGTCCTTCTCGCCGAGCCTTCCGCCCCGCTTCCCGGAACGCAGCGCCAGGATCTCGCCAAGCACCGCTACCGCCGTCTCCGCCGGTGTGCGCGCGCCAAGGTCCAGGCCGCAGGGCGCGTTGATCCGAGCCAGGTCGTCCTCGGTCACCCCCCTCGCACGCAGGCGCTCCTCGCGGTCGGCCTGGGTGCGCCGGCTGCCGAGCGCGCCGATATAGCCGGCACCGCTCTGCAGTGCCGCGATCAGCGCGGGCTCATCGAACTTAGGGTCGTGCGTGAACACGAGTACGGCGTCGCTCGCTCCGAGCTCCCTCGTCGCCAGGTGGCGGTCCGGCCAGTCCACCACGACCTCGGCGTGCTCGCGGAAGCGCGGGCTCTGCAGGAAGGCCTCGCGCGCGTCGACGATCGTCACCCGGTAGCCGACGTCGCCGGCGATCTTCGCGAGCGCCGCACTGAAATCGATGGCGCCGAAGATCACCATGCTGGGCGGCACGGAAAACGCGTGGATCGAGACCGCGATATCCGAGCCCATCACCTCGCCTTTGCGGCTGTAGCGGCGGATCGCGGAGCGACCCTCGTCAAGGAAACCACGGGCCTCGCGCTCGACGGTCCTGTCGAGCAGGTCCGACAGCCTCAGGCTGCCGACGGTCCCTTCCTCCGTCACGACCATCTTCGCCCCCGTGCCAGGACCTTCGAGCAGCGTGGCGAGCGCCACCGGCCGCTCGGCCTCGATCGCCTCTCTGGTCGCCGCGAGCGCCGCTTTTTGGGGCTCTTGGAGCTCGTGCACAAAGACCCGAACCGTGCCGCCGCACATGAGCCCCACATCGGCCGCCTGCTGGTCGCTGATCCCGTACGTGGCCACGCGCGGGGGGCCCCCGGCGAGCACACCCTGCGCCTCCTCGACGAGCGCCCCCTCGACGCAGCCGCCGGTCACCGATCCCTCGATGTGGCCGCTGTCGTCCACGAGCATCTCCGCACCGGGATCCAGCGGCGCCGAGCCGACGGTCTCGACGAGTGTCGCCGCAACGACGCGTCGGCCTTCGTCGAGCCACTGGAGAGCAACGCGGTGCGAGCTGGGAAGCACGGCATAAGAAGCTACTACCGCCAGGTGCGCCCGGGAGCTAGCCGTGGTGGGTAACTTCCACATCCGCACGCCGAACCTGATTGAGTTCAGGACGGGATGTGCACGGGAGGCGTTTCCCGGAGTCGGTGGCGCTGGTGCGTTGCAGTGTGTGTCGCCGTGCCGGCGTTCATCCTCATGGCCGCCGTCGCCGCTAGCGCGGCCCAGCCTAAGTTCAACGCGCACGGCAGCGTGGAGCAGGTCTACGTGACCGACGCCAAGCCGGGGGATCAGCTGACGCTGGTCGACGGCTCGGGCGCGACGGTGGCCACCCACCAGGTCAACTCCCTCGGGGGCGCCCTGTTCCGGAACGTCACGCCGGGAAGCGGCTACCGCGTGCGGGCCCCCAACGGGGCAGAGTCGGATCCCCTGACCGTGCTCACCACGCGGTCGGCTCCGCCGAGCACCGACGTCTACAACCAGACGATCGCCCCGGACGGCTACCAGTACCTGACCACCCGCGACGGCGTCAAGCTCTCGATCTACGTGCATCCGCCTAAGGACGTGGCGAAGGTGCTGCCCGGCGTTCAGCCGCCGCCGGTCCCATCGGGGCCCACTCCGACCCTGATCGAGTACTCGGGCTACGGGTACGCCAACCCGGCCGGCCCCGAAAACGGAATCTCGGCCCTCGCCAACCTGATGGGCTTCACGGTCGTCGACGTCAACATGCGCGGCAC
>Ga0126312_10001573_pt1 | contig 14992 bp, 15 predicted proteins | sample Plot104A_FD_92537 | JGI IMG/M metagenome (GOLD analysis project Ga0126312, IMG submission 92537) | Serpentine soil microbial communities from UC McLaughlin Reserve, CA, USA - Plot104A | ecosystem: Environmental > Terrestrial > Soil > Grasslands | place: USA: UC McLaughlin Reserve, Lake County...
AACTTGAGGTCGATAGGATCACCCTGGAAGTCGAGGACCTCAGGGCTCACGTCTCGATTCTGGTAGAGCTTGCCAATCTCTTGAACCTCTCGGTCGGCGTCGATGCGAGGCTCGACCGGGTCAAGCTGGAGATAGAGGGGGTGGAGGCAGAGGTGCTCTTGAAGGTGCGCCTCAAGCACATCCGTGCCATCCTGGAGAAGGCGCTGGATACCATCGGCGAACACCCCGAGATTTTGCGCATCTTGGCCCGCTCGCTTAGCCAGGTGGTGAGGGAGAGTCTAGGAGAGACCCTTGCCGCACTCGATTCCGCCTTGGAGGGGCTTGAGGTAGGTGATACGGTAGACGAGGTGCTCAGGGAGAGGCTCCAGACGGTTCGTGACACCCTCGAGGATATCTTGGAGCGCTCCGAAAGAGGAGTCGAGGGCGGGGCTCAGACAGCGCTGGGTGAGGGGCCCGCTGACGACACAACAGCGTCTCCCTAGAGAGTGTCTCCCTAGAGACTGCTCTGGCTTCACACATAGATCGGGCGTTCACAAGTTCGCTGAGCAATAATTGTAGTTGCGGTAAGACAGAGACCTAGGAGAACAAGTATGGGACGCAGGAGAAGAGAGTTCGACGAGTTTGAGGATGAGACTAGGGAGCCGTCCCCCAGCAGAGGTGGTGGCTGGATAGTCGCCGCGACATTCATTAAGTACGCCGCCATAGTGATTATCGTGCTCATCATTGCCTATGTAGTATTGCGAGTCCTCGGCGTTCTACAGTCCTCACTGTAAGGCTCTGGCCCCTCTTCTTGCCCTTATTCACGAACGTCCTAGAAGAAGTGGTGTTCTCGGAAGTCCGTATCCACGATCCCGCATGAGTGGAGTCCTCAAGGTGGCTCGGCGCCGGCCTAGCGCCCGGCACCGTGCGCCTAATGCACGGCATCTTGCACAAGGCCTTGGAGCAGGCCGTCAAGTGGGGAACCGCACCCCGCAACGTCTGCAAGGCCACGACACCGCCGAAGCCTAACCCCGAAGAGATACACCCCCTGGACGCCGAGCAAGTCAAGCGGATCCTCGCGGCGGCCCGCGGCAACCATCGCGAAGCCCTCTACGTGCTCGCCGTGACGGCGGGCTTGAGGATCGGAGAACTTCTGGGCCTCAAGTGAGAAGACATAGACCTCAACGCCGAAACCTTACACGCCAGGCGCACCAGGTCACAGGCCAAACCCGGCCCTACCTTCACCACTCCGAAGAACGGCAAGGGCCGCAGCATAAGCCTCACACAGCTCGCCGTAGAAGCTCTCAAATCTCACAAGGCAGCACAGAACGCCGAACGGCTCAAGCTCGGCGACCTGTGGGAGAACATCAACCTTGCCTTCTGCATCACGGCTGGCAAGCTTTTGGACTTTCGCAACGTCGCTACGGCCTCGTTTAAGCCGCTCCTCAAAAAAGCGGAACTGCACGACATACGCTTCCACGATCTGCGCCACACCTGCGCTACCCTGCTCCTCTCTCGCGGTCACCACCCCAAGCTGGTACAGGAGCTACTGGGCCACGCGTCGGTAGCGCTAACGCTGGGTCGCTACAGCCACGTCTTGCCTGGGATGGGTGAGCAGACCGCTGCCGCCATGGAGGCCGCCCTATCGTAAAAAATCATCCGCTGAGGAGCGTTGGTGTACTCGTTGGTGTAGTAAGGGCCGGGAGGACTTCCGGCCCTCTTCATCGCTTCGGCGTTTGCTCTGCAAACAAGCGGTTTTTGGAGCGGAGGAGGAGGGATTCGAACCCTCGATACCCCGTTAAGAGGTATAACACCTTAGCAGGGTGCCGCCTTCAACCACTCGGCCACTCCTCCGCGAGCCGTGGATTATACCAGAAGGAGGAGACGGGTTGGCCCCTCAGGTGTCGTCTCGGATCTCTTCGACGGTCTCGTCGTCGAGGATGTCCGGCTTCTCGTTGGCAGGTGTGGCGTCCAGGATCTGCTCGCCAGAAATCTCCTCCTTCATCCTCACCAGGGTAGCGTTGAGCGTGGCACCGAAGAGGACGGTGATCGAGGAGATGTAGAGGTATAGGAGCAGCACGATCACGGCCCCGATCGAGCCGTAGGTCTTGTTGTAGGAGCCGAAGTTCGAGACGTAGAAGTTAAAGGCCACACTGGCGAGCACCCAGAGCAGGACCCCGATCAGACCTCCGGGCGTGATCCAGCGGAACGGCTGCTCCACGTCGGGGGCGAAGTAGTAGAGCAGCGCGACCGTGAACACCATGAAAAAGAGCGCCGCCGGCCACCGCGCGATGTCCCAGACTAATAAGAAGGTCTCTTCGAGCCCGAATACGTCGGCGATGGCCGTACCTATCTGGGGACCCAGGACCAGCAGCAAGACGCCGATGAGGACGAGGATAGAGAGCCCCAGTGTCATGAGGATCGCGATGCCCCGCACCTTCCAGAACGGCCGCGTCTCCTCTACGTCGTAGGCCCGATTCAGGGCGTTTATGAGGGCTGCGAAGGCGCCGGAGGCGGCCCAGATCGTGAACAGGATGCCGAAGGTGAAAAGCCCCGGTGCCTCGGCCTCGCCGCTGATGATGTTGGCGGTGAAGTTCCTTATGATCTCGTAGGCCTGCTCGGGCATAACTTGCCGGAAGTAGGTGAGGACCTCCGAGGCCAGTTCCTCGCTCCCGAAGGTGCCCAAAAGGGAGACCAGTACGAGGATGAACGGGAAGATGGCCAGGATCAGGTAGTAGGCGAGCTGCGCCGCGATCCCCAGGGCGTCGTCGCGCTGGAACTCCTGCACCGTGGCCCTGAGCGCCCGGAAGCTCGTCAGGTCCTTGAGGTCGTGCAGAAAGTTCTTGAGCGAACCCATCGCAGGGCGCCTCGCGACGGCCCGAAGCCCCTCCTTCGAAAGATCCGGCTCCACTCAGCCTCCCTCAGGATTGTTACGTTATTTTAACGCAACAGGAGTTACCGATGTTTCTGGGCTCAGATCGGCCCCATCCGGGGAGCGGGACAGGGCTAATCCCAAAGGCTGGAGCGGGCGTATACCATTTCGTATGGTCGTCGTCCAAACCGGAGTTGCTCGCCCGAGGGCACGTCCGCGCGCGGGAAGGGTACAGGCTATCATTCGGGAGGATGGTCGGGAGAGGTTCGGAGTGAACGGCGTCGCAGACGAGCTGCTGGTGGGGCGGGTGGCCCGGTCGGGGGACGAGCGCGCCATGTCCGAGCTATACGACCGCTACGCGGGCCTGATCTACGGCGCCGGGGTGCGTTACCTGGGGGACCAGGTGCTCGCGGAGGACCTGGTCCAGGACGTGTTCACCGCCGTATGGCGGAATGCTTCGGGCTTCGACCCTTCGCGGGCGAGCTTCGCGACCTGGGTGTACCGCATCACCCGCAACCGGGCGACGGACTTGATCCGCCGCCGCCGAGCCAGGGTCCGCACCGTCGGCGGCGATACGCCCTTCGAGCCGGGGGAGGAGGACTCGACCGGCGAGCTCTCGCGCAGCTTCGACCTGGCGTCCGCACTCTCGCGGCTCTCGCCGGCACACCGGGAGGTGCTCACCCTCGCATACTTCGACGGTCTCTCGCAGAGCGAGATCTCCCGCCGCACGGACACGCCCCTCGGAACCGTCAAGAGCCGGACGACCGCCGCGCTGCGCGCTCTGCGCGAGAGCATGAGCGAAGGCGAGAGAGGGTGACCCGCCGATGAGCACGCACCTGGAACTCAGGGACCTCCTCGGACCCTACGTGATTGGCGCCCTCGAACCGGAGGAAAAACTCCAGGTCGAGGAGCACCTCGGAAGATGCTCGTCGTGCAAAGACGAGGTTCGCGACCTCCGCCTTGCCCACGAACGCCTCACGGAGCTCGCCAACACAGAGCAGACGCCGCCGCAGGATCTCAAATCTCGCGTCTTGGGGGACCCCCCACGTCTCGAGACGCGCCGGGCTCCGCTCGCCGCAGCCGCGGCCATCCTCTGCGCGCTCGCCGTGCTCGGCGTGCTGTACTCGACCGGGTTATTCGCGCCGGACGAGGTCGCCGCGGCAAACCTCGAAGCCACCGCCCTCGCATCCCGAGCAGGGGGCGAGCTGCGTGTGCATGAAGAGGACCCCAACGCCCAGGCCGAGCTGGAAGTGTGGGGGCTGCCCCGGCCCGGGCCCAACCAGTACTACGAGCTGTGGTTCGGAGAAGAGGGTGGCCGCGTCAGCGCGGGCACATTCACGGTCGACGAAGGGGGCCAGGAGACCCTTTACATGACCGTGCCCGAGGACGCCAGCGGCTACGGGCAGGTAGGCATCACCCTCGAGGAGTTCCCTGAAGAACCGCGCATGAGCGCCGCGAAACCTGTGCTCACGGGTGAGCTCGAAGAGTCCTGACACATCTCGGAGGGAGAAGCCACCTTTGACGGACGCGATCGCCGACCTGAGCACCGTTACCTGGGGGGACCGGGACGCCGAAAATACTGCGCTGCTAGTGCACGGGCTCACCGGACGCGCCGACGCCTTCCGCCCGCTCGCCGAGGAGTTGCAGTCCGAGGGACTCATGGGCTGGCGGTTCCTCGCCGTGGACTTGCGGGGTCGGGGAGAGACGGGGCCGGTGAACGGAACGGCTGGCATCTCGGCGCACGGCGCTGACATACTCGCGCTCATGGACCGAGATGGGCTCGACAACGTGGCCTACGTCGGGCATTCGCTCGGGGCTATGATAGGGGTGTACCTCGCCGCCAATCATCCTGAAAGGGTCTCCAAACTAGTCCTCGTGGACGGCGGCGCCGACGTGACCGAGGAGATCGACGCGCTGCTCATCCCGGTCCACGAGCGCCTCAAGCGGACCTACCCTTCCCGCGAAGCGTACGTCGAGTTCGTCAGGAACCTTCCCGTCTTCGAGGATCGCTGGGACGAGAACCTCGAACGCTACTTCTCAGGCGACGTCCGACCCGACGATGGCGAGTGGCGCCACCGCGCCGACCTCGAGACCGTCGGGGACGACCGGGAGAAGATGCGCGGCTTCCCGCTCTCGGAGCTGTGGCGTCGTATTGAGTGTCCGACCCTCGTGTTGCTCTCGACCGTCGGGCTCGCCGGAACAGATGAAGGCTTCATCCTGCCCCCGCAAGAAGCTCGCCGGATGCAGGAGGCTATCCCGGAATGCGAGCTCGTCGAGGTCGAGGACACCAACCACTACGATATCCTCTACTCCGCCCCGAAGACTACGGTTGTCGCGGTCAGGGATCTGCTCTCCAGTCCCTGATCTGCATTACCGGATGGGTTAGAGGAAGCAATAGGGTTGGTTGACCCCGTCCTGATTACGGTCATGTCCATTCGACCCGCACAATGGCGTCGAGGATGGATTCGTGATCGTAGCTCGTGATGTTGCCCATCATAACCACGCCGAGCGACTCTTCGCGGTAGATGCGCATAACATTCCAGAAACCGGCCCCGCCACCGAGGTGCTCCACGAAGGCGGGACGCCGCTGCCTAGCTTCGTACGAGCGGAACCAGCCCAAACCGAAGTCGCGCTTGCCTTCCCTGGGAGTGACCCGCTGCATCAGTGCCACCGACTCGGGTGACAGCAACCGCGCGTCGCCGATCCGGCCGCCGTTCAGGTGGAGCATGACCAACTTGGCGTCGTCGTCGACGCCCCCGACCAGCCCACCGTAGGCCGGGCCGTTGACGTAGAAGGGATTGAACCCCACGAACCTCCCCTGCCGGCGCCCCACCACGCCACGTGGCAACGCTGCCCTGAACAGCGGGGTGAGCGGTCGCCAGAGCGGTTGGTAGCCGGTCGCGGCTACGTGTTCCGTGGGCTCCGGGTAGGCGAAGCCGGTGCGTTCCATCCCCAGGGGGATCACGAGCTTATCGCGCACGTAATCCTCGTAGCTCGCGCCAGCGGCCCCGGAGACCACCTCCCCGAGCACCAGGTAGCCGAGGTTGGTGTAGACGGCTCGCTCGCCAGGAGTGAACTTGAGCTTGCGGTGCCTGGCAAGCAGGCGCTCGACGAACGCCTGACGGTCGGGGGCGGGAGCACTAGCGGGCCTTACCCACCTGATGGGCAGGGGGTTGGCGAGCCCGGAGCTGTGGTTCAGGAGGTGACGCACGGTCACCCGCCTCGGTTGCGAGACGACGGAGAAGCCGGCGAAGTAATCGGTGACCGGAGCATCTAGGTCGATGCGCCCACCCTCGGCGAGCCGCACCACCGCCGTCGCCGTGGCGATCTTCGTCATCGAGAACCACAGGTAGCTCGTCGCGGGCGTTGCGGGGGCCGAGGCCGCGAGATCGGCGAACCCGAACCCTCGCGCCCAGACGACGCGATCCCCCTTCACCACCGAGACTGAAAGCCCCGGCACGGTGCCGGTTCTGACCTTCTCCAAGAGAGACGCCTCTAGCGCCTCTATGCTCATCGGCTTGCCAGTTCGCGCCATCCGAACCTCTACTTCTTCAGAAGACGGAACGCTCCGGCTCCGCCCTGTCTCACGGGGCTCGGGCAGCATACACCTTGCGCGGGCGGGCGTATCCGGATGGGCTGGCACACATCGCGCTGATCCGGCAACCTCGGTCTGCCCGTCCCAAGCGGCACAAGGCGTGACGGTGGGTGGTCGAGCGTACGCCAGCTTGGCTCTCGAGGTGCCACGCGATCGTGGTCTGCTGGGACAAGAAGGCCTGCAATTACCTCGGCCATGATCCGAGCAGGACATTTCCGGGGCGGATCAGACCGGGACGCCCTCAATGATGTTGTACGTAGACCGCGTGCGGGTGACGTTGGTCAGCCGGAACCCGGCCTCAGCGTAGAGCCTCTCGAACCCCTCTGCAGTCCGCTCCCGGCCACCGAGCATCACGAGCATGTTCAAGTCCGAGTACTTCGCCGGGTCCGGCTCGTTCCCCGGCCGGAGGACGGGCTCGACCGGCAAGAGCGTGCCGGTGGTGTCTGCCACGAGTAGAGGGTCGGTGCCCCCACTAGTGTTTTGGCGAGACCGACTGTCAGCGCCGCCGCGCAGTTCTGAGATAGTTACTTAGCGCACAGGCCAGCTTATCTACCGCTGTCATCGCGAATCTCTCGCGTATACTCCTTCTTATGAGGCTCATTGTCGCCGAGAAGCCTTCGGTCGGACGCGACATAGCGAGCGCCCTGGGCAGACACCGCAAAGGTAAGGGCGCCCTCACCGGCGACGGCTGGACTGTCACCTGGGCGCTAGGGCACCTGGCCGAGCTCGCCCCTCCCGACGCCTACGGCGAGAAGTACAAGAAGTGGCACCTGGAGGCACTGCCCATCCTGCCGGAGCGGTTCAAGGTTAGGGTGAACCAGAAGACCCGCGAGCAGTTCGCCACTGTGAAGAATCTGCTGGGTGATCCCTCCGTCACCGAGGTCGTCAACGCCTGCGACGCGGGGAGGGAGGGCGAGCTCATCTTCGCCTACCTCTACGGGCTTAGTGGGTGCAAAAAGCCGGTGCGGCGGCTCTGGATCTCCTCCCTCACCCCCGAGGCGATCCGGGCCGGCTTCGACGCTTTGCACGACGGAAGCTCGATGAGGCCGCTGGAGGACGCGGCGCGCAGCCGCAGCGAGTCGGATTGGATCGTGGGCATGAACGCTACCCGCGCCTACTCCGTGCGCTTCGGGCGACCCGGCAACGTCCTCTCCGTCGGCCGCGTCCAGACGCCGACCCTCAGGCTCCTCGTGGACCGCGAGAGGGAGATAGATAACTTCAAGCCCGAGAAGTTCTGGACCGTCCACGCCCGCTTCGCCCGCGAGGGCGTTACCTACGACGGGGTCTGGTTCAAGAACAAGCAGAACCGCCTCAAAGAGAAGGAAGTGGCGGAGGAGATCGCCGAGAAGGTGCAGGTCGGCACCGGCATCGTCAATAAGGCGGAGAAGAAGACCGCCTCGGAGAAGCCGCCGCTCCTCTACGACCTGACCGAGCTGCAGCGCAACGCCAACGCGAGGTTCGGCTTCACCGCCGAGCGCACGCTGCGCGCGGCCCAGGCCCTCTACGAGGAGAGGAAGCTTATAACCTATCCCCGCACCTCCAGCCGATACCTCTCCAGAGATATGGTCGGGGGGCTCAAGAAGCGGGTCGAGGCCGCGGGCGCACTCCCCGGGCTGGCGCCGTTCGCCGAGAAGCTGCTGGGGCTCCCGAAATTGCCGATCAGCAAGCGCATCGTGGACGACGCGAAGGTGACAGACCACCACGCCATCGTCCCGACGGGGAAAAAGGCCTCTGGTGAGCTGTTGCCTGACGAGGCGAAGGTCTACGATTTGGTGGCGCGGCGCTTTCTGGCCGTCTTCTTCCCGGATGCGCGCTTCGAGAACACAATCGTGGTCACCGAGGTCAGGGGGGAGACGTTCCTCAGCAAGGGCAGGGTCGTGCTCGAGGCGGGGTGGCGCGCGCTGTATCCGGACGGAGTCGGCGGAAAGAAGGAGAAAGAGCCTCCGGTGCTGCCGCCGATCGGGGCGGGCCAGGAGTGGCGGGTGGCGAAGGTGGGGGTCAAGGAGGGGGAGACCAAACCGCCGCCGAGGTACTCGGAGTCGGCGTTGCTCGGGGCGATGGAGACTGCGGGCAAGTTCGTCGAAGACGAGGAATTGCGGCAGGCGATGAAAGAGAGCGGGCTTGGGACCCCGGCGACGCGGGCGGCGATCATCGAGCGGCTCATCAAAGTAGGTTACGTCGAACGCGAGAAGAAGGCGCTCGTCCCGACGGAGAAGGGGCGCGCCCTGATCTCACTCCTCGGAGAGAGCCCGCTCTCCTCTGCCGAGCTCACCGGCCAGTGGGAGAGACGCCTCGCCGAGATGGAGCGCGGCGCGGAGAAGCGCCCGGACTTCATGGCCGACATCGGCAGCTTCACCACCTCGCTCGTCGAAGGGGTGCGCACGATGGAAGGGGAGAGGCTGGCCTCTACCTCCCGCAGCCGCGAGCCGCTCGGGGCGTGCCCGAAGTGCGGCGCGGCGGTCGTCGAGACGAAGAAGGCGTACGGGTGCTCAGCCTGGAAGACGAGCGGCTGCGACTTCGCGATCTGGAAGCAGGTCTCCGGCAAGCACCTGAGCGAGACCCAGGCCAAGCAACTCCTCTCGAGAGGTCGCACCGGTCAGCTCAAGGGCTTCAGGAGCAAGGCCGGAAAACCTTACGCAGCCGTCCTGAAACTGGATGAGGATCACCGGGTACGGCTGGACTTTGGCGAGCGAAACTAGGGTGGTGTGATCGCTCTCTTGGTCGCCTTCGCCTCTTGCGAGTAAACTCTCTGCCTTATGAGAGTAATCATCGTCGGGGCCGGGCTTGCCGGCCTCACTTGCGCGAGAGTGTTGGCAGAGAGCGGCGCCGCGGTCACCTTGTTCGAGGCGTCGGACGGCGTCGGCGGCCGGGTTCGCACCGACGTCGTGGATGGGTTCCTGCTCGACCGGGGCTTTCAGGTGTACTTTACGTCGTACCCGGTCTCGCGGCGGCACCTGGACCACGCGAAGCTGGACTTCCGCGCCTTCGACCCCGGCGCGATCCTCCACCGGGAAGGAAAGAAGACCGTCCTCTCTGATCCCCTGCGCGACCCCAAGGCTCTCGTCCCCACCCTGCTCTCCGACGCCGCCAGTCCCGCGGACAAACTCCGCACGGCCGGTCTGGCAGCGAAGATCCTCCCGGGGACGGCAGCCACCGCCGCCACGGAAAACGGCGGGGCGGACACCTCGACGCTGGATTACCTGAGGGCCTCCGGTCTCTCGGAGCGGTACATAGACTCCTTCTACAGGCCCTTCTACGGCGGGGTCTTCCTGAGCCGGACGCTCTACACCTCTTCGCGCGTCTTCCGGTTCACGTTCCGGATGCTCGCCACGGGCAGGACGGTCGTCCCCGCGAAGGGCATGGGTGAGATACCGAAGCAGCTAGCCGCCAACCTGCCGGCGGATCACATACTATTGGATAGTCCGGTCGAGGCGCTCCTGCGTGACGGCGATCGGGTAGTGGGCGTCAGGGCTAGGGGCCAGGAACACGAAGCTGACGCCGTGGTCGTCGCGACCGACGCCCCAACGGCGGGCGAGCTCACCGGGGAGGCGGTGCCCGAGGGCTCTGTCGGGGAGGCGTGTCTGTACTACGAGACGAGCGGCCTGGAAAGCGGGAAGAAGATCATGCTCAACGCCGAAGACGGCGCCTTCGTCAACAACGCGGTGGAGATCAGCAACGTCTCCGAGCGCTACGCCCCGGACGGACGCCACCTGCTCTACGCCGTCACCCTCGAAGGCCAGGACCTCCCGGATGGCGAGCTTCATCGCCGAGGCGTCGAAGAGCTCAGCCGGTGGTACCCGGGAGCGGACTTCAGGCCACTGGGGCTGCGGCGTATCCTCTACGGCCAGTTCGCTCAACCGCCGGGGATACACGACGACCTCCCGCCAAACCGCCCGGCGACGCCCGGCCTCTTTCTCGCGGGCGAGTACACCGAGGACTCCTCCATAAACGGCTCGATGCTCTCCGGGGAGAAGGCTGCTGGGGAGGTGCTGGCATCTTGATGAACGGGACCCCGGCCCTCAGGGTCGAGAAGCTCAAGAAGACGTACTCTACGGGCGTTCTGGCGTTGGACGGCGTCTCGCTGGAGATCGGGGCGGGCAAATTTTTCGGGCTTCTTGGGCCCAACGGCGCGGGGAAGACGACGCTCATAAACAGCATCGTGAGCCTGGCGCGACCGGACTCCGGGAGCGTCGAGGTCTTCGGGCGGGACGCTTACGAGGAGTTCAGGGAGGCGCGGCGTATGATCGGGGTCTCCCCGCAGGAGATAAACCTGGACAAGTTCCTGACCGTCGAGGAGACGATGCTCTTCCACGCCGGCTACTACGGCGTCCCGAAGGACAAAGCGCGGGAGAGGGCCGGGGAGCTGCTCGAACGCTTCGCGCTTACAGACAAGCGCAAACAAAGGGTCAACACCTTATCTGGAGGAATGAAGCGGCGCGTGCTCTTCGCCAGGGCGCTCATGCACGACCCGAAGGTTCTCTTCCTGGATGAGCCGACGGCCGGGGTGGACGTGGAGCTGCGCTACAAGCTGTGGGGCTACATACGTGAGCTGAACCACGGCGGGCTCACCATCCTGCTCACGACGCATTACCTGGAGGAGGCGGAGGCGCTGTGCGAAGAGGTCGCGCTCATAAACGGCGGCAGGATCGCCGCCCAGGGGACAAGCGCGGAGCTCAAAGAGCGTTACGGGGCGGCGAGCATAGAAGAGGTCTATCTGAAAGTGGTCGGGCGTGATACTGGCGGATAGACCGTTCCGGACGCTGCTCTCGCGCGAGGTCCTGCGCTTCACCAGGATCTGGGTGCAGACCCTGATCCCATCGCTACTGACCTCGCTACTGTACCTGGTCGTCTTCGGGGTAGCCCTAGGGGGACGCATAAAGCAGATAGAGGGGATACCGTACCTCGAGTACATCCTCCCCGGCGTCGCGCTGATGAACCTCGTCACGGGGTCGCAGATGAACTCGTCGTGGTCGGTCTTCGACGCCAAGCGCGAGCGCTACATAGACGAGGTCCTCATCGCCCCGATGAGCGACCTGCAGATCGCGCTCGCCTACTCGCTTGGCGGCACGCTGCGTGGCGTCGTTATGGGGGCCGGGGTTCTCCTGGTGGGCGCCCCGTTCGTCGGGGTGAACATCGCGCACCCGGGGCTCCTGCTCCTGATCGGGGTGCTCTCCGCCTTCACCTTCTCGGCTTTGGGCACGATGGTCGGGGCACTTGCGACCAGGATAGAGCACATCTCGTTCCTGACTAGCGTCGTCATCCAGCCGCTCGCTTTCCTTGGTGGTGTGTTCTACTCGGTCGGGATGCTGCCGGAGGCCTTGAGGATCGCAACGCTTTTCAACCCGATCTTCCACACCGTGGACGCGGCTCGCTACGCGACGCTAGAGGTCTCCGACCTAAACCCCTACCCGACTATCGCCGTGGTCTTCCTCCTTGCCGCCCTCGCCTTCTGCGGAGCCTGGTGGGCTATATGCCGTGGCCCGAACCTCCGCTACTGAGCAGTCCTATCTCTGGAGTTCTGGCGCTTGCGGGTTCTCGGGAGGTCACGTAACGCGCGAGGATCGCCCGGCCGTCTCGCCCCTCGGCGAAAAGAGAACGTAACCGAGCGCGATCCAGACCAGCCCGGTCAGGACCACCCCGAACTCCCCGAAGACGATCACGGCTAGAGCGGCTACCAGGTAGGCGGTCCAATGCGGCAAGATCGCCGCTCTGTAGGTCGCTACGCTTAGGAGCGCGAGCCCCGCGAGGAGCACGAGAACGCCGACGGTGTAGAGGAAGCTTAGGGCCGATCCGCCTGCCAGGAAGGACGCCACGGCGGCCGCGCGAAAGCCCGTCCAGCCCCGGGGGCCGCCGTAGTTGCCCGCCTGGCGGACGTGGAGCGCAACGAACCCGGCTAGCGTCAGCAGGAACGAGAGGGCAAGGAGTATCTGGATGAGGTTGTCGGACGCCCGCGAGAAGGGGTCCGCCTGCTCGGGGCTCGCTAACTGCACGACGCCCGAGAGAACGTAACTCGCCCCTCCCAGCATGGCGACGAGCGCGAGAGGGCGGACGGTCTCCGGTGGCATACGCTATCTTCTCTCTCGAAATGCTCCCGGCCCGTTAGCGACGACACGCGGCTCCGCCGGTGAACCGCAGCCTGAAACGGAGGATGTGGCAGGGGTTATGATACCGGGGTTGGACTCGTATTCCAGAGGTTGCCCCGGAACCAGGGAGGTGAGATGGGACGGTTCGTGGTTCTCTACGTCGCAGCGATGACCGAGGTGATGTTCTCGGGGGCCTGCGGACCACAGCGGGTGGAGGTCGGGGAATTGCGGACGGAGCCGCGATCCGTCGATGCGGAGGAAGCCGAATCCGTGCGCGCGAACCTCAGGATAGCTGTGGGCGAGCTGAACGTGAGCGGCGGGCCGCATGAGCTGATGGAGGCCGACTTCGCCTACAACGTCTCCGCCTGGGAACCGCGGGTGAACTACGAACTGGGTGGCGACACGGGCGAACTGAACGTGGAGCAACAGGGGCTGGGGGAGGGTATCCCCGACCGCAATGTCCGCAACGAATGGAACTTGCGCCTCAACGACGACGTACCCATGGATCTCACCGTGCAGATGGGCGGCGGTGTGGGCAACCTAGACCTGGACAGCCTCACCTTGACGGGGCTGAACCTCGACATGGGGGCCGGGGCGACCACGGTTGACCTGACCGGCGACTGGGAGGGCGACCTAAGCGCCGTCGTACGAGGCGGAGCCGGCGAGGTCACGCTGTTGCTGCCCAGCCAGACGGGCGTAAGGATCAACGCCGGGACCCGTCTCGGCCGGGTCAACGCCGACGGCCTCCAGAAGGAGGGCGAAGCCTTCGTCAACGGCGCCTACGGCAACTCGGACGCCACCCTGGAAGTCGAAGTCTCGGGGGGCGTCGGACAGATAAACCTGAAGGTTGTTTAAGGCTACTCGCCCGAGATTTTCGTCCCACCGCCGAGCGGTTGGGTTCCCGGCGGTTCGTGCGCAGAACCTTGCGCATAAAACGGTTCGCCTTCGAGGGGCGGCGCACTCTCCAGACCGAATCACCCTACAATCTGCCACATGCGGGCCGCTTGCTCTACGGGCTGGCGTCGGTAGGTACGTCTCCTCGCACACTGACATCACGAGACTCTCGCATTATGGCGCAACGTGGCACTGAGGGGTGGCGTATTGAACCGGGCTTCCGCTACCAAGGTGGCTTCGAACCGAGAGGCCTGGGCCTTCGTGCTGATCTCCTTCGCTCTATCTCGGCTGCTGTTTCTTGGCGTAGGGGCTGCGGCTGCGACCTATCTCCCACAGGCCGATCCGGCGGGTGATCCGCTGGAGCCGCCCGGCCTTCTGAGCTACTGGGCCTACTGGGACGGCGCTTGGTACTCGAAGATAGCCACCGAAGGCTACGGCGAGATGCCCCCGGCCTCGACCGCCTTCTTCCCGCTGTACCCGATACTGGTGAGGCTCGGGATGGTCTTCGGGGGCGGGCCGGCGTTGTGGGGGGTCCTGATCTCGCTCCTGGCTGCCACCTTCGCGCTGTTCTTCTTCTACCGCATAGCGGAGAAGCTATACGACACCCGCACCGCTAGGGCCGCCACGCTCGCCCTCGCCTTCTTCCCGACGGCGTTCTTTCTGAACGCCGTGTATTCCGAGGCGCTCTTTCTCGCCCTCTCGACGGGCGCGGTGTGGGCGGCCCTCGTGCGCCGCGACCTCCTGCTCGCCGGCGTCTTCGGCGCGTTGGCCGCTGCTACCCGCAACCTCGGGGTGATCCTGATTCTGCCGCTCCTCTTCGAGTGGCTGCGCCACCGGCGGGAGTTCGGCGTGCGCGGCCTCGCCGGTGTAGCTCTGATCCCGGCCGGCTCCCTAGGGTACACCAGTTTCCTGTGGGGACGCTTCGGGGACCCGCTCGTCTCCGCCCGCCAGCAGGACCAACACTGGGGGCGAGAGCTCGCGAACCCCTTCGCGACGTTGGGAGAAGCCTGGCAGGCTGCAAGAGACGGAACGAAGCACCTCCTCGATCCGGAGATGCTCTTCCTCAGCACCTCCGCCACGCCGACGCTCGAGGCCTCAAACACGCTCAACCTCGCGTTCCTGGCCCTCGTCCTGATCCTGCTGCTCGTCGGCTTCTTCGTCTTGCCGCCGGGACTCTCACTCTACGCCCTCATCGTGGTCCTCCTGCCGGCGCTGACGCCCGCGCCCTCCTTCCCGCTCATGAGCCTGCCGCGCTTCTTGCTCGGGGGGTTCCCCGTCTTCCTCGTTCTTGGTTACCTCCTCTCGCGCAGCAGGCCAGCGTTCGTCCTCTGGCTCCTCCTTAGCTCGGGTGTGGGCGTGGCGCTCACCGCGCTGTTCACGACGTGGCGGTGGGTGGCATGAAAAGCTTGTCAGATGGTCAGCTCGTCGCCTCGCTCCGTCCGAAGCTCTCGGTAGGATTTTTAGTCGGCTAACTATTCTACCGAAGCAGAGTTGTTGGCTAGCTGATCGCTAGAGCGGGCGCGAGCGGCGGGCGTCGAGGATGAGGAGCGAGATCAGGGCCACCTCGAT